>ERZ773063.609-NODE-609-length-23045-cov-4.363245_pt1 | contig 23045 bp, 16 predicted proteins | sample MGYA00580625_ERZ773063 | MGnify/ENA primary metagenome ERZ773063 (study PRJEB29015, sample SAMEA2738022) | human oral metagenome | biome: human oral; feature: human-associated habitat; material: dental | place: China | collected 2042 ... | reverse complement strand
TGTTTCGCTTACTTGTGCTACCGAAATCAGATGCAACCCAAAGAATAAATGGCAGTATTCCTTTCATTCTCACAAAGAACGATCCTATTGAAATGCATGTGTCATTCTATGCTAATGGCATCAGATATGATTATGATGTATCGTTTAATGAGAAATTCATTTTGAATGAAGTCTTATATTATTATCCCAACAAGTCAAAGTCATTATTCTATGAGCGTTCATTTGTTGGTGAAAACATACAGGCCGATATCAAGTTTGGCACAAGTCTAAAATTACAGGTCAAGACCCAAGAAAGTATTCGCGAGAACACATTAAATAACCATAGTGTCTTATCTGTATGCAGTAAAGCTGCGTTGAAAGAGGATATTGCCCCCTTCAATGTGCTCCATAGTTGGATTATGGACAATTATCATGATGTGGATGGTGATGGAGAAAAAGGTATTGTTGAAATCCTAAAGGATGCTTACAACACTCCCCCAAAGCGGAAATTCTATAACACAATGCTGCAAAAGGCCGATTTGAACATTCTGGAATATAGGCCTATTATAGAAGACCGTTTCGTCCCATCGGAATATCGGGAGCGCATTCAAAAGGAGAATATTTCCGAAGAAATGAAGGAGGCCTTGCTTAAACCAACAACTGATTCTGTAGCGTTTGTCAACCATTCTATTAATGGAGATTTTGACATTCCACTCAAATGGCAGTCGAAAGGTACGATAAAATACATACGCATATTGGATGCATTATACGATATGATAACAAGTTCTCACGTGTATTATCTTGATGAATTAGGAGAGGATTTGCACAATGATTTGTTGTACTACTATCTTAATGTGTTCATCTTCAACTCAGAGAAATCGCAGTTGATTATCACGAGCCAAGAGACAACACTCCTATCTCAGGATTTAATCAATGAGAACAGAGGTGTTGTGTGGTTTGTCGAGAAGAACAAGGAGACTGCTTCGTCTGAATATGCTCGTGGTGATTCTTTTGGATTGCACAAGAATCTTTCTTTTTATAACTCTTATCGCATTGGTCGATTAGGTGCAAAACCAGAACTGGGTAGTATCTTTATAAATCTGGAGGACTGATATGGGAAAGCTACGACAGACAGCACTCATCTTGGGAGAAGGGCCAACCGAGTTCTTCTATTTCAAATCCCTATGCGATGTATTCAAACGTCTGACAATCAAGCCAGACTATCCGAAGCATACCAATATCAAGGAATTGGAAGCCAAGATAGCAGAAGGTGTAGCAATGGGTTACAGCCATATCTTCTGCATCATTGACATGGATACGAAAGATAAAGAACCAGAGCGTTCACAATACCAGAAGCTAAAGACGAAGTATGCCAAACCTATCAACAACCCCAAGCAAGGTATCTACTGCGAGGTCGAGTTCTTCGAGACTCACCGCTGCACAGAATTATTCTTCCTTTACTATTTCCGCTACACCTCTCGTCCATACGATGAACAGGAGTCATTGCTCAAAGACCTCAATCAATGTGTGGAGTATCGGAAAACGATAGATTTCTTCATCAAGACCAAGGGACTTCATGGCTATTTTGAGCGTAATGGCGGAAGTCTCGAAAAGGCTGTGGTTAATGCTCATCAATCAATGGATGAGAAGCAATTGAGTGGTAGAGATTATACTTACTCTGAGCTTGGGCGGCTGATGGACGACCTGAAAGAGTTGGAATGATAATATATTAGAAGGTAAATGAAATATGATAAATAAAATTAGAATTGAAAATGTAAAAGGCTACGGTTCTCAGGGTAAAGATCTAAATGTGAACCTTGATCCAACTAAGATTAACTTATGTATTGCTCCGAACGGCTTTGGTAAGTCTTCGTTGGCAACAGCCTTTGAATCGCTTAAAAGAACGCGTTTGGAGATTAGTGAGGACAATAAACATATTGGGGAGAAAAATCAACCCAGCAGTTTGACGCTTACTATAGATGGTGTTGAATATACTGCCAATGATTCTAAAAATGATTTTTCAGATTATCAGGCTTATGTAATACATAACAGAAGCAGGGTGGATTACAAGAAACAGCGTATCAGAAACTACGTAAACGTGGAAGCTTTTCTGGAGATTGAAGATATTGATGTATGCGCAGTAGAAAGCCCCGCTACTATACCATATCAGATAAACTCAATAAAAGGTGAATTTGGGGCAAATAAAAAGGTTGTAACAACCATTGAGCCCTTACTACGTAGTGCACAGTTCCTTTATTTGCTACCTGATTGTTTTGGCGACTTTATCAAGTTCGGGGCAAAGAAAAGGCTGGACCGAGTGAATGTGGTTCTGAACAAGATAAACAGTCTTCAAGGTACAAAGGTTCAGATTCAAGCCCATATTACAGATGATTTCTTCACTGAGATTGAGTCGGAAGAGTATTATGCTCATTTTAAGAGAGTTCTATTGAAGGTTAACCCAACAGCTACATGCTTTGAGGTGTTCAATACGTTTTTCCAATTGCTATATATATGGAACCATCACAAAGACAATGTTAGAGGGGCTTGTTATCGTGCACATTACGAAAGATATAAGCAACGCATAGATGCTAATTTAAAATTGTTGGATACTACAGGTCGTTCAATTTGTTCTAAAGAGCGGAATGGAAAGCTCGTTGTTACATACCCTCATGCAAATGATATTTCGAATGGGCAAAGGGACGTATTGACCTTTGCTACAGAACTGATGGTATTTAAATCGGGACTTAGGCCTGACAGGAAGTACATTCTGATTATAGATGAGGTCTTTGATTACTTGGACGATGCAAATACAATGGCAGCTCAATACTACTTGTCGCAGATTGTGAAAAAAAACAAAGGCAATATTTATGTAGTATTGTTGACTCATCTGAACCCTTATTATTTCCGCAACTATATCTTCAACGAGAATGTTATTAATCAAGTGTATCTAGAAGACACTATGCCTGTAGCCACTCAGGAGATGATGAAGTTTATTGCTTTTAGACAAGGACTTGACAAGAAAAATGCGAATGATAAAGCATTGAAGGAAGATATGTCTTGTTACATCTTCCATTACAATCCGCAAGTGATAGATTTGTCGGCTCGAATAGCGACTTATTCAAAACCCGGTGTTAAGTCGACTTGGGGCAAGCCTGCCGTGTTTAAGGAGATGCTTATTGATGAGTTGAATAAGTATTTTGCAGATGCATCTGTGTATGATCCATATGCTGTAGCTTTGGCATTAAGGCTCAGGATTGAGAAGGTTATGTATGACAAATTAGGCTCAGAACAGTTGAAAAATGATTTTGTGGAAACTCATAAGACTAACAAAAAATTAAAGTTCTGTGAGGATAATAATATGCCAGTGCCAGATGCATACTTTATTGTGAATGCTATACACAACTCATCAGACCATCTGAGAGAGAATCCCGTAACGGGGAAGTTTGAAGAGAAGGCAATGGTGTATAAGTTGCAGAATGGTGTAATAAAGAATGTACTTAAGAAGTTATTCAATTATCAAGGGCAGGCACTGGATGTGAGTACTATATCATAAAAGTAAGTAATCGTATAGAAATATGTCATCAGTATAGGACACAGATATATATATCTTTATTTCGTAGTATTGGATGCCTATCTATTCATTTAATAATTCGATAATCATTATCGTATCACAATTGTTTCGGGCGGAAACTTGCAAAATATCGCAGTTTCCGACCAAGATAAAATTACATAAATGAGCTATATTCTTATGGCTTTGTGATAATATCCCAAAGCTCGTCATAGTTATTCACCACATCGTATGTGACGTGACTGTCTGAAATTGTAGCGAAGTGCCGACTTGCACATTCTATCTTTACGCTTTCTGCTCGACGGTAGTCTTTTAGGCTATCCTTGTCGTAACCTTTTGTTTCTGCCACGAAATAGATGTGCTTGATATCGCTTCCTTCATGGAATACTACAACCCAGTCTGGATTATAGTGACCGACAGGCGTGTTGATATAGAAGCCATTTGGCAGTTTAGTATATACAGCCACCTCATTACGGAATTCCAACTGATTAGCGAAGTCCATCTCTACGCCTTGCGAGTCAACCACCACAAGGTCGTAGAGAGACTTGTGCGATTCCATGGCGTTCACGTCCAGACGCCCCTTCAGGGCCGACGCACTGAAGATGTCGCTGTCAAACTCTTGGTTGAGCTTATGGTATCTCACATGCTCAATCACGGCGATGGCCTTGCACTCATTGATGATGTTGCCTGTCTTGATGATAAACTCCTCCGAGTTGCCTTGAAACTGAAGGAAAGTTCTATGCCTTATTTTCTGTAAGATGGTAACGAAGGCAGTTTCGAATAAAACTTCGAAACTGCCTTTTCTGTTTGAGAAAATCTCCTTTGAGATTAAGAAGTGGACCTGGTGGGAGTCGAACCCACGTCCGCACAAGGAAACCATACGCTTTCTACACGTTTATTCCAGCCTTCGATTTTCGTATGTCGGCAAGACCTGGACCACCAACCGACATCTTATCCTCTAAATTTTCATCAGTGTATCGAGGCATACACTGACTATTTCCGATTGAACCTGCATCGCTTACTCTCCGGATTCGGAACAACATCCTCGGAGCGATGTCTCGTCCAACTATCTAATAGTCGGATAAAGCCAGTAACCTACTGTACTTCGGTTAGGCAGCGAGAGCGTAATTGTTTTCGCCAATTAATTTTTCGATAACTGAGATTTAGGAGCCAGTCAACGATGCTCCGCGTGCTTACGTACCATCTCGTCTTGCCGTCAAATCCAAACAAGCCCATAGTACTATGAGGATTTTTATAGGTTTAAGGAGACGTTAATCATCCTTTTTCCCTATTATTTCCTCTTCTGTTTCCACTGAATCAGACTGCAAATATAAGGAGAGTTCACGAAACTACCAAATCTTTAACTACTTTTCTGCTTAATTTCATAGATAATTGCCCTCTGTCTGAAATTTGTTGTAACTTTGCAAGCACAACGCATTTGCGATGAAGATACAAGACATACAGAAACTATACGCTATGCTGCCACAGGCAGGAGCGATACAGAAGATACAGAAAGATAAGTCGATAAGAACTGTTTTTCTGCAAGGACTCGTGGCTTCAGCTGCTCCGATGTTCTTTGCATCAATAGCTGAACGATGGAAGACTACGACTGTTTTCGTGTTGAATGACAATGACGAAGCTGGCTATTTCTACAATGATCTCAAGACCATAGCTATGCCTGCTGACGGTGAAGGGAAGGTAGCAGAGGTGCTGTTTTTCCCATCGTCTTATCGTCGTGCAGTGAAATATGGACAGCGTGATGCGGGTAATGAAATCCTGCGTACAGAGGTCCTGACACGTCTTTCTGCACTTGCTTCGGAGACTGACAACGCTCTACCGCTTTATATTGTCACTGAGCCATCAGCTCTATCAGAACTTGTTGTATCAAAAAAGCAGTTGGATGAACGTCGTTTGACATTGACTGTGGACCAGCATATTGATATTGTGGAGGTAGAGAAAACCTTACGTTCTTTTGGTTTTACAGAGACTGATTATGTCTATGAACCAGGTCAGTTTGCTGTGCGTGGTAGTATTATTGATGTCTATTCCTTCTCAAACGAACTCCCTTTCCGTATTGACTTCTTCGGTGATGATATAGAAACGATTCGTAACTTTGAAGTGGAGACGCAGCTGTCTACAGAGAAGTTAACACGTGTTGAGATTGTTCCAGAGCTGGCAACGATGTCAGAAGAGAAGGTTCCATTCCTTCAGTTCTTACCAAAAGATGCCATGTTGGCATTCAAGGACTTCCTTTATGTTCGTGATGCGATTGACAATATCTATCAAGAGGGTTTTGCTAATCAGGCTCTGACAGAGAAGTTAGAGGGAAAGACGGAGTTAGAACAGCGTGAATTGGAAGTGGCTTTCCGTAAAGAAGGACAACTTGTACCAGCCTCACGTTGGATGAACGATGCGCTTGACTTCCGTCGTATAGAGTTTGGTATTAATCATTCCAGTTCCGATTTAGCAAAGAAGAAAGATGGTTCACGGGCTACTATTAACTTCAGTACCTCACCGCAACCGCTCTTCCACAAGAACTTTGATTTGCTGTCTAAGACTCTTCGTAACTATCTTCTACAAGGTTATAAACTCTATATCTTTGCTGATAGTGAGAAACAGACTGTACGTTTGAGAGATATCTTCGACTCATTGTCAGAGACAAGTGTGTCATCAGACTCAGAGAATCTGTCCGTAGCCGAACTGTCTGGAGAGGGTAAGGATGCGACGGTAGAAGCTTTACCTTTCACGCCAGTCAACAGAACGCTTCATGAAGGTTTTGTTGATAATACGCTGAAAGTATGTTTCTTTACCGACCATCAGATTTTTGACCGTTTCCATAAGTACAACCTCAAGTCTGACAAGGCTCGTCAAGGTAAGATGGCTTTGACGATGAAAGAGCTGCAGGAGATGGAACCTGGTGACTTCTTAGTGCATGTTGACTTTGGTATAGGTAAGTTTGCTGGTCTGGTTCGTGTGCCTGCTGGCGAATCTTATCAAGAGATGATACGTCTGGTTTATCAGCATAATGATATTGTGGACGTGTCTATTCACTCGCTCTATAAGATTAGTAAGTATCGTCGTGGTGATAGTGGTGAACCACCACGATTGTCTGTTCTTGGTTCAGGTGCTTGGGATCGACTGAAAGAAAAGGCGAAGAAGCGTATCAAGGATATTGCTCGCGACCTCATAAAACTCTATGCTAAGCGACGTCGTGAAAAAGGATTTGCCTTTTCTCCAGACTCGTTTATGCAGCATGAATTGGAGGCTTCGTTCCTTTATGAGGATACGCCCGACCAGTTGAAGGCTACACAAGAACTCAAACAAGATATGGAAAGCGCACGTCCGATGGACCGTCTGGTTTGTGGTGACGTGGGATTTGGTAAGACAGAGGTGGCTATCCGTGCTGCTTTCAAGGCTGCTGTGGATAATAAGCAGGTGGCTGTATTAGTACCTACAACCGTGTTAGCCTTCCAGCATTACCAAACTTTCAAGAAGCGATTGAAGGATATGCCAGTGCGTGTTGACTACCTCTCACGTGCTCGTAGTGCTAAACAAACAAAACAGGTGTTGGAGGATTTGGCAGAGGGAAAGATAGATATTCTTGTTGGTACGCATAAGTTGATAGGGAAGTCGGTGAAGTGGCATGACCTCGGACTACTTATCATTGATGAAGAACAGAAGTTCGGTGTGTCGACAAAGGAGAAACTCAGACAGCTAAAAACAAATGTTGACACGCTGACAATGTCGGCAACTCCGATCCCACGTACGCTCCAGTTCTCACTGATGGGTGCACGTGATATGAGTATTATGCGTACACCGCCACCTAACCGTTATCCTATTCAGACTGAGATAGCTTCTTTTTCACATGAAGTAATAGCAGATGCAATCAACTTTGAGATGAGCCGTAATGGACAGGTTTACTTTGTAAATGACCGTATTAGTAATCTTCCAGAGATAGCAAACCTTATCAAGAAGTATGTACCCGATTGCCGTATCGCTATTGGTCACGGTCAGATGAAGCCTGAAGAATTGGAGGAGATAGTTATGGGCTTTATGAACTATGACTATGACGTACTGCTTTCAACAACGATTGTTGAGAATGGTATTGATATTTCCAACGCCAATACTATCATCATCAACGATGCTCATCGCTTTGGACTCTCCGACCTGCACCAGATGCGTGGTCGTGTGGGACGTTCTAATAAAAAGGCTTTCTGTTATCTGCTTGCGCCACCTTTAGCAGCACTGAACCCAGAGGCGCGCCGTCGCTTGGAAGCTTTAGAGACCTTCTCCGACCTTGGTAGTGGCTTTAATCTTGCTATGCAAGACCTCGATATTCGTGGTGCGGGCAACCTCTTAGGCTCTGAGCAGAGTGGATTTATGGAGGACTTGGGATATGAAACCTATCAGAAAATCCTCAATCAGGCGGTGATGGAGCTGAAAAGTGATGAGTTCCAAGATTTGTATGAAGAGGAGATGGACGAAGGAAAGCAGATCACGGGTGATGACTTCATTGATGATTGTGCTGTAGAGAGCGACCTTGAAATGTATTTCCCTGATAACTATGTGCCGGGTAGTTCAGAGCGTATGCTACTTTATCGTGAGCTTGACAATATAGAAAAAGACGAAGACCTCGATGCCTATCGTAAACGTCTGCAAGACCGTTTCGGTCCTGTTCCACGTCAAGGTGAGGAACTGATGCAGGTCGTTGCACTCCGTCGTGTGGGTAAGCGATTGGGTTGTGAGAAGATTATTCTTAAGCAGGGACGTATGCAGATGCAGTTTGTTTCTAATCCAAATAGCGTCTACTATCAGAGTGCTGCCTTTGATAAGGTTCTCAATTATATCGGTTATCATCCTCGCCGTTGCAATCTGAAAGAGCGAAATGGCAAGCGTTCTATGGTGGTTAGTGACGTTAAAACGGTGGGAGAAGGTGTGAAAGTTTTAAGAGCAATAGAACAAGGGAACAAAATGTCTTTATGAAATGGATACCCTAAGTTCACTTTGATTATTCATCCAATGGTGGAAGACCAACCTCCTTCCGCCATTGATTGACCATTTTCTTATTAAGTAAGGGGCAGATTCCATTGCGATTTCTCTGTGTTCCGTATTTCTGAGGTCGCCCCTCTCTTACATCAATCCTGTCATGTAGAGCAGCAACTAAAGCAGCTTGAATGTTCCCTTCTGTCGCAGCTCTCTCCAACATAGGTAGATATTCTTTCTGTACGTCCAAGGGTGCATGCTGAATGATTATCCATGCTGCCTCACAAGCAGAAGTGCCTACTTCTGTCTTTTTAGGGAAGCCGTGTTCTTTCAATATTTGCCTTATCTCGACTTGGTTGAGAGAGTCAATACTATCAGCACGAAGCCTTAACGCTATATCATATTGTGTCTCCTCATGGTGCAACTGTCGGCTCAATATCCATTGTGTCCTATAAGCTTGGTCACGTTCAAGCATCTCTTCTAAATGGTTCTTCAGTGATAAATCATAGTTATAGATATCTGCTCGCTTATCAAACTCATCTTCATAAGAAGGCACAGTAGCAGAGTCTGGCATCTGATAGTAATCCTTTTCCATTCTTATACGGTGCTTATCAAACTTATAAGCAGCCTCTTCTTTATCAACCATACGTAATTTATAAGCAACACTTGATAACTTGGAAGGAAAGATGTAACGATTATCTGCGAATGCTTCAGTATATACACGGATGGCATCATCATAACGCCCTTGCTCATAAAGAGAGTCGGCATGGAAGATAAGACGCCAATAATTATCCTGTGAGGAAGGTGTTTTGATATCTGAAGACATTAATTTAGGAGTGCTGTTAGAAAGGTTGAATCGTTTTAGAGTTGAGTTCTTCATATCTTCTAAAATAGAGCCAACTAACTCTAAATGTTCCAATCGTGTGACATCCCATTGATAAAGTCCATAAGAAGAATAGGACTTGTTCTTGCTCTGAAGAATATAAACTATGCCTTTCGTCTTACCATCTATCAATATCCTATCCACGCATATTACTCGGTGCTTCTTCTTTATTATGAAGAGGTTACGCCATACTATATTGGGCTGCTGTGCTTGTTTCGGTCCGTTAAAGAAAGTACGATAAACAAATAATGCACCGTCATCCCTTATTTCATAGTCAGGCTCTGCTGTAATAATATCATTGTTGGCGAAGCTCCAGCTGTTACTATTGGTGGGTTTAAGAGAGTCTAATTGAAAAGGGACATCTCGCCTTATTTCATTCAGCATACGTTGTTCTTCTGTAAGTTTAACAGAGCTACATGCGAATAGTAAAGATGAAAGGATAATAGTTAAGATAATTTTATTCATGAGGTAATGTGTTAGTTTTTGCAAATATACAAATTATTTCTATTATCATATATGTGAACAAGTATAAAATTAAATAAAAGACTTGCGAAATTGATAAATGATGCTTAAATTTGCGAACATTAGAAAATCAATAAATAAAGAATTATGATTAATAAATATGTAGAAGAGAATAAAGACAGAATGCTCGAGGAGTTGTTCAGCCTGATACGTATACCAAGCGTAAGTGCACAACCTGCTCATAAGGAAGATATGGTACGCTGTGCTGAGCGTTGGAAGGAACTGCTGCTTGAGGCTGGTGTTGACAAAGCTGAGGTGATGCCATCAAAGGGTAATCCTATGGTATACGCTGAGAGAATTGTTGACCCTAATGCAAAGACAGTATTGGTTTATGGTCACTATGACGTGATGCCAGCAGAGCCATTTGAGCTTTGGAAGACTGAACCATTTGAGCCAGTTATCAAAGATGGTCATATTTGGGCACGTGGTGCTGATGATGATAAGGGTCAGTCATTCATGCAAGCAAAGGCATTCGAGTATCTTAATAAGAATGACTTGTTGAAGCATAATATGAAGTTCATCTTTGAAGGTGAGGAAGAGATTGGTTCTGGTAGCCTCGGTCCATTCATTGAGGAACACAAGAAACTCTTGGCTTGCGATGTTATCCTCGTTTCAGATACTGGTCTTATCGGTCCTGATACCCCTTCTATCACAACAGGTCTGCGTGGTTTGTCTTATTGGCAGATTGAGGTGACTGGTCCTAATCGTGACCTTCACTCAGGAACTTTCGGTGGTGCAGTGGCTAATCCTATCAATGTACTTTGTAAGTTGATAGCTGACGTAACTGGTCCTGATGGTAAGATTCTTATTCCTGGCTTCTATGATGATGTTGAGGAGGCTTCAGATGAGGAGCGTAAGTTGGTTGCTTCTATTCCTTTCGATGAAGAGGAATATAAGAAGTCTCTCGGTGTGAAGGCACTCTTTGGTGAGGAAGGTTACAGTACAATCGAACGCACTGGTTATCGCCCAACATTTGATGTATGCGGTATCTGGGGTGGTTACACAGGTGATGGTGCTAAAACAGTTATTCCATCAAAGGCATACGCAAAGCTTTCTTCACGTCTTGTACCTCATCAGGACCATACAAAGATTAGCCAGTTGGTAGTAGACTATTTCAACAGCGTTGCTCCTGATTATGTTACTGTGGAGGTAGAGAAACACCATGGTGGTCATGGTTATGTTTGTCCTATTGACTTCCCAGCTTATAAGGCTGCTGAGCGTGGCTTCGAGGCTGTATTCGGTAAGCGCCCATTACCAGTGCGTATTGGTGGTAGTATTCCTATTATCTCTACCTTTGAGAAGTTGCTCGGTGTGAAGACAGTTCTCATGGGCTTCGGCTTGGAGTCAAATGCTATTCACTCTCCGAATGAGAATATGCCAGTAGATCTCTGGTTGAAGGGAATTGAGACAATCATAAACTTCCACCTCGAGTACGATAAGGAGGCGTAAGTTTGGCATTATGACACAATAAACTGTGTTAAGACATAGTAACAAAGGAACATTGTTCTCTGTAGTAACAGATTCTTTTATTTAATAGCTTTTATTGCAGGGAATGATGTTCCTTTTACTTTTTATAAAAACCATTGCGTACATACACGTTGGTTGTGTTATTTAAGTGAGTTTAGTAATGATAAAATAATCTTTAAATTCATGTTATTATGATTAAACATCTATACATTATAGCATCTTTAATGTTATTTCTCTTTGTGGGATGTACAAAAGAAGACGTAGATGTAGATGGTGACTACAAGTATGTTAAGACAGATACGATAAGCATATTATCACATAAAGAAGACTACTTCTATCCAGGTACATCTATTAGGTCGAAAAATAAAGGCTATGTTATAGTAGACAAAGATATGAGAAAATCTGTTGTATCTCATATCAATGGATTTGATAGTATCTATGAAGAGGGACACGAATACCTTATCATTGTGAAAATATATGGTCCACGTTATGAGATGCAAGATTTGTATGAATATAGATACAAGTTTGTTAGTTTAATTAGTAAAAAGTAAATTAAATCTGAACCTTCCGTATTTATTTTCTAATGTTTATATACAATTGATTTATACTACCATAGTTTCTAACTTGTATAAAGATAAAGTCACTTATGTAAACAGTAACAGCCATAACCTTAGTGGGTTATGGCTGTTACTGTTATTTGGTTTAAATCTTAGTTCTTTATCTTAGGATACTTTCTGAACCAACCATCCATACGGAGTCGGATGACACCGAAGAAGGCTTCTGAGAAGATGCCACCACTCATCTTACTGGTTCCCTCACGACGATTTACGAAGATGACAGGTACTTCCTTAATCTTGAAACCAATCTTGAAGGAGGTGTATTTCATCTCGATTTGGAAGGCATAACCCTTAAAACGAATCATGTCTAATGGAATTGTCTCAAGAACACGACGACGATAGCATACGAAACCCGCTGTCGTATCATGCACGTGGAAACCTGTTACAGCACGGACATACTTGCTGGCAAAGTAACTCATCAATACACGTCCGATAGGCCAATTTACAACGTTTACTCCACTGACATAACGTGAACCAACTGCAACATCGTAACCTTCGTCATGGGTTGCAGCATAAAGGCGAGGAAGGTCGTTAGGGTCGTGGCTAAAGTCAGCATCCATCTCAATAATGTATTCGTAGCCATGTTCTAAAGCCCACTTGAAACCTGTGATATAGGCTGTACCCAAACCTAATTTACCTGAACGCTCAATGATAAAGAGGCGGTCAGAGAATTCCGTCTTAATCAGTTTATGTACGATTTGTGCTGTCCCATCAGGACTACCATCGTCAATTACCAGAATGTGAAAAAGTTTCTCCAATCGGAATACCGCTCGGATTATCTTCTCTATATTCTCCTTTTCGTTGTATGTCGGTATAATTACAATGCTATCGCTTGTCATAGATTTTTGTTTTTATAGGACAAATGTAGTATAAAAATATGATACTAACAAGTTTTTGTCTATTTTTATTGGTCTGGGTTCTCTACGAAACCTTGGTATTCGGGAGAAAGACCAGCCATAACAGAATCGTATGCTTCGTTTAGTGTTTGCTTCTCGAATTCAGCACCTTTTCCTTTTGGGAAGATTGGTTTGTGAATGGTGAGACTCAGTCTATGCCATACAGGAAAATGCCAGTCCTTAGTACGAGGCATTACGTCGAAGGAACCATTGATGGTAAGTGGGCATACTGGTAGCTGAAGCTCATCAGCTAACATAAAGGCTCCACGACGGAATTTCCCCATGTGGCCTGTAAAACTACGTGCACCTTCTGGGAATACGACGACAGACATTCCTTCATGAAGGGTTTCACGTGCAGTGTCGTATGTTTTTTTGATTTTACTTGCACCACTCTTATCCACATAAATATGATGTGCTTTCTCGCATGCTAATCCTACCAAAGGTATCTTACGGATAGCTTTTTTCATCATCCACTTGAAATTACGACCGAGAAAACCGTAAATAAGAAAGATGTCGAAAGCACCTTGATGATTGCTTACAAAGACATAGCTTTGCTTAGGATCAAGATTCTCACGTCCTTCAATCTTTACAGGAAGAAAGAGTATTCGGATAGTAAACCACGACCACCATTTCCCTGGGTAGTATCCCCAGAAATGTCCATTACCGATTTGACAGCCAATAGTTGTTGTTAATGCTGTTAGAACAGACGCAAAGAGGAAGAGTGGGAAGGCGATGAATAGCATGTAAATCCTATACAAGAATGTAATAACCAGCATGGCTATTGAGGATTGCCTTTGTTGTTGTGTTGCAGTATTACTCATAGATGTATCCTTTTTAATTTTATTTCTTAACATGTAATGTTATCACCGCTATTTCGTTAGGCATATTGAGGCGGAAGGGTACCAGTCCACCCAATCCAGCTGTAATGTATAGATAGCGTCCGTTTTGTTCATAAAGTCCATAATCCTCCTGTTGGCGGATACTTGTTGGTCGCCATCCAAAGATTTGCATCTGTCCGCCGTGTGTATGTCCGCTTAATGTAAGCTGTGCTGTGGTTTTAGGAAGAATAGAACGTTTCCAGGCTGATGGATCATGTTGTAACATAATCACAAACGAATTAGGTTCTACTCCTTGCATCGCTTTCCTATAGTTGGAATAGTTCGGGAATGGTGGTCTTCCGTCGTTTTCTGTGCCACAAACATAGACAGACTCCTTTGCTGGTGATGTAATACGAGTATTCTGATTGCGTAGAAGAGTCCATTTTAAGATTTCTTCTTCTGCTTTTATCAAGCGTGCTTCCTCTGCAGCCTTTTCTTTAGCATCACCTTTGATGTATTCAGTATAGTCATGGTTTCCTAAGACAGAAATAGTCCCTTTCATAGGCTGACGGATTAGTGAAGCCATTTTCTCAACCTCTTCAGGGCGTATATTCTGTAAATCACCAGTAAAGCAAATGAGGTTAGCTTTTTGCTTCTCAATGCTATCCATCTCTGCTTTCAGAATCTTACTGCGCCAGCCATTGAAGGTACCGAGGTGTAAGTCAGATACATGCACAATCCGATAGCCATCAAAAGACCTCGGTAAATCCTTGAAATAGAGGTCTACATGCTTTACTTGTATGTTTGAAACACCGTATGTGAGTCCATAGATAAATGTACCAACAGCAAAGCAGCCAAAGAGTATTCCTATATAATGTCCCCAGTTTCGATTTGTGCGGATGATATATCTCCGGATGATTGAACCCAAGAAGGAGGTGAGTGCAAAGATAGTCTTAGGTCCAACAAGTAAACCGAGAAGGAATATATATGTATTCAGCCAGGTGAGGTTGTTAGGCGCAAAGTCACGTATGGAAGCCATAGCACAGGTATAGATGACCATACCGATAGAAGGTAACCACCATAATAGGCGTTGCCACCAAGCGATGGGGTAACGTTTGCGGAAATAGTGCATGTCTATATAGAGGTCAGACAGCACAATTATTAATATAAGATATATAACGATTCTGGCTATCATTTCTTCAATAGGGTAGAAGCAAGATACTTCCTTAGCTCTTCAACAGGCTTATTACGACGATGTGCATAATCTTCTAATTGTTCGTCATCAATCTTTCCTAAGTCGAAATATCGGCTTTGAGGATGTGCAAACATAAAGCCCGATACGCTGGCATGCGGTACCATCATTCCACTTTCTGTAAGGTTGATACCAATCCCCTTCATATCCAATAGTTCGTACAAAAGAAAATTCATACTTGTGTCAGGGATGGATGGATAGCCCACAGCTGGACGTATGCCTTGATATCTCTCTGCAAGAAGATCTTTTATAGTCAGTTGCTCATCAGTTGCATACCCCCAATATTTCTTGCGTACATCCTCGTGAAACTTCTCTGCTGTAGCCTCAGCTAATCGGTCAGCTAAGGTCTGCGAAAGCATACGTTGGTAGGGATCTCCCTCATTGTTGCTTGTAAATGCAGCATCAACAGAAGTAGCAAAGAGTCCAATTGTGTCTTTGATGCCTGAAGAGGCTGGGCGTATGAAATCTGCCAAACAGAGGTTTGGTTTGCCTGGAATAACTTTCTGCTGGCGCAACATTGGAACACGTGTACCATTGATAATGATATCATCGCCTTCACTATTGGCTTCACATAGTGCAAAGACAGCACGTGTGTGATACCTCCCTTCCATGTCAGCCAATAATTTCTCAGCTTCTGAACGTAGTTCCAGTTGTGCATCTTTAGCCTTACCATTCATTGACCAAGCATAAAAGAAGTATGCCCAGTTGATGTAAGGAACTATTTCGCTGATATTGTATGTTATTATCTTACTTTTGTTATCTACTTTATTTTCTATCATTATGACTTAGTTATCATTTCGAAAAGTAATCCTTTCACCATGTATGGTGTTATCAAACTCTTCCTTATTTAACAGGTGGTTTCCATTACAGAAGGTGTGTAAGACACGCCATTGATAGGTGTGTCCCATCATTGGACTCCACTTGCATTTACTCTGAATACAATCTTCGTTCACTGTCCACGGCTGGTCTGGTGCAACGATAGTAATATCGGCTTTATAGCCTTTACGTAGGAAACCTCGTTTATCAATACGGAAAAGTCGAGCCGGTGCGTGTGACATTAGGTTAACCATCTGTTCTATTGTAAGAACACCTTTGTTAACCAACTCAAGCATAGTGACGAGTGAGAATTGAACCATTGGCATTCCTGATGCAGCCTTAGAGCAGCCACCTTGCTTCTGTGACCATAGGTGAGGAGCATGATCAGTACCAATGACTGTAATACGTCCATCCGTGAGTGCCTGACGAATAGCATCTCTATCAGCTACCGTCTTGACTGAAGGATTACATTTAATAAGCGCTTTCTTTGTAAAATAATCCTCGTTAGAGAAAGCTATATGTGCAATAACAGCTTCTAAAGTAATCCTTCCTTCATCTTCAGGTAGATTAGCTAATGATAATTCTTTTGCTGTAGAGATATGAGCAATATGCAGTTGTGTTTTGTACTTTCGTGCCAATTCCACAGCTAAGAGCGAGGAAGCCCAGCATGCCTCAGCACTGCGTATTTCCCAATGATGTGTAATATTTGGGTCGTCGCCAAATTGTTCTTTGGCAACTTTCATATTCTCGTTGATAATACCAGAATCCTCACAGTGTGTCATCACTGGCAGATTCAACTCTGCAGCAGTACGGAAAGTCATTTCTAATGCTTCTCGTCGATCAACAAGCATATTCCCAGTTGAGGCTCCCATAAAGAGTTTTATTCCAGGAATAGTGTGGATATCTAATTGAGGGAATAGTGTCTGATTTGTATTCGTTGCACCAATAAAGAAGCTATAGTGGACATGACTTGAGCGTTTTGCTCGTTCCCACTTGTCTTGTAAAGCCTCTAATGTTGTTGTCTGTGGATTAGTGTTTGGCATCTCAAAATAAGAGGTGACACCACCATATGCAGCAGCACGACTTTCACTTTCAATATCTGCCTTTTCCGTTAGTCCCGGCTCACGAAAGTGAACATGATCATCAATAACACCAGGTAGTACAAAGCACCCCGTGGCGTTGACGATTTCGTCAAATTCTCCACGGGGTGTTTCGTTGTTTTCTATAATCTCTATGATACAATCGTCCTCTATGATGAGCGAACCAATAAAGCTTCGCCCTTCATTGACGATAGTTCCACCTTGAATGAGTCTCCTCATATATTATATTCTTTATTATTAGAGGTTGTTTGTTGATTCTTCCGAGATAGGAAGTGAGAGAATTCTACTAAAGTAAGAAGGAATATATTACTAATAGTAGTTTTATTTTCTTTTGCTGTCATTTTAACATATCGCTTCAACGTTCTATAAACCAATCAGTTAAATAACAAAATTGAGTGACGGAAGTGACAGCAACCTTCGTTTAGAATAAATAGTTTGTTGTCTATGAACTCTTTATCCGAACCTCAAAACACTCCTATAGAACCTTATCATGCAATCGTTCTGTCAGCGTAGAGCTTAGAACATACGATAGTCGGGACCATACCTTACTCTGGAATAGAGTCACCAGCCATCTGTGCAGGAGTCGGAGGTGCTACAGCAGCATTAGGAGTTGTTCCCGCAGCATCATTGGTTCCGGCTGGGTCAACCATTCCATTCATCTCCTTTTGTGCTTGTAGGAAGTCGGTATAGAATGCTTTTATCTGAGGATTCTGCTTAAAGGTATCTGTAGCCTTCGACATAATGAATTCTATCCATGATGGCAACTGATTAATCGCATTGGTATACATATAATCATTCATCCATACAGGGTAAGCATTAGGTGTTGTCTCGTAGCTGATACGTGTAAGGAAACACCATGGACCAAGAATGTTATTGAAGTTCTCTGTAATGAACTTCGTAAAGAGTTTGTCGCCCTTGTCATATACGTTCAATGCCTTCTTAATAAGTTGAGCATTCACGGTTTCTTCATCATGACCATTCATAATGGCAGCACTTTCCTCATGATCTATTTCTGCATATTGATTGCGGAGTTGTGTAAACTTCGTCCAGAAATCATTTAGCTTGTCATTCAGCGGTGTGCCACTGACACGCTGTTGTGTGTTGTCCAGTTTAACTGCAATATCTCCCTTCTCAATAACTACTGGGAATTGTAAGTTGATGTCATCCATGAATATCTGTGCGACCTTAGTAGAGTCGACGGTACCATGGAAAGCAAACTGACCATGAACGACGTCACATGAATCTAAGTTAATCAGTGAGTCAGCTTGGTCTGTTTTTAGGTATAACTTTCTTCCATCCAAGCTTGATACGTTGGATGTTCCTTGTATATTGAAGGAGTTGGCACATGACGTAAACACGATAAGTGTTAGAAGTGCGTAAAGAATTTTATTCATAGATAATTAAACTGGTTCTGTTTCTTCTCAGACAAAATTACATTCTATAATTGAAGCCGAGAAACTTTTTTATTCAAATTAAAACTATCTCTAAGCTTTTAGCTTTTTTTAGGTACTTGGACTTTCGCTTTCTTTCTTTAGTTCGTAGCTGATACGATGAGTAGTATACATCTCTATGATAGCAGAAATAAGTAGGAGTATAACCCAATTGTGATGGAAAATACTTACATAGCTGCTATAGCTATCTAATGAACCTGCAAAAACAGGACGAAGAAAATGGTAAGAGTCTTCTACCATAAATAATCCTGCAAGAATGAATCCCCATCCTGCGAGCGACATAATCTTACGTAAACGACGAATTGAAAGAGATGTTCCAAGGTATCGCTGACGTGACTGCATAAGAGAAAAAGCAACAGCACCAGCAAGCATTAGCCAACAGGCTATTGGTTGAATCAAAAGGAAAGCGTACAAGCCTGCACCTATAACCATTATGATTCCTCCCAAAAGGTAAATAATTGATTCGAGTTTATTCAGTTGTCTCATTTTTAGCTGTGTTTTCAGTTTGATGCTCATCATCGCTCAACACGAAGATATCTTCGTTGTCAGCCTTCATGAAGTAACGCTCTCGGGCAACGCGTGCAATAGCCTTTGGGTCTGTCTTTAGTTCCTTAAGCTGTTGCATGTCATGCTGATATTGGCTGTCATACTTTCGGATTTCAGTTTTTAAGTCGTCAATCTGATAAGCATACTCTATACGTTTCATAAAACTGTTCTCATCTAAAACGCCTACAATGAGTACGCCCAAGATGATGACGATATGAAACTTAAATCGGCTGAAAAAATTGTAAATATGTCCGGTAATCTTACTCACTTCTTTACATTCTTTTTTGCAAAAGTAAGGAAAAGATTGCATATCGGAGCATGAAACATACATATTTTTAGCAAATTAACAATTTAATTCTTTCCTCCTTCCTCCTCTTTTCTTAACTTTTATTACCTTTGCATATACAATTAGATTTTGAAATTATGGATGAATATATTGTTTCGGCGCGAAAGTATCGTCCAATGTCCTTTGATTCCGTTGTTGGACAACAGGCGTTGACTACTACGCTGAAGAATGCTGTGAAGAGTGGTAAGCTGGCTCATGCCTACCTTTTCTGCGGTCCACGAGGAGTGGGCAAGACTACTTGTGCTCGAATTTTTGCGAAGGCTATCAACTGTGAACATCCAACAGCTGATGGTGAGGCTTGTAACGAGTGTGAGAGCTGTAAAGCGTTTGGAGAAGGACGAAGTTATAATATCTTCGAGTTAGATGCCGCCAGCAATAACTCTGTTGAGAATATCAAGTCATTGATGGAGCAGACCCGAATCCCGCCACAGGTAGGACGTTATAAGGTCTTTATCATTGATGAGGTTCACATGCTCTCAACAGCAGCTTTCAATGCTTTCCTTAAGACGTTGGAAGAACCACCCGCACATGTTATCTTCATCCTTGCAACAACTGAGAAACATAAGATTCTCCCAACGATTCTCTCTCGCTGTCAAATCTACGACTTCGAGCGTATGACAGTTCCAAACATCATCAGCCATCTTAAAAGTGTTGCTGAGAAAGAGAATATACAGTTTGACGAAGAGGCATTGAGTGTTATTGCAGAGAAAGCTGATGGTGGAATGCGTGATGCACTCTCTATCTTCGACCAAGCAGCAAGTTTCTCACAAGGAAATATTACTTATCAGAAGGTGATTGAGGACTTGAATGTACTCGATGCAGAGAATTATTTTAATATCATCGACCTTGCTTTAGAGAATAAAGTGAGTGAGATAATGGTTCTTTTGAACAGCGTTATCAATAAGGGATTTGATGGTGGACATCTTGTGAATGGCTTGGCATCTCATGTTCGTAACGTGTTGATGGCAAAGGATACGCAAACACTACCTTTGCTTGAAGTAAGCGAACAACTGCGTAATCGCTATCAGTTGCAGGCACAAAAATGCCCTGTCAACTTCCTTTATACGGCTTTGCAGATTATGAATCGTTGTGATGTGGAATATCGTCAGAGTTCTAATAAACGTTTGTTGGTGGAACTGACGCTTATCCAAGTGGCGCAAATTACGCAGAAGGATGACGATGTCCCTGCCTCGGGGCGCAGCCCTAAGCGATTAAAATCCCTGTTCAATAATCTTGTTCTGAAGGCTCAACAGAAACCGACTCCGCAGGTGGTCGGGAGCCTGAAACGTGATGATGACACTGTTCGTAGTTCTAATGTTGCCGAAGCAGTGTCTGTTGAGGTCGTGTCTTCACCAGAGAAACCCGTTACAGAAACGTCTGGTGTACGCCCTAAGGTGAATGTATCTTCTGGTCTTCCGAATTCTGTTAATCTCGGTTCATTGACGATGTCGTTTGACAATCTACTCAAGACCGATAAGAAGAAAAAGCAGGATGAGGAAGTTGAAATAACTAATAAGGATGAGCATGAAGGCTTTACACAGCAAGACCTTGTTGTGAGTTGGCGTGCTATGTGTTCACGAATGCCAGAGCGTATGCAAGCTTTGTCGCAACGCATGAAGAATATCACGCCTACTATTACAGAGTATCCAGCAATCTTGGTACTTGCTGATAATAATATTCAACTCAACGAAATGCTTGCTATCAAGTCGCGTATTCGTGCTACTTTGGCAAAGGAATTGCGCAATGGACAGATTGAAGTAGAGATTCGTCTTGCTAAGCATGAGGAAATCAAACCTATGCTTACACCTCGTGAGTCTTTGAGTAAACTTTTGGAAACGAATCATCCTGTTAAGAAACTTATCGATACATTAGGTTTGTGCTTGGATTAAGTAACTCTGTTTCTGTCCTGTTACGGCTAATATTGCTCATCAATCTCTTGCAGATAAATAAGAAGTTAGTGTTCTTTTAGCAGGAAAAGAAAGGCTTAAAAGTGGGTTACAGTCGGCTTTAAGTTGTTGTGTTGATGCTTCGCACGCTTGGTGTTGCTGCCCCGCACATGTCGTGCTGATACTTCGCACATGTCGTGCTGATACTTCGCACATGTCGTGCTGATGGTAAACACTAATCTTATTGGGAGGTAAAAGTGTTGCGTTTTTAAGTGTTTTAGGATGTTATAATTATCAATGACATTCTGTATTGAAGGTATACTATTCAGGTCCTATTGGACGGCAAAAGAAGAATTTAATATTTTCAGTAAGCATATACGTACATTATTATAAAAGTTAAAATAGCGTAATGGTAGTTCTATTCGGCATTATTTCAGTATTTTTGTACGTTATTTAGGCAATGAGAAATAAGAGCATTATATTCCTATTATCCTTTGTTGTTGTTTTTGCAATGGCAAGTGTCAATATGCCTGTACCTCAAGGTAAGAAGACCAAGAAGGTAAAGGCAAGTGCTGTTGTGGTTGATACGTTGCTGAAAGGACAAAGTCCAAAGGATAGTAAGGCGGTCGACAAGAATATCCCAGATACCACGAAGATGGATTCTCTTCAGTTGGCTATCTATCATCATAATAAAGCTATAGACGATTCTATTCGTGCCGATAGCATGATGCGTGCACGTTCGAATGGAATTGATGCACCTGTTAAGTATTCTGCAGAGGACTCTCTCGTTTATGATGCAGAGTCGGGTACAGCGTATTTGTATGGTAACTCAAAGGTTGATTATGAGAATATGAAGCTTACGAGTGACAAGGTACATATGAATCTTGATAAAAGTACTGTGCGTGCAACAGGTACGGTGGATTCTACAGCAGAAGGTGGTATCAAGGGAAAGCCTGTCTTTACAATGGGTAAAGATGAGTATAAGAGTGATACAATGGCTTTCAACTTTAAGTCAAAGAAAGGCTTGATTAAGGGTATTTATACCGAACAGCAAGATGGCTTCTTGAGTGGAGAAGTAGGAAAACGTGACTCTACGGGTTCTGTTTACTTGCAACATGGTCGTTACACGACTTGTGATAAGCCTCATCCAGACTTTTACATTGCTCTTTCTCGTGCAAAGGTTCGCCCGGGTAAGGATGTTGTCTTTGGACCAGCTTATCTCGTAGTGGCGGACGTTCCTTTACCATTGGCTATTCCATACGGCTTCTTCCCATTCTCTAAGAAGTATTCGAGCGGTTTCATTATGCCAAGTTATGGTGATGAAAGCGACCGTGGTTTCTACCTTCGTGATGGTGGTTACTACTTTGCTATTAGTGATAAGTGGGACTTAAAACTCTTAGGAGAAATCTATACTAAGGGTTCTTGGGGTGTGTCTGCAGCCAGCAACTACCGCAAGCGTTACAGATATTCAGGCTCATTCCTCTTTAGTTATCAGGATTCAAAGACGGGTGATAAGGGATTACCAGACTTTGCTGAGCAGGAGAGCTTTAAGATTCAGTGGAATCACCGCCAAGATCCAAAGGCGAATCCTTATAGTTCTTTGGCGGCAAGTGTGAACTTTGCAACATCAAACTATGAGCGTAACAACCTCAATAGTATGTATAATCCGCAGACACTCACACAGACTACGAGAACTTCTTCTGTTAGCTGGAGCACAGGTTTCTCAAGTATTGGACTCTCTTTGAGTGCTACTACAAACCTTGCACAGGATATGCGTACCTCTTCTATTCAGATAACACTGCCAGACTTGAACATTAGTTTGAGCCGATTCTATCCTTTCAAGCGTAAGCATCTTGTGGGTAAGGAACGTTGGTATGAGAAGATTTCTATGAGCTATACGGGTCAGTTGGCAAAT
>ERZ773063.601-NODE-601-length-23328-cov-3.167705_pt1 | contig 23328 bp, 23 predicted proteins | sample MGYA00580625_ERZ773063 | MGnify/ENA primary metagenome ERZ773063 (study PRJEB29015, sample SAMEA2738022) | human oral metagenome | biome: human oral; feature: human-associated habitat; material: dental | place: China | collected 2042 ... | reverse complement strand
TTGCGTTCGAGCTCGAGGCCGAGTATGCGTCCAGACTTAAGTCTAAATTTGCATTTGAGTTCACGCCTGCATTCAAGCCCAAGTTCACATTTAAACTTGCGGGTTGCCCGCTTTTTAAATTTACGCTCTCGCTACGGATAAAATTTTCGCTCGCATTACTATCCGCATTACTGCCCGCGATGAAATTTTTAAAATTCCCGCCGCTGCGAGCAAAAGCCAAAAACGCCTCGAAAATATCGCCGTGCATGCGAAAATCGCGCCGCTCCAAGCATCCGAGCCCAAGCTCCGCCATCTCGCCATCAAGCAGCATCGATTTTATGATCTGAAGCTCTGCAATCTCCTTGCGGCGCAGTAGCGTCCGACTGCCCCTCGCCGAAGCCGCAGGCGGCGCAGAGCTCTCGTAGCGCGCCGTGTTTTGCGCGCGATCAAAATTTCCGCCGTTTAAGCTCCCGCTAGCGCCGCCCCTGCCGTCTGCGCCGTGCCCTCCGTAAGCGCCGAAATCGTGAGGGCCGAAGCTCCCGCTCTCGTTAAAATTTCGCCCCTCAAAGCCCGCGCCGAAATTTTTACCGCCGTCGGCGAGATTAAACGAGCCCGGCGAGACGTTTAAAATTTGCGCCACTAGACTCTGGTAGGACTCGGCGAGCACAGGGCCGAGCGCTGCGGTAAATTCTTTGATCTCATTTAGCGCAGCCTCTTTTTGCACGGGGCGAGCGAGATCGTATTTTTTAGCGATTCTTCGGATCAGAAACTCCCCGCTCTCCATCCCGCTAGCATAAATTTGCTCTAGCTCGCGCACCTTGCCCGCGACTATCATATCCGCAGGATCGGCACCGCCGCCTATTATAGCGACGCTTGAGTCGATCTTGTTCAGACACAAAAGCCGCGCCGATTTTATCGCCGCATTGATGCCCGCAGCATCGCCGTCGAAGCTAAGCACGACGTTAAGCTCCGCGCGCTTTATAAGCGGCAGATGAGCGGGCGTCAGCGCCGTGCCGAGCACCGCTACGGCGTTGTCGATGCCCGCTTGGTGTAGCATGATGACGTCCATGTAACCCTCGGTGATGATGAGGGTTTTTTTGGCGATCGCGCTTTTTTTCGCAAGGTCGAATGCGTAGAAAATTTTAGATTTATCAAACAGTGCGCACTGCGGCGAATTGACGTATTTGGCTGGGTTGCCGCTTATCGTGCGGCCGCCGAAACCCACGAGCTTGCTTGCGTGGTTGTAGATCGGAAAGGTGATCCGCTCGATGAAGCTAGCGTAAAGCCCGCGCTCGTTTTGCTTCACCGCGCCCGCATTTAACGCGTCTTGCGGCGGAATTTCTTCGTTTTGCAAAACTCTGATCGTCTGCGCACTAGCTCCTGCGTATCCAAGGCCGAATTTGCGAATGCTTTGATCGCTCAGTCCGCGATCGTGTAGGTATTTTACGGCGGCGGGATTTTGATAAAGGCAGCTTTGGTAGTAGGCGTTTAAAATCCCGAGCACCTTCTTCTCTTCGCTGCGCTCCTGGACTTTAACACCGGTGTATTGCAGCGCGAAATTATACATCCCCGCAAGCTTTTCGACCGCTTCGGGAAAGCTTATCTTTTCGTAATCTTGGATAAATTTAATCGCGTTGCCGCCTGCTTTGCACGAAAAGCAGTGAAAAATTCCAAGCTTGGAGCTCACGCTCATGCTCGGGTGCGAATCGTCGTGGAAGGGGCAGACGCCTACGAAATTTGCGCCGCTGCGCTTAAGCGGGACATATTTTTCTACGACGTCTACGATATCTACGGTGGCCAGCAGATTTTCTATGCTTTCGTTTTTAATCATAAGCGAAATTATACCCGCACTTTGCTATAATTGCCCTTTATTTTTGCGACGAGGTTTGATTTGGATAATTTTTTCTTAGACGATCGCGACCCGATTTTCGGGCTTATCATGCTAATAAGCATAATCTTGCTGGTGTCGATTCTAAGCTACGTTTGGGGAGTTTTTTCTAAAAAAAACGAGAGGCAGAGCCTAGAGAATTTCATCAAAAAATTTGACACCCTAGACGCGCTTAGCACCGAGCACAGACAGCTTTTGGCAAGCCCGCAAATCGACATCCCGACGCTTGGAATTTTGGCTAGCTCTTTCGTCAAAAGCGGCGACTTCGAGCGCGCGATAGAAATTTATCTAATCGCGCTAAGTAAGGCTAGCGGCGGCGTGCAGAGGGAATTTATCCTCACCAATCTCGGTATCGTATATTTCAAAGCGGGCTTTTTAGGGCGCGCCGAAGAGGTGTTTTTGCAGGCGCTGAAGCTGCGCCCCAGAAACAAAGAAGCCCTTACGCATCTTACGGTGATTTACGAGCGGCTCAAGCGCTTTAATGAGGCGCTTGAGGTGCTTGACGCGTTGCGCGAGCAGGACGCCGAAGTATATGCTCAAAGCCAGTTCGAGCGCGCTCAGATCATCGCAAACGACGCCAATACGCCATTTAACAAGAAGATCGCTAAAATTTCAAAGCTAAACTTCAAAGGCGCGGGGCGGTTCTGCATGGAGCTTTTTATCAAAAACAAAGAGCCTATGGGGGGCTTTGACCGCTTCCCGCCGATCGAGCAGGCGATTGATCTGATCTATGATTTCCCTGCGGCGGTAAATACGCAGGATGCAGAGTACAACGCGCTTTTTTACGCGCTCGGAAAAAGCGATCAAAAGCCGCAGAGCGCGAGTAGAATTTTTGAGATTAACGCGCTTATGGCTATGAAAGACGCGGGCTTTGAGGACGCGGGGCTTAGCTTTAGCTACACCTGCGCGAAGTGCAAAAGCTCGGTGGGACTTTTCTCGCACCGTTGCCCAGTCTGCTATGAGCTAGGCAGCATGGAGATCAGAGCGCAAATTTCGGAGAAAACCGGTGAAATCGGTCAAACTTTTTAGCGACGGCAGCTGCCTCGGGAACCCTGGAGCGGGCGGCTGGGCTTACATACTGCAATATGGCGACGCGATAAAAAAGGCAAGCGGCGCAGAAGCGATGACGACGAATAATCAAATGGAGCTAACAGCCGCTATAATGGGGCTTAGCGCGCTTAAGCAACCCTGCCGCGTCGAGCTTTTTACCGATAGCGAATATGTCGTTAAAGCGGTAAATTCCTGGCTTGCAAAGTGGATCGTTACCGATTTTAAGGGCAAGAAAAACGCGGATCTGTGGCGCAGATACCTTACGGCGGCAGCGCCTCACGAGATCAAAGCCTCGTGGGTCAAGGGGCATGCGGGTCATCCGCAAAACGAGGAGTGCGACGCTATGGCTCGCGCGGCGGCGGAAGCGATAAAGGGCTAAAATTCCGCGGCGAAGCTTGCGGTTGCGCGGATTAAGCATGGATTTGCTCGCGTTTACTTTGCACGCAGAGCCGCTTCGGCTTAAATTTATCGCCCGAAGCCGGTTTTAGTGCGTTTGCTTACGCAATCGAGCTTTTGTATTTGAGGGCAGGCGTGTTTTTGGCGAAGATTAAATTTGCGGCAAGTGGGCTTCAGCGCGGTTTGCGTTAGAATTGGCGGGCTACGTTTAAATTTTATTCGTCGCAGATCGACGCTAGCGCGTTTCATTCGGCGTTAATACAAATTTAGCGCGGGCTGCGCTCGCGTTCGTTTCGCTTGTGCAGGGTTTGTTCGCGCCAGATGTCGTTTGCGTGCGAGCTGCCGCGGATTTCGTAGAATTTTATAAAAAGGGTTAATATGCAAAATTTAGAAAAATTACAAGAAAAACTGGGCTATAAATTTAAAAATTTAACCCACCTTAAGATCGCTCTTACGCACAAAAGCGCCAAAAACGGACACAACAACGAGAGGCTGGAATTTTTAGGCGATGCGGTGATGGATCTGATCGTGGGCGAGTATCTTTTCAAAAAATTTAGTAGCGACGAGGGCGATCTGAGCAAGCTGCGCGCCGCACTCGTGAACGAAAGCAGCTTTTCTAAATTCGCAAAATTTTTGGGCATCGGCGAGAACCTGAATATGTCGCTGTCCGAGGAGCGCAACGGCGGGCGCGAGAAACCATCGCTGCTTTCGGACGCGTTTGAGGCGATAATGGGCGCCGTCTATCTCGAGAGTGGGCTACAAAACACCGCCCGCATCGCGACTACAATCTTAGAAATCCTCTATCCGCACATCAGCTTTAACGAGCTCGTGCGAGACTACAAAACCGCGCTGCAAGAGCTCACGCAGGCAAAATTCGGCGTCACGCCCGAATATATCCTTTTAGGCTCGAGCGGCCCCGATCACAAAAAAAGCTTCGAAATGGCGGCGCTCGTAGGCGGCAAGCAGCTCTCCTCCGCCGTGGGAGCTAGCAAAAAAGAAGCCGAGCAAAAATGCGCGCAAATCGCGATAGAGCTTTTACAAAATGGTGCCTCGCACAGCACTAGCGCGCAAAATGGCAAGCAAACAGCATGCGGCGACGTACAAAACGGCGCGAACTGCGCTCAGGACAGCGAAAAAGGCTCACGAGGTGGCGACGACGGACGGGCGCGGAGTGGCAAAAAGAGCGACCGCGCCGGCGCATCAGGCGGTACGCCGAACGCTAAAAAAAGCAATGAGCGAAACAAAAACGCCGAACAAAACGGATGCGATAGCGATCAAGGAGGCGCGCTATGAATACTTTCGGCGAGAGATTGCGCCTTAGCACCTTCGGCGAGAGCCACGGCGCGGCGATCGGCGGCGTTTTGGACGGCTTTCCGGCAGGCGTGGCGATCGAGATTTCAAATATCCAAAGCGAGCTTGACCGCCGCAAACCGGGCGGTAGATACGCTACGCCACGCAAAGAAGCCGATGAGATCGAAATTTTAAGCGGAATTTTTGACGGTTGCAGCACCGGCGCGCCGATCGGATTTATCATTCGCAACGCAAACCAGCACTCGAAGGACTACGAAAATCTCAAGGATATTTTCCGCCCCGCACACGCCGATTTTTCGTATTTTGCCAAATACGGACTGCGCGATTACCGAGGCGGCGGGCGAGCAAGCGCGCGCGAAACCGCCGTGCGCGTGGCTGCGGGAGCGTTTGCGCAAATCTTGCTGGATCACTTTAAAATTTCCGTAAAAAGTGGAATTTACGGCGTGGGCGAAATTTACGCGGGAAATTTAGACTTCGACTTTGTGCAAAACAGCGAAATTTTCGCGCTCGATCCCGCTGTGGAGGGCGCGCAGAAGGAGCTAATTCTAAGCGTCAAAAATGCGGGCGATAGTATCGGCGGTTGCGTGCTAACTCGCGTTACGGGCGTGCCTGCTGGGAGCCGCTGTATGGTAAGCTCGATGCGGCGCTTGCGGGCGCGCTGATGGGCATAAACGGCGTAAAGGCCGTGCAGATCGGCGCCGGAGTGAAAGCGAGCACGCTAAAAGGCAGCGAAAACAACGATTTTATGCGCGCTAGCAAGGATGCGATCCGCACCAACGGCGGCAAGATCGGCGCAAATTTCGCAAGTAACAACGCAGGCGGAATTTTGGGCGGCATAAGTAGCGGCGCACCTATCGAGATTGTGACGCATTTTAAGCCCACTCCGAGCATTTTCATGGCGCAGCATAGCGTGGACGTGTGCGGCGCGGATACGGTCTGCGAGCTGCGCGGGCGGCACGATCCGTGTATCGCCGTGCGCGGCAGCGTCGTAGCTACCGCAATGGCGCGGCTGGCGATCGCCGATGCGCTGCTGCTAAACGCGAGCGCGACGCTGGGGAATTTAAAGCGAATTTACAGCGAGGATTAAATTTAGACGAGCGGTGCGGCGAAATTTTGCGAAATTTAATGAAATTTCAAGGGCCGAGCGATGAAATTCCCGCGAGCTAGGCGGGCAAATTTTAAATTTACGCGGTAGGCCTATCGCGACAAGGAGGCAAAATGAGACTTGAGCGTATCGGCGAGGACTCGGCGCTGATCGCGCGCATAGAGGCGATCAACGTCGCGGCGTTCCCCGAAATTGAGCGTATCAGCATAAAAAATTTCTTAAAAATGTCGCGCAAAGGACAGCTTGAAATCGCGGCGATTTTCGAGGATTTTAGCGCCCTGGGCGGTGGCGCGGCTGATAAAAAATCTAATGCGACGTGTGAAAAATCCAGCTTGAAAAGTAAAAATCCCAGCGCAGAGGCAAGCGAAAATTCAAACACGACGGCGCAAAATTTAAGCGGCGAGGAACTGGTTGGCTTTTGCGTCTATAGAACCGAGCAAACTTACAAGCGCGCGATTTTGCACCACAAACAGCCGCCGCCTCGCCTCAATGCGGATAAAATTTTAAGATCCAAAGCCCATAGCGGCGCGGAATTTGAGGGCGCAGATGATGAAATTTCAGGCGGCGAAACGAAATTTTCAGAGGCAAAATTTTTTAGCGTTGCAAGCGGCAAAATCGCAAGTCAAAAAACGCAGTCTCTTGGCGGCGATGAAATTTTAAATGTGGGCGCAGATAGCAAAATTCCGATCGACGAGGACCGTTTGATTTGCGGTGCGGGCGGCAAAATTTTATCAAGCGCCGGAAGGGATGAAATTTCATTAAACGCCGCGGAGAGCAAAATTTCATCGATCACCGCAGAAAACGAAATTTTGCGCTACGATGAGAGCGAAATTTCAAGCGGCGGAGAGAGCGGGATTTTTTACGTGGCCTACCTCGGCATCGATGCGAAATTTCGCGGACTAGGGATCGGCTCAAGGCTGCTCGCGCTCATTGCCGAGCAAAATCCAAGCACGCAAATCGTCCTTGACGTCGAGCCTCCGCACGAGGACGCGCCCAATCTCGCGCAGCGCCTGCGCCGTATAGAATTCTACGGCAGGCACGGCTTTCGGCGCTGCGGCAAGTTTTTCAACTACGCGGGGCTAAGCTTCGAGATCCTTGCCAAGCCGCCGCTAAGCGCGCCGCAGCAGGGATTTGACGTAGCGAGCTTCATGAAATTTATCGGCGCGGGCAATAAATTTAGATTTAAAATCACCGACGCGCCGCTATACAAAAACTGATGCAAAAGCCCGAATTCAGCCTCACAGAAGACGATACGTTTTATAAAATTTTCTCCGCCTCTATCCTTGCGTTTTTTTGCATTTTTATCTCTTTGGACATCGGCGGATCGGGGGAGCTGTTTTACACGGACAGCCCGCTACGCTCGCAGCAAGCCAAGCCCAGCCTGACGATCGTTTTTTTGTTTTTGGCGTTACTTTATTTGCGAAGCGGCAGCAAAGAGGTGGCGCGCGTGGAATTTGACGAGCTTAAAATATCCTTTCGCAGAGGGCTAGACAAATACGATCTTATGCTTGGATGCGTCGATCTGATAGAGCCGTCGTTTGGCTTCGTGCGGACGTTTCGCGTGCCGTTTATAAGCTACGAACGGTTTTTGAAACTGCAAGAAATTTTAAAATTCTTGCTTCTTTTCGCATACGTCGCGGGCGTGTTTTTGACGATCAAATTCGGCTTTGCCGAGGCTGCGATCTATGCAGCGGTGGGCATTTTTGCGATTTTGATCGCTTCAAAGCTCGTCGTCGCGCGAAGGCTAGACGGACGAGCGGGGCTACGACTGCGCGACTGCCTGCTACTGCGCGGCAAGGACGATACGGGTGCGGCGGTATTTTTTTGCATCCGTCCTAGCCGCGCCGAGCGCGAGGCTTTACGCATATATTTTTTGAAAAATTTCAGCTACGACATTAAGACGTGAAATTTTTCGGTTTTCAGCGTAAAATTTAGACCCGCGGGGTAGCCTGGATAAGGCTAAACGTAAACGAAGCGCAAAGGCGGATATTGCGCGAGTATTTCGCGGCGAGATTGGGGCTAGGTTTCGAGCAAAATTCTACTCATAGCAATCGTAGATGGGATCGCTCGGTACTCGAAGTAGTCGCAGATGAGATCGCTCGGCACCCGAAGCAATCCTCTAAGCAGCTTCAGATGAGTTGCTAGTGTCTGCTTGACTGAGATAACCACGGCTTGTCGCAACTCGCCTCGCCGCAAGCGCCTATGCAAATATCCTGCGCTCTTAAACGCGTCGAAAGCGAGGCGGTGATAAAATACGAAAACCATACCAAAAAGGAATTTTATGAGGGATTACGACAAAGAGCCGATCAAAATCATAGATAGAGCGGTTTACTTTCAAAACAATATTGTTCTTTTTCTTTTACTCGGTTGCTTATATAAAATATTCAATTTAGAAGTTACTCCGTTAAACTTGAAATTTTACACGCATTTTAGTGCCGATTTAGTTATGTTTATCGTAGTGGTCTTTTTATTGTTGCCGGCTACATTACTTTGACCGATTAAAAGAAAGGGCAGTCCCGCGTATTTTTTATTGGAAAATAATAAAATCAGCTATATAAATGCTTTCGACGATAAGCCCGGATCGCTAAATCAGGCGCTAAATGATTTTTATTTTGTCAAGAAAGAGGAAGTAATAAAAATTTGCGATGCCTGCGATATAGATAAGGTAAGTTTTTGCATTATATCAGAGCTATATGATAGCTACGGAAGATTTCACTATTTTTCGTCATACGAGCTGTATAAAAAGTCGTCCATAGGGGTACACATAGGAAAGGTTGTATTGTTTTTATATCATACGATAAATTTCATATTGTTCATCTTGCCGTTTAAAATTTATATGCTGATAAGAGCGGATGAGCCTTTGGGCTTAATCCGCAAAAATATCGTGCTAAGGTTCAAAAATAGAAATTACTTCCTTATAAATATATATTCTAGGCGAGATCTGGATGAGATACTAGAGTATTTTAAGCAAAAAGGCGTCCAAGTTACGGATAAAGTGGTCTTTATGCCGTAGGCGCAGAATAAAGGCTTGTTTACCGATAAAAATGAAATTTGGAGCGATGATTTTAGCGATACGGAAATTCCAAAAGATACGTTTAAGCGAAAGCTTAGGCGATTTTTTAGCTTGGATTAAAGAGCGATTACGCCCGTTTCAGCGTAAAATTTAGACCCGCGGGGTAGAATTACAAAAATTTTTACATGGAGCAAACAATGAAAAATTTCTTTCTAGCCGCAATAGTTTGCGCGCTTTTTAGCGGTTGCGCATATGAAGCGCAGTTTAATCAAAACGCCGATGTAGCGCCGTTTGACGACACTATAAGCGCGACTAACGCCATGCAAAGCGCGCTCATTTATATCCCTAGTGAGCTAATGGGGACGAAAAGCTACGCCGCAAGCTCGAAGCTAGGCAGAGACGATGAGCTTAAAATCGATGTCGGCGAGTTCGTCGCAGGCGAGGCAAAGCGCTTCTTTGGCACCTACCTAAGGCGCGTAAGCGTCACCGACGACGAAAAAGCGCTGCAAGGCAAAGGGCTCGTAATCGCGCCTGAGCTTAGCTCATTCGGCTTTGGCTTTTACAGCTCCGATGGCATCGATGTTTCGGCAAAGCCCTTCGTACGCTACAATCTACGCCTAAAAATGTTTAAAAACGGAAAGCCGATCTACAACCAAAATATCGCCGTAAACGAGCGCAACTTCGGCGAGGAGGAGTTTTTCGGCGGCGGTCAGGGCTCATACGCACAGATCGGTGGGATCTTTCAAAAATCAATGGCGAATGATTACGCCGTGCACGCTAGAGAAATTTTGGACGTAATCAACGATAACTAATCGCGCTTGCGCCTTTGTGCGTGGTAAGCGGCATCTGGTCGATTATTTTTGCCTGCCGTCTTGTGGTAAAATTTGTCGCGGCGATCTTACGACACGCGCTTGCGGATCGTCGCGCCTAAGCTCTGTGATATAATTAGCATGGCTTTAAAATACTCAAATGCGCGCTTGCTTGTAAGATTTATCCCGCCTGCGACATTAAATCATTTTGATATCGAGTTTGCCAGCACTCTAGGCATCAAATTTAATCCCACAAGTTGCGTAAATTCCGCAAAAATCGCGTTATGAAATTAACTTGGCAGCCCATATTTAAGTGCGGCGAGCCGATAAATTCCGCACCTTGGCATACTGCCTAATTCCATTTTTTAGGGCTAAGCTCCGCAAATAAACTTTTCGCGTTCGCTGCTGTACTTGCATAAAATTCTATGCTCGCGGCACTAAAAATTCGCCCTAAATTTAAAGCACCGATTAATATTAATTTTTATATCATTACTAAATTTTTTAAGGAGAGAATTATGAAAAAGTTTTTATTGCTTCCGTTTGTTTTCGCGGCGCTTTTTGCGGCACCAAGCTGCGATAATGTCCAACTCAAAGCCGCCGTGGAAGGTATCAATAAGAGTGCGCCGATGCGAGTCGACGAGATTACCACATTAACGGGCGCCGAGTGCAAGGATGGCAGCTTTATCTACAACTACGAGCTAAATGACGGCATGGGGATGAAATTTGACAGTGTTGGAAATGATCAAAAAACCGTGATACAAAATGTTATAGATAGCCAAAATAAGCAAATTTTTTGCAACCAGATGAAGGTAATGCATCCGCTAATAAACAGCGCGATATGGAGCTATAAGATAAAAAGTGGCGAAGAATTTATAAGGGTAGAATTTAAGCCTAGCGACTGCAAGTAGGGCTTACGCGAGATTTAAAATTTAGCGCGGCGTGAGCCTTTGCCTGCTCGCCCGCGCAGCATCCGTTTAAAATTTATCCGCTCTGCTTTCGATTTCGCCTGCGCAAAAGTAGCATGTTAAAATCTCTGTTTAATTTTTACCGCGCCGCCGCGTATAGCATGACGCATATCAGCGTGTATTTTGTCGCCACAAAGCGCTAAAACGCGCCGAGTCCTTTTTAAGCCGCGATCTAATTTTGCGTCAGATTCTGCCAGCGGCGTTTTTCATTAAAATTTTACTATTTCACGCGGAATTATATCTGTGTAGCAGCGCAAACACCGCGTAAAGCTTTCGTGCGAAATTCTATAAGTTACGGAATTTTATTTGAAACAGCATCGTAGATTTTGAGTCAAAATTTTAGGATTTATTACTACGCTGCACTTGCTGCGATGAAATCTTGCTAAATTTCGTTCGCGACCTGCTCACATAAAATTCTGCGTCAAAGCATGAGCTTGCTTGCGAGCTTACAGGGGTGCCAGCCGCCAATGTGCCGCCACACAAAACGCGGCTAATCAAATGCCTCGCTTAGGTTTAAAATTCACTGTTCGCAGCTATTTTTATCAAGCTTTAGCTGTATCGGCGACAAGCCCTCTATTTCGTAATTTAACACCATCGTTTTGCCGAGCTCCCGCAGGCGCTGCGAAAATTCCGCGCTGCAAAAGCCGGCTTTCGCCTTAGCAAACAGCATCTCTTTTAAAATTTCCGCATCACCCGCATCCAGCGCGCTAAGATCTAAATTTGACGAGCTATTTAGCGCGTAATCGTATATGAAGCTACCCTCTTCGCATGCGGCGCCTTTTAGGGTCGTAGCATCGTCGATCCTGCGCGGCGCGCCCTCGTTTATCCGCGCTAGCGCATCTCGCACCTGTTTGCTTTCGCAGAAGTTTCGCTCTAGCTCGCTGCGTTTTTTCTCCGCATAAAATTCCATCGCCACGTTTGCCAAAATTCCGATTCCAAGTAGCACTAGTAAAATTTTAATCGGCTTATTTAGCCGCGCGCTTAAGCTTTGCGCGTCCATCAGCGCGCCCTTTCGCAGCACAGCAGCGTGTGTCCGACGCCCAGCCCGTCGTGAATTTGCGAAATTTTAAGCCCGGCGCGCTGCGCAAATTTAATCATATCGTCCGAGTGATAAATTTTGCTATTGCCGTTTGCCATGGCGGCGAAATACACGCTGATCTGCGTCATGCTATACGCGGCGGTTTCGTAGCGCTGCCTGTCCCAAAACGGCTCCAAAATATAAAGCCGCGCCTTCGCGCTCATCGACTCCACCGCGCGCGCGAGGATGCTTACGATCTGCTCCTCTGCAAAGCAGTCCAGAAACTGACTGAGCCAGATCGCGTCAAAGCCACGCGGAAAGCACGTAGCAGGATCTAGCAGATCGGCCGCAAGCCCCTCTATACGCTCAGTGCCCTGCGCGCCTGCGACGGCGTCTTTCATCATCGAAATTTGCCCAGCAAGATCCATTATTGTGACGCGCACATTTCTGTCGTAACCCACGCACCGCTTAGCAAAGCGCCCCGTGTTGCCGCCTACGTCTAAAATTTTATCCGTCTTGCGCGAGAAAATGATCTTTAGCGCGGGCTCAAACGCCAAATCCGAATAAAAATGATCAAACGCGAGCCAGCTCTTGCGCACGTGCGGCGGCAGATGCGAAAGCGCCTCGTAGATCGTGGCCCACTGCCCAAAAACCTTTAGCCCCTCGGGTTTGCCCGATTTTAGCGCCTCTTCGAGCCTAAATAGCCCCTCGTAGCACACGTCGTGGATGAAGTCCATATCCACTCCCACCAGCTCGTCGGTAAGCAGAAAATATCCCGCCTTGCTGAGCCTAAATTTCTCGCCGCTAAGTAGCACCGTGCCGATGCTAAGCGAACTTTCCAGAAGTAGCTTTAACGCGTATTCGCTAAGCGAGAGCTTCTTCGCGATCTCGCTTATACTTAGCCCGCCCTCCGCCTCATGAAGCACGCTTAAAATTCCAAATTTTTTCATCAGCCTGCTTACCTGAAAAACTACAGGCGCAAAGGCGATCTCATTTGCCGTCCGCTGCGCCTCGCCTGCACTTTGACGCTCCACGGCGTAACGATCTAAAAGCTGTTTGGGAAGTTTCATTTTTGATCCTGCTTATGTAAATTTCGCAAAATTTTAGCAAAAAATTCTAACTTTTCTTGCGCCCGCTAAGAATTTGCGCGTATCTTAGAATTTTGCGATGAAATTTTAAAATTCCGTCTTAAAATTTATGGAATTTTAGTTAAAATCCTTACACCAAAATTTCGCGTAAAAGCTCTGCGAAAATGTCAAATTTAGGAGAATCCTTGAAGCTTCAAATGTCCTTGATGTCGGTTGCCTGCGTCGTAATCATCCTGGCTGGTCTTAAAGCCGCGCAGGCTATCGTCGTGCCATTTTTGCTAGCTATTTTCATCACGGTGCTCGTCTCACCGCTGGTGCTTTATGTCCAAAAGATCCGCGTCGGGCGCGTTTTTAGCTTCCTCATCATCACTTTCGCTTTCGTGGCGATTATAGTGTTTTTCGGCGCAGTCATCTTCGATGCGATCAAGGAGTTTTCAGCGCGCCTACCCGAGCTGCAAGCAAAATTTGAAGAGGTGCTAGGAGGCGTGAGTGCGAAGCTCTCTCTATTCGGCATAGAGCTTAACGCCGCAAGCCTAGGTATTGATCCGAGCGAAGCCGCCGCGCAGCTATCTGCACTACTGCGCAAAACGGGCTCGATAGTCTCGACGGGATTTTTCATTTTTATAATGGTTTCATTTATGGTCTTTGAAAGCTCTGTGATCGACGAAAAAATCCGCTATTTTTCGCAAAGTAGCCGCGCTACGCACACTTTCGTGAAGAAATTTGCCTCCAGCCTCAAAAAATATCTGCTAATTAAAACTATCGCTTCAGCTTGCACCGGTGCGCTCATCGGGCTTGGGCTGTGGGCTCTTGGTGTTCCATATGCCGCGCTGTGGGGGATTTTAGCTTTCGTGCTAAATTTCATCCCCACCATTGGCTCGATCGTAGCGGTCTTTCCGACACTTTTCGTGACGCTAGCTACGATGGATATAAGTTCCAGCATCTGGACTATTGCAATCTATTTGGTCGTAAACGTAGCGATCGGAAATATTATCGAGCCACGATTTTTAGGGCAAGGACTCGGGCTTTCTACAATCAGCGTGCTTGCAGGGCTACTGTTGTGGGGCTTTGTGCTTGGTATCGGCGGGCTATTTTTGGCTGTGCCGCTTACGATGAGCTTGCAAATCGCGCTTGCCTCAAACGACAAAACACGCTTCATCGCGACTCTATTAAGCAACAAGGTCGAAAGATAAAGCGAAATTCCGCGGAATTTTAAAATTTTATAAATTTTAGCTTGAGCGCGCTCAAGAGTATTTTTGTCTCTTTTAGATAAAATCCGCCCAAAGGATCAAATATGACGAGTGAAAAATTTATTTACGAAGTAAACACGGTGACGAAATTTATCCAAATTTACTGCGATGGCAAGCATGCGGATGCGCCTAAAAAAGACGGTGCCGTGCTTCATGACTACAAAGACGATAGGGGGCTAGTGCAGACGCACTTTCATCTCTGTAGCGACTGCGAGCGGATGTTGCGTTACGCCTACGCACGCCTGCGCGCCTGCCCGCACACCGAAAAGCCACGCTGTCACCACTGCCCGCATCCGTGCTACGAGCGTGAAATGTGGGTAAATATGGCTAAAATGATGAAATATAGCGGTATGAAATTAGGACTTACGAAGATCAAAAAGCTTTTTTCGTTTAAAAAAAGCTAACTTGCGCTGGCAATTTAGCTTGAGTTTGCGGGTAAAATTTATCTCTGCAAACCCGCTCCATCTCTACACAAAAAAGTATAAAAAAGCGGCGTGAGAACAAGCACAAAAAGATATAAAAATCAATCAAAATACTAAATCTTAGCGCGTAAAATTCTGCCTTGCAAACGCAAATCCTCCGCAATCCTTGATAATAAATAATTAAATTTGAGTTTATAGTTTTAAGTTAGAATTGTGCCCAATCAAAGGAGAAAATATGAAGGTCATTACCATCGCGGTCGTTAACGGCAGGGTCGTAAACGAAAAGGAATTAATCGCGTCTATCGCCGATTATGACGATTTTACCGCGGTTGCTGAACAACTCCGCAAAGGGCTGAAATCGAGGTATTTTACATCTAGAGAGCATGCGAGGATATACAAAAAAATCAGTGTCGAGACGGGCTTTAGACGCGTGCGATTCGACTACAAACCGTATAAAGATAAAATTTCAAATCTCATCGCCCAAGGCTACACCGTCAAGGCGATCTTAAAAAAGATCGGCGAGGAGGACGAAGCGTTCAAAAGCGCCGTCACCGCCGCAGGGCTTACGCACTTTATCTCCGTGACGTTCAAAGATGAAAAAACAAGGCTTCGCGCAACCGCCAAAAAAAGCGAAGATTTCTTATACGCGTATCGCTTCGAGATAAAGAAAATGCACTTCCAAGGCGTTAGCAATAAAGAAATTTTAAAGCATATGAAAGCTCAATACGAAAAAGATTTTGCCAAAATAAGCGAGCGCGATCTAGCGGCTTTTATCGAGGCAAACGCGGTGCTGGATACCGACCGCAAACTCTCGCTGTATAAAAAGCCGAGCCTTTATGATCCGCATTTTAGCGAGATTATGAAGCTTTACGCAAGCGGTATGCGAGTCTACGATATCTGGAAGACGCTTAGGGCCAAATACCCCGAGCTAGCCAAGCTTCAGGCGCCGAGCCTTTATCAGTTCATCGCAAATAACGCCCTTGGCAAAGCCAAATATATGCAAAAAGACTGATATGTCCGCGCTTCTTTCAAATTTTACTTTCAAATTTAAAATTTTGCCGCGATAAAGATCGATGAAAGCCTGTGAAATTTCGATGAAAACCTGCGTCATTCTCTGCGGCGGCAAAAGCTCGCGTTTCGGCAGCGACAAAACGCTGTTCCCATTTCGCGGGCATCCCAGCATGACGCACTTTCTTTTCTCGCGCTTAAGCCGCGAGTTTGAGCGGGTTTTCGCCTGCGCCAAAACCTCTAAATTTAACCCGCCGCTTCCTATAATATACGACGAATTTGAGGAATTTTCGCCGATGGGCGCGCTGTATTCGGCGCTGAAGCCATTTAGCGGCGAGCGCATTTTTATCATCCCCGCCGATATGCCATTTGTGGAAATTTCCACCATCCGCGCGCTTAGCGAGCAGGAGGGGCAAATTTGCGTAGCGGGCGACGAAGCGCATAGACATAGCCTGTGCGGATTTTTTGACGCAGCTCTCGCGCCGCGCGCGCTTGAGCTCTACCGCGCGAAAGAGCATAAGATCGGCGCGCTCATCGGATCTGCAAATTCCAAAGTGCTAAATTTCAAAAACAAAGAGCAGTTTTTAAATATAAATTATCAAAACGATTTAAAGGGCGTAGATGAAATTTAAAGCTTTAGCGCTCGCTCTTTGCGCCATGAATCTAGCTGCGCAAGACCTCTCCGAACTATACGCAAAGGCTAGCGAATACGAGGCCAGGGGCGATTATAAAAACGCGATGATCTATTACAAAAAGATCGCCGCGGCAAGTCTAACGGAAAGCGGCGAAAAGTCGCGCCGAAATTCAGCAAAAAATTCTACCTCGTCCGCAGAAAACCGCGCTTCGCACGATGATACCGCCGTTTTAAACTCCGCTGAGTCGCAAAATTCTGTCGCACAAAATTCCGCCGCGCCAAAACCCATCGAGCCAAATTCCACTTCGTCAAATTTTGCAGACACAAGCTCGGCTGCGTCAGGCTCCGCGTCAAATTTAGCATCGAATTCCGCCTCGCTCTCGCAAAATTCCGCTGCGCCAAATGCCGCGCCGCAAGGCGAGCAAAATGGCCGAAATTTTGGATTTTTGGGGCTTAAATACTACGAGCCGATCTATATGCTTTTCACCCACGATTTTAGTAAAAAGCCCGATCGTAAGGCGGATGAGCTGCATTTTGAGTTTAGCTTCGAGCGCCCGATCACCTACGACGCGCTGGGGTTTGGAGAGAAAATTTCATTCGCTTACACGCAAAATTCCTGGTGGCAGATCACGCAAGATAGCGCGCCTTTTCGCGAGAGTAACTACCGCCCCGAGCTCTACGTTAGCGCGCCGGTACCGTTTGCGGATGAGCTAAAGATCGGCGCCATGCATGAATCAAACGGCAAGGGTGGCGAGGAATCGCGCTCGTGGAATAGGCTCTACGCCCAAAGCACGTGGAGTGCGGACGGATTTTCTATCACCCCCAGAGTGTGGTATGCGTTTTGGCTAGACCGCACGAACGAGGACATCGCGGATTATATGGGCTACGGCGATCTGCGCGCGTCATACACCTTCGGCAAGCAGCGACTTAGCGCTCTGTGGCGAAACAACCTGCATTTTGACGGCAGTAACCGCGGCGCGATCGAGCTAAACTATAGCTTTCCGATCTTTAACAGCGGATTTTACGGCTATCTGCGTTACTTCAACGGCTACGGCGAAAGCCTCGCGGATTACAAACGCAGCGTCAATAAGATCGGCATCGGGCTTTCTTTCGTGGAATTTTAATGCCATCTGCACCGAGTTGCGAGCTAAATTTGAACTCACGACTCGTTGTGCGTCTTAAAATCGCACCAAATTTCAACCGCTTTTAAATTTCTTAGAAATTAATATTGTTTTAGCTAAAATCGCAGATTAAATTTTAAACAAAAGGATCAAGAAATGGCACAAATTCAAGAGGCCGAGTTCATCTGGAAAGACGGCAAATTAATCCCCTGGGCGGAGGCTACTACCCACGTTTTGACGCACTCTTTGCACTACGGAAACGCCGTATTTGAGGGCGTACGCGCCTATAAAACCGACAAAGGCTACGCGATTTTCCGCTTGGACGAGCACACTGCCCGTCTTGAAATTTCGGCAAAGCTCTGTCTAATCAAGCTTCCGTTCAGCTTCGAGCAGCTTCGTCAGGCCCAGATCGACGTCGTCGCGAAAAACCGCTTCGATCAGACCGTTTATATCCGCCCGCTAGCGTATTTCGGCTACGGCTCGATGGGCGTTTCATCTACGAACTGCCCGGTAAACGTCATCGTCGCAGCGTGGCAATGGGGCGCGTATATGGGCGAAGAGGCGCTACGCAAAGGCATCAAAGCTAAAATTTCATCGTGGATGAAGCCCGCGCAATTTTCGATGATGGCAAAAGCCAAAGCGAGTGCGAATTATTTCAACTCGCAGATGGCAAATTTTGAGGCGGTCGATGCGGGATACGATGAGGCGATACTGCTCGATCCTCAGGGCTTCGTCGCGGAGGGGCCGGGCGAGTGCCTATTTATCGTAAAAGATGGGCTCATCATCACTCCGCCGAACGACACCAGCCTAGAGAGCATTACTCAAAATTCAGTCATAAAAATCGCGCGCAGCCTGGGCTACGAAGTCCGCAGAGAGCGTATCGCTCGCGATCAGCTCTACGCCGCGGATGAGGCATTTTTTACCGGCACCGCCGCGGAGGTCACACCGATTAGCAACATCGACGGCAGGATCATCGGCAAGGGCGAGATGGGCGACATCACAAGCCGCTTGCAAAAAGCGTATTTCGCGGTAGTCACGGGCGAAGACCCAAAATTTGAGCACTGGCTCACTTACGTTAAATAAGGACACGCATGCCTGCGGATTTGAATGATTATTTTAATAAGAAAAATGGCGACAAAAAAGGCGGGAATTTAAATTTTAAAATTCCTAATTTCGGAGGGATGGGCAAGTTTAGCGGCGTGATTTACGCGATAATCGCGATAATAGCGCTACTAGTGATCTCAAAACCCTTCGTCACGATCCAATCGGGTGAGGTGGGAATCAAGTCAAATTTAGGCAAATACGATCCGACGCCTCTTGGCGCGGGACTTCACTTTTTCGTACCGTTCATACAGGACGTATTCGTCGTAGATACTCGCACGCGTATCATCAACTACACTAGCAGCGAAGATATGAGCGCGGGTATCGCTACTAAAAGCGGCACCGCGGGCGGTATCATCAGTAAAAACTCGCTCTCGGTGCTAGATTCGCGAAATTTGCCCGTCAGCATCGACATCACCGTGCAATACAGGCTCAATGAAGCCACGGCGCCCAACACGATCGCCGAGTGGGGCTTTTTGTGGGAGGATAAGATCATCGATCCGCGCGTAAAGGACGTCGTGCGTAGCGTCATCGGCAACTATGCCGCCGAAGAGCTGCCTACCAAACGCGATGAGATCGCTAAAGCGATCGACGACGGCATCCGCAAAAATATCGAAGCACTGCCGAATTCACCCGTAGATCTGCTAGCCGTACAGCTTCGCGAGATCATTCTGCCCGCAAAGGTAAAGGAGCAGATCGAGAGCGTACAGATCGCCAAACAGGAGGCTGAGCGCACTAAATACGAGGTCGAGCGCGCAAATCAAGAGGCGCTTAAAAGGGCTGCTCTTGCCAAAGGTAACGCAGACGCCGTCAAAATCGAGGCTCAAGGTCGTGCCGATGCCGCCAAGATCGAAGCCGACGCGCAAGCCTACGCCAACAAAGAGATCGCAAAGAGCTTGGATGCAAATCTTTTAAGCCTCAAGCAGATTGAGACGCAGGCTAAATTTAACGAGGCGTTGCGCGAAAACAGCGACGCGAAAATTTTCCTAACGCCAGGTGGCGCGGTGCCTAATATCTGGGTCGATACGAAAGACAAGACAAAGCAAAGCGCCATCGAGCGGGAACATTAAAATTTCAGGCGGGCTATACGCCCCGATTTCGCGAACTAAATTTAATAGCAGGTTGCTTTGGGCGCATAAGCTTAACTTGCGATTTCGTGAGTTAAGCTTAGCGGCGAGTGCGAAAGCTTGTGATAAGCGAAACTTGCGCCTGCCGCAGTTTTAACCCAGCGGTCGCTTAAAATTTAGCCGCTAGATTTGTCCTTTAAATTTACGAGGCGTGCCGCTTCGTAAATTCACAACTCAAATTCCGCGTGCGGCGGCTAAATTTAAGGCGCGCGACTTCGCAAATTAAGGATCAAAGATGAAGGTAGATTGGCAAAAATTAGGCGGGCTGCTCCCAGCGATCGTGCAGGACGCGGGCGACGGCGCAGTTTTGATGCTCGCGTATATGAACGAAGAGGCGCTAAGCCTGACGCTGCGTACCGGCTACGCGCACTACTTTTCGCGCAGCAAGGGGCGCATCTGGAAAAAGGGCGAGAGCAGCGGTCACGTTCAGCTCGTAAAATCCGCCTTTTTGGACTGCGACAACGACGCGCTGCTACTTAAAGTCGAGCAGTGCGGCGGATCCGCCTGCCACACGGGCGCGCGAAGCTGTTTTTTCAAAGAGATTTCGCTGCAAAAATGCGGGGAAAATGTGGGGAGCTCAAGCGCTTGCGGCGCGATAAATTTCGCAGAGCACGGCTCTGCAGCCTCTCTCGCGCAGAAAAATTCCGCTAATTCTCGCACAGAGCAGAATTCCGCTTCCTGCGACGGCTTGCAGAATTTAACGCCCAAAAATTCTACCGATTCCTGCGGTAAGCAAAATTCCGCAATGCAAAGCCCCACTGCGACGAATTCTGCGTTCGCAAATTCCGCCGCAGAGTGCAGCGAGCAAAATTTATACGCCGTCTCGCAAAATTCTACGCTCGAAAACTCTACGGAAAAAAACCCGTACGGAATTTTAGACGAAATTTATCACGCCTGCTTGGATCGCAAGCTAAACGGCGAGCCCGCGCTCTCCTACGTCGCCTCGCTCTACGCGAAGGGCGAAAACGCCTATCTTAAAAAGATCGCCGAGGAGGCGTGCGAGTTCGCGCTGGCGTGCAAGAATCTGTCGCGCAGCGAGCTTTACGCAGACGTAGCGCGCGAAAGCTTCGGCGAGCACAAAGCGGGCGAGCCGCGATACGACGTGATTTACGAGGGGGCGGATCTTTTATTTCACCTTCTGCTCGCACTTGCGGCGCATAATATCCACCCGGACGCCCTGCTTGACGAGTTAGCGCGTAGGCAAGGGCAAAGCGGTATCGAAGAAAAGCGCAGCCGCAAAAAATGACGCGTAAAATTTAATCGCAAAGGCGCCATGCCCGCTTGCCCACTTTGCGCGGCGAGCTAAATTTAAAAAGTGTTGCCGAAATTCTACGCCGAATTTCAGCAACGAAAGAATGCTTCAACCGCGCTATTGTCACAAAATTTAACGCGCTGTGCGAGCTAAAATCTGCACCGCAAATTTAAGCGCCTTGCGTAAATCGTAAAATTTCACTAAAATTTTAAAATCAAATTTAAAGGATAGATGATGAGGCAGATCACGATGCAGGAGGCTTTGGACGCGGTTAGCGAGCGCTACTGCAAAGGCCATCACTACGAAAACGTAGCACTCACCGATGAGATGGTGCGCCGCATCTGCGAGGTAAAAAGCCTCGTAAATATGGGCTTTATAGCCACGACGATTACGGACGCGGCGCTACAGCATCTAGCCGCCCTGCCGAAGCTTGCGTATCTGTTTTTGCAAGATAGCGATAAGATAAGCGGCGAGGGCTTTAGATACTTTGCGGCACACGCCAAGCTCGAGCACATCGGTATCGAAAACGTCAGCATCACGGACGAGGGGCTAAAAGCGATCGTGCAAATCCCAAAGCTAAAATCGCTGCGCCTGGTCAATTCATGCGTGAGCTTTGCGGGGCTGCTAGCCGCGGCGGATACGAAAATCCAGTTTTATCTAGACGGCGGGCAGTTCAGTAAGGAGCAAATTGCGGAGTTTGAGCAGGCACAAAGAGACGCCGCAAAGAGCAAAAAGAAGCTTGATCCAGATGACCTGGCGGCGGCGCAGAGTGCGCTTTTAGAATTTTTCGCGGCGATGAGCGAGTGGGAGAAATTTGCCGCTTCGCGAATTGACGACGCGGATGACGGCGATGTGCAGCGCAGATGCGACGAGCTCTTTGCGCGCTACTGCACGCCCGTTAGGCGCAGCGGCTTCCGCCCCGAGGGCATTTCGTTTTCGATGGCAGAGGGCGGCACCTACGGCGGATATGAGCTAACGGACGCCGAATGCGAGAGCAAAAACAAAATTTACATCTACGCCAAAGACGAACACGGTTTTGCGCGCCGCTTCCTGCTCGTGCGCAAGGACGGGCGCTGGCTCGTAGATAAGTGCCAAGGCATGGACGGCAAAAACCGCGGGCTGTAAATTTGAGCGCGAAATGAGGTTCAAATTTCATTCTCGGCGCGATCGCGGGGATGAAATTTTATCCTTGCTGCAGGCGCGGCGATAAAATTTCATCGGCGCTGCGAAAGCAAAGACAAAGAGGGCAAATGGACGGTAAAATTTCTGCGTACGACGCGCACGGCAATTAAAGAAAGGCGCGAATGAAAAGGCGAATTTTCTCCGAGCTGGGCGGCTTCGTGATATACGAGCCCGCGCTGCTAGCACGCTATTTGGATGAGCACGGGCTTGCGAGCGGCGATGTTCTTGCCTATTTTACGCAGACCGAACACGGGGGCGCGGTTACAGAAGAGGGTATCGCGGTGCCGATATTGGGCGTTCGCAGCGATTATTACGATTTTGCGGTTACCGTGGGCGAGGCGAGCGAGGAGATATTCGCACCAAACGAAGCGAAAATCATCTCTCGCGGCTGGGTCTTTCACTCATCGGGCACGTTAAAGATCGTAGGCATCGGCTATTTTAAAGATATGAGCCGCATTAGCGAGCAAAACAGCCTAAGCTTTAAGCTAAAGCGCGGTCGGTACCGCTTGGAATTTTTAGGCGGATACCGAGGCGCAAATTTTAGCGGCGCGCCCGCTCCCCTCGGCGATACGCCCGTTTTTCATCTGCGGCTTACGCCTTTTGCTGAGCCCAAATTTAGCGGTGATTTGGAAACGTCATTTTATTTTTAGCCGAATTTATAAAATTTCGCGCAAAATTTCTCTTTAATGCGCGATGGGCAGGCAAATTTTATAAATTTAGCCACATTTAACCGCTGCGCCGAGTAAAACGCTATAATCGGCGCCAAATTACGGGAGGCGAGATGATTTTTGACGAACTTGTGGACGCGCTGGCGCAAAATGGCTGGCAGATACGGCGCAGGGATGAAATTTGCCCGCCGCAAAGCGAATTTTTGGGCAGTAGATTTAAAAATTTAAGCGAAGATTTTTACCGCTTTGTTTGCTCTTTTGAAATTTTGAGCGACGCTGCGGACGCCGTTTGGTTCGTGTCTGCCAGAGATTATGCGTCGTCTGGCGCGGATGAGGCGGAATTTTGCTACGGAGATTTTGAAAAAGATAGCCTGGAATGCGCGGCTAACGATGCGCAAAGAGCCGCCGTGAGCGCGTTTTGGAGCAGGTGCTTGCCGTTTTTGTTTTCAGTCAGAGGCGAACGCTGCTTCGCGGGCATCCTCACACAGGGCGCGGACGCAGGTAAGATCGTATTCGGCGCGGAACCGATCTATGAGGATGCCTCGATAATCGCGCAAAGCTTTGAGGAATTTATCGCTCTTTTCCTCGCCGCACTCACGGACAAAAGCGCCGCGAAATATCCGCTTTCTTGCTTTGCGTAGCGGCATGCGATACGAGCAAAGCTGTACTGCGAGCGCAAGTAAAACAGCGGCGGGGTATAAATAAATTTTACCCTCGCGCAAAATCTACGTCGCGGATCACATCGGAGAGTAAAATTTAGCTCGATGTTTAGTAAGGCGCGAAAAAACGGCGCCGCAAATTACACGAACTACGGAAGTCTGCCCGCGTGGCTTTGCCCTTCTATCTCCTTGAGCGCTTTAAGAATATCTTCGCTTTGAAATTTAATGCTTACCGATAGAAACGGGCAGTGCTCTACTCGCCCCGAAAGCGGCAGGTCGCTT
>ERZ773063.597-NODE-597-length-23443-cov-12.849752_pt1 | contig 23443 bp, 19 predicted proteins | sample MGYA00580625_ERZ773063 | MGnify/ENA primary metagenome ERZ773063 (study PRJEB29015, sample SAMEA2738022) | human oral metagenome | biome: human oral; feature: human-associated habitat; material: dental | place: China | collected 2042 ... | reverse complement strand
TCTTTTGATACTTTTCTGTTGCTTTTGTCTGAGCATTAGGGTTTCCTTTTGGCATGCTAGAAGCTCCGTTTCTAATTGTTTCTTTGAATTCTCAATAGCTACGAATGGACAGATAGTGATGATAAAACAACAATGTGGTTGATATGCTAGTTTACAAGGTTGTCAAACTAACTTCGATATTGTAACTCGGAAAATTGATTTCAATCCATGCGCCCCATGCGGGACGCGACATACCAATCACCATATCCACTTACTTTTGCATCATAATTTCAATCCACGTGCCCATGCGGGACGCGACGTTTAAAAGTTCAATTGAGTATTAACAAGTTAGCATTTCAATCCACGCGCCCCATGCGTGACGCGACTATAGTTCTTTTAACGGGTTAAATCCCGCATTGATATTTCAATCCACGCGTCCCATGCGGGACGCGACGAGCTCGCATGTTCTCTTCACAAACTCGATACCAATTTCAATCCACGCGTCCCATGCGGGACGCGACTTCTTCTCCCTCTTCATCGCTTAATCTTCTTTATTTCAATCCACGCGTCCCATGCGGGACGCGACAAGTATCGCAAGCTCGTTACTGCAGAGGACATCCAATTTCAATCCACGCGTCCCATGCGGGACGCGACTAGCAGTCTCTTGACCTGCATCTGCTCTATCTCATTTCAATCCACGCGTCCCATGCGGGACGCGACCTTCTCTAGCTTCTGCTTCATCTGCATCTTCCCAATTTCAATCCACGCGTCCCATGCGGGACGCGACGATTAGGTCAAAAGATATAGCAGCTATGTATACGATTTCAATCCACGCGTCCCATGCGGGACGCGACGATATACAAGGATTACATAGACAAGTATGCTGAATTTCAATCCACGCGTCCCATGCGGGACGCGACTACTTGAGGGCGCTCCCTCTGCAAAATGCTTTATTTCAATCCACGCGTCCCATGCGGGACGCGACAACAGTATCGATGGAAGAAACATATATTGAACTAGTATTTCAATCCACGCGTCCCATGCGGGACGCGACACGACCGCTGTTGCCGCCCTCTCCACTCCAGCAATTTCAATCCACGCGTCCCATGCGGGACGCGACATTTACGCTACCTGTGCAAATGCGACTGTGGTCGTATTTCAATCCACGCGTCCCATGCGGGACGCGACCGCATCTGCCTGTCGGCAAAGTATACGATCATAAATTTCAATCCACGCGTCCCATGCGGGACGCGACGAATAGCACAACTCGATAATCAGATTTTTGATATATTTCAATCCACGCGTCCCATGCGGGACGCGACAGCGATATGAACAAATTTAAGTCGCTTTTTAAGACTTTTCTTGTGCTATCGCAACACAATTTTACGTTATTAGTTACAAAATCTGATTTTACAACTAATAAAACTATGTTTATTCTGTACAAATTAGGCGTCATTATTAAAACAGCTTCCAGTTCGCACTAATTAAGCAACATGTGATTAGAACAACAACACTCCTTCCGGATCATAGCTCTTTTTATTACCAAAGTGTTCTATCTTTGAAGCATAATTTTTTCCAATATTGTAAATCCTAATACTATCTTGCTCGCTATCAAAGATTTTTAAAAGTTTATCTTTAATAAACACGTATTGTGAATAATCTACATCACATTCAAAAACGGAATTTTGTACTCTCTGTCCATAATTGCAACAAATCTTTGCAATTTTATTTAGTCTTCGTTTTCCTTCTGCAGTTGTCGTACTTACATCATAGGTTATAAGAATTAACATAATAATACCTACTTCCAGAAAAATGGGGGATACATTTCCAAATCACCTCTTACAGATCGCGCTAAAAGCATCGCTTGAACGTGTGGCAATAAGCCCCAGTTAATTTCTGCTTCTAAAAAGGGATGTTTTAGCTTATCCTGCTTCTTCTTTTGCCACTCCGATAAGAATTTTTTTCGTCCGTCCTCTGTTAATAAAACGGCTCCACTCTCTTGCTCATAGAAGTCTTGTCCCGTAATTATTTTGTTATTGATCAAGGTTAATACAAATCTATCAGCATATACAGATCTCATTTCCTCCATCATATCAAGAGCCAAAGATTTCCTTCCAGGTCTATCAGCATGTAGAAATCCAACATAAGGATCGAGTCCGACTCCATGTAGTGCAGCAGCACAGTCATTTGCAAGGAGCGTATATGCAAATGAGAGTAATGCATTAACATTATCTACCGGCGGCCTACGATTTCTGAAATAGAATTTAAAATCATTCTTATTCTGTAAAATCAGATGATCGAAAACTCCAAAATATTCAGTTGCAGCAGTACCTTCAATGCCCAGTAATATCTCTTTAGTGACTCCATCAGTTACATTTTTAATACTGCTTTTTAAATTGCTGGCAACGGTTTCTATGGATTCACAGTCAATCCTTAAGGCATAATCTCTACTAAATTTTAAGAGAAAATAGCGAGTATTGTATATTTTCCCATATAAAAACGATTTTGAAAAAGCAATAGCTTGTTCTTCGTTATCCGCCATTCGATATTGCTCTCTTCTCAGAAAAACATTTCCACTTGTGTTTGAGTTTGTACTCGCCAGATACCATCCTTGAGGAGAGAAAAATGACAACTGAATGTTATACTTTGCACACTTACCCATTAACGCAGGAGAGGCACCTTTGTAAGAAAAGCAAATTATATTTTCCAGAGTGTGCAATGGTATGCGATGTTTTTCATCAAAGTCTATCGATATCACTACATTCTCACCATCCAGTGACAGATAAGAATTCTCAGAAGTAACATATAATGTATTCAAAAGTTTTCTCATCTCAAAGTTCCTCAGAAATGTGTTGTTTAGTATATGCACCAACATCCTGCGTACGCTTGTATAAAATACCCGGACAACATATATTTATTAATGAGCATTTTTTGCACTTAGCGGAGGGTTTAACCTTTGGTGTATGACCACGACTATAATACCCCCACATCTCTTCCAATGCAGAAATCGCAGTGTCCCTTAATTCATTTGTTATTGCAAAGGTTTCACGCCTTCTCGTTTCTCCATAAAATACAGCGCCTTCTTTGATGTCGCAAGCAAGCATGCCTTCAAGGCAGATAGCTTGTGTAGTTACCTGAATTCGATCACAATCTGAAATTTTACTGTGTCCTCTTTTATATTCCACTGGACGTATCCTTCGTAGTCCATTCATTTTCGAAATATTAACTCCGCTTTCATCAGGTAAAAATTCCACAGCATCACAGGTACCGGTAATTCTATATTTATCAGATTTCACTTGCAGGCCCCTAATAGTGATAACACCATTTCTGTTGTCACGAACCGTTCCGTCATGAACTCTGTTATGCATAACGCGTCCTTCAGCGGTCAATGAATTTTCATTCCACTGATTCTCTATATGAATTAACGCCCATTGCCTCTTACAGAACAGAAAGTGCTGTATACCGGAAATCATTAAATATTCGTTAGATTCCATTTATCTCTTCAACTGCTAATCCTAGTAACTGATTAACTTGAATGCTATAGTCATCAATGCTTGCTGGAACATCTCTTTTTGAGGTTATTTCAACACTTCTATGCACATTAGCTGACGAATACTGTCCATCTTTACAATTGTGTTCAAACCAATACAGCTTGTAAACTTCCATTGAACCATCAGGTCTTGCAGATGACGAGTCATTAACGAATAATGTCTTTAGACAATCTTTTACAAGGTTTGCATCTTCTCGTGAAAATCCGGTTTTCTCTGCTAATTGCACATTTATGGATCCCTTTATTTTGTAAAGCCCAAATTTCACAAAATGTTTCATTCCCATGGTATCGGAGCCACGTTCTTTACCTTCTTTTTTTTCACCGCTCACACTTTTAGTAATCTGCTGTGAATAAACTTCGACGGGATCCATGCTCACAGCCTGATGGATTGAAACCGGTCCTCTGACACCCACAGAAGCGCAACCAAAGCCCTTAAACGCAAATACCTGTCCAAAGCTTCTTACATCAGTCCATTTTTCACAAGCTTGCTTATAAAACTCATCATAATCTTTTATTTTTTCTAGATCTTTTGCACGCTCCTTTAAACTTCCAGCTCCATCATCACATCTCTCGTCTGATTGTACAAATACACATTCTCCCATATCTTGCATTCTGTTTCTTATTTTTCTTTTTATGCACACATCTGAAATCTCACCATATCCATTGTAATCAGTACGAGGTCTGTTTCCGTTCAGCGGATCACCATTGGAGTTGGCGTTATTAACTGTGATAAGTGCAACAAAATCGATTTTATTTTCCAATTTACTCATTATTCAGCCTCCTTAATTTCTTTATCTTTAGCGTGTTTTTTGTACATATAATTCTTTTGCAGATAATAACCTACAATGTATAATTCACTCAATGGCTTCCCATACTCACTGGCTGGATATGTTGATATTTCTTCCATAATTTGTCCAATTAACTTTTCATACATAACACGAGAACCTTGATTGAGTTTTGGATAGTATGCATTTTTTAATTGCTCCATAATTAGTTTAAATGCATACACAGGTCTCTTTACAAAAACCGATTGAAGACGAATTGCATTAGTTTCTCTTTTTTCATTGGCATCATAAGTATCTCTTTCAATTTTTTCCAATACTGCCAAAAGTCTGCCGAATTGATAACTTCGATCTTTAAAATTTTCATCAAGCGCCATAGAAACCTCCTTATTATGATGATCTTTCCAGTATTTTCTAATAACTGCGCAAGTTGTAAATAATATGTCTCTCCTATTATTTTTATTGAATGCTTGCATATTATTTGACTTATTCACTAAACCCGTCATTATATCTAGAGGAAAACGGGTCTCATCTAACCTGCAAACAATCAATCTCTGCAACACCTGACCCTCTATTCGGGAATCTATTTCAATTTTGGCATTATCATCATTCCCTCGTTGTGTCCCATAAGACAATATTGTTATTTTGTTGAGTGACGGTGATGCTATGTTGCCTGTATAGGTTATCCAGCAGCATGTTTCGTACCATTCACTCAATCGGTTTAAATAATGATCTCCCATTATCTCTTTATAGTACAACAAAGATAATCGTCCACTTGTTGCCGCCTCAAATATTGCTATAACTGCCTTTTCATCTACTCCTCTCAGTGATTGATATGAGTACAGGAATTTCCTTAATTTACGATTATACTCACTCATTTCGAAGGTTTCTTCATCCTTAAATCCAAATGATAAATTGATAGCAGGAACTTCGATACCATGAGGAGTCCAGCATACGAAAGTCTTTTCACCAATTAATACGCCTTGATTAGCCACAATCCATTTCAGTGCGTTATGAGCCTTTTGAGATGAAATATAACCCAATACCATTGCATCGTCTGATTTAAGGAAACGACCTCTATATGTAAAGTTAGCATTATCATTAGCTGAAATGAGTTTTGCATTTCCAAATTTAGGAACAACTCCTTTCAGATGTTGTTTTGCTACACTCTCTACATTTCCTGATGCATAGCTTATCTCTGATTTAGAATTACAGCAGATTACATTCACATAATAGTCTGAATATTTATTGAAAAGGTTAATATCTTTCCAAACTGGTCCACTGTCATCTCCAAGCCCAAGAACAACCCAACATATCATATCTTTAACATTCGATATATCTCCATTGTTATCATATTGTAAAAGACCGGAATTATCTAAATCATCAATGACAGTACCAGTTTTAACATATTTCAACACTGCTTCAGCTTTAGGATGTGAATATCCTGAGTCGCACCACTTCTCTAATTGTTCAAGATACATGTTATTCTTATCAGGATAGAGATTTGTAATATATTGTACCTGATCGCATAATGCATGTGCTCTTATACCACTTGATCGTCCCGCAGACTCTTCTGATACAGGAATTATAATCTTTTCATCACATTTACTTGCAGTTACGAAACAACCTTCCTCATCAATGGTTATTGATATTTGGCCTTTAGCTACGATATGTGAAATTGGAGCTAGCGGTTCTTTGCCCACGTTACATACTCCAACGGATTGATTTTGATCCATGAAGTCGTATGTTTCGATTGCTCGTTGCAAAAGGCTCATTCTTTCACCTCCTCAAATTCTCCAAGTCCGCTAAAATTCATCGCATCTGTTCCGAATGACTTCATTTGAGCTTCTTTCACCGTTCTGTACAATTTACATTGGTCAGGTCTTATAAATTCTATAATTCCATTCCTCATAACGGGAACCCAAAGGTTAATTGTCATCTTGCCTCTTGTCTCCGGAGAGTATGCTTCATCCGCATAGGTAATTCCATGATACATAGTTCCGAAAGCAAGCTCCGATAAGTTATCGTAATACCCTTCATCATCACCAAATTTCTTTGGTTCTACGTACCCTTGACACTCCCTTGTTCCCAGATAAATATCTCTACGTCCTCCTTTATCAATCATTCTTTTTGCTATTTGATGATGCTTGTTCTCATTCCTGTCCTTATTTAATTCAGGTCTATTCTCATTCCATTCAAAATGGGCTTGTACCTGATATCTGCAGTTTTTCAGATAAGTATAATATGATAGATCGTTCCCTCCATTGTATTTTATAGGTCTTATACCCTTAACATCCGTTTGTATCTGATTCATTACCCGCACTTTATCTATATACCAGATAAATGTCGGTTTCCAATACACCGAGGATAAAATACCTTTAATGGCTTCATAAGTTGGAATTTGATAGCTGCACTTTTCTCCTCCGACTCTCATAACAGGGTCGGAAAACAACGCATAGTCTCCATACACCTCAAACTCTACAATATTAGGATATCGCATTCTGCATCACCTCCGTTTTCGTATACTCCTAACGTATCATCGTAATATTTTTTTCTAGCGCATATATACCACTATTTACTATTTCATATATCGCTTTACTATTATACAATCTATCAAACTGATATTTAAATAGCGAAACCGTATAGCTCTTTGCCTCATTTACCAATGACTTTTTATATTCATAGTCAAATTGTGATTTTTCACCGCATAGTTCGGTAATTATATCTATTCCTTCCCCATACGGTACAATCACCGAAAAAGTTTCACCATCAATAACTTCAAACACTTTTCCTGCGGTCGCAAACGCTTGCCTTAATGCATATTTATTGTTACCGTGACCAAACCCCATCGACAGTAATTCAAAGAGACTTTTGTTTAACTTTTTAACGTAATAATCCATCTTATTTTTACGCATATAGGCATCACTGAACAGCCTCTCATAATAAAAATTTATAGAGCAATCAGCTCCTAAATCATTTTCATATTTATTCGCATTATTTTTGTAATTAACAAGCAATTCCTGTGTTGCCATTTTTGCTTGTTCTATTTCTTCAAGGTAATCAAGATTCTCATCAGCACAATTAATTACATATACATCTTTGGGAGCAGTACTCTCTCCATTTCTGTTACACCTTCCCGCTGCTTGAACAATGTTGTCCATTCCTGCTTGAAATCGAACAACCGAATCAAATGACATGTCAACACCAGCTTCAATCACCTGAGTTGATATGCACACAATATGCTGACCTTTTTCTAAAGCACTTTTCATTTCACCGATTACTTTAACCCTATGTGCCATGCACATTGCAGATGATAAATGAAAGGTGATAAAACCAGAGATTTCCTTGCAGGCTAAGCTTAATTGTTGCGCTTCACTTTTCTTATTGCAGACTACAAGCAAACTTCTATTATTGCCTGTAAGTTTACATATTAACTTATTTATTTCACTGAACTTATAATTTCCTTTGTCGACTATATTTGTGCGCTTGAACACGTCCTTTACCCTTTGTTCAATATCCGATGGAATTATTTTTTCATCTTTTATATGCGCAGCATGATCTACCTCATGTAAACATGGTTGTGTTGCAGAGCAAAGCAAAATCGTTGCACTACATATTTCCGATAAAAAGTTTAAAGCCAAGTTAAACAATGTGAGCATTCTTTTGGGTACTGTCTGAACCTCATCAATTATGATTACACTATTGCAGAGTGATTTAAATCGTCTTACACAAGATAATCTACCATCAAAAAGCGTATTCAAAAACTGAACCAGTGTGGTTACTATTATTGGAGCATCCCAAGTTTCTGCCAACAAGTCGTTCATGTCTAACTCGTCATCCTCTTCTTCTCCGGAATTAACAAGGTTAGAATGGTGAACTAAGACCTCTTTCTCAAATGCCTTTCCAACCGCTCTCTTTATTTCCTCGCTATTTTGATCCAGAATGCTAATTAATGGAGCAATATAAAAAATTCTCTTTTTTTCAAATTTGATTGCGTTTTCTAATGCAAACCTCATACCTGATAAAGTCTTCCCCGCACCTGTAGGTAGATTTAACCGATATATCCCGCTCTCATATTTTGAGCCAGCCTTGTAACACAGTTCCGACAACGTCCTCCTGGCTTTACCAATTTCATTATCTGAATTCTTGCTATTAAGAAAAAGTTCTAGTGACTTAAGCATTGTTTCCCAATTTTGAGGTGAAAAACTATTCATTCCCTGAAACTTATCACCGTTCATAAATTCGGCGGTATCTCGCCTATCCCCTTCAACAATTGAAGACAATATCAACCTTGCAAGCAAGCCTATATAGAACATTAATTCTTCATTACTTTTTTTAGCTTTTGCACTATCCCGTATTTTCTTAAAGATCTCATTAAGCTCAGAACTTGCAGATTGGAAACGCTTATCTACCTCATCGTCAGACGCACAATCAGAATTAAAGTTTTCTATTGCCACTTTTTCATACTGAGGCTGATGCTCTATCCTATGGTCAAATCCGTTTTTCTTATCATCCATATCTACAATATCAAACATGTTATGGTGGCTGCCTATAGCATAAGCCATCAGCTCTGCACTCAGATCATTACATGTCCTCGTTTTATCGTTTGAATGGAATTTATTGAGCAAATAGTATACGCCGGCAAAAGAATGTATAACTTCTCCTTTTCTTACTGATTCCCCTTTTGCACTTTTTTGTATATAATCAGAAAACTCCTCTGTGAATTTTCCGCAATCATGAAGCAATCCTGCAAGGTATCCTGTTTCCTCGAGATTAATGTCCTTTAAGCATTTCTTCGCATAATTAGCAACATTTCTTGAATGTTCCTCGCAAGATTGTACTCTATTCTCACTATTTATATGAGCTATAAACTTCATTTTTTACTCCATTTATCCAAACTTAATGACCGATAATCTTCGTTCAAGTTTAATTAAACATTCAAATTGCATTGAATTTTCTTTTCTTTTGTAATTTCTTTTTAAATCTACTTCTTAAATGTCAAAACTTAGTTGCTTATTAATAACATGCTTATAGTAGTATTTAATATTAATCAATGCTACATTATTTCGATCCAACAGACACTGTAAATCATTAACTTATATTGTAAATTTATCATATAAATATTCATAATCCAATTAAGTTAGATGTATTTTATATATACAACGCACCTCAATACGACAATTCATTCAAGAATGAAGCTCTCGAACTTTCAGACTAGATTGGTGTAAGAAAGGTTGCAGAGCAGCTTGGCATTCCATACTGCACACTTACTGATTGGAGATATATCCGAAAGCATAAAGTGCCTCATATTTTGTAGGCAGTGGTTACAAACACAAACCTTTCGACGAGAAAGAGAGTCGGATACAGGAGCTTAAAGCCGAACTGCGTGAAACCAAGCGAGCAAATGAGATACTCAAGGATGCCCTCGGTTTTTTCGCAAAAAACCGAAAGAAGCAAAAGCGCATCATCGCCATGAATTCATACACTCCAGAGAAGGCATATTGCCTGCAAAATCTATGTGTCATTTACTGGAAGTGAGTTGGTCAGGCTACTCCAGGTATCTTAAGAATCTTGGTAAGCCTGATAAGGATGCGGTTCTTTCGGCAGCTATAAAGTCCATCATTGATGAGTCTGTATTCAATGACAACTATGGAGTTCCCTGTATGCATATGGCTCTTGCGCAAAGAGGGCAAAGGTAGGTATATGCAAGCTCAGTCGGATCATGCTGAAAATGGGACTAATCCGTAAACGAAAGCGTAGATCTAAGGATCTGACCAAAGCTACAACCGAGATTCAGGATAAGGAAAACCTGATCCGACAGGACTTATCCTCAGATAAGCCATATACCAAGCTACTTACAGATATATCTCAGATCCAATGCATCGATGGGAAGCTGTAAATTTCACCGATTATCGACTGCTTTAAGGGGAGATCCTATCACTCATCATGCGTGATAACATGAAGAAATAATTATGTATAGACATTCTTAAAGCTGCACGGATTAGATGCCTAATCCATGGGAGGTGACCCTACATTCAGACAGAGGCAACCAATGTACAAGCGACGGGTTCAGAGTTATACTTGCAGCAAATAACCTGCAACAAAGTCTGAGTGGCATTGATCACTGTTATGACAATGCCAAAATGGAGAGCTTCTTCGCTACTTTGAAGAAAGAACTCCTATATCGTATCCCTACATACAGAATGAAGTTGTCAGAAGTAAAGTCCTGGATCTTCAAATATGTATTCACCTATTACAATACGGAACGAATATATACGTCTAATCCGAGCGAGCTTCCTCCGGCAGAATATATAAGGATGCTGCTCGACGAAACCCTAGCGGCTTAAATCAATTTTGGGTGTTTAGAGACTGCACTTTTCTTGACATCTCACGACTAGGTAGAGGACTTCGAAACTTTGAACACATGAGAAATAGATTTCTTTTTGCTACTAGCAAGAATCCAATTTACAAAAGTCAACGAGCCAATAACTGATGAGCCACAAGTGGTTCAGAAGAGGCAAAAGGATATCTCGGAAATAGATCAGAAGATAATCTCCATGTATGCAAGAGGTCTTACAACAAGGCAGATATCTGAACAGATAGAAGACATCTACGGTTTTGAGTGTAGCGAAAGATTCATCTCCAATGTTACAGATAAGATACTACAAGAAATAGAAGACTGGCAAAAGAGACCCCTAGATAGCGTATATCCAATAGTCTTCATAGATGCAGTTCATTTCTCTGTGCGTGAAGATCATGTAATTAAGAAGCTTGCAGCGTATGTAATGCTGGGAATAAATGCAGATGGGAAGAAGGAAGTAATATCTCTGCAGATAGGTGAAAATGAGAGCAGCAAATACTGGCTTGGTGTTCTGAATGAATTAAAGAACCGCGGAGTGGAAGATATTATGGTCATTTGCGCAGATGGATTAGCAGGGATAAAAGAAGCGATATCTGCAGCGTATCCAAAAGCAGAATACCAAAGGTGCATTGTGCATATGGTAAGGAATACACTTAAATATGTAAACTACAAGGATATGAAATCGTTTGCAAGTGACTTAAAAACCATCTACCATGCACCAGATGAGAAAACAGCATATGAGAACATGCAGGAAGTAACTGAAAAATGGAATAGTAAGTATACTAATTCTATGAAACGCTGGGAAGATAACTGGGATGCTGTAACGCCAATATTTAAGTTCTCGCAAGATGTACGTAAAGTAATATACACCACAAATGCAATTGAAAGTCTAAACAGTACATACAAGAAGCTAAACAGACAAAGAAGCGTATTTCCAAGCGATACAGCATTACTAAAAGCTCTATACCTATCTACGATGCAGGCAACGAAGAAATGTTATCTTCCGATAAGGGATTGGGCAAAGGTATATGGTGAATTTTGCATAATGTACCCAGGCAGAATGCCAGAAACAAATTAACCTATATAACTCAAGAGAAGCCAGCCTACTGGCTTGGCTTCTCTTGACATGCGTAAGCAAATTTAATATATTGGCCTAAAGGCGTATCCCTTGCAATTAGCAGGATACATTCAATAATCTACCACAGAAGGCTAATTTACAGAAAAAGTTTCACACACTCGAATTTAATAATAACCTAGATAACCTAGTGCCATTTTAATACGCGGTCTGTATGCTATAGTATGCAGATCAACTACAACCTCAACCCCCTGAGAATTGCATATTTCGCAAGCCTTCCCAGTTGTTTCATCCTCTGCAGTATCAGCAATTACAATATCTCAATCTTGTAGTAATATCTCCTTTAATTTTTTACTGCTTTTACCTGTAACAAACGGAACATAATCTTTTTTTACGTCAATAATAGCACCATACTTTATAAGGAAATCGCCATAGTGAATATTTTTTACAGATCCATATTCTTAATTAAGTTCTGCACGAGATAAAGCATTGTTAGGTATAGCAAAATAAAATACGTAGTCAAACTTACACTGTTCCCAAGTAATCGTTCTCTTCAATAGAATCCCATTACAATTATTGCCATAAATTAGCTAGTTGATATTAAAAAGCTTCTTTTATTGATTTCCTAAAGGTTATCTCACTAACCTCTATCTGCTCCTTAAATTCTTTATAACTTCTTGCCTCACTCGGAATACTCAGCCCCAACTTGGTAATGCATACGTCTTTTCTAGCTATCACATTTCCTTCGTACGTTGAACCTTCATTCATCATTAGGCATTTGCTTCCAGACTCAGTTGAGTCAGGATATAGATAATATCCGCGTTTAGAATCGAACCTGAACATATAGGCGAGCACCTGCAGGTAGTCTTTGTTCCCGATATTATCAATTGGCTTATATTTAGCATCGGCAATGACTCTATCAGCTGGATTCTTCCCTATGAAATCTGGATAAATCAAGCCAATACCGCCGCCAAATAGCCTCTGTGCGCCAGTGCCAGACTTATTCATTGGATGATAGAACATATCGCCGATAAGGGAATTAATGTATTCCTCCCATAGCCACGCACCATCGAACAGTATGCCGTAAACTTTTCGGTGTCCGTCGCCGAACTTGTGCTTCTGATTTTGAAGGATTAATATACAGAGCCTCTGCAGATCCCTATATTCGTGATAGTACGCATGACGAATAGTGTTTTTCCTGTTTGCTTCGAGAACACGCCTTCTATCTGTCGCCCTGTATTTAGGAGTGGCGTCTATAACGAGCTTTACCTCATCCTTTACTTTGTTAAGAAGATTATAGCCGTATGATTTACTCTTGATGTGCTCGATAGTGTGCCTTATTAGCTCCATGAGATAATTATCAAATGAGTATTCCCTCTGGTTATAAGCGATATCACCTACAAAGGGAATATTCCTCTTGATATGCCTTGCTATATCTATCGTTCCTCTTACGTTGCCGTCGTTATATTTATTGTTAATATATGTCTTGAAAGCGCCTTTTCTAGCAGCGACTTTGAGATAATGTGGGAATAGAAATAGAAGCAGATTAAACATCCGCTCCTCCTGATTAGCATTGATATCCAGACTTATAAAATTAGGAAAATCCAGCACCTTTTCTAATAGGTACTGGAAGAAATAGTCATTATCGCCACGGCTAAATCTAGATTCGATTACAAGGCGTTCATCGCCCGATCCGAGAAAGCCCATGACATTTCCAGAGCAATACATATCGTTACAGCTTTGTAGAATCATCTGATCCTTGGTTATGTCTTCCGCATCCTTGATAATCTCAGGAAATACGAATACACCCTCTCGCTCTAGCTGCTCTAACGTCTTGTCGGAAACGTGCGACACTATGGATTTTATTTGATAAAAATCCTCCTTTGGCAGGTATTTATTATCCTTAATTTTGAGCTGCTTCATCTGTAGCACCTTCATCTAGGGCAGAATATCCATATGCTCTAGCAAACCTCTTCATGATGCCCTTTTCGTCATAGAGACCACGCACATATTCTTGCAGTAGTGGCTCAAGGTAGTCAGTCCAAAAGTCATCGAAATTCAGATACTTTAGCTTAAGGAAATACGAAGCACCAATCTGATAGTTCTCGTTTAAGCCCTCTACTTTGAGAATCTCAGCATTTAGCCTATCCATCCTTGCAATTGCTTCAGTCTTAATGTCTTCATCAGCTATTGTATCGAGCATATCCTGTGTAGATTCAGCTCTCACTTCAACGAACCTAAACCTTCTACGCATAGCAAAATCGAAGCTATCTACAGACCTGTCGATATCGTTCATAGTGCCTATGATGTATACGTTTTCAGGGATATAGAACTTCTCATCTGGGTTATCATGCATATTTGAGTACTGTGTTGCGACTTCACCAGCCTGTCCACGGTATCCCGGATCTATCGCAAAGAATAGCTCACCGAGGATTTTTGAAATCTCTCCGCGGTTAATCTCGTCGATGATGAAGATATACTTCTTTAAAGGCTCTGCTTCGACTTTTGCCTTTCGGTTAGTCTTCCCTGCTTCTTTGATGGCTTTAAATAAAGCAAAATCGTATGAATAATTCTGTGTGCCGAACTGCTTACCAAAGAACTTCGTGATATCACTTACTTTATTGAAGTCGAGTCCTGACTCGAGCATCTTTCGTAATTCATCGATATTTAAGCTTAGTTTGTTAAATGTCTCATTGCCTGGTATTGCAAGGTAAATATGCTTATCATCCATATTGGTGATAGTGAATTTATTTCCCTTTATAGTTCTAAATTCTTCCTCTCCGAACTCAATACCTGCGAAAAATTCCTCAAGTGCTGTGTTAGAGGATATTTCTTTCTCCCTTACTTCTTTAGGCTTCTGCGAATCCTCGAAGTTTCGCCTTGCTTTATCTACAAAGCTTTTAAATATACCATCTTGTAACTCGAAGCCAATACTTCCATCTTCATTCATTTTAGGTCTTAGACCTTCAACGAAATCTGAATAATCGTAGCTTGGATGGAACTGAACAAACTCGACTTGTCTTCTCTGCTCTTCTGTTAAATCAGCCCATTTGTCTGTGTATCCATTACTTATTATGTCGGTGGCAATCTGCTTGGCGATATACGATTTACCAGTGCCTGGGGCACCTCTAAAGATGAGGTTTTTGGATTCGAGTAGTAGTTTGGAGTATGGTATTTTGCACTCAATCAAAGTCTTTACTGTATCATCAATGATTATTTTTTCAACCTTGTCATCTTTCTTCGTTTTTTCGGTTTTGTCCCTATATATTAAGACAAACTTCTCTCCTTGTTTTCCAAATCTCTTTACACACTCTTGAACAAATCGCAGTGTTGAAAACATGTTCCATGAATAAATGACAAATTGTGGACCACCCTCTCGTCTGTAGATTAAATACTCAACTGATTTCTTGTAATCTCGATATTCTTCTACACTTGAAAAAATGCCCCTAATAAGTGTCTGCCCAGGACTGTATTTACAGATTGGAAACTCCTTCTTGTCTTCCTTTGATAATGCTATGAGCCGTTTTTCAAAAACTTGTATAGCAAGACGAGGAAGCGTTTGATTAGATATACGTTGCTCACCTTTATTTCTTTTCCTTCTGATCAGCTCATTATCAGAAGTTACATAATATGCATCTATAGGTTCGTAGTTGTCACCTAGGTTTAGGTTGTCTATATTAAATCTTGTATCTGTTGAATTTAGGTTATCGGCGGTGATGATTAGTTCGTATTTTTCTTGGGTTGTGGTGGTCATTGTTGGTCTCCGTGGATTTTTTACATTAAATAATTTAACAGTTGATTTTTCAATGATAGTTATAATACTCCACTAAAGCTCTGAATATCCTTTTTCAACTTTTCAATTTTTTCAGTATTAACACCATGTTTTTTATATGTATGACATGTTACCAATTTCACAACTGTATTTTTCACGGATTGAAATAATGATTGTAGATTAACTGTTTTTTTATAAAAAACAGTTATAATAGCTGGCATAACTGGCAAGCAAAACTCAATAAATATACGCACTCCGGTCGTAAATTTGCTTGAGATTACAAAGCATGCATATACATATATAACAAAAAATACTGGAATAAGTAATAACAATATATCTGTATATAATTTTATTTTCTTATCTGCTCTACATTTCTTTTCTTCTAATTCCCTTAACTCTTCCTTCTTTTCATCCAAGGCTGAGGAAATAAGTTCATCTTTATTTACAATATCCGAATGCAATTCCTCAATTTCATTATTCCTTTCGAACAAATCGCTACGCAGCTTTTCTTTTTCATTTTTATAAATTGCTATATCTTCTTCACTTATTGACTCTAAAACATCTTCAACATTTGAAGTTGTAATGTCTTCTGGTTTCTTTGATTCTTCTCGAAGACTTACAAACATTTGTATCATTTGTTCTTTATCAATTTTTTTATTTTGATATTCCTTCTTTGTTTTTTCATACTTATCTGTTATAGATTGTGTAAGTAAGCTTGATAATATAATCTGTGATTTAGTTAAGATATCGAAGCTTGCAGGAAGATCTTTTGCTCCGAACCCCTTATTTAAATCATACCAAAGTCTATTTGTTAACGTAAATATGTTTATAGCAAATGGAAGTTTTTCTCCACATAGGCTATTTGAAATACTCAAAATCTTTTTTGTTTCGGTAAGAATAATATGTCTCGCCTTTTTTAAATCATTTGTATTATTGTTTTTTCTTAAAATGCTAATATAATTAAATGCTTGAGATACCTATCTTTATCATCAGCTATATCAAATTCATTAAACATTTCCCTGCTTTCCACATTATATTTATGATTTCTCTCATTATAGTAATCGTATTCTTTTGCTTTCGTTATTCCATATTGTGCTATTAGGCGATTAAATTTTACTTTTTTATCTATAACATCAGATCCTGTTTTACATCCTTCAACTATTTTCTTCATAGCGTTATTATCCGTCGAAACTATGTCATGGCCTTTAACAATATGCTGTGCTTTTGCAAAGTAATCGTCAATCTCTTTTTCAACTTCTTCAAAATAATTAACTTTAATTACTTTCTTCTTACTCTTTGAGTTCATTTCAGAAACAAGTGTCATTAAATCACTTGCTATCCTTTTAAAAACTTCTCCATTATATCCAGCTAAATGAAACAAAATTTCATTCTCAACATAAATATTAATATCTTCTTTCCATGCAGCTCTATCTGATATATTGCTATTATAATTGATACCAGCATATAAAATAGCACCTTCTTTAATCTTTCGGATCTGTAAATCATCATGTATCTCGGCTTTTTTTAATATAAAAGCACTGATTAAATCGGAGTATTTATCTGCATTTGAGTCTTCAAGTAAAAAGTAACAAAACTCTTTACTCAAGACTTGCTTATCTTGTTTAGATAATATCCCTCTATGAGCCTCTACAAATTCACATAGCTCATTAAAAACCATTTCATTATCATATGCTGCAGCTTCATAATCATGTATAAAGTTATTTTCTTCTACCTGATTATAATCAACAATATAACTATTACTTTCTTTTTTTACAAAATTTAATTTTTTTATCGAAGTTTTTATAACATAATCTGGAATTTTAAATCCATAATGATTTTTTAATAATTCCGACATCTCAATAAGTTCAAAATAATATTTCTTTTCTGAAATTACAATAGACTCAATAAATTTTGACATAATCTCATATATATCATGTTTTCCATCATCGTATAATTGTCTAAAGGTAACTATAGCTGCTACATTTTTCATTTCTTCATTTAAACACATATAACTTATCCCCCGTTTAATTGAAACTACAATATATAAAAATAAATCTTACTATAAACAAATCTTTCTAGTACTATCTATCTTTGTAAAACTTATAAATTTAATATCCAAATTATCTCATATTGTTACAGACCTCTTTTCTATTGTTTCAATAGCTTCGTCTTTACACTTTCTATATGACATTAGTGACCAAATGACTACTAGAGATTCTCGTATCCTATTGTTCAATCATAACTTTTTAAAGAGAACAATAATCAATATGGGATGTTATCGATTTGATCTACCAGCGTCAAAAAATCAGTAGACAAGAAAATACAAAATTATTATATCACTGAGCTTTTTGGTTTTGTACGATATTAAATACATCAGTTTGTATTTTATTTATACACTATTTCTTATGGATTGTGATTTTAAGAGTAATCAAGTTTTTAGGATTTAGATAGTTGGCGAAATGTCAAGGAAAGTGCAGTACCCCCTCCTAAAAAGATTTAAGTCGCTAGGGCTTCGTCGAGCAGCATCCTTCTATATTCTGTCGGAGGAAGTCCGCTCGAATTAGATGCATATATTCATACCGTATTGTAGTAAGTAAATACATACTTGAAGATCCAGGGCTTTACTTCTAACATCTTCATTCTGTATGTCGGGATACGATACAGGAGCTCCTTCTTCAAAGTAGCGAAGAACCTCTCTATTCTGGCATTGTCATAATAGTGATCAATGCCACTTAGACTTTGTTGTATGTTATTTGCTGGCAGTATTTCTCTGAAACCGTCGCTTGTATATTGGCTTCCTCTATCTAAATGCAAGGTCACCCCACTGATTGGGTATCTAATCCGTGCAGTTTTAACAGTATCGATACATAATTCTTTCTTTATGTTATAACGCTTGATGAGCGATAGAATCTCCCCATTAAAGCAGTCGATGATCAGTGAAATGCAAAGTTCACCATTGATACATCGAATCTGAGACATATCTGTAATCAGCTTGGTATATGGCTTATCTTCTGAGAAATCCTGTCGAATCAGGTTTTCCTTCTCCTGAATCTCGGTTGTAGCTTTGGTCAGACCCTTAGGTCTGCGCTTTCGTTCATGGATTAGTCATATTTTGAACATGATCCGTCTGAGCCTGTGTATACTAACTTTGGCCCTCTTAGTGCAAGAGTCATCTGCATACGTAGAACTCCATAATTGTCATTGAATACAGACTCATCAATGATGGTCTGTATAGCTGCCGAAAAAACCGAGGGCCTCCTTGAGTATATCATTGGCTCGCTTGGTTTCACGCAGTTCGGCTTCAAGCTTCTGTATCCGACGATCTTTCTCGTCGACAGGTTTACGTTTGTAACCACTGCCTACAAAATATGAACACCTTGATGCTTTCGGATGTATCGCCAATCAGCAAGTGTGTAATATGGAATGCCAAGCTTCTCTGCAGCCTTTCTGGCACCAATCTCGACTGAAATTTCGAGGGCTTCCTGCTTGAATGGATTGTCGTATTGCATATTATCACCAATCCTTTCATTGATATACTACCATGAGAATTTGGTGGATTTACAGACTCTACTTATATGTTACAACTCCAGAAGTCAATAGCTTTTTTCTAATTTTTATCCGTATTTCTTTTTATGTTTAGTATGCGATTTGATATAATGAATATAAGGGATTGTACTATGAATAATAAACTGTATCGGAACGATTGAAATATCTTCGTTCTATAAATAAAAAAACACAAAAAAATCTACTGAGTTTTTAGGAATACCTCAGCCTTCTATGTCTGCATATGAAAATGGAAAAATAATCCTACAATAGATGTGCTTATAGAGATTGCCGATAAATGCAATGTATCTTTAGACTGGCTTGCCGGAAGAAGTGACTATACTTTCGGTCTTTCAAGCATGAGAGATTTTGTATTATTTATGTATGAACTGGCAATGAAAAAAGAAATCGGATTTGAAATAATTGTGGAAGACAAATTTCCCAATAATGATATTGAAACAGAAGAAAATAAATGGAATGTTAAGCTTGTATTCTATGGTAATGATAAAGAGCATGCTTTTAATGCTGACGTATGCAATATCCTAAAAGAATTGTCTGATAATCTGTTCGACTTGGAGTCATACTCTATTACAAAAGAATAGTTTGATTCCATGAAAATAAATCTGTAGAATATTACTCTCTACCACTAACACAGAAAGAGTTTGAAGAACTGTCAAGAAATGAGATTATAAAAAAGAAAATTGAATACTTAAAAGATACTAATTTGTTATATTTTTAATAGAATGCTGTAATATACAAAAGCGAGGTATATATATGAGATTTTGCGATTTATTTATCAGTTATAAAGTATGTTTAAAAGACACAAAGAGTACTATACGTTTCACTAAGCTACCGCTATACAGAAAAGTTTTTCTTGTCATCTTTCTTACCGGAATTATTATCAGTGGTATTATGCTAATATTTATACATAATTTATTTTCATTTATTCCTGCTGGATTAAGCTTTTTTTCACTTATAATATTCTTTATAATTGATTCTCAAAAAAGTAATACTAAAGAAATGCTTGAAAAGCATTATATTCCTTACTCGGAAAAACGAATGAATAAGATAATTGAGATTTTAAAAAAATATAATATTGACATTAAAAATTTAGATTCACTTGATATGCTAATCGAGGAGGCAAAATATGAACAAATAAAATGTGATTACTTGTCGCAATTTAAAAAACCTTTTAAATTATTAGGCTCAATCATTATCCCTATCATTATATTTGTTGCCAGGAAGATTAGTGAGTCAACTGCAGAAACACAGATGCTTAATATGGCGGTATCAACAATAATCTTAATTTTACTAATTTTTTCACTCATATTTTCTTTCGCACCTATTGCAAAAGATATATTTTATCGCGACTATAATAGGTATGATGAATTTATATGTGACTTAAGACAAATAAAACTTTTCTATTCAAAAAACTAACTACTTGATTACTCTCGACTTACAAAGAAAATAATTTGAAGCTCTTATTCGTTATAGGATTCTAAAAAAGAGAATTGAAGACTTGGAAAAAAATAATTTGCTGTAAGAAATAATGCTACGGGAAACTTCCTGTAGCATTTTAAAATACCAATACATCACCCAAAGAATTATTCTTCAGGTGATATATTGCAAGCACGACACTCACAAAACGGCTATTAATAAGGCTTTAGAACCTATTTTTAACTATTCAAACTCCACCGTTCCCGGTGGCTTAGATGTCAGATCGTAGAACACTCTATTCACGTGATCCACCTCATTAATTATTCTATTCATCACCTTCTGCAGCACTGGCCATGGGATTTCCACCGCCTCCGCCGTCATGAAGTCAACTGTCTCGACCGCACGGATTGCCACCGCATAGTCATACGTACGGAAGTCTCCCATTACGCCGACTGACCTCATATTAGTTAGAGCTGCGAAATACTGGCTGATTGAGCCTTCGAGGCCCGCTTTTGCTATCTCTTCGCGGTAAATTGCGTCAGCTTCCTGCACAATCTTAACCTTCTCTGCTGTAACTTCGCCGATGATTCTGATGCCGAGCCCTGGCCCTGGGAATGGCTGGCGGTCAACCAGATAGTCTGGGAGGCCGAGCTCTCTTCCTAGTGCACGCACTTCGTCCTTGAACAGCATGCGGAGTGGCTCGATGATTTCCTTGAAATCAACGTGGTCTGGAAGTCCGCCCACGTTATGGTGGGACTTGATTACTGCCGACTTGCCGAGTCCGCTCTCGATGATATCTGCGTAGATTGTTCCCTGAGCTAGGAAATCAACTGCTCCTATCTTCTTGGCTTCCTCTTCAAATATGCGGATGAACTCCTCACCGATAATCTTACGCTTCGTCTCTGGGTCTGTCACGCCAGCGAGCTTTGCGTAGTATCTATCCTGAGCATTTACACGCACGAAGTTGAGGTCGTACTCACCCTTGCTGCCAAATATCTCTTCAACCTGGTCGCCCTCATCCTTACGGAGTAGTCCGTGGTCGACGAACACGCAGGTCAGCTGCTTGCCGATTGCCTTTGCCAGAAGTGCCGCAACTACGCTGGAATCAACGCCGCCAGAGAGTGCAAGTAGCACCTTGCCATCTCCAACCTTCTCGCACACCTCTGCGATTTTCTTCTCAGCGAAGGAATTCATCTTCCAGTCCTGCTCGCACTTACACACGCCTATTATGAAGTTGCTGAGCAGCTCTGTACCCTCTGCTGTATGGTTAACCTCCGGGTGGAACTGCACTGCGTAATAGCCCCTAGCCCTGTCCTCCATGCCTGCAACCGGGCAGTTTTCTGTATGTGCTGTAATCTTGAAGCCTTCTGGAACCTCACTGATGTAGTCGGTGTGGCTCATCCATGTTACAGTCTCGTCGCTGAGTCCTGCAAATAGACCTTCCTTGCAATCTACTGTTGTATCGGTGCGGCCGTACTCGCTCGTTGGAGCTGTTCCAATTTTACCGCCTAGCACGTGTGCCATCAGCTGTGCACCGTAGCATATGCCGAGAATTGGAAGCCCCAGTTCGAACACGCCCTTATCGATTGCTGGTGCACCCTCTCCGTATGCTGACTGCGGACCGCCTGTAAAGATGATGCCGCATGGGTCAAATTCCTTGACCTTATCTACTGTTACATTTTCAAAATTATGAACTTCCGAGTACACGCCTAGCTCACGAACCCTGCGGGCGATGAGCTGGTTGTACTGTCCGCCAAAATCAATAATTATTATCTTGTTAGCCATTATCGCTCCTAACGTCTTACTGTTGCCACGCTATTGTCCTTGAGTACAACATCGTGCGCTCCACCCTCGATGATACTTGTCGCCGATACGAGTGTGAGCTTGGAATTATGTTGTAGCTCCGGAATTGATAGAACTCCGCAGTTACACATTGTCGATTTAACCTTCTCCAGAGAGAGGTTTACGTTATCGTGCAGCGATCCTGCATATGGAACGTAGGAGTCAACACCTTCCTCAAACTTAAGCTTTCCATCGCCGCCGAGGTCGTATCTCTGCCAGTTACGAGCTCTTGCAGAACCTTCGCCCCAGTACTCCTTCATGTAGTTGCCATTTACCATAACCTTAGCGGATGGTGACTCGTCGAATCTTGCAAAGTATCTTCCCAGCATGATGAAGTCCGCGCCCATAGCGAGTGCTAGTGTCATGTGGTAGTCGTACACGATTCCGCCGTCAGAGCAGATTGGAATGTACTCACCTGTCTTCTCGAGCCACTCGTCTCTTGCTGCTGCAACCTCGAGCACTGCAGATGCCTGTCCGCGTCCAATTCCCTTCTGCTCTCTAGTGATGCAGATGGAACCGCCACCGATTCCGACCTTGATGAAATCTGCACCGCTCTTAGCTAGGAAGTCGAAGCCTTCCTTATCTACGACGTTACCAGCACCGATTTTAACTGTGTCGCCGTACTTTTCCTTAACCCACTTGAGAGTTCTAGCCTGCCACTCAGAATATCCTTCTGATGAGTCTATTGTTAGTACATCTACTCCTGCCTCTACGAGCGCTGGGATTCTCTCCTCGTAGTCACGAGTGTTGATTCCTGCACCTACGATGAAGCTCTTGTTGTCGTCGAGAAGCTCGTTTGGATTCTGCTTGTGAGAGTCATAGTCTTTTCTAAATACAAATGCTACCAGGCATCCGTCCTTGTCCACGATTGGCAGCTGGTTTACCTTGTTCTCCCAGATGATGTCGTTAGCCTCGGATAGAGTGATTCCTGCATTGCCATACACGATGCTCTCGAGAGGTGTCATGAACTCAGAAACCTTAGTGTCTGTACTAAGTCTGCTCACTCTGTAGTCCTTGCTTGTAACGAGGCCGACTAGCTTGCCGTGTCCTGTACCGTCATCTGTAACCGCTACTGTCGAGTGTCCAGAGTTCTTTTTAATTG
>ERZ773063.595-NODE-595-length-23454-cov-12.361383_pt1 | contig 23454 bp, 20 predicted proteins | sample MGYA00580625_ERZ773063 | MGnify/ENA primary metagenome ERZ773063 (study PRJEB29015, sample SAMEA2738022) | human oral metagenome | biome: human oral; feature: human-associated habitat; material: dental | place: China | collected 2042 ... | reverse complement strand
GGGGGTGGGGGGCTGTGGCGGGGCCGGGGTCGGCGCCGTGGGTGAGTTCATCGGTGATCCTCCTGATAGGGATCCTACCCGCACAGGGGGCCCGGCGGGTGGTGCTGCGTGCGGATGGGGGCGCTGGGTCTGTTGTTGCCCATGTGGTGGGCGTTGCGCGCTGGGGCCCGGGTCTGCCGACCGGTCGGGATCGGGGTGGTAGCAGAAGGGCGCTCGAAAAAGTGGTCTGCGCCATAGAAATGTCTGACCGATATGTCCGACTTTGCGGCGCGGGTCTCAGCAGGTGGCGCAGAATCAGCGATTTTCAGCTATTTCTGGCGAAAACTAGCGTTTAATCATCCGGTCGGAGTATTGTTGAGTATTGTCAAGTAACCCGCTCGGATATGAGCCCCAGGTCTTGAGCTAGCGTAAGGTAGTTACAGATCAACCAAGCGGGACCGGATAAGACGAACGGAGAGCAGATGTCAGTCCGTAATGCCCTTCTGGCCCTCGTTGCCCAGCAGCCCGCCGGGGTCTACCGCCTCAAGCAGATGTTTGAGGAGCAGACCTGCGGCGCGTGGCCGTTGAACATCGGCCAGGTGTACCAGACCATGCAGCGCCTCGAGCGCGACGGCCAGGTCGTCTCCCACGCGGAGACGAACGCCGGCCGCGACTCCGAGGTCTTCGAGCTCACCGAACTGGGCCGCGAGGTCCTCGACGCGTGGTGGGCCACGCCCGTCCCCCGCGAGAACCCGGAGCGCGACGAGCTCGTCATGAAACTCGCCGTCTCCGCCGCCGACCCGACAGTCGACGTCGAGGCGATGATCCAGACGCAGCGCCGCTCGACCCTGTCCGCACTGCGCGACGTCACCCGCCTCAAGGCGAGTGCCGACGAGGGCGAGCTCGCGTGGAAGCTCATCCTCGAGCGCCACATCTTCGATCTGGAGGCCGAGCTCAACTGGCTCGACCACATCGAGTCCGGCGCGGTCTCCGAGGCCGCGCGCCGTGCCGCCTTCGCCGCCGCCAAGGGCCGTGCCCGTACTTGGGCCAACGTTCCGGAGCCCGCGACGGCGCGATGAGCGGTGGGCCGAATCCAGTAAGGATGAGCGGCGTCGGACATGATTTCGGCGCGAACGACGTCCACGTGCGAGCGCTCGACGGGATCAACCTGGAGGTTGAACCCGGCGAGCTTCTCGCTGTCATGGGGCCGTCCGGCTCGGGCAAGTCCACCCTCTTGTCCATCGCCGGCGGCCTCGAACGTCCCAATCGCGGTTCCGTTTTCATCAACGGCATCGACCTGGCCACCCTGGACGGGGTCCGTCGCGCCCAGGTGCGCAGGCGCCAGATAGGGTACGTCTTCCAGGACTACAACCTCATCCCCTCACTGTCGGCCCTCGAGAATGTGGAAATGCCCCTCCAGCTCGACGGCGTGCCGAACGCCAAAGCCCGCGCCCTCGCGATGGAGGCCCTCGACGAGGTCGGAGTGGGCGACCTCGCGGACCGCTTCCCCGAGCGCCTCTCGGGCGGCCAGCGCCAGCGCATCGCGATCGCCCGCGGACTCGTGGGCAACCGGTCGGTCATCCTCGCCGACGAGCCCACCGGCGCCCTCGACTCGAACACGGGCGAACAGATCATGATGGTGTTGCGCGACCATATCGACGCCGGAGCGGCGGGTATCCTCGTTACACACGAGGCGCGCATAGCCGCGTGGGCGGACCGCACGGTGTTCCTCAGGGACGGGCACATCGTCGACCGCTCGCGCACGGACTCGATCCGCGACCTCCTCCGCGATCCGACGGCAAGGGACTGATGGCACGACTGAGGCAGCGCTTGAGCCGGTGGGGGGTGGCCCTCCGCATCGCCACGCGTGACGCCCGCCAGAACGGCGGGCGCACCAGCGCTGCCATCATCCTCATCGCCCTGCCCATCATCGTGGCGATCGGCGCCGTCGCCGTCTGGGACGTCACGACCTCCCAGCGCTACGTCGCCTCCGAATGGCTCGGCCGCGACACGGGCGTGCAGGCCGTCGCCACGCACTACTCCTCGGGCCCCATCCACCAGGACGCCACGAACTCGCGCGCCGTCGCCGCGGACTCCACCGAGGCCTCCGTCGACGCCTCGACCCTGTCCTCGTGGGTGCCCGACCAGGACTCCCTGACCCCTGTGGACAGCCTCTACCAGCTCACCCTCACCTCCTCCGGGGCCTCGACCACCGTCGCCACCGCGACCCAGACCCCCCGCCTCGACGTGCCCGTCCTGGCCGAACTGGGGCGCAGCGGGCCCCTGGACGCGGGCAAGATCGTCATCAGCCAGGACCTGGCCACCCAACTCGGGGTCGGTGTGGGCGACTCCGTGGAACTCGGCGTCATCGTCGAGCAGTCCCGCCTCACGAAGAAACTCACGGGGACCGCGGTCGTCGACGCGCTGGTCCCGGGGGAGCGCCGCGCCGTCGCGGGCGCGGGGACCCTGGGCGTCGACCCCTACGCCGTGGCGGGCAAGACCTTCACCTCCTGGTACGTGACCGGTCCCGTCCCCATCGGCTGGGACAAGGTGGAGGAGCTCAACGCCTCCGGGTTCCGCGTCACCTCCCGCGCGGTCCTGGCCTCACCGCCGCCCGCCTCGCAGCTCAGCCCCGACATCGCCGCCTACGCCCAGCCCTCGCGTTCCGTCAGCCCCTGGCAGTACCTTCTCATCGTCGCCGGGATCCTGCTGGTCCTCACCGAGATGATCCTGCTGGTGTCCCCGCTGTTCACCGTCACGCAGCGCTCCGTCATGCGGACCGCCGCCATGATCGTGGCGAACGGCGGCGACAACACGGACGGGCGCCGCCTCACCATCGCCCACGGCCTCACCGTCGGCCTCTACGCCGCGATGTTCTCCGTCCTGGGCTCCGTGGGCGTGCTCCTGGGGATCGGCCACTGGTCGCGCCTGGGGATCGGGATCATCCCCTGGTGGACCCTCGTCCTGTCCCTGCTGCTGCCGCTCATGCTGTCCATCATGGCGTCCGTCTCGCCGGCCCACACCTCGGCGCACATCAACACCTCCGCAGTCATCGGGGGGCGCACTTGGGAGCCCTCCCGCCTGGTCCGGCGGCGCCTGGCCTACCCTGTGGTCCTGCTCGCGGCCCTCCCGATCCTGGGGATCGCCGCGTGGCAGGGGCAGATCGGGCTGCTCATCCTGGGCATCGCCCTGCTGGAAACGGGCCTGATCGGGTCCATCCCCTACCTGTTCATGCGGTGGCGCTCCCCGAACCGGCGCTCGTCCATGAGCATGCGCCTGGCGCTGCGCGACGCCGTGCGCAACGGGCACCGCACCTTCCCGGCGATGGCCTCCATCCTCACGACGGTGTTCGTCGCCTGCGCGCTGCTCATCACGCTCAACTCGTCGAACGAGGCGGGCTGGAACGCCACGGCGCACGTCGGCGCGCGCGGGCGGGTGTTCGTCAAGGACGCGGACATGACCGAGTCCGTGCTGCGCACCCGCCAGGTCCACGCCACCGCCCGCGACGCCATCGCCTCGGTCAACCCCGTCGTCTCCGAGGTCACCCTCACCGGTATGGCGTGGAACTCCGCCCCCGGCGGCCCCACGCGCTCCGTCGGCGCGATCTCCCCCATCGACGGGCAACTGATCCCGCAGATCACCGGCGAGGGCCGTCCCATACACGAGGTCGACCCCGTCTACATCGTCGACGACGGCACCTACCTGCGCGAGTCCGGCATCGTCTCCGGAGACGAGATGGTACGGGCGGTCACCACCCTCACGGCCGGGGGCGTCCTGGTGCCCGAGCCCTCCCTGATCGACGGAACGGGCCAAGTGCGCCTGAGCTCCCTGGATCTCTCCGAGATCGCCAAGGCGAGGGCCGCCGGCCAGACCTCGAACCTGCCCTTCGCCTCCGTCATCCAGACGGTCGCTTTCAAAGCCACGCCGTTCACCGACTTCAACGTCGTCGTCCTCTCGCCGCAGGCCGCCTCGCAGCTCGGCCTGGCCGCCCGGCCCCTGGGGCAGCTCCTCACCGTCCAGAACCCCATCGGCCCCTTCAGCGCGAGCGCCTTCACGACCCAGATCGCCCGCGAGGTGCCGGGGGCCTCCGTCACCGTCCTCGTGCCCTCCGTGCGCTCCGTGCTGCTGCCCTACATCGCGGCTTTCATCGCGGTCGTCGCCGCGGGCGCGACGGTGGCGCTCGTCGTCGCGCTCTCCGCCTCGGACATGCGCCCCGACCTCGACACCCTCGACGCCATCGGGGCGGGCCCCTCGATGCGCCGCCACGTCACCACTTGGCAGGGCCTCGTGCTCGCCCTCAACTGCATCCCCGCCGCCGTCCTGTCAGGGCTCATCGTGGGTGTGCTCGCCGTGCTGGCCGTCGCCAGGTCGCAGGTCTTCCCGGAGTTGTCAACACTGACCCCTGTGATCCCCTGGTCGGCGCTGATCGGCATGCTCGTCGGCATGCCCGCCCTGTGCGGAGTCGTCGCCATCGTCCTCACTCCGCGCGGGCAGAAACGGCTGCGCCGCATCGACTAGGCGGGCCGGGGCGCCGGCGCGAGTCTCGACGTTGTGAGGGGGTCATTGGCGCCGCGAGGGGGTTATAACGCGCGCTGGTGCCGACAACGCGCGCCGGCGCCTGACCGTCGTCAGTGCCGGTGACCGCGGTCGGCACCGAGGGCGTCCCATCCGAAGATGGGACGCCCTCTCATGCCCGCTTCTGCTGCCATGCCCCGACCGGTCCGCGGCTATCCGGCCGATGCGCCAGCGGGAGGTCCCCGCCGGGGGCGGTCAGCCGCCTCACTGGTCCGTCGGCCACCACGAATCGATCTGGACTCCGCAGTACTGCCCGTACGAAGGATCGTAAGAGACTGTCGCCGTGACCGTAGAGGAAGAACCAACGGAAACCGTGGTCGGTGTCGCGACGACCTCGGAATGGGTGAAGGGGGCGAACGGGAGTTTGTTCTCCACGAAGCCCGCTTTCACCCACAGATCAACGGAACCGATGCCATCGAACTTGTCGTTCTGCGTTACTGCGAGCGTTGCCGTGATGGTGACTGTGGAGCCGCCCGCGTCGAGGACGCACTCGAACTCGCTGCTGTCGAAAACAGTCTTGTCGGTGGCTGGGATCCCGGCGACCGCCTTCGCCGTCTTGTACTTGTCGCCGCAGAGCCTTTGCATGGCGCTGGCGATGTCCTGATGGGCATCGGGGTAAGCGCGGAACAGTGACGCGGCCGTATTGCGGTTGTCGCGGGTGATCTCGTCGCACACCTTCTGCGCCTTGATCTCGACCGCCTGGTGCTCCAACTGGGAGGCCTGCGCGTCCAGGTTGCGCGCCTCGTCGTTGCGGCTGCGGGCGCCGACGACGAGGACGATGGTGACGACCAGCAGTACGACGCTGAGGGCCGCGCCGACGATCGTCGCAATGGCGAGTCCCCTGCTCTTCTTCGGGGCGGGCGCTGCGGGGGGCTGGGCGCCGACTGGACGCGGGTCCGTCCCGTAGGGGGAGGCCTGCGGGTCCTGGGCGCCGGGCGTGTACGGGGATCCGGTGCTGTTCGTGCTCATTCGTTCTCTCCATTCCCGCTGAGGTCGAGGCTGTTCGCGTCGTCGACGGCCTGTTGGGCGTCGGCGACGCCCTGCTGGGACTCCTCAACGGCTCTGCCCGCCTTGTTGAAGGCGCCCAGGGAGATGGTCATGGCCACGCAGAGGACGACTGCGACGGCCCATGCCGCGATGCAGGCGATCAGCATGCCCTTGTTGGGCGCAGGGCGCGGGGATCCGGTACCGTCGGCGGCCGTGGCCGCGCCGAAGGGCTCCTGCTGGGCCGAGGGGGCTGCGGCGTTGTCCACCGGCTGCGGGACCGCGCCAGCGGCGAGCGGCTCGGCGGAGGGGGCCGCGGCGGGGGAGTCTTGGAACTGCTCGGTCCATTCGGTGCCGCTCCACCAGCGCAGTCGGCCAGAACCTGCGGGGTCCGAGTACCAGCCTGGAACGGGTGTGCTCACAGCTTCTCCTTCACTATGTTGTGGAATACCAGGAGAATCCTACCGGATGCGCAGAATCGCCCGCACCGCTGTGAGACGGCGCCGATGCGCGGGATTGGTAGTCTTGGGCCATGACCGCCCTCCTCCAGACGCACCCCCTCCTCGCTCTATTCCTCGTGGTGGGACTGGGGGCGGCGCTCGGCGCGATCCGCTTCGGGCCCCTGCGCTTCGGAGCGGCCGGCGCCCTCTTCGTCGGGCTCGTCCTCTCCGCCTCGGTCCCTGAGACGGCGGGGGAGGACATGCGCATCGTCCAGCAGATCGGCCTCGCCTTCTTCGTCTACACGGTCGGAATCTCGGCGGGCGCGACCTTCTTCCAGGATCTGCGCAAGCAAACGGGCCTCTTGGCGTCCTGCGCCGCCGTGTGCCTCGCGGGGGCGGTCCTGGCGCTCGCTGGCGGGCGGGTGCTCGGCCTCGGCGAGGGCCTCACCACGGGGCTCTACACGGGTGCGCTGACCGCCGCCCCGGCCCTCGACGCCGCGACCAGGGTCACCGGCGATCCGCAGGCGGCGGTCGGGTACGCGTTCGGCTACCCGATCGGGGTCGTCGTGGGGATCCTCGTCGTCACGATGACCGTGACCCGGCGGTGGGCGGGGGAGCGGGACACGCCCTCGTTGGCGGGCGGGAACCTGGAGACCGTGACCGTCCTGGTGGCCGACACGATCAACATGCGCCAGATCGCCGCCTGGCGCGAGCAGCGCATCCGCATGTCCTATCTGCGGCGGGGGGAGCGCACCCGCGTCGTCGCCCCCGGTGAGGACCTGCTGGCGGGGGACCACGTCCTCATGGTCGGCGACGCCGCCAGCGTCGAGGAGGCCGCGCGCGACGTGGGCGAGATCCTGGGGCACCGCCTCGAGGACGACCGCAGCGACGTCGCCTTCGAGCGGATCCTCGTGTCCAACCCCGACGTGGCCGGAAGGCCGGTGTCCCAGCTCAACGTCGCCAAGCGCTTCGGCGCGGCCATCACGCGGGTGCGCAGGGGCGACCTCGACCTGCTGGCCCGCGACGACCTCGACCTGCAGCTCGGGGACCACCTGGCCGTCGTCGTGCCCATTGAGGAGCTCGACGCCATCTCCGACTGGCTGGGCGACTCCGAGCGCCGGGTCGCCGAAGTCGACGCCATGGCGTTCGGGATCGGCATGGTCCTGGGGATGCTGCTCGGCGTCGTGTCCTTCCCCATGCCCGGGGGATCCTCCTTCCAGCTGGGCTCCGCCGCCGGGCCCCTGATCGTCGGCATGGTCCTGGGCGCCCTGCGGCGGACGGGGCCCCTGGTGTGGACGCTCCCCGCGGCCGCGAACCTCACGATCCGCCAGATCGGGCTCATGCTCTTCCTGGCCGCCCTGGGGCTCAACGCGGGCCCGCAGATGGCGGCGCTGCTCCAAGGGGGCGAAGGCGGCAGGGCGGCGCTCCTCGCGCTCGTCATCGTCGCGGCGTGCTGCGCCGCCCAGGCCCTGGCCGGGCGCTCCCTGGGACTGTCCTCCGCGCGCGCCGCCGGTGGAGTGGCCGGGTTCCTCGGTCAGCCCGCCGTGCTCCAGGCGGCTGACGCGCGCGTCGTGGACGAGCGCGTCGAAGCGGCCTACGCGACCCTCTTCGCCTTCTCCATCATCGTGAAAATCCTGCTCGTCCCCCTCATCACGACCTTCATGTGAGGCTCCCAATGGCAACACCCGACTTCGTCCTCGAACTGCGCCGCCACGTCGGCCACGCCCCGCTGTGGATGCCGGGCACGACGGCGGTCGTCCTGCGCCGCGCGGAGGGCTCCCCGGCACCGGGGTGGTCCTCGGCCTGGCTGGATCCCCGCGAGGTGGAGGTGCTGTGCGTGCGCCGCGCGGACAACGGCGCGTGGACGCCCGTCACCGGCATCGTCGACCCCGGTGAGGAGCCGGCCGTGGCGGCCGCCCGCGAGGTCCTGGAGGAGACCGCCGTGGTCGCCCGCCCCACCCGCCTGCTCTCCGTGGAGGTCGTCGGCCCGGTGACCTACGTCAACGGCGATGTCACGACCTACCTCGACGTCGCCTTCGCGTGCGAGTGGGTGGAGGGGCGCCCGGAGCCCGCCGACGGGGAGAACACGGAGGCGCGCTTCGTCCGCGCGGACCGCCTGCCGCCGATGAACGCGCGTTTCACGCGGGCGATCGCCCGGGCCCTGTCCGGCGAGCCCAGTGCGGTGTTCCTCACGGAACCCGTGTGAAACGCGGACGCCCCCTTGTGGGACTTGAGTCCTAGTGGTGAGATGGACGCATGAACACACCAACGAGAATCGCCTACTCCGTCACCGCGCAATCGACCGGCGGCCGCGCCGGGCGCGCCACCACCGCCGACCCCGAACTCGCCCTCGACCTGCGCGCCCCCGTGGAGCTCGGCGGCCCGGGCGGCGGCGCCAACCCCGAGCAGCTCTTCGCCATGGGCTACGGCGCCTGCTTCCAGGGGGCTATGGGCCTGGTCGCCAAGGACTTCGGCCTCGACATCTCCGAGTCCGTGGTGCGCACGACCATCGGCATCGGCCCCGAGGGCAGCTCCTTCGCGCTGACCGCCCTCATCGAGGTCCTCGTCCCCGGCGCGGACACCGCGCGGGTCCAGGCCCTCGCCGACAAAGCGCACGAGCTGTGCCCCTACTCCAAGGCGACGCGCGGGAACGTCCCCGTCGAGGTCAAGGCGGTCTCCGCCCTCTGACGCCCCTGCGGCCCGCTCCCATCCGGCGGGCCCGCAGCCAGGCCCCCGCTGCCCGTGGGAACGGGAAGCGGGGGCCGCGCGTGGGACGAGGGCACCGCGGGCGCCGTTTGCGGGGCGAGGGGCGTTCCGGTGGCCGCGTGCGCGTAGGACGAGGGCGCTGCGGGGGCCGCGGCACGAGTGCCGCCGCTCATGCCCTCCTGGCTAGGCGCCGCGCCAGTAGGCCTCCAGCGCGCGCGACAGGGCGTGGAGGTCGCCGATGTGGCTCATCTCCCGTGCGGAGTGCATGGACAGCAGGGGCACGCCCACATCGACGGTGGGGATGCCCAGGCGCGCGGCCGTGATGGGGCCGATCGTGGTCCCGCAGGGCATCGCGTTGTTCGACACGAAGTCCTGGGAGGCCACGCCCGCGGCCGCGCACGCGCGCGCCCACAGCGCCACGCCCTCGGCGTCGGTCGCGTAGCGCTGCTTCGAGTTGATCTTGAGCACGGGCCCGCGCCCCATGACCGGGCGGGTCCGGGGGTCGTGGCGGTCGGCGTAGTTGGGGTGCACGGAATGCGCCGCGTCGGCGCTCACGCACGAGGAGGACGCGAGCATCCGCTCGTGCCCGTCGGGGGTGCGCCCCAGCGCCTGGGCGGTGCGGCGCAGGACCGTCTCCAGGACAGGCCCGCCCGCGCCCGTGCGCGTCTGGGAGCCGACCTCCTCGTGGTCGAAGCACGCGAGGACGACGACGTCCCCCGCCTCGGGCGCCGCCCCGGCCAGGCGCTCCATGGCGACCAGGGCGGGGTGGACCGACGAGAGGTTGTCCTGGCGGGAAGCGGCGACGAACTGCCCGTCCTCGCCGAAGAAACCGGGCCCCTGGGAGGGGGTGAGGATCAGGTCGAAGGAGGCGACCTCGTCCGCGCCCGACAGGCCCGAGGCGCGGGCGATGTGGTCGAGCAGGCCCGCCGACGAGTCCACGGTCCACACGGGGTGGAGGTGGCGCTGGGGGTCCAGGGACAGGGAGTCGTTGACGGAGCGGTCCAGGTGGATCGCCAGCTGGGGGATGCGCGCGATGGGGCCGGTGCGCGCCAGCACGGCCCGCCCGGAGGTGGTGATGAGGCGCCCCGCGATGGTGAGCTCGCGGTCCAGCCACGAGTTCCACATCATTCCGCCGTAGATCTCGACGTCGACCATCCCCCACCCGTCGGGGGTGGTCGATTGGACGGAGGGCTTGACCGACAGGGCCGGGGAGTCCGTGTGGGCGCCGACGACGCGGAACCCGGCGGAGTCGCCGACGTGCGGCGGGACCATCCAGGCGGCGACGGCGCCCCCGCGCACCATGACGTGTCCGCCGGGGGAGGCGTCCCACGCCCCGCGCTCGTCCTGGAGGGTGAAACCCGCGTCGACGAGGCGCTGGGCGACCAGGTCGGCCGCGTGGTAGGGGCTGGGGGAGTCGAGGAGGAAGTGCTGGTAGTCGACCGCGTTCGCGTGGACGTCATCGAGTTCGAGTGTGGCCATGCCCCAATGGTAGGGCCGGCGGGGCGCGACGGCATGCGCGTGGCGCGGCCCGGGCCCGCCGTCGCGGAAGCGGCCCGGCGCGGTGGCATATGCTTGGCGGATGAACGAGTTGACAGTGCCCTCTTACGTCCTCAATGACGGTTCCGATCTTCCCGCAGTGGGGTTCGGGACCTACGGCCTGCGCGGGAGCGGGGGAGTGGACGCCATGGTGAGCGCGGTGCGCACCGGCTACCGCTTGCTCGACAGCGCCTTCAACTACGAGAACGAGGGGATCCTCGGCGAGGCGGCGCGCCGCTGCGGCGTGCCCCGCGAGGAGCTGCGCCTCGTGTCGAAGCTGCCGGGCCGCTGCCAGCACTACGACCGGGCGGTCGCGACGGTGGAGGAGTCGCTGCTGCGGGCCGGCCTGGACTACTGGGACATGTACCTCATCCACTGGCCGAACCCGGGGCGGGGCCTGTACGTGGAGGCGTTCGGCGCCCTCGTCGACTTGCGCGGGAGGGGGTTGATCCGCTCGGTCGGCGTGTGCAACTTCCTGCCCGAGCACATCGACCGCCTGCGCGACGAGGTCGGCGTGCTGCCCAGCGTCAACCAGATCGAGCTGCACCCCTACTTCCCGCAGGCCGACGCCCTGGCCTACCACGCCTCGGTCGGCGTGCGCACGCAGAGCTGGAGCCCCCTGGCCCGCAAACTCAAGGCCGTCGAGGATCCGGCGATCATCGCCCTGGCGGACGAGGCGGGGGTCAGCCCCGCGCGGCTCATCCTGCGGTGGCACTACCAGCTGGGCACCATCCCCCTGCCCAAGTCGGCGACTCCGTCGCGCCAGGCCGCGAACCTCGACGTCTTCGGCTTCTCCCTCACCGAGGAGCAGATGGGGAGGATCTCGGCCCTCGGGCGCCCGGATGGGCGCCAGGCGGACCAGGACCCGGCCCGCTACGAGGAGTTCTGAGTCACTGCCCGTCCAGCGCCACCCTGTACACGTTGGTCTCGCGCTGGACGAATCCGGCGCGCCGGTAGAGGCGGTTGGCGGCCTCGCGGGAGGGGCGCGACGTGAGGTCGACGGTGCGCGCCCCGATGCCCTTGGCGTGCTCGAGGGCGGCCTCGACCAGCGCCAGGCCCGCGCCGTGGCCGCGCGCGCCGGAGTCCACGACGACGTCCTCGATCCAGGCGCGCACGCCCGTGGGGATCTCGAAGACCGCCAGTGAGAGCATGCCCAGGACCGGGCGCTCGCCCGAGGCGTCGGCCGAGTCGGGGCGGAACACGAAGAGGTGGACGCCCCCCTGGGAGAGCAGGCGCTCCACGTCGTCGGCGCCCAGGGGGGAGGCGCTGCGCGAGAGCTGGGGGAGCAGGCGCCCCATGGCCTCGACGAGTTCGGGGGTCGGGGTGGTGAGTAGCTCGACGGACATAGTTCTCCTAACGGTCGCGTTCATTTTATCGGGCGGGCCCATGGAGTCCACCCCTTGTTCCGGGCGGCCCCTCCTCGGCGGTCCGGGGGGCGGCGCCCGGCAAGAACGTCGTGGTGCTGGGGCAGGGCGGGGACGGCGTCAGACCGTGATCTCGACCTGGTTCCCCTCGACGGCCACGACGCAGCTCTCGTAGTAGCCGTCACCGGTCGTCCTGGGGCCGCTGACGACCGTGTATCCCGCGGCTTTCAGCGCTGCGGTCAGTTCGTCGACCGCCTCCCCGCTCCCGACGGAGAACGCGATGTGGGCGTAGCCCGTGCGATTGGGGTCTTTGCGGTCGTCGGCCATCCGCGGCCTCGTCATGACCTCGAGGCGCGGTCCGTCGTCGAAACTGATGAAGTACGAGCGGAAACCGGTGGTCGTGTTGTGGTAGCCGTCGTTGGAGCGGCCGCCGAGGTAGCGCACGAAGAAGTCGCGGGCGGTCTCGAGGTCGTTCACATACATCGCGACATGTTCGATCCTCATGGTGATGGGCCTTCCGGTCGGGGTTCTGGTTGACGTGCAATAGTCTAGGGTGCTTGTCCGTCCCGGTTGCCGAGCGCTTGTCGGCCTGCGGCTGTCGGGTGGATTGCCCGCACCTGCACCACTTAGACACTGCCCGCACCACTTAGGCCCCGACACGCCGGGAGAATCAGGACCCGCTCGGGCCCAAGTGGTGCAGTGGCGCGCTAAGTGGTGCAACGGAGCGCTAAGTGGCGCAGCAGCGGGCGGATCCCGCAGCGCGGTGCGGGGAGCCGCACAAAGCGCTGACAACGAGCCGCACGCGCAGTCCTTCCCCACAACCACGCGCACAGGGAACCGGAATCAGACCACACGGCCTAGTTGTGCCGATTGCCCTCACCGGCCGCCGCCAGTCCGCTCGAGCAGCACGGCGACTTCGGCGTGCGCCGTGTGGGGGAACATGTCGAAGACGCGGCCGTGGGTCGTGCGCAAAGAGGGCATGGCCGCCAGGTCTTTGGCGAGGGTGGTGGGGTTGCACGAGGAGTAGATGACGCGCGGGGCCGTGCAACCGTCCAGCCACGAGGCCAGTTCCGGGCCGATGCCCCGCCTCGGGGGGTTGACGACGACCACGTCGGGCGCCCCGGAGGCCGACTGGGCGCGCGCCCACGCGGTGGCGTCGTCGGCGACGAAGCGCGCCTGGTCGCGCGTGAGCCCGAGCGCCCTGGCGCGGCTGATCGCCGAGGCGATGGCCGCCTCGGAAACTTCGACGCCCGTCACGGCTGGCACGCCCGCGTGGGAGGCGTGCAGGGCGAAGCCCCCGACGCCGCAGTACAGGTCCCACAGGGAGGAGGGGGCGGCGCCGCCGGGCAGGGGCAGTGCGGCCCACTGCGCGGCTTGGCGGTAGAGGCGCCCGGCGACAGCGGCGTTGGTCTGCGTGAACGAGCGCGGCCCCAGCTCCAGGCGGAGCCCGCCCGCGTCCAGGGGCAGGGTGCGTCTGCGCGTGAGGACGATCTCCTCGGGCCCTTCGACGCGCGCCTCGTGGGCGGGGTGGATGTTCGCAGTGACGACGTGGACGGAGGGGACCAACTGCCGCAGGTGGGGCAGGGCGCGCCGGATGTCGGCCACGCGGTCGCGCGAGCGCAGGACGAAACGCACCATGAGGCGCTCGTCGGCGCCGACGGTGATGAGGATGTTCTTCAACTCCCCGCGCCTGGTGGGCACGTCGTAGGGGGTCAGCGAGAGGGCGCGGATGAAGCGTTTGAGGCCGACGGAGGCGCGGTTGACCGCCGGGTGCTGGATGGGGCACCCCGGCAGGTCGACGCCCCTGCGGTCGGGTCCCAGGGCGCCCAGCGAGGGGCGCCGGGCGGTGCCGCCGACGACGAGTTTGGCCGAGGTGCGGAAACCCCTGGGCTCCGACGCGACGGGGGGCAGCCACCGGATGCCCGGGGCGCCGGGGACGGACGCCAGGGCGGCGCGCACCGAGCGGGCCTTGTCGGCCAGCTGGTCCGGGTAGGGCGCCTCGATGAGCGCGCACGAGTGGCACGCCCCCGACTCCCAGTGTTCGCAGCGCACGGACCCATCCTAGGACGGGCCGTGGTCCGGGGCGGGGCGGGCCGGTCGACGCGCGACATGATGGCGCCCGTCGGGGCAGCCGGGGAGGTGGCCGCCGGGGCGCGCGTGCCGGTCCGGGCGCTGGCCCCGTCGGCGCGGCCCAGGGCGCCGGCCCCGCGTGGAACAGCCGTGGAACAGCCGTGGAACAACGCGGTCCGGGGGCCGCTGCCTCGTTGGAGGAAGCGGCCCCCGGGCGCTGGCGGGCCAGGGTCAGGAGCGCGCCCTGCGGCTGCGGCGCGTCAGGAGGGTTCCGGCCCCTGCGGCCAGGGCGGCGCCCAGGACGACCGGGAGCGCGCTGGAACCCGTGCGGGCGAGGCCGCTGGGCGAGGCCCCGTCAGCGGAGGGCACTGCGCCCGACTGGTCGGACGACTGCCCGGAGGGGTCGGGGACCGGCACCACCACGGCCAAGGGGGCGCTGGCCGACTCCCCGGTCCCGGAGTCGACGGCGACGACCTGGTGGTCGCCCCCGGCGGTGCCTGCGGGGACGGTGGCCTCGGCGGTGAACGCGCCGTCAGAGCCCGCGGTGGCGGTCCCGATGCCGACGGGGTCCGAGTGCAGGGTGAGGGCCACGGAGCCGCCCGGCGTGAAGTCCTTGCCCGTGATCGTCACCGTCCCGCCCGCGGTGACGGAGGCGGGGGAAACGGCGATCGAGGCGGGGGCCTTCACAGTGGCCGCGGTGACGGTGACCGAGGAGACCTTCGCGTCCTTCCCGAATCCCTTCATCGGGTAGTACGGGTCGTCGTAGGACAGGGTCGCCCGGTAGGTGCGGCCGGCCTCGAGTGTGAAGGAGCCGACCCCCTTGGCCAGGTCCGCGGTGGTCAGGCCGCGGACCTCCTGGTCGCCGACGGTGACCTTGTAGGCCGCGTAGTCGTCGGTGAGGCCAGTCGCCTCGAAGGCCAGGGAGACGCCCTCGGCGCGCTTGTCCCCGGAGGTCAGTGACGCGATGACCTGGGTCTCGCCCGTCTTGGGGGTGGGCGCCTTGAACTTCTCCAGCCGCGCGTCGGCGATGGTGGTCGTCCCCTGCTCCACGGCGGTCAGGCCCACGGGCACGTAGACGGGCGCCGTGGCGGTCTTCACCGCGATGACGGGCAGGTGGTCGTCGGGACGGGCGGGCAGGGTGACGACCAGGTCGTTGCCCTTGACCTCGTGGGGGAGCGCCTGGCCGGTGCCGTCCAGGGTGACGGACTCGATGGTGTTGGCGCCGGCGCCCCTGAGGGTGATGGCCGCGCCCTCCTCCCACTTCTGGACGCCCATGTAGATGTGGGAGTCGTCGACCATGGTCTTGCCCCAGTCCTCGATGGGGAAGTACGCGGGGCGCGAGTTCGTGAGGACGCCGGGGTGCGCGGCGTTCCACTCGCCGATGGCGCGCAGCACGGAGGCGTCCCACTGGTTGTAGGAGCCGTCGAACTTGGGGCCGACGTTGAACAGGAACTGGCCCCCCAGGGCGGCGGTGTTGAAGAGGTTGGTGAGGGTTTCGGTGGTCTTCTTGGCCACGCCGTCCGGGTCCTTGCGCAGTCGCGTCTCGTTATCGACGTCCACCATGTGGTCCCAGTCCTCTTCGGAGTAGTCCGGGTACCCGGTGTCCTTGAACTTCGGCGCGGCGTCGTCCCACTCGCAGTAGCCCCAGCACTTGGGGAAGATGGAGACGGCGGATTCCCAGGGGCCCTGGGTCTGCTCGGTCTGCAGCTCGTTGTCCCAGCCGACCTCGAAGTCCGCCCGGTCGTTGCCGACGCGCGAGTTGATCATGATGTCCGGCTGCAGCTCGTGGGCCCAGGCGCGCAGCTGGTCCGATTGGGCGGGGTTGGGCTTGCCCATGTCGTACCAGAGCTCGGCGATGTCCCCGTACTTGCCGCCCAGGAGCTCCTTGAGCTGGGCGTGGATGTAGTCCATGTAGCCCTCTTCGTCGAGGGTGTTGTCGTTCATCCACGGGTTCTCGGGCTGCTTCTCCCAGTCGATGTTGGAGAAGTAGAGGCCGAACTTGATGCCGACCTGCTTGCAGGCCTGCGACAGCTCCAGGAGGGGATCGCGGTGGGAGGGGGACTGCTTGGTGAAGTTGTAGTCGGTCGTGGCCGTGTCCCACATGGCGAAGCCGTCGTGGTGCTTGGAGGTGATGAGCAGCATCCTCATGCCGGTGTCCTTGGCCTGCTGGCACCACGCGGTGGCGTCGAAGTCCGGGGCGTCGAAGGTCTGGGCGGTGGCCAGGTACTCGTCGCGCGGGATCCCCTGCAGGGGGATCCGCCGGTCCCAGGTCTGCTGGTGGCCCCAGGCCTTGATCTGCTCGGGGTAGCCGACTTCCTGCTTCTCGCCCTTGTACCACCCGGCGTAGTGGGAGTAGACGCCCCAGTGGATGAACATGGCGAACTTCATGTCCTGCCAGGAGGCGACCTTGTCGACTCCCGAGGCGGGGATGGCGGCGGGGATCGAGTACGCCGGATCTGCGGCGGGCACGGGGGTGGGATCGGCCATGGCGGTTCCTGCCATTCCTAGGGTGGCGAGGCCGGCCAGGGCTGCGCCGACCGCTCTTCGTGTGGGGAACATCAAGTCTCCGTTGAGTTGACGGGGTGCTCCGGTTTGGAGGCGGTCACAGTGTAGCGGAAGCGGAGTGACGGGCGCCATTCCCGGGGGCCGTGATAAAGGGCCCCCACTGTGACCAAGAGCATACGGCTGGATACCGGCTGCGTGGAAAGCGAAAAAACGGGAGCGGATCGTTGGAACTTCCACAAGCGGGCGCGGCCGCCCCCGGTCGTGCGCCCAACCCCTGTTCGCCGGTCAGTGTTCGTCGCCAATCCGGTTGGCCCTCAATACGCTTTCCCACTTACTGTGTCCGGTAACTGTGATGGGCGCGGGCACTCGCGGCCGCACGTTCCGAATCGAACCGCACGGAGGAAGAACTGATGACTATGTTCCGCACGAGGTGGGCGAGGGCGGTGGTCGGCGCCTCGGCACTGGCCCTCGCCGCGACCGGGATGGGGGCGCTCGGCGTCTACTCGGCCGCGCCCGCCGAGGCCGCCGCAAACCCGGACATCGAGGTCTCGATCAAGCCTCTGGTCCTCTCGGACAAGGACGGCGTGGAGATCCCGGGGGCGGGCGCCCAGGTCGAGGACCCGGTGAGGATGCGCGTCGAGTGGGACGCCGCGAACGCCGACCCCCAGCCCGGCGACTCCTTCACGGTCGGGCTGCCCGCCACGGGCGCCGCGCAGCCCGACGTCACCCACTACTACCGTTTCCGCGAGGTCGGGCGCTCCGACCCGCTGATGGTGGGCGATGTCCAGGTGGGCGACTGCGTGACCGCCGCCGATGTGATGACCTGCACCTTCAACGACGCGATCGCCGCCCAAACCGACGTGAAGGGCACGATGAGCCAGATGCTCATGGCCCAGAAGGAGACCCCGCTCACCAAGCTCCCCTTCAGCGCCAACGGCGTCGAGGTCCAGGTGCCCAACCCCAACGACGGGCCCATCGTCCAGCGCCTGTGGGCGGAGAAGAACGTCGGCAAGTACGCCAACTCCCTCAAGCGCGACTCCACCCAGATCAACTGGCACATCACCGGCTCGGGCCGCCGCCTCTCCGAGCGCTCAGGTATGCCCGCGGGCACCTACGCCAACAAGGCCGTCTTCAACGACGTCCTCGGCGCCGACGGGCAGGCGCTGCTGGCCGACGACTCCACCTGGTACGTCCGGGTGGACCCCAAGAGCGCCCCGAACCAGTACCCCACGGTCGCCCGGGTCGGCCAGCCCGGCATCAACACGGCCTACGGCAACTACACCCTGGAGCGCACCATCTCCGAGGACGGCAAGTCCGCGACCGTGACGCTGACCCGCACCGACGGGGACTTCGACCCGGCGATCAACTACGAGATCGTCTACTCCTCGAAGATCGACGGCCCCGTCGTGCCCGAGAAGCAGTACACGAACAGCGCGACTCTGGTCGGCGACGCGGAAGGGCCGATCACCTCGGCCATCAGCTACCACGACCCGATCACCTACACCGTTGAGATGAAACCCGGTTACGGCGCCTTCGGCGTGAAGAAGTTCGTCCTCGGCGCCCAGGTCGGCGCCGACGCGGGGCAGATCCCCGCGGGCACCGCCGTCACCGTCAACGTCGCCTACGAGCTGCCCGCCGGATGGGATCCGGCCATCCACCCGGAGTGGACGGCGCCGGCGGGCGGGGCGAACCCCTACACGATGGAGGTCCCCGTCGAGCAGGGCGTGGCCGGTGCCGCCTTCCCCAAGGGCACCAAGGTGACGCTCACCGAGTCCCTCGACTCGGCCCAGCTGCCCGCCGCGCTGCGCTGGCAGGGGGATCCCGTCTTCAGCGCCGGCTCCCAGACCGCGGTCTCAGAGCTCGCCCTCAGCATCGTCGAGAACACGGCCTCGGCCGTTTCCCTGACGAACACGGTCGCCCCGGCCCCCGGCAGGATCTCGGTGACGAAGCAGGTCGTCGGCGGCATCCCGGCGGGCAAGACGTTCTCCTTCGACTACGTGTGCAACGACCCGGCTGGGACCTCGGGCTCGATCCTGGACGTCGCCGACGGCGAGACCAAGGAGTCCGGCGACATCCCCGCTGGTGCTGAGTGCCTGGTGACCGAGAGGGATGCCACGGTGGACGGCTTCATCCTGGAGCCGGCCGTGATCGACCCCGTTCCGATCGAGGCCGGCGAGGTCGCCGCGGTCCTCATGACCAACACCTACACCCCGGCCCCGGGCAACATCGCCGTGACCAAGAAGGTCGTCGGCGGCATCCCGGCGGATAAGACGTTCTCCTTCGACTACGTGTGCGACGACCCGGCCGGGACCTCGGGTTCGATCCTGGACGTCGCTGCGGGCGACACCAAGGTGTCCCGTGACATCCCGGCCGGCGCGACCTGCACGGTGACCGAGAGGGACGCCTCCGTCGACGGCTTCGCCCTGCAGACTTCCGCGATCGGCCCCGTGGTGGTCGAGGCCGGTGGGGTCGCGGTGGTCGAGGTGACCAACACCTACACGCCCGCACCGGGCCCGGCCCCTTCCGAGTCGCCCAGCCCCAGTGCGACTCCTTCCGAGTCGCCCAGCCCCAGCGGTGCCCCCTCTGACGGCCCCGATTCCCCCGGTGGCCCCGGCGCCGCGGAGGACCCCGCCCTTGCCAGGACGGGGGCCGATGGCCTCGTCGCCTTCCTGGCGGCACTCGGCCTGCTCGTGGCGGGCGGCGGGCTCATCGCGGCGCGCCGGGCGCGCGGCTGAGCACTGACCGGTTGAGCGCACGTCCCGCGGGACGCACTGGACCCCCGGACCCTTCGAGGCCCGGGGGTCCTGCGCACCCGGGCGCGTGGCGCACGGCACTCCTCCATCGGGCAGGATGGGGAATAATCGGCGCCCGATGAAGTTGAGTACATCAGACTCAAGTTTGGGACGGTCGGGTTGCGCACCGAAAACCCCTCGCCTAAAGTTGAGCGCAAGAGACTCAAGGATGTTCGGACCCGCGGGCCCGGACCACAGACCACAAGGGGCGCGCGCCCAAGGCGCCGCGCCCGGACGAAAGGAAACACGAATATGGCACGCGCAGTCGGCATCGACCTCGGTACCACCAACTCCGCCATCGCCGTCCTCGAGGGCGGCGAGCCCACCATCATCCCGAACGCCGAAGGATCGCGCACCACCCCGTCGGTGGTCGCCTTCTCCAAGACCGGCGAGGTCCTGGTCGGCGAGATCGCCAAGCGCCAGGCGGTCACCAACGTCGACCGCACGATCTCCTCGGTCAAGCGCCACATGGGCACCGACTGGACCGTCGCGATCGACGGCAAGGAGTATACCGCGCAGGAGATCTCCGCCCGCATCCTCGCCAAGCTGAAGGCGGACGCCGAGGCGTACCTGGGCGAGCCCGTCACCGAGGCCGTCATCACCGTCCCTGCCTACTTCAACGACGCCCAGCGCCAGGCCACCAAGGACGCCGGCCAGATCGCCGGCCTGAAGGTCGAGCGCATCGTCAACGAGCCCACCGCGGCCGCCCTGGCCTACGGCCTCGAGAAGGGCAAGGAGGACGAGCTCATCCTGGTCTTCGACCTCGGCGGCGGCACCTTCGACGTGTCCCTGCTGGAGATCGGCAAGGACGACGACGGCTTCTCCACCATCCAGGTGCGCGCCACCTCCGGTGACAACCACCTGGGCGGCGACGACTGGGACCAGCGCATCGTCACCTGGCTGATCGACCAGGTCAAGGCGAAGACCGGCGCCGACCTGTCCAAGGACCCCGTCGCCCTCCAGCGCCTCAAGGAGGCGGCCGAGCAGGCGAAGAAGGAGCTGTCCAGCGCCACCAGCACGAACATCTCCCTGCAGTACCTGTCGATGACGGCCGACGGCCCCATCCACTTGGACGAGAGCCTCACCCGCGCGAAGTTCGAGGAGATGACCTCGGACCTGCTCGACCGCACGAAGCGCCCCTTCCACGACGTGATCCGCGAGGCGGGCATCTCCGTGGGCGACATCGACCACGTCGTCCTGGTCGGCGGCTCCACCCGCATGCCCGCGGTGAGCGCCGTCGTCAAGGAACTGGCCGGCGGGCGCGAGCCCAACAAGGGCGTCAACCCCGATGAGGTCGTCGCCGTGGGCGCGGCCCTGCAGGCCGGCGTCATCCTGGGCGACCGCAAAGACGTCCTGCTGATCGACGTGACCCCCCTGTCGCTCGGCATCGAGACCGAGGGCGGGTTCATGACGAAGCTCATCGACCGCAACACCGCGATCCCCACGAAGGCCTCCGAGGTCTTCTCGACCGCGCAGAACGGCCAGCCCGCCGTGCTCATCCAGGTCTACCAGGGCGAGCGCGAGTTCGCCCGCGACAACAAGCTGCTGGGCACCTTCGAGCTCTCCGGCATCGCCCCGGCCCCCCGCGGCGTCCCGAAGATCGAGGTCACCTTCGACATCGACGCGAACGGCATCGTCCACGTCTCCGCGAAGGACCGCGGCACCGGCAAGGAGCAGTCCGTGACCATCACCGGCGGCTCCGCCCTGCCCAAGGAGGAGATCGACCGCATGGTCCGCGAGGCCGAGGAGCACGCAGCCGAGGACAAGGCGCGCCGCGAGGTCGCCGAGACCCGCAACACCGCCGAGCAGGTCGTCTACCAGACGGAGAAGCTGCTCAAGGACGAGGCGGACAAGATCTCCGAGGAGACCCGCGCCGCCGTGCAGGCCGACGTGGACGCCGTCAAGGAGGCCCTCAAGGGCGACGACGTCGAGGCTGTGAAGTCCTCGATGGCCAAGCTCAACGAGACCAGCCTCAAGGTCGGCCAGGAGATCTACCAGGCGCAGCAGGCGGCCGGGGCCGCCGGCGGGGAGGCGAAGTCCGAGGACGACGTCGTCGATGCCGAGATCGTGGACGAGGGCGAGTCCAAGTGAGCGCCCCCGACGAACAGGGCGCGGACCCCATGCGGGACGAGGCCGGGGCCGGCTCCACCGGGTCGGCGCCGGCCCCCGGGGCGGGGGACGCCCCGGGCGCCGCTTCTCCGGCTGAGGGCGCGGCCCCGGAGACCGGGCCCGGAACCGACGGGGGAGCCGCGCCGGAGGGCGCCGCCCCCGCCTCGGACGCCGGTCGTGGGACCGACGGGGAAACGGCCCCTGAGGGCTCCGCCCCCGCCTCGGACCCCGAGGGCGGGAGCACCGCCAGCGGATCCGGCGAGGAGGATGCTGTGGACGACATGAGTGCCTTCGAGGAGCAGCTGGGCGACTCCGAGTTGGCCAACGCGCTCGAGCGCGTGGCCGCGGTGGAGGAGCAGTTGACGCGCGCCAACGCCGACCTGTACAACCTCAACCAGGAGTACGCGGGCTACGTGCGGCGCTCGAAGGAGGCCGCCCCCGCCCACAGGACCGCGGGCCAGGACGAGGTCATCGAGTCCCTCATCGGGGTGCTCGACGACATCAGCGCCGCCCGCGACCACGGCGACCTGGACGGCGGCCCCTTCGCCGCCATCGCCACGAAACTGGAGGACACCCTGCGCAACCGCTTCGCGCTGGAGCGCTACGGCGAGGCGGGCGAGGACTTCGACCCCGCGCTGCACGAGGCGCTCATGGCCACCACGGACGCCGGTGTGGAACATCCCGTCATCGGGAAGGTGCTCCAGCCCGGCTACCGACGCGGCGAGAGGGTCATCCGCGCCACGAAGGTACTGGTGAACAACCCTGAATGAGCGTGGAACAACCGTGGAACGCCAAACCTGTGAAGGAGGTGACGTGGCGTGGGTGAACAAGATTGGCTGACCAAGGACTTCTACAAAGTCCTGGGCGTCGATAAGGGCGCCGACAAGAAGACCATCACGAAGGCCTACCGCAAGCTGGCGCGCGCGTACCATCCGGACCAGAATCCGGGGGACGCGGCCGCCGAGGCCAAGTTCAAGGAGATCGGCGAGGCCTACGCGATCCTGTCCAACGACGAGGACCGCAAGCGCTACGACGCGATCCGGGCGATGGGCGGCGGCGGAGCGCGCTTCGCCGCCGGGTCGTCGGGCGGTTTCGAGGATCTCTTCGGCGCCTTCAATGCCCGGGCGACGGGCTACGGTGGGGGCGGCGCCCGTTTCCAGACGGGCGGGGCCGACCTGGACGACCTGCTCTCCGGCCTGTTCGGGGGCGGGGGCGCCCAGGGGAGCGGCGCGCAGTTCGGGGCCGGCGCCTTCGGCGCCCACGGCGGCCAGGGGCGCGGTCCCCAGTCGCGGCCCCAGCCCACCAAGGGCGGGAACCGCAAGGCGAACCTGGCGATCAGCTTCCGCCAGGCAATCGAGGGCGCGACGCTGTCCATCAAGGTCGCGGGGAAGACCATCAAGGTCCGCATCCCCGCCGGCATCAAGGACGGGCAGAAGATCCGCCTCGCCGGGCACGGCAAACCCGGCGCCCACGGCGGCCCCGCGGGCGACCTCGAGGTGACGGTGACGGTGAAACCGCACCCGGTGTTCACCCGGGAGGGCGACGACGTCGTGGTGACGGTCCCCGTCTCCTTCACCGAGGCGGCGCTGGGGGCGAAGGTCGACGTCCCGATGCTGGACGGGTCCGCGCGCAGCGTGAAGATCCCCGCAGGATCGGACGCGGACACGGCCATCCGCCTCAAGGGCAAGGGCTGCGCCCTCAAGAAGGGCCCCGGCGACCTGCTGGTCCGGGTCCGCATCGACGTGCCCACCGCTCTCACGCGCGAGCAGAAGAGGGCGGTCGAGGCGCTGTCCGAGGCGCTCGGCCCCGTCTCGCGCGAGTCCTGGCTGGAAGCCGCGAAGGAGTAGGCCATGGCCGGGCGTTCAGGGCAGGGCGGGGAGTCCGTGACCTTCGTGATCTCGGTCGCCGCCGAGCTGGCCGGCATGCACCCGCAGACCCTGCGCCAGTACGACCGCCTCGGCCTGGTGACCCCGGCCCGCACGAAAGGGCGGGGCAGGCGGTACACGAAGCAGGACATCCAGCGCCTGCGCGATGTCCAGCGCATGAGCCAGGACGAGGGCATCAACCTCGAGGGGATCCGCCGCATCCTGGAGCTCCAGCGCCGTGTCGAGGCCCTCGAGGCCGAGCGCGCCCGGATGAGGACCCAGCTGGCCGAGGCGGAGATGAGGCGCAACCGCGTCTTCGTGGCGTCGCCCACGGGCGAGGTCCGGCCCATGCGGCGGGGCGAGCGCCCGTGGGCGGGCCCAGGCGGAGGAGGGGCCGCGCGCCGCGCGCCGCGCGCCCTGCTGCCCGCCCCACTGGTGGCGGTGCGCGCCGTCATCGAGGGGACGGCCGTGCCGGAGCGCCAGTAGGGCCGCCGCCTGGCGCGGAACAGGGAACTGCGGGACCCACCGA
>ERZ773063.592-NODE-592-length-23554-cov-5.270607_pt1 | contig 23554 bp, 20 predicted proteins | sample MGYA00580625_ERZ773063 | MGnify/ENA primary metagenome ERZ773063 (study PRJEB29015, sample SAMEA2738022) | human oral metagenome | biome: human oral; feature: human-associated habitat; material: dental | place: China | collected 2042 ... | reverse complement strand
TTCGATATGAACCTCCCTTTGTATGAGGAACCCATTTATATGGCAAAATCACATCATCTGCTTTCTTTGCATACTTTAAAAATCTATCTTGAGATATTTCTTCCCAAAGTCTTATATACATATCATTATTGCCTGTATCAAGTCCAACACGAGAATTAATATTGTCCCCTATTAGAGTACTATTAAAGTTTTTAATAAATTTATCTGACTGCCAGTAAATTAACATATTGCTTGGTACTTTACTAAATGTATCTGATTTTATTATATACCTTTCTTTACACTCTAAAAATGCTTTCTTTTTTTCATTCTGGTTAGTAAAATCTACAAGTCTTACATAATTCCCTTTATATTCTTTAATCATTTTTTTTCGTATTGAAAAGCTTACGGTTTGAACTACTTCCCCACCAATTTCTTCAAATGCTCTTGTCCCAAAGTGAGCTAATGTCACAATATCATTCTTTAGAATTTTCTTACGAAGCTCCTCTGACCTACTAAGAAACATCCACGAATGCTGTGTAATCATGGCTAGAAATCCGTTTTTTAATAATATGTGTAAACCTCTTTCAATAAAAGCCGCATAAAGATCATTCCTTCCTGCGTGATATTTTCTTTTTAACAGATCATAAAGCAATACAGATGCCGAACTTAATGATAAATACGGCGGATTCGTAACCGTAACCCAGTACTTCTCCCCCAGCACCTTCCCTTGTGCTATCATCTGCCTAAGCTCCTGTGCAGTATCATCCAGTCCAACCGTCTCCATACTTATCTGCCCTACATCATCGCTGCCTTCCACAAATCTATCCAACAGCTCCCAATCATACTGCTCGACTGTCAGTATAGATCCGTATTCTTTCGCATCTATAAAGGTATCAAGAAGAGCTGTCATTTGACCCAAAGCCTTCTCCTTTTCATCCTCGCTTAAGCCTACACCGAAATATTTAAGTTGTTCTCTATTAATACCGTTGCTCTCCTGAATAGAATATAAATTCGGCTTATACTCACCGCTTAATATCCTTCGGTTATACTGTCTTGCCTTCATCATTACAGCAAAATACGCCAACTGAAAGGCTCTATCGTCTATATCCAGACCATAGATATTATTTTCAAGTATACTTCTTGCCGCATCACGCTGCCCATATCCGGCACTTTCATAGATCTGCATCAGCACATCAAAGGCATATACCAGGATATGACCGCTGCCCATACAAGGATCGATTATCTTGATATCCTCAGGACTGAGCTTTGCGTACTCTTTCCTGATTTCATCAAGTTTTTCCTGTACTTCTGCCTCCTGCTTTGCTTCTTCCAAGTAGTACTTCCAATTTGCCTTTAATTCATCATTCGGATGTCCTTCCACCCATAAGCGTCCAAGACTGTTTTCCACCATATAGCGAACTATCCAGTCCGGTGTAAAAAGCTGAGTTGCTGCCGGAATATCCTCTTTCCTTATTTTTGTGCCCGAAGGTCTGCCAAAAACCTGTGCTTTCGGTTCTGTATTGTAATACTGATAAAGCCATCCGATAATTTCCACCTGACCGCCTTTTTCCACATTGAAATCATCCTCATCTATATCATGAACCAATTTATAGACCACTCCATCCCTGTCAATTACAGAAAGATTTAAAAGTAACTCCGTATAGTCAGCAGTCCTTTCAAAAAGTGCCGGCAGATATTCATTTAGTGCATTGCACTGTTTGATAAACAGCATACAAAAAAGCTCATCCAATCGGTTATCAGATTTAAGCTTAAGAATTTGTTCTTCCTCTTTGCTTGTAAACTCAAGCTCAGTGTCAAAGGGACTGCTTACCATATCCGGCTCAAGCTTTCCCGTATCTGAAGAAAGCACACGCACATGAGAAGGCAGATAGTCATTTACTTCCATAAATCGTATAGCAATAAGACGGTTAAACCAAGTGTAGGCAACCTCTTCGATTATATACTTATAAGCAGTCTTGTAGTCAATATCCTTTTCTTTTCTTCGAATTACTTCTACCAGTTTTCTTCTCTGCTCTATTTTTTCTTTAGCTATGGAGTACGGCTTATCGGTTCCTATATCATAAAACTCGGTGTCGGCTGTGGACTGCGAAAGTGCAGTGCTTATTCCCTCTGCTGTAATTCCAATCAAACCGGCACGATAACTTATATCTGCTATAAGTTTATTTCTAGCCCAGATTGCAAAGTTTTTGATGGCTGACTTGTTCATGCCCTTGCTCTCTCCTCATGTTGTATAGTAGTGGTTTTTTAAGACCCTCTCCAAGGTCTTTATGAATGTTGGGCGTCTTCTTTTTATCTCTTTTTATATTAAGTTTTAGCGGTAAATGTATATGCATAGCATGATAAATGAGCTGTCTTAACTCTAAGATATAAATCAAAGACCCTTATTAATTTACTAAAACTCTACATTTACAATCGTATCCTCATCCAACTGAGTAACAAGTGTTTTTCTAAGTTCTTCAATATACTTATCAATATCCGCTGTGTTCTCCAGTCTCCATGAAGATGTACCCGTTATTTTCTTAATGGAAACATTCTTTGTTTTACGGACTTTATACTGCTTATTTTGCTCAGCTATATTTTGGGCTACTTGTGCATCGTTGACATCAATACCCTGTTTCTTAGCTTCTTCCCTGATTCTACGGATCTCTTCAGCCTGTTTTCTTTCCGCTATCTGACGATCCATATTGTCCATTTCGTCCATAAGACGAATTTTTAAAGCCCCTGCCTTATCCGCAAAACTTCTAAGAGCTGATACATTGTTACAACTTTCTGCTCCTTTATGAATTTCTTCAAATAAAGACAGATAACGCTCTTTCTTTTGCTCGGCATATTCCTTTGTAGCAAGTACTTCCAGAACACGCTGCCTTGATTGATCTATAGAGTCAAGCACCGGTGCTTCTTCCACTTCCATAACCTTAGCATAAGCATCTCTAAATTGCTTAATAAGCTCGGGAAGCTGTGGTATATTTTTATAAGGTTTATCCTGCTTTACAATAGTATGCATCTTTTCCACAACTTCTTCCAGCTTTGTATCCACTATATATGTCTTGCTGTCTTCATAGATTGCAAACATATCAAGCACACGCATGAAGATATTTTGCTGCTCACCGCCAAAGAATGTTTTTACCGGCTCATAATCTTCCGCAAAATCAAAAAATGACTCACACATCTTAGAAACATATTCAAAAAAATCAAGCGTGGATGTAAGCTGCATAGCAGACTGTAACAGGCGTTTGCCCATATCCAAAACCTTTTTACCCGGATAAGCATATTGATTGTAATACGCTTCCAATCTGCTCATGTCATTTACCATATTGGTCGCATAGCCTTGAAAACTCTTCATAATGCTATCCTCATCCTCTGAAGTAGAAGCAGCATGAAATACCTCTTTCATTACATCACGAACAGCTTTCTTATCCTTCTCGCTTACACGCACTCTTTCTTCCATCAAAAGTTTTTCTACAAAGGCTTTTTTAGTAATATAGCCTATAATCTCTTCTTCCGATTTGTTATTTAAACTGACATAGACAGCGTTTACACTAAAGGTAAGGTCGCCTCGCTTAAACAAGCGTGCAATCAGCCAATTAATGTCTTCTTCCACAAATCCGTACGGCGCTTTCATAAAACGGTCTTTTACCGACTTCATGGAGGTCTTCATGTGATTACGGGAATTCATGGCAATATATGCCAACACATCATCAAGTGCATGGGCATTAACCTCTGTACCGCCTTCGAGTTGAAGAAGCATCTGCTTACTTGTACGAAGAAGCTTAGCAATATCCGCTTCCCCCATTGCCTTATCTATATAAGCAAGTTTATGATAGACCGTCTGTACCAGACGACCTATAGCTTCGGCTATCTTTGCATTCACTTCTTTAGAAGACAGGCGAACAATATCTCCATTGACATAAATGGTTGCTTCTTTTAATCCTTCTGTCAGATAGAGCTTTGCATTGGCATTGCGTTCACGCATTTCCAAACGCTTCGCCTCCTTAATACTTTCGTATTTGGCAAGCTGTGTAGAAGTGTTTTTACGAAGGAAACGCTCGATTTTTAGATACGCTCTCATCTCGGTCAGGAACTCATCATCATTCGGAAGTACTACCAAGACTTCCTTCCCCTGCCCCGACATCATTCGAAGTGTCGCATCGTCCATTCCGCCATCATACCAAGGGGTCAGAATACGAAGTCCTATATCAAAGCCCTGATTAGACTTATATGGACGGTCATCAACTACCTGATTAAAAGAAAAAGAGTATCTTCCGTTAAATTCAGGATATCTATACTTTTTATCCGTAAAAATATCTTCAAAAATCATCTCGGCAATCTTTGTGATAACTTCCGGCATCTCTACATTTTCTTTTTCAATCTCGTTATTTATTTCCTGCTCTTCGTCAGTCAGGAATACATATAGATTACCGTTTTTTTGAACAAGCATCTGGCTTATGAGTATCTTAAGTGCCTCTTGCACTTTTTCCTTAAGCTCTATACGATCATCATCAATATGCTCGATCATCAGACTGGTGATATTGTCTATATTAGACTCTATTTCAAGCACATACTTGATCATAAAAAGTGTTTTTAAAACATTGACGGCAAATACATCCGAGTCTTTTTGCTTTGTATTGATGTAGTTATTGGCATACGCCTTAGCTATCACTCCCTTATGGCTATGGTCAAGAAAGTTTTCCAAGGTATCATAGAAGCGATGGAAAGGTACAAGTACGCCCATTTCCTCATCTTTTAATGTGGATGCCGATTCTTTGAACAAAGCAAGCATAGAACGCTCACCTTCAGACAAATGTTTACCCGATGCACCGTGTGTACGGATAGAGGTCAGAACGCTTGCAAGTAAGTTGAACTGATATGGTACAAAGGGGTACACTTCTGAAAAATCAGCTTCATTTGCATATAATTTCTTCTCCACACCGTCATTAAATACGATAAGGTTTTTAATTATAGTTGCCTTTTGCTCATATAAAAGTCTTAATGTCTGTGCTGCCGTCTTAGTCTTATCAAGTATTCTCTTTTTAATAACCGCATCAACATTTGCACTGGATAAAGAAAGGCGGGTGTCAAAACGCCCCTGTATCTTTGAGAAATCATTGCCCTTTACCTTGGTAATAGAATCAATATCCTGCTGAGATGTAACGATGACCCATGCCTTTCCCTGACATTCTTTCCCAAGTTCCTCCGTAACGGTCTGAAGGTTTAACATCAATTTGGAATCATCACCTATATACTGTCCGATCTCATCCACAAGGAAGACAACATGGTGGTTATTTCCCTTTTTCTCTATATATGCCCTTACACGCTTTGCAAAATCTTCAATACTTATAGTGTAGGCTTCACTTGCTTTCTCACACCAGTTTCTTGCAGCAGTTTCGCTCATAAAGTCCATAGATACCAGTGCATCAACCACGCTGTCTTGTATAAAATCAAAGTCCTTGCGAGATTTATCCCAGCCTTCTCCATACTCCCCTTCAAAAGCCGCTTTAAACTCGTCAAACTTATTTTCTTCACTAAGTCTTCTTTCCAGATCCGCTACATGGGGCATAGATCCGCAAAATCCCTGCATCTCATTAAAAACTTTCAAAAACACATTAACTATAGCGTCTTTATTCTGCTTTCCACTTGACTCGCTCTTGGAGTCAATATTAAAAAGAACGACATCAGCCGGTATACCTGCAGCAAGTCTCATATCTTCAAGAACAGTGGAATTAAGTATTTTTTCATCCTCAATAAAGTAATCCAGAGCGTGTTTGTCCCCAACCTGTTTGTTATCCAAAAGATAAGATAATATCTTTAGAAAGTGAGATTTACCGCTACCGAAGAAACCTGAGATCCACACGCCCATCTTAGCTGTATTCCCATTGATTCCTTTTTTATACGCAGCAAAAAAATCCGCAAAATGTTTTTGCAATTCCTTAGTTACCACATACTCTTCAAGTTCCTGTGAAACATTGGTTTCTTCACCCTGTCCTACAATGATGACTCCTTGCATCTCACGGTCGATTTTTTTTGCAAACATATCTTTGATCTGCATTTTATGCCTCCTATTTTACGAGCTTAAATGCTCTGTAGTAATTATCATCTTTGATTTCATTAAAAAGAACAAGTTCCTGTTCGTTGTATGTACCCGGAAAAAACATCACTACAGGTGCTTTAACAAAAGCCTGATGAAGATTATTAAGGACTTTATGAGAACGAAGTAAGGGATAGCATTTGCCTATCCCGGTAAGGAACACTACTGCATTATCCGGAGTGTTATCTTTTATATGCTGTACTATGATACTGTCATCATCATTAAACTTCATGGAGTTGCTTACTGCCTTCGTGATTTTCTCCAAACCGTTTTTTTTCTCGAAGTCAAAACACTTTTCCAAAAAGTTTTTCTGTTCCAAAAAGTCAATAATTATATCATAGAGGTCAAATACTACCAGCTCAAAATCATCCGCACCGTTTTTATTTTTATTTTTCAGATACTCTATCCTCTTTCTTACTTCCAATTCTTTTTCAGGCGGATAATCAAATATCCAATAATTTACTTCATTTGCCCTTCCGAAGTTTTTTCTGAATTTTTCTTTTCTTATTTCAAGCTCCATTTTATCAAGTCTTAGCGCTAAATCTGTCATTATCTCACCCCTGTCAACGCCCTGATACAAGCTTCCATACCGTGATTTTTCAACCACTGTTCCATCATCGGATCAAGAATAGGTTTTATGATAGTTCTTTCAGTCTTTCCTTTATCAATAAATCCGGCTTCGTACAGCATCGTCTTATATGAACGCCCCAGTCGGTTAAGTGTTGCTTCTGTCCACTTCGCAACTTTTTCATCCTGTAGTTGCTTATCTTTAAAGAAGATTCTAACATCGCTATCCGTAAATGTGTTGCTGCCGATAATCATTTTCTCTCTGAGTACTTCATACACAAAATCAAAAAACAAGGCGTCATAGGCAAAGGCTGCAACAAGAGCAAAAATTTTTTGTGTTGCAACATCACTGCTCTGAAATATTTCTATAAAGCTTTCATCAAGCATACTTATCCTTCCTGAAACAGTACTTAAGATTTGCTTTGAACGCAGTGTTGTAGGCGCAGCAAATATATTCTCATTTTGATTGATCTTTTTTATTTCATCTAAAGATTTCCCTTCTGCAAGAAGTCCGACAACTTTTCGGAATTCCATAAACCAGAAGGACATCTTAACAGTACCGGCACTGTAAGCCTTCCTCTTCATATATTTTGATCTCCCTTTGATTTTAACGATTTAGCTGTCCTATTATCAGGACTCGCATACGAAATTACCTCTAAATGTATAAGTTTATCGCACAATAAAAGAATAATAACACCTTTGGCTGTAAAAAGGAATATTATTCTTATTTGTCTGCAAAGAAAATTCTATCTGCCTCAATAGCATATGTATATCCGCCGGGATTAATATTCTTATGCTCTTTCAGCGTTTTAGTATCTTCATCCCAGTGCCTCCATAATTCTTTTTATAAAACATATCAAACATTTTGGAACATTGCAACAACATTTCGGTACATTACGATGACATTTCGTTACATTGCGGTGACATTTCGAACAATGTAAATTTTAATGAATACTATAACACCGTCCCCTCAAGAAAAGTATTCAATGCATCTTTTATTATCTCAATAACATTACGATACATTTAGGAACATTATTTTTTCAACGAAAAATGACTTATATTTTTCAACATTTTGGGCATAAAAAAACCGCAGAAACATCGAATTTCTGCGGTTTTTAATATTCTGTATATTCTGATTATCTCTTTGAGAACTGTGGTGCTCTACGAGCTGACTTAAGACCGTATTTCTTACGCTCTTTCATTCTAGGATCTCTTGTGAGATATCCTGCCTTCTTAAGAGTCGGTCTGTACTCAGCATCAGCTTTCAATAAAGCTCTTGCTATACCATGTCTTATAGCACCTGCCTGTCCTGTAAATCCGCCACCATGCACATTTACAAGTACATCAAACTTATTAAGTGTATCTGTAGCTGTTAAAGGCTGACGCACAACTACTTTAAGTGTTTCCAATCCCAAATAGTTATCTATATCTCTTTTATTTATAGTAATCTTACCGTTACCAGGTACAAGATATACTCTAGCTATAGATTTTTTTCTTCTTCCAGTTCCGTAAAATTTATCATTAGCCATTGATTTACTCTCCTTTTCTACCTCTCATTAACCCTTTATAGTCATAACTTCCGGTTTCTGAGCTGCGTGATTATGGTCAGGACCTGCATATACATGAAGCTTTGTATACATTTTTCTTCCAAGCGGTCCCTTTGGCAGCATACCCTTAACAGCAAATTCTATAACTCTTTCAGGCTTCTTAGCTAAAAGTTCCTTTAATGTAGTTTCCTTCATACCGCCTACATAATCTGAATGATGGTAATAAATCTTCTGATCCAGTTTCTTACCGCTAACCTTTATCTTATCAGCATTAACAACAATCACATAATCTCCACAGTCAACATGTGGTGTAAAACAAGTCTTATTCTTGCCTCTTAATACACTTGCCACCTCTGATGAAAGGCGTCCTAAAGTGCAACCTGCAGCGTCAACAACATACCATTTTCTGTCGAGCTTATCAGGATTAGCCATAAATGTATTCATCGTAGTCCTCCATTACAATATCAATCAATACTTAATTAAATAATTTATTTTATAGACAAATGCTTTCCGGGGCATTGGAATAAGCATCAATCGCTAATATAAACGGGCTTGACCCATAGCCGGCAGATACTAAGACTGCCGACAGTTCCACTTTAAAAGTGGGCATAAAAAATAAGTCATCTCTGACACTTCGATATATTATATACTTGCTTTAGAAGGCTTGTCAAGTGACTTTTAGAGTAGTGAAGTGAAAAGTTTATTTCCACTGTGAAAAAGCATTATTGAAAAGTGGCATTTACTCTTACAAAAATGAGTAAATACCACTTTTTTTTAGTTGTAAAAGTTGAAATTAGTGTTACACTATAGTCAACAGGTAGAAATCAGGATATATTATGCAATATTTTTTTGCATGACAATCAAGCGGAATTTAATGCTGTTTTTTTAAAGTGCAAGATTAAATTCCACTTGTAGAACATAGATTATTATGCATCCTGACAGCCACCTGTATGATTTTATTTTTTGAGAAGGTAAGGTTTGAGAATAACCTTATCCTTTTCAATTTTATGGATACCGAATGAATCTATTTGCTCATATAAATCATGAAAAATAAAGTCGGCTAAATCCAACGGACTTTTTCCGCTAAGCTTTTTTACCGGAGAGGAGTTGACATGACTTAGTGCAAGATTCAACTCGTCCTGCCCGTTTAGTCCAAGCGTGTGCAAATCAGTACCCTTTGGAAGTATGTATCTTAATTCGACATGTTTGTTTTCAAGAGTACCTTTTTGACCGGATTGCATGGGGTCACAGTAAAAAACACGTGTTCTTCTAAGTCCTGTACTGTCAAACTCCATTCCGTCAGCATCCGTGAATTCACTTCCTCTGTCAGTAAGCAGTACATGGCAATATTTTTTGAAAACTTCACTTCCCAAAATTTGTTGTTCAAGGAAATCAATTCCCTGCTTCATGGATAAAGCGTTTTTTTGTTCATGATATATAGCAAAAAGGACTCCGGAGTTAATAAACTTAAATGTTTGTAAAAAGGGACCGGAGGCAGCATCATTATATACCGTATCCATTTGCGTTACGAATACATCAGGATTATCTTTGATATATTCCTTATAATCTTTATAAGTTCTTCCGTAGAGGTATTTTCTGTCTACCCTTTTTTTGTAAGTTACGGATTTTTTCTTAGGTAGTTTTCTTGAGACCTTTCTTCGAAGATCCATAACCGTAATACCTGCAACTTCATGAAAAATACCGTTTTCTATATAGTTGTATAAGGTTTTTTCAGAAATACCGAGTTCAGGATGATTGGTAACTATACGGTATGGAGAAAGTCCTTGCAAAAGCAAAGGCTTAATGATATCCGCCATTTTCTTAGCCTGTGAAGAAGTAAGATTGACTCCTTGGCGAGAATCGACAAGAAGGCTTACATAATCAGCTTGAGCAATTTCAGGTTTGTATTGGTACTTATTAAAACGACAGTGAGACCAATTAGAACAACCGTTACAAGCACCGGGAGAGCGATCACGCCTTGAGCAGTGAAAAGGTAAATATCCGTAACAGTCAGGAGTACAATGCCTGTCAAAAGGACATTTTCTGTAATTGCTGCATTCTAAGGGTAATTTACACTTATGAGAAAGAATACGGTGTAGTTTGATTTCTTTACCTATGGTAGATTTATCTTTACCTAAAGTTTGAGCAATGGCTGTTTTAGTAGCACCTGATGTAATGCCCTTAAGGATAATTCTTCTTTCATCAAGAGTTAAATGTTTAAATTCGTTAGATACACTCATATAATACCTGCCTTTCTTAGGCTGTCAGAATAAGTAAAGTGTAATACTAAACGCAACATTTTGGGAAGTAGAAATATGTGTAAGACTAAAATCCACTTTGAGCCCCTCACAGTGGAAATAAACTTTTCACTTCACTAGTGCAAAATAAGCTAAAAGCTTGTAAGTATTTACTTGAAAATAAACTTAAAATAATATAAAATAAACTTAAGCTGTTACAAGATATAAATATTTTTGTGGCAGCTTAAGTTTTTCTTTTATATAAAAGTATTATTACTTATAAAGGAGCTGTTATGCTAAGAACAAGCAATACAAAATGCAGCAGTAAATAAAGTAAAAGGCTGCTATATAAAGTGTTACTTTCTTTTTATGAACAGCTATAAAGATAAGGAGGTAGTTGTTATGAGAAAAGGTATTATAACCTTTGGTGTGATTTTAGGTTTGGCATTAACGGCATGCTCAAGTGGAAGAGAGTCTGCCGATTCCGCATCCGGCGAGTCCGTGACAGAGGCTGCCAAGGCAAGTGCTGAGTCGGTGGCTTATAAAGACGGAACCTACACGGGTGAGAGTGATAAGGACGAGCATGGCGGAATGATGAGAGTTACTATAGAAATCAAGGATTCCGTTATAAGTAAAGTTACTGCGGAAAATCTTAACTCAGAAGGCAAGGAAAAGGGTGAAGAGTACGGTAAGGATACCAATAACGAAGGGCTTTACAAGAAGGCTCAGGATTCCGTAGCGGGTGCGGCACAGTATGCTCCTGCACTTGAGGTTTCAAAGGATATATCCAAGGTTGATGCGGTAAGCGGTGCTACACAGTCCTATGAAGCTTTTAAAGTTGCTGTAAACAGGGCATTGGAAAATGCCAAGTAAGGAGTGGAGTTGGATAGACTGGATACTCTCGGACTTGCAAAGAAGAATATAAAAAATAAAGCATCAAGAACTTATCCTATGACTTTACTTACAGCTATTTTATGCTTTGTAATATTTTTAAGCAGTTTTTTAATTATCAGTCTTAAAAACGGTATCAGTTCTTTAGCTAACCGTATGGGAGCGGATATAATAGTTGTGCCGGAAGGCTATGACAGTAAAATCACAGGAGCGATACTTAGAGGAGAGCCTAACAGTTTCTTTTTTGATAAAAGCGTGGCTGAGAGGGTAAGCAAGATTGATGGAGTGGAAAAGGTCAGCCCTCAACTCTACCTTGCGACTTTAAGTGCCGGATGTTGCTCATTTCCTATTCAGATAATAGGTGTGGACTTAAAAGATGATTTTATTGTAGGTGCATGGCTTACCTCACGTATAGACAATAAATTAGCCGATAATGAAGTAATAGCGGGATACAATATACAGGGAAATCATAACTCTGAGGTTAAGTTTTTTAATCAAGGTTTTAAGATAAAAGCAAAGCTCGATAAAACCGGCATGGGCTTTGACGAGAGCGTGTTTATGAGTATGGAGCAGACCAGAAAACTTGCCAAAGAGTATGAAAAAATACTTAACCTTCCTATAGCTGATAACGAAAATCTGATATCTTCCGTAATGGTAAAGCTTAAAAAGGACGCAGATCCGGTGGCGGTGCTTAAAAATATAAGAGCCGAGTTTCAGTCAGAGGGAGTGTATGCACTGCTTTCCAAGCAAATGATGTCGGAAGTATCTTCAAATATGAAGAATATTTTAATTTATGTATACATACTTATGGGAGTGCTTTGGCTTATGGTGCTTTTGGTACTTGGAATAGTATATAATTTCTCAATAAAAGAAAGAAAAAGAGAATTTGCAACTTTAAGAATACTTGGGGCAACTAAGCGCAAGTTAATGAATATAGTGCTTAGTGAAGTATATATAATTAACTTTATAGGAGCCATAATAGGGACTGTATTGGGTCTTAGTATAGCAATGCTGTTCGGTCCGGCTATAAGTCTTTCGCTTAAACTGCCGTTTTTGGAACCGGGCTTTATACAGATGATTTATCTAAGCCTTGCAAGTCTTTTAGTGGGCATATTTATCGGACCTATGGCGGCAAGTTTTGCGCTTAATAAAATGTATAAAACGGAACTTGCTCTTTTATTAAAAGAAAATGAATAAAAAATTGATTAAAGTCAAATCAATCAGGGGCATCGTTCACAAAATAAGTGTACTAAAAACGATGAATATTTTTCCGAGTGTATACATCAAAAAATGCAGGCATAGTTCGGCTAAGCTAAAGGTTTTGATGTATGTGATTAAGGAAAGAAGGCAGTTGTTTGATATACTTATTTAAGAATCGATGCACCGGTATAGAAGGAGGTGCTTATAGTGTTGGTAATACAAGAAGCTGCTGAGATGTATCTTAAGACTATATTGAGATTACAGCAAAGTACCGGTTATGTACGTTCTGTAGATATAGCAAGGGAAATGAATTATTCCAAACCTACGGTAAGTGAGCAAATGAAAAAATTTCGTGAAAACGACTTTATAACTATAGAGCCGGACGGTCAAATATTGCTCACAGACAAGGGCTTGGCAATTGCAAAAAGGACACTGGAAAGGCATCATGTATTGACTGATATTTTAGTAAAAATAGGCGTGGATGAAAAGACCGCAAAAGATGATGCCTGTAGAATAGAGCATTACATCAGTCAACAAACTTTTGAATGTTTAAGAAAGTATTTTGATGCATAGGATGCAGCAAATAGTAATATAGTAAATAATTATTTGATAATCATAAATACAAATACCACAAGGCAGTAACAAGGAAAGTTAGTGCTTTGTGGTATTTATTTTATAAAATCATGCGGGTGACAGGACTTGAACCTGCACGGTCGCCCACAAGAACCTAAATCTTGCGTGTCTGCCAATTCCACCACACCCGCTGATGAAATGCTAAATAATGATAATATATACTATCACATATGTCAAGTGAAAAATAAAATTGGCAGACTTTTTTGAAATTAAGCATAGTCAACTTTAATCTAACTATACCTCAAGCATTACCTTTACGCTCTCATCCTTATTCTCTTCTATGTATTCAAAAGCCTTTTGATAATCTTCAAATGGGAATACCTTGCTGATCAAAGGTTTCATATTGATCTTGCCTGCTGCCATATAGTCTATAGCGTCTTGGAAATCCTTTTCTATATACATAAGTGTACCTAGGATATTGATCTCTCTGTCCTGAATCAAAGCAAGATTTACTTCAGGGCTGTAGCCGTACACACCTACTATAACTATACTGCCGCCCTTTTTAATACTTTCAATAGCTGAGTTAACTGTAGCGCCTATACCTACACATTCAAAGAATACATCCGCCTTTTCGCCTGCGAAAGCCTTATCTACAGCTTCTTGCATACTTAGCTTTGAAGTATTGGCAGTATGTGTGATACCGCATTTTTTAGCAAGCTCAAGTCTAAAGTCTGAAAGGTCCGTGATAAGAACTGACTTAGCGCCCTCTGCAAGAGCTGCCTGTGCAGTTACATTTCCTATAGTACCTGCTCCCATAACCACTACATTTAAGCCCTTTACACTTCCAGGAATTCTTACCGCATGAACACCTACCGCAGCAGGTTCTACAGTTGCCGCAAGCTGTGCATCAAGCCCGGAAGGAATAGTCTTTACAAGCTCTGCAGGTACTGTAAAATACTCGCAGGCAGCACCCGGAGTCTGGCAACCTATAACTTTGATAGTGTCGCAGATATTGTAACGCCCCTCCTTACAAGGACCGCAATGCTTACAAAAAATCTGAGGCATCATAGTCATAAGCTCTCCGACCTTTAAGTTTTTAACATCAGAACCAAGCTCTACTATCTCTCCCGACATTTCATGTCCAAGTCTTATAGGAAATGACATAAAAGGATGCTTACCGTGGAAGGCATGTATATCGGAACCGCAGATACCTACATTTTTAACCTTTACCAAGACCTCATTGGCAGCAGGGCTCGGCTTGTCGGTTTCACTAAATTCAATTGTCTGTAGTTTGGTTAAAATCGCTTGTTTCATATCTTTCTCCTTTAAAAATAATTTATCAAAGTTTTTATAAGCTCAAAAATTTACAACATTAATTTGACTGTTCAGATATAAGTTTTTTTACACTTTCAGGGCTTATATCACCCTCCATAGGTCCGAAAGCCGCAGCATTCAAAGCACCTGCTGCACTTGCCGCACTTACGGCAAAGTCTATATTACTGCCCTTTATTAACTCGGCAAGAAAGGCACCGTCAAAGCAATCGCCGGCACCGGTAGCATCAAGCTGTGTAACCTTGTATGCAGGATAGGACTTTGGCTTAGCACCCTTTTTGTAAAGAGTAGAGCCTTTTGAACCGTTTTTAAGTAAAATGATCTCCATATTCGGATAATTAAAACAATGCTCTATGGCATCTTCTATATTGTCCTTCTTACTTATAGAAAGAAGCTCGTCTCTTCCGGGTAGGAAGAAACTTGTATTTTGCATAACTTCTTCGATAATATTATAAATGCTTTCGTCCGTCATTAGCTCAGTTCTTATATTAGGATCAAAGGATATCTTTGCCTTTGCAGACTTAAACTCATGCATAGCCTTTAGTATCTCTAAGGCAAATTCTTTTTTTGCCATAAGAGAACATCCCATAATATGCATAATTTCAATATTCGGAAAGTCCTCAGCTTTGGGAGCTTTAGCCTCAACCGCAGGAGTATTGCCCATGTGGAAGATAAATTTTCTTGAGCCGTCACTAAAATAAGTAACAAAGGCACAGGCAGTTGCTATCTGAGGGTTGGTAATTACATGGCTTATATCTATATTTAACTCTTTCATTCTGTCAAGCAGACATTTACCGAAGTCGTCCTTACCGACACCGCTTATTAAAGCTGTAGGACAGCCCATTCTTGCAGCGGCAGAAGCACAGATTGCCGGAGCGCCGCTTGGGTAAGGTCCTTTGAAATAAGCAGGTGTATACAGTTCAATATCTTCTCCTTCACGCATTATCTCAACTAATGCTTCACCCATAATCAGAAGTTTACTCATAGCTTTACCTCATTAAGTTTTAGCTAAATTATATCCTAATAAGAAGATAATAAGCAATCAAAATTTTATGAATATATAATAACTGCCGGATGCTGACAGCTCTAATAATATTTACCTTATCTTAACCTTGCATCTGCCATAATATAGACAATTAATAAAAATCATACAGATGTAAGCAAGGCATTGCTTGCTAAGATTGGATGAATAGACGATAAAGATTTTAAGAGGAGACTTGTATGAAATACTTTGAAAACAAATATACGAAAAAACAAGAAAGAAAAAAGAATATTATACAGCTTATAAGTACATTTATCACTAATGCAAACTTAAAGGGATTTTTCGAAGGAAAGATTTTTACAGGGAATACTAAGGTAGCCTGTGTGCCGGGGCTTAACTGTTACTCCTGTCCGGGAGCTATGGGCTCTTGTCCTATAGGCTCACTTCAGGCAGTTATAGGAAGCAAGAAATTCAGTATATCTTATTATGTACTTGGAATAATGATATTTATAGGAGCCTTATTTGGCAGACTTGTATGCGGTCTTATGTGTCCTTTCGGATTTATACAGGATTTATTGTATAAGATACCGACCAAGAAATTCAAAATACCTAAAGTAATTGACAAGCCTTTAAGATACTTAAAATACCTTATACTTTTAGTATTTGTGATTTTACTGCCCATGTTTTTAACCAATAAATTCGGACTTGGGGCACCGTACTTTTGTAAGTTGATCTGCCCTGCCGGAGCTTTGGAGGGAGCTATTCCACTGGTACTTAAGAATGAAAGTTTAAGAAACACTATAGGATTTTTATTCTTTTGGAAGATGGGGATAATGATATTTATAGTGCTGATGTCAATATTTACCTATAGACCGTTTTGCAGATACCTCTGTCCGCTTGGTGCATTTTATGCTTTCTTTAATAAGATAGGATTTTATAAAATGGAGTTTATTCCTGAAAAATGTACAAATTGTACACTTTGTGAAAAGGCTTGCAAGATGGATATAAATGTAAGAAAAGACCCTAATTCACTTGAGTGCATACGCTGCGGTGCCTGTATAGCGGCTTGCAGATATGATGCCTTAAATGCCTCATTTGTAGGGTTTGGAAGAAAAAAAGAAGAAGCGGATAAAGCACCGGCTTTAACTAAGGGCTGTGCCCCGAGCAAGTGTGCGGGATGTAAAGGATGTGCTCATGTGGAGTAAATTATCTATAAGAATTAAAATAACCCTACTTACGGCTATGGTATTCTGCATTATATTGGCACTTACCTTCGTATTTACTATAGAAAATGCCGCAACTATATTTATAATAGCTGACGAGGCACCGGTGCCTATTAATGAACAGACTATGTCTTTGAATTTCGACTTTGATTATGCACAGCAGGCATTTAGGTTAAGTACTTTTTATATTATGGTATTTTTTTCAATAGCAGGTACTTTATTAATATGGTGGGTGAGCGGAAAAGTGTTACAGCCCATGAAAAAGTTCAGTAATAAGATAAAGGAATTTGATATAAGTAAGATCAATGAAGATATAAATGTAGTAAAAAGTCAGGATGAGATAGGAGACTTACAGCTTGCATTTAACTATATGCTTAAAAATATAAGGGATTCATACGAAAAACAAAGAAGATTTTCGCAAAATGCCGCACATGAGCTGAAAACTCCGGTGGCTGCTATAAGAGCTAACCTTGAGGTCTTGGATATGGATGAAGAGCCTAGTGTAGAAGATTATAAGGAGTTTAAAAAAGTAGTAAGCAGGCAAATAGAGGCTATGAATTCGATAGTACAGGGATTAAGGCTTTTAAGCAGCGGAGACAGCCTTAATCTGACGAACTTCTATCCATATAAAGCGGTTAAGGATATACTGTTTGATTTGGACAGTTTAATTAAAACTAAGGATTTAGAAGTAAATATTGATTTTGACAACGAAGAAAGTGTTATAAGTGCAGACCAAATCCTTATGAAACAGGCAATTTTTAATGTTATACATAATGCCCTACGATACTCTAAAGAAGGAGGGCTTATAGAAATAGTATTAAAAAAAGATGTACTCAGTATAAAAAATTACGGAGTAGGCATAGCTGAGGACAGTATAAATAAAATCTTCGAGCCGTTTTACTGTGTAGACAAATCAAGGTCTAAAAAACTTGGAGGAAGCGGACTTGGACTTGCGATAACCAAAGAAATACTCAAAGCGCATGGATTTGATATAAGTGCAAACAGTAAGGAAGAAGAATTTACTGAATTCAGGATCTGTTTTAATTAGGCTTAGTGTAAAAAACTATTTGCTGCTTTTTAGATAAGGTAGTGGAATACAGAGTCGTGCAGCCCTTCTTACCATTGATCATTGATTCGGTAAGCATGGACTTTCGCTTATGATAGTTTTTAAAATCAATATATCGGCATAAAAACTTATCCGACAGAAAAAGGAGATAGAGATGAGAAAATTTATAAGAAAAATTGAAAAAAACAGAGTAATTCCGTATGTAATGCTTGCCCTATCCATAGTGATGATAATTGCAGGCGTTATGAGGGATGAACATTTGGTTGTACTTAAAAAAGCGGTAAATATCTGCCTTGAATGTATAGGCATAGGTTAGGAGGAGAAAGATGAAGGTTAAAAAAATACTAGGTGTAATACTTGCAGTGTTTTTAATGTTGATAGCAGCTATAAGTTACTTTTTAATTACTGAACTGAGCTTTTGGGGCTTAAACTTAGCCTATAATTCCACAGGAAATACGCTGCTTGCATGGATACTTGAGCCGACTGAAGCGGAGCGTTTATACCTGTTTGTATATCCCGTTTCAATTGCAATATACCTTATCGTATATAATATATTTTTCAGACTGAATAAGAGTAAGATTTGTGCTTCTGTAAACTGGGATCTTAAGACCGGAATTATAAGCAGTGTAATACTGGGACTGGCCTTTGGAGGTATCTCTACACTGTGGGTAGAATTGCTGGCACACAGTCCCTTGTCAAATATAGATTTTATTAAAATAAGCCTTGCTTACTTAAAACATTCAAGTACACAGACGAGTACCGCCACATTTATAACGGGCCTTTTAGTGGCGGGTATACTGGGACCTATTACGGAGGAACTGCTTTACAGAGGAATAATATTCGGCTTGCTTGAAAAGTATTCAAATAAATGGACTGCCCTGATACTTTCTTCTGTAATGTTCGGATTTGTGCATCTTTCATTTGTTCAGTCGGTATATGCAGGTATTATGGGACTTATTGCAGGCATAGTATATATGAAGACCCGTAAACTTATCTGGCCTATACTTATGCACATAACTATTAATACAGTGTCTACATTCGGACTCTCAAGCAATATAATATGGGTGATATTTACAGTTATTATGCTTATACCGCTGGGTGTAATTATACGAGGTTTATTAAAGGCTAAAAAAGATACAGCCTGTGATGAAAACTGTTGTGATGATAATTATATTGAAACTGAGACGGCAAATAATTTGCAATAAATCAAAAAAGATAAATATCTTAACCTAAGCTTAACCTTAGAGGTGTTAGAATATGATCATAAGATATGAACAAGGTTATAAAAACCTTGTAGAGTTAATCAAATAAAAGGAGTAAAGTACAATGAAAAAAAGATTATTACTGATAGGATGTGTTTTGATGATGAGTACTGCAGCAGTTGCCTGTTCATCAACAAACCAGTCTACAGAAGCAAAGCAGGAAACTACAAGTATGGATAAATCACAAACTCAAGGAAGCGAGAGTGCAGTACAGGATGCTTCAAGCGCTACCAAGATGCCGGAGTTTAAGACCAAGACTACCGAAGGAGAAGAGATAACAAGTGATGTATTTAAAAAGAGCAAGCTTACGGTTGTTAATCTTTGGGGAAGCTGGTGCCAGCCTTGCGTAGAGGAGATTCCGGAGCTGCAAAAACTTTATGAGAATATGAAGGATAAGGGTGTAAATGTTATCGGAGTGGCACAGGACGGAGATACAGAACTTGATGCGGTAAAGGAGATAATAGCACAGGACAATGTTACCTATACCAATATAATTCCTGATGAAGACGGTCCGCTTAAGGGCTTTGTTATGAGTAGTCAGTTATTCCCGAATACCTTCTTAGTAGACTCAGAGGGTAATATAGTGGCAAATATAACAGGCGGACAGGATCTGGAAGGCTTTACCAAGGCAGTTGAGGATGCACTTGCAAAATTAAATTAATTAATAAAAACTGTAACACTCAGGCTGATTATCAACCTGTTTCAAATCAGCATAAGAACACTTAATAGATGTTCCTGTGTATATAATTGCTATTTGAAATGTGTTATACGAAGAAGATAAGGATAAAGGTTTAGTCTAAGTATTTTTGTAGGTACCGGTGCATTGTTTCTCAAATAAGTTGTTGTGATAAAATATAGTTGTAACAGTAGTGACTAATAAATATAATTATGAAATAGGAGAATTTATTATGTCACAACAACATTACGAACCGGAGTTTAAGAAAAAACTCGTACGCCTTCATTTGGAAGAAGGACGTACACTACAAAGCCTTTCTGCTGAGTATGGTGTTGCCAAATCAAGCATTACCATATGGTGTAGAAAATTTAGCAACGAATGCCATGAACAAGCCTTAACTAACCCCATTGTACCCAATGAACTGGATATTATGAAAGAAAATCACAGGCTTCGAGCAGAGCTTGAAGAAGCACGTAAAGAAAATTTATTCCTAAAAAAAGCAGCGGCATTCTTTGCAAAAGAAATCGATTAGAGGCGTATCGATTCATTGATGAAAACAAGGACGAACTGGGAGTACGTTGGCTTCTCAGACGCCTTGATATATATCCAAATGCTTATTACAACTACCTAAGGCACAGGAAGTCTTCTTATCTTGCAAAAAAACACAAGACATTAGAAACTATATCTGAGATATACCACAAAAATAATGGTGTTGTGGGATACCGCAACATGAAGGTTTATCTTGAGCGTAAAGGTGTCGTATTGAGTCATGTTACAGTTCATAAATATATGAACAAGGAATTAGGGCTCGTCTCTATAGTCAGGCGTAAAAAGCCAACTTACGAGCGTGGAGGGGCACATAAGAAGTTTGATAATCTTATAAATCAGAACTTTGCAGCTTCCGGAATCAATCAAAAATGGGCAACTGACTTTACATACCTATTTCTTAGCGGAGGTGATGTAAGATATAATTGCACTATTATAGATCTCTACGATCGAAGTGTAGTTGCAAGTATAACAGATCGTTATATAACAAGCGATCTTGCCATACGGACTCTGCAAAAAGCTTTGGACAGTCAGAAGTTTATCAGCAAAGATATTATTTTGCATAGTGATCAGGGAAGTCAATATACATCAAAGGTCTTTACTGAATTCTGTGAGAAGAAAGGAATCACACAGAGCATGAGTAAGGCAGGCTATCCATATGACAACGCTCCAATGGAAAGGTATTTTAACACTCTGAAAAATGAAGAGATATACCTGCACAATTACCATAAGGAACAGGAGCTGTATGATGCCGTTCAGGATTTTGCATATGTAAAGTATAACCATGTACGTCCCCATGCCTATAACGGATATCGAACTCCTTTTGAGGCACGGTATACTGTATAAGAAATTAGTCACAAGTGTTACAAAAATGCTTGACCACTACAAGTATAGCAAATAACTTGCCTCTTTTCTTGAGTGCATACATCAAAAATCCTCAGCGTACATGTGTTACGCCTACATTTTTGATGTACACACTCAGAAAAATATTCAGCATTTTTAATGTACTTATTTTGTGAACGATGCACCGGGCGGCAAAGTGTAACAAGCCACACTGAGTATATAAGTACCTGCAAAGTAAAATCAGGTTATAGCAAAGCTTTGATATAAGGATAAAAGTACTTTGAAATATCAATCACTTACACAGTAGCCCATACCCCTGTTGGTTCTGATAACATCAGCTCCGAGTTTTTTTCGGATAGAAGCTATATGTACTTTTATTACTTGAGAAGCATCACTTGCATTCATATCAATATTATGTTCAAGAAGCTCGGTATTTGATACAAGAGTATTTTTATGGCAGCAAAGATATTCAAAGATACTGTATTCCTTTGGAGTAAGATTTACAGGCTGACCTGACTTTAATACCTGCTTTTTGCTTATTTGCAAGGTGATATCAGAGCTTTCTAAAGTTATAATATCTGAGCTGTCGGTATAGGAAGTTCTTAAAAGAGCTCTTACTCTTGCTTCAAGCTCTTTGAAGTGGAAAGGCTTTACGAGGTAGTCATTGGCACCCAGATCAAGCCCTGCAACCTTATCATCAAGAGAGCCTCTTGCGGAAAGAATTAAAACCTTCTTGTCGGCATTATCCTCACGAATTGCTTTAAGCACCTCAAAGCCGTCAAGTTTAGGCATATTGATATCAAGGATTATAAGGTCGTAATCAGACTCATAATAATACTCAAGAGCTTCTTCACCGTCCGTGGCGGTGTCGACATAATAATTAAGCTTACGAAGCCCCTTGGCAAGTGCAAATAAGATATCTTCCTCATCTTCACATATAAGTAATCTCATATTGATTACCTCCTATAAAATACATATGAATATATGTTGATTTATATATAAAGATACAATGAATTTACAAATATATCAAGTTTTATAAAAAGCAGATGCTTTTTACAGCATTAATAAGGTAACGGTTTAAGTATATATTCGTCTGTTTTATAACTTAAAATTTATACCATGTTGACGATGATGAATAGCTTATGTAAACCGTAACTTAAAAAATACAGAAAGAAAAGGAATAAAATTATGAAAAAGAGTATAGTAAGATTTTTAATAGCAGGCTCAGTATCGGCAGTACTTTTCGGTTGTGGAAGTACAAGTGAGAAACCAAGCGAGGAAACTACAGTAACTCAGGCTGCTAAAGAGCAGGAAAGTGTAGTCGCAGAAAGCGTTGCGGCAGAAGATGTGCAGGGCAATATTACAATATCCGAAATGAAAAACTCAGATGATGAAATGGACATGGAAGATACACAGTTGCCTGTAGCTAATTTGGAAAACGGTATAGTAAAAGAAATTAAAAACGGATATATACGTATAGATAAGACCGCTGCCGGACTGCAAGGTTCAGACAGCAGCGAGGGTGCGGATGAACTTGACCTTACCATGCACTCAAACGGTTTTTATGTAGTAGATATGGAAACGGGCAAGGCAAGTACCGAGCTTAAACAAGGAGATGAGATATTTGCATGGGTGGCTCAGGAGTATTCAATGAGTCTACCGCCACAGGTCAGTGTACATGTTATTTTAAGTAATGTAAAGGAAGACAATAAAACAAATGTTCCTGCATATACCGACAGTATAGAAAGTGTTGAAGAAACTGATGAGGGTATAGTACTTAAGGATAGCGGCAATAATATAGAGTGGGTTTTGGATAAGTCAGTTAAGCCTACAATTATCTCAACTGATGGAGAGGTAGAGTTCAGCAGTATAGAAAAGGGAGATAAGTGCTTAATTTGGGCAGATTCCTTTGTACTTTCAGGAAAAAGTGAAACAACTTCAAAGGTAAAGGCAAAGAAGGTTGTAATACTTAAGTAACGGCGTTAATTTAACGGTTTATGTTGCCAACTCCCCGACCGGTCATTGTATTCCCAAAAGAACCATTTACCTCTTGACTATATCAAATTTTATCATTATAATATACTGATTTAGTAATATATAGGAGAATAATTAATGAGAAAAATAAATACTAAAATAGGTACTATGCTTCTTGCATGTTGTTTATCTACAGCAGTACCGGCAATCATTGCATCTACATCTACAAGTTACGCAGCAGGACCGGGACAGGTTGTAGTAAGAAAAGCAACGCCAACTAATGCCTCAAAAGATAAAAAGGCAACACCGAGTAACTCTGGTAAGCAAAATAAGAAAAATAGATCTAATGAAGGTTCAAGAAAGGGTTCAAGAAAATCCGGAGGATCAAACTCAAAGAATGCCAAGCTTAAAGCGGTTAAAAAGCCTGAGACAGGGGCTTGGATACAGGACAAAAAGGGCTGGTGGTATAAAGAGGCGAACGGTTCTTATCCTAAGTCAAAGTGGATGGAGTTAAGTTATAACAACATAAACAGATGGTATTATTTTGATG
>ERZ773063.590-NODE-590-length-23581-cov-5.842472_pt1 | contig 23581 bp, 20 predicted proteins | sample MGYA00580625_ERZ773063 | MGnify/ENA primary metagenome ERZ773063 (study PRJEB29015, sample SAMEA2738022) | human oral metagenome | biome: human oral; feature: human-associated habitat; material: dental | place: China | collected 2042 ... | reverse complement strand
TATTTAGCAAACTTAAACGTATTATACAGAAAAGTTCAAAATTACCACTGGAATATTGTTGGTGCAGGTTTCTTTTCTGTTCATGCAAAATTGGAAGAATACTATGATGCATTAAATGAACAAATTGATGATGTAGCCGAAAGAATCCTTTCAATCGGTGGTCGTCCTTTAGGAACATTAAAAGATTACTTAGCAGTTACTACTATTAAAGAAGCTGAAAACAAAGAAATTTCTATTGCTGATGCAGTTGCTGATGTAAAAAAAGAATTTGAAGCAATGTTAAAATTAGTAAAAGAAGTAAAAGTAGTCGCTGATGAAGAAAACGATTACGGAACATCTGCGTTAGTTGACGAATATATCAGCACATATGAAAAAGATTTGTGGATGTTAAATGCTTATTTAAAGTAATTTTCTTTTAATAAAGTTTTACAAAATTATTAAAAAGCCCATTATTATACTTTAAATTTGAGAGAAAATCTTATTATTGATTTTCTCTTTTTTTATAAAAATTTAATTCCAGTTTTTTATTTTAATTTTAAACTTTTTCGATTAAAAAAATCAAATCTTTATTTCAAAATCTTAAATTTTAAAACAATTATAAAACTTTAATAAAAAATAAATTTTCAAATCTTGAAAAAGATAAGGAAATATGTTATTATATTGTGAATGATAAAATAAATAATCATAGTTATATATAGAAAGGAGAAATAAATAATGGCAAAAAAAGATTTACATCCTGCATACAACTTTGTAGTGTTTGAAGATACAAGCAACGGAGAAAAATTTTTGACAAAATCAACTAAAACTTCTAAAGAAACAACTACTTTTGAAGGAAAAGAATATCCTGTAATAAAAGTTGCAACAAGTTCAACTTCACACCCATTCTTTACTGGGAAATCTAAATTCGTTGATGAAACTGGAAGAGTTGATAAATTTAAGAAAAAATACAATTTATAATTTTAATTATAAAAAAATTAGAAGCAGAGATTTTTCACTCTCTGTTTTTTTTTAAATTTTTTAGGAAAAATTGAAAAATGGGAGAAAATAAATGGAAAAACCAATAAAATATGAATTGGAAAAAAAGGATAAAAATGCCAGAGCTGGTGTAATTTCAACTCCACACGGAGAAATTAAGACACCTGTATTTATGCCAGTTGGAACTCAGGCAACCGTCAAAGCGATGACAAAAGAGGAACTAAAAGAAATCAATTCTCAAATAATTTTGGGAAATACTTATCATTTGTATTTAAGACCTGGAGATAAATTGGTAAATGATTTTGGTGGATTACATGGCTTTATGAATTGGGATAGACCGATTCTTACGGATAGTGGCGGATTTCAAGTTTTCAGCTTGGGAGATTTACGGGATATAAAAGAAGAAGGAGTTAATTTTCGTTCGCATATAGACGGCTCAAAACATTTTTTGTCGCCAGAAAAATCTATTGAAATTCAAAATAACTTGGGAAGTGACATTATGATGGTTTTAGATGAATGTCCTCCGGGACTGTCTTCTAGGGAATATTTAATTCCATCAATTGAGCGGACTACAAGATGGGCAAAGAGATGCATAGCTGCCAATAGAAATAAAGAAACACAAGGGCTTTTCGCAATTGTCCAAGGTGGAATTTATGAAGACTTGAGGGACAAAAGTTTTAATGAGTTGTTTGAGATGGACGACGATTTTTCAGGATATGCGCTTGGAGGACTTGCGGTTGGAGAGCCTAGAGAAGATATGTACCGAATTTTAGAATACATCACGCCAAAGTTGCCAGAGGATAAACCTAGATATTTGATGGGCGTTGGAGAGCCTGCGGATATGTTAGAAGCTGTGGAAGATGGGATAGATATGATGGATTGTGTTCAGCCGACAAGACTTGGAAGACATGGGACAGTTTTTACAAAGTACGGAAGATTGGTTATAAAAAATTCAGCTTATTCGAGAGATGACAGACCGCTTGACGAGGATTGTGATTGCTATGTCTGTAAAAATTATACGAGAGCCTACATAAGACATCTTTTTAAGACTGGAGAAATTTTGGGACAAAGACTGGCGACTTATCACAATTTGCATTTTTTGTTAAAATTAATGGACAATGCTAGAAATGCTATTTTGGACGAAAAATTTCAGGAATATAAAGAAGAATTTTTGAAAAATTATGCGATGGGGAAAGAGAGCGATTGGATAAAGCCAAAGATTTTTGGAAATCCGACTATTGTGAAAAAAGGGAAAAATGAAGTTATGTTATAAAATAAAAAAAGAAGAGTTTATTTAAAAATTCTTCTTTTTTTATATTTTTTCTTTATTTTTAGTAAAAAATACAAACTGCATTATTATTATTTATTTAGTAATTTTTTAATCAAATATAAAAAAATTTTTTACAAAATATCATTTATCGAATAATCAGAATAAATAATTTTTCTTTCGTCAAGCAATTTTTTCAACTTAATTTTTTTGCTAAAAGGAAGATATTTTAAATAAATATTTTTTCCATTTAATTTTTTTCTGTCTTTTTTTGCCAAATTTTCAAGAAAAATAACATTTTTTGGAATTTTTATCTCAGTTGTAATTTCCACAATATTTTCGTGTTCCATTTCTTCTTTTGAAAAATCCAGTCTTTCTAAAAACTCATTGTCATTTAAAATTACGCAAAATTTTTCTTTAACTTTAATATTTTTATTTTTGCCAATTTTATATTCAATTTGTTCAACTTTTTTATATTCGATTTTTTTAACTTCTTCTTTTATTTCAAAATTTTCTTGATTTTCATCTATATTTTCCATATTTTTTATATTTTTATCTTTATTTTCATCTTCATTCTCAGAATTTATATTTTCATTTTCTAAAAAACTATTTTCTACAGAATTTGTTTTTAAATAATTTTCTTCTTTTTCGATAAAACAAATATTTTCTGGAATAAAATCATAAAATACAGTAAATGGATATTCAGTTTCATATTTTTCGTTTATTTCAAAATATTTATTTATAAAAGGTTCGTTGTATTCAAAATCATCTTTATTTTTAACAACAATTTGACTTTTTTTAGAAGTTATTTGTTTATAATAAATTCCAATTGTGAGTAAAAATATTTTAAAATCCGACATTTCATATTTAAATTCTTCTTTTTTGCTAAAAATATTTTTTATGATTAAATTTTTATTTTGTCTAAAAATTTGCGCAAGTAATTTTTTCGTCTGAGTATTATATTCCATTTTCCCAATCAAAAACTCTTTGATTTCTCTAAAAATTTCTGCATCTTCATATCCGTAACCATTGAATTTATAATCTCTTCTTATCAAAACTTCGACTATTTTATGAGTTTCAGTTTGCCTAATATTTTCGATTTTAACTGAAAATTTCCAGTTATAATATTTGTTTAGTAATAAAAGCATATTTGAAATATTGTAATTAAGTCGTCCAATAATTTGTCTTCCACAAAAAAGTTCAATTTGGTCAAAATTTGCTTTCATCTTTATTTTTTTATTCTCGTCCCATTCAACATTTGTATAAAAAACTGATTTTACTGGAAACGAAGTATTGAATAACGAATGATAATAGAGTAAAGTTTCGTCTTTCATTTTAGAAGGTTTTACGTCTTCAATATAAACTTTTGTGTAAAATTTATTTTGAAACATTTCAGATTTTAATTTATAAACAATGTCGTAAATTAAATTTTTGTTCAAATCTTTAAAATATTCTCCTGAATTAAACCAAACTGCATTTTTATTGGAAAAACCTTTTTGCTTAAGGTCAAACATTATGTGATTTCTATTTTCTCCAATGAATTTAATATTTTCAAAAAGCACATTATTTGTCCTAAAAGTTGGCGTTGGATTTCCAAAACCAAAAGGTTTTAGTTTTTCTGTCAGCTGAAAAAATTCGTACGAAATTTTTTGTATCGGAATTTGCTTGTCAATTTCGATAATTTTCACAAAATCGTCTTTTGTCAATTTAGTTTTCGCAAATTTATTTACTTTTTTTTGAAAAAGCGGAATATTTTTTATCGAAATTGTAAATCCAGCCGCACCTGAATGTCCTCCAAATTTTAAAAACAATTCTGGCATTGATTGTAGAACTTCCAAAATATTGAAATTTCCAATACTTCTGCACGAACCAACTGCAATTCCTTCATCTTCTTTAACTTCCATTATTATTACTGGTTTATAGTATTTATCAACAATTTTTGAAGCTGCAATTCCAATTACGCCATGATGGTATTCAGGCGAATAGTCAATAATTACAAAATCATCTGAAGTATCAGTATTCTCAATCTTATTTTCAATTTTTTCCACAATTTTATTCTGCAGTTCTTTTCTCTCAAAATTTCTGTTAATAAGTTCTTTGACAATAACTTCAATTTCCCGCTCGTTATCTGAAGTCAAAAGTTTTACAACCATTTTTGCATCTGTAAGTCTACCAGCAGCGTTAAATAGAGGTGCTATTATAAATCCAACATCATAAGTTGTGTACTCAGTTTTTTCAATATCTTGCTGATTTGAAGAAAATAGCTTGTAGAGCAAAAATTTTAGACCTTTATGTCTTGTGCAAAGTAATTGCTCCAAACCAAATTTTGTAAAAATTCTATTTTCATCTGTAAGTGGAACAATATCCGCAACCGTTCCAATCGCCACCAAATCCAAATATTTATTTGTCTCTTCTTTTTTTCCAGCTCTTTCAAAAAGACAAAGTACAACCATAAAAATAGTTCCAACTCCAGCCAAAAATTCAAAAGAAAAACTGTTTTCTTTTCTTTTAGGATTAATGACCGCCAGAGCTTTTGGAATTTTTCCACCGTGTAAATTGTGGTGATCTGTAATTATTATAGGCAAATCTATTGAATTTGCAAATTCGACTTCAGGAAAAGCGGTAATTCCGCAGTCAACTGTAATTACCAAGTCCGCTCCCGACTCTTTTATTTTTTTTAGTGCTTCGTTATTTAGTCCATAACCTTCATCTCGAATTGGAATGTAGTAATTTACATTTTCTGCTCCAAGTTCTTTTAGAGCCAAGTATAAAACCGAAGTGGAAGTAATTCCGTCAACATCATAATCTCCGTATATCCAAATATTTTTTTGCTCCGAAATCGCTTTTTCAATTTCAACAACAGCTTTTTCCATATCGCAAAGGCCCAAAGGATTTTCTACATCTTCCAAACTTGGATTAAGAAATTTTTTTATTTTTTCATCCGAATTAATTCCTCTTGAATAAAGAATTTGCAAAATATCTTGGTCGATAGAAAACTTTTTTGCTTCATTTTGATTGGCTCTTTTTATTTTTACTTTTTTAAATTTTTCTTTTTTTTCTTTTTCATTGCTTTCATTTTTATTTTTATCTTCGCCTTTTTTAATGTATTCCCTTTCCTGTCGTGGACTTGGAATAACTTTTGAACGCCATCTAGTGTTTCTCATTTTTTTCTCCTCTTTTAAAATTTCCCCCATTAATTTTTGTAAAGCATTTTTGGGAATTTAAAAACCTTACTTTATATATTTTACCACATTTTTAAATTTATTTAAAATTAAAAAAATAAATTTTGTTTCACTTTATTTTCAAAAGTTATTGACAAAAATACACTAAATACTGTAAAATTTTATATATTTTAACAAAAAAAATAAATTTTTTGAAAGGAGAAAATGATAATATTATGTCAAAAAAAATAAAAATCACACCAGCTTCTGTAATAATTGGAGTTATTGGAGCTGTACTTATTTCTGCAAGTTCGTTTTATACTGTTTTAAAATTTGGCGCACTGCCTTGGCCAACGGTGATGGTGACACTAATTTCCATCATGGCGCTAAATTTTTTCAAAAAAACTGACAGTAAAGAAATTACGGTCACTCACACAATTATGAGTGCTGGATCAATGGTTGCTGGAGGTGTAGCATTCACAATGCCTGGATATTTGATATTGGGTGGAAAACTTGAAAATATCAATAAAACTTTGCTTTTTGTGACAATTTTGCTCGGTTCCGTGCTAGGCTGTGTTCTTTCTTTTATTTTTAGAAAAAAGATGATTGAAGAAGAGAAGCTTGAATTTCCAATTGGAGAAGCGGCTTATAATTTGGTAAATTCGGATAACACCAAAAAAGATGGACTTTTTGTCGGATTAGGAGTTCTATTTAGCACAGTTGTTTCCATTTTGAGAGATATTAACTTTACTAAAGGGAAATCTCCAATTATTCCAACGCTAATTTCTACAAAAAATGGATTTTTAAGTTTTTATGTCTCTCCATTATTGGTTGGAATTGGCTATATTTTAGGATTTTTAAACACTTTTATCTGGTTTTTAGGAGGAGCCTTAGTTCATTTTATAGCACAGCCCTTGGCAATTTCAAAAAATATAAAAGATTTTGATCTTATAAAAAACAGTTTTGGAATGGGAATTGTTGTCGGAATTGGATTTGGAGTAATTGTAAAACTGATTTTTTCTCAATTAAAAAAGGAGAAAAAAAGCACTTCTATATTTTCAAAAAAATTATTTACTTATTTTTTAATAACAGTTTTATTAATTACTTTTATTTATAAATTGCCAATTATCTTAGCACTTGTCCTTTTAGTAATTTGTATTTTATGTACGATAATCGCTGGATATTCGACTGGAAAAACAGGTGTAAATCCAATGGAAATTTATGCAATCATCACAATTTTAATAATTTCTTTTTTAGGAAAATTAAAATTTTTAAACTTTGCTTTTTCCACAAATTTTTCCACACTTTTATTATTTTTTTTAGCGTGTATTGTCGCAGTGGCTTGTGGACTTGCGGGAGATATTTTAAATGATTTTAAATCAGGTTATAAAGTAAAAACTAATCCGAAAGAGCAATTTTTAGGAGAACTTATAGGAGCTATCGTGAGTTCAGTTGTCATAACCTGGCTATTTTTCGTATTTTTTAATATTTATAAAAATATTGGTCCTAAAGAAAATTCAGAGTTAATAGTGCTTCAAGCTTCAATCGTCGCTTCAATTATAAATGGAATTCCATTTATTCAGTTTTTCTTTACAGGACTTTTAATCGGTTTTGCACTTTATATGTTAAATTTTCCTGTCCTAACTTTTGGAATAGGAATTTATGTCCCATTTTACTTGACTTTACCAGTATTTTTAGGTGGACTTCTAAATTTAATCTTTGGAAAAATTTCTACTAAATTTTCACAAAAATTTATGATGTTTTCAAACGGATTGATGTCAGGTGAAGCAATTATTGGAGTCATAATTTCACTAATTGCATATTATTTTTTATTATTTCGCTAAAAATTAAAACATGACGAGAGGTGATTAAATATGATTTTAGGATTTGACATTGGAAATACTCATATTGTTCCAATTTTTTATAGCAATGAAGGGGAAATTTTGGCATCTTTTAGAATTCCTACAAATTTAACTTATACAGAAGACACTTTTTTTGCTGTATTAAAGACGTTAGCTGAAAATAGTAAAATAGATATTTATAGAACTCAAAGTATTATTGTTTCTTCAGTTGTGCCACATATAAATGAAATTTTTTATTATCTTGGAAAAAAATATTTTAAACTTACACCAAAATTTATTTCGCTAGAAAATACAAAAAATGAAATTATTTTTTCAGAGAATTTTGAGCGTGGATTGGGAGCTGACAGGATTTGTGACATTTTGGCTCTTAAAAAAACTTATAAAAAAAATGAATTTGTTGTAATTGACTTTGGCACAGCAACTACTTTTGATGTGATAAAAGACTCAGTTTACTGTGGTGGTTGTATTTTACCTGGCATTACGCTTTCAATAAATGCGTTATTTACAAATACAGCAAAATTGCCAAAAGTTTCATTTGAAAACTCAAATTCAGCACTTGGTACAAATACGACGGAGCAAATTAATGCGGGAATATTTTTTGGAAATGTTGGAGCAATAAAAGAACTTATTTTTCAGTACAAAAAAGATTTTCCAAACGCTTGTGTGATAGCGACAGGTGGACAAGGTAAAAAAATTTCTGAATATGTTGAAACAATAGATGAATATATAGAAAATTTAGGTGCTAAAGGAATTTTTGAGTTTTATAGACTAAATAAAGATTAATTTTTTTTATTTTTAAAAATTTTTTGAATTAAAATAAAATACTTAAAAGTTGAAAATTTTTATTTTTTTGATTTGATAAATAATTCTTGATTCAATTAAATTTAAGAGTAAAAAAAGATTTTGAATAAAAAATAGGGGGGATATAATCCCCTTATTTTATAATTTTATCAATAACTCCTCCACCTAAACATTCTTCACCATTGTAGGCAACCACAATTTGTCCCAATGTTACCGCTTTTTGTGGAGAATCAAAAATCACTTCGTATTTTTCGCCATCCAATTTATTAATTGTCGCTTTTGTATCAGCTTGTCTGTATCTGAATTTTACTGTGCATTTTAATGGAAATGAAACATCATCAGGATTAATAAAATTAAAATCTGTCGCAATCATTCCTTTTGAATAGAGAAGTGAATTATCACCTTGTGTAACAATTAACTGATTTTTTTCCAAATCTTTATCCACAACAAACCAAGGTTCTCCAGTTCCTTCTTTCGTATTTCCAATTCCAATTCCCTTTCTTTGTCCAATTGTGTAATACATAAGGCCATGATGTCTTCCCAAAACTTTTCCTTGAATATTTACAATTTCGCCATCTTTTGCAGGTAAATATTTGGACAAAAATTCATTAAAATTTCTTTCTCCAATAAAGCAAATTCCTGTACTGTCCTTTTTTTTCGCAGTCGCTAAATTATATCTTTGTGCTATTTCCCTAATTTTTGGTTTTTCATAATCTCCAATTGGAAATAGCACTTTTTCCAATTGCTCCTGATTTAATTGGCACAAAAAATATGTCTGGTCTTTGTTGTCGTCAATTCCACGAAGCATGGTTGACTTAATTTTGCCATTTTCATCTTTTTCGTGAATTATTCTGGCGTAATGTCCTGTCGCCACATAATCTGCTCCAATTTTCATCGCATAATCCAAAAATGCTCTAAATTTAATTTCTTTGTTGCACATCACATCAGGATTAGGAGTTCTTCCTCTTTTATATTCATTCAAAAAATAAGTAAATACTTTATCCCAGTATTCTTTTACAAAATTTACTGAATAATACGGGATCCCCAGTTGTTCCGCCACAGCAATCACATCTTTGTAATCTTCCTCAGCCATGCAAACTCCATTTTCATCTTTTTCTTCCCAGTTTTTCATAAAAACTCCGATGACTTCATAACCTTGTTCTTTTAATAAAATTGCCGCAACAGAAGAATCCACTCCACCTGACATTCCCAAAACAACTTTTTTCTTTTTCATATATATTTTTCTCGCTTTCTGTTTTTATTTTTATATGCAAATAATAACATTAAGTATTTTATTTGTCAATTATTTTGAAACTTTTAGATTATATTAATTAATTTATATTTTCTTTTTAGTTTAGTTTTTCTTTTTTCTTAGTAGGAATATTATCTGAATATTTCTGCGTTCAGCCTTATGAAAAAAATAATATTATATAAAATAGCATTTTACAGTCAAAAATAAAAAAACATTGAAATCAAAAACATTTGGAAAAATAAAAATGTTAAGGTATAATTAAGCAAGAGAATTTTAAATTTAAAAGGAAAATTTTATGGATAAAGAGGAATTGGCACAAGATATTTTGGAATTTCTTGGAAATAGGGAAAATATTGAAGAAAATACGACTTGTATGACAAGGTTAAGAGTGAAACTCTTTGATTTTTCAAAAGTGAATGTAAGTGAATTAAAAAAAGTTGATGGAGTACTTGGCGTTGTCTGTAACGGAAATTTGGTGCAAATAGTTTTGGGAGCGGGAAAAGTTGATAGAATTGGGAAAAATTTTTCAGAATTGACAAAGCTTTCTTTGAATGAAAGCCGAAGCAATGATAACAAGAAAGTTGATATAAAAAATGAAGATATAAAAAAAATATTAATAAAGAATAAAAAAAATTTTGAAAATAATAGAAAATTTCAGTTATTTTTTCAAAAGATAGCAAATATATTTGTACCACTACTTCCTGCGATTATTGCGGCCGGACTGCTGCAAGGAGCAACAAATACAATAGATATAGTATCTTCAAATTTTCAGACAATTTGGTGGTATCAGCTGTTAAAAACGATTAGCTGGATAAGTTTTACCTATCTTCCAGTTTTTGTAGGAATTAACGCTACAAAGGAATTCGGAGGAACTTCGATTTTAGGCGGAATTATTGGAGCTTTATTTGTTCAAAATGAAAATATGCCGATTTTAAAAAATATTGGAAATATTGGAAAAGTGATTTTACCAATTGTTAATAAAAATTTTTATGTTGGTGCAGGAGGACTTTTTAGCGCACTATTAGTTGGATTTTTTGTCGCATTTGTTGAAAAAAATGTACGAAAAATTGTGCCAGATATATTATCAAAAATTTTAACTCCTGTTTTTACATTGATTATATGCGGAATAATAGCTATTTTTGTAATTTTGCCGCTAGGTGAGATTATTACAAACATTTTATTTTTATTTTTAAATTTTATTTATAATAAAACAGGGATTATAAGTGGATTTGTCATATCAGCATGCTTCTTGCCACTGGTATCAATGGGACTTCATCAGGCGCTGATTCCGATACACATTTTATTAAACGACCCATTAGGAGCAACAAAAGGAATAAATTATTTTATGCCAATTATAATTACCGCTGGTGGTGGTCAAGTTGGAGCGGGAGTTGCACTTTACGTAAAGACTAAAAATAAAAAATTGAAAAAAATATTAAAAGATACAATACCTGCTGGCATTTTAGGAATGGGGGAACCTCTGATGTACGGAGTAACGCTGCCATTAAAAAAGCCTTTTGTAACAGCGTGTCTTGGTTCAGGATTTGGAGGAATTGCTGCGGTAATGCTGCATTTGGGAACAATAACTCAGGGAGTTTCAGGACTACTTGCACTTTTAATAGTTATTCCTGGAAGTCAGCTTTTATTTCTTTTAGCTATGTTTTTTTCATATTTGGGAGGATTTGTACTTACATATTTTTGGGGAGTTGACGAGGGGAAGATTTGTGAGATATATGGGGAAGTGGGGAAATAAAATAATGTTTAAATAGTGAAGATTTTTTTAAATATGTAAAAGAATACTTGGGAATCAAAACGAGAGGAGATTTTATAAAAATGTCACAGAAAAAAGAAAAAAAAGGACTTAAAATAGTAACAATCGGAGGTGGTTCCAGTTATACGCCAGAACTGATTGAAGGGTTTATTAAAAGGATAAAAGAATTGCCTGTTACAGAAATCTGGCTTGTGGATATTGAGGAAGGGAGAGAAAAACTGGAAATAGTCGGAAATTTGGCTAAAAGAATGGTTAAAAAAGCAGGGATTGACTGCGAGGTTCATCTGACTTTGGATAGAAGAAAAGCTATAAAAGATGCGGATTTTGTGACAACACAGTTTCGTGTGGGACAACTTGCTGCTAGAATTAAAGATGAGAGAATTCCTTTTGAAAACGGCCTTCTGGGGCAGGAAACAAATGGAGCAGGAGGAATGTTTAAAGCGTTTCGGACAATTCCTGTGATACTTGATATTGTTAGCGATATTAAAGAACTAGCGCCAAATGCGTGGCTTATCAATTTTACAAATCCTGCGGGAATAGTAACCCAAGCGGTTTTAAATTACACAGATTTTGATAAAATCGTTGGACTTTGTAATATTCCAGTTCATACGCAAATGGATTGCGCAAGTCTTTACGAAAAAGATGTAACCGAGTTTAGATTTCAGTTTGCTGGATTAAATCACTTTGTCTGGTATAGAGTTTGGGATAAAAATGGAAATGAATTGACAGCGGATTTGTGGGAAAAAAGACAGGATAAAAAAAATCTTGGAGTAAAAAATATCGTGAGTATCAATTATGACTATGACCAAATTAAAGATTTGGGAATGCTTCCGTGCGATTATCATAGATATTACTATTTGCAAGATGAAATGTTAAAAGAAGGATTGAAGTCATTTAAAGAAAAAGGTACGAGAGGAGAAATTGTTAAAAAAGTTGAAGAAGAGCTGTTTGAATTGTACAAAGATGAAAATTTGTCAGAAAAACCAAAACAGTTGGAACAGCGAGGAGGAGCATATTATTCTGATGCGGCTTGTGAACTTATTAGCGCAATTTATAACGATAAAGGGATAATTATGGCCGTAAATACTAGAAATAAGGGTGCAATTTCAGATTTGCCATACGATGCGGCGGTGGAAATATCGTCATACATCACAGCAAATGGACCTATACCCATAACTTTTGGAAAATTCCCAAATGCAGGACAAAGAGGTTACATTCAGCTGATGAAAGCAATGGAAGAACTTGTGGTAAAAGCCGCAGTTACAGGAAATTATTACACAGCACTCCAAGCGTTTGCAACAAATCCATTGGTGCCTGGAACAACTGTTGGAAGAAAGGTTTTAAACGAATTACTGGACGCACACGAAAAATATTTGCCACAGTTTAGGGATTACTATGAGAATAGGGAGAAATATAGAAAATGAGGGAGGAAAAATTAATGGATAATAAAAAAATGGAAATGGTAGTTTTTGATATTGTAAATAGTGCAGGAACAGCAAAAGGACTGGCTTATGAAGCACTTGATGAAGCTTTTAAAGGAAATTTTGAAAAAGCTGAAAAACTTTTAAAGAAAGCAGATAAGGCACTACTTGCAGCGCACAATGTTCAGACAGAAATTATACAAGATGAGGTAGAGGGACGAGGAATAGCGCCAACAGTGTTATTTGTCCATTCGCAGGACCATCTTATGACGGCAATTGAAGCAAAAACATTGATTGAAGAAATGATTAAAATGTGTAAAAGAATTAATGTATTGGAGAAAAAGATTAAATAAATTGATTTTAAAGATAGATTTTTTAAACGCTCTTATTTTAAGTAATTGAATTAAGGAATTTATTTTTAAAAAATATATAATTTAAAAAAATTAGGAGGAAAAAAATGAAAGTATTATTTGTATGTTCACTTGGAATGTCAAGTGCAGTGGCGGTAAACGCATTAAAAAAGGAAGCCAAAGAAAAAGGAGTTGAAATTGAAGTAAAGGCAGTAAGTACACAGCAATTTGAAGAAGAAGTGAAAAATGGGTATGATGTCGCAATGGTCGCTCCACAAATTAGACATAGATTTGACACATTAAACGCCTGTGCCAAAGAAGCAAAAGTTCCTTGTGCTATGATTACGCCACAGGGATATAGTCCACTTGGAGGGCCTAAATTATTAAAACAGATACAAGAAATTTTGAGTTAATTTTTGAAATTTGTAAAATAAATAGATTTGAAATTTGATTAAATTTTTGATGTTGATTTAAAAAATTTTGAAATTTTAATTTTTTAAAATTATAAAATTGATTATATAAAATAAATTAAAGAAAGGAAATAAAAATTATGATAAATTTGGAAAAACTTTCAATGAACATGGCAAAAATATCGGAGCAAAGACATTTAAGAGCAATTCGTGATGGGATTGTATCGACTTTGCCATTGATTATAATAGGTTCAATATTTTTGATTATAGCGATTCCACCGTTTCCAAAAGATTGGGCAATTTCGATATTAGCTAAAAAACATGCGGCACAAATATTGCTGCCATTTCGTATGACAATGTTTATTATGGGACTTTATGCGGTTATAGGAATAGGTTACAGCCTTGCAAAATCGTATAAATTGGACGGAATTACAGGTGCAATATTGTCAGTGTGTGCATTTTTACTTACATTAGTGCCTAAAGTGATAAATCCAATAGAAACTATAACTCAGACTGTTGGAGGAAAAGCGGTTCAAGTTGTGGTAGCGGAAGGGACAAAAGGTTCGCAGTTTTTGCAAGAAGATTTAGGTTATGTGATGCAAATGTCAAATTTGGGTTCAGCAGGACTTTTTGTTGGAATAATTGTTGCAATTTTTGCGGTTGAAGTGTATCGTTTTACGACAAAGACTGGATTTAGAATAAAAATGCCTGATGCTGTGCCGGAATCAGTTGCTCGTTCTTTTGAAGCGTTGACACCTGCGGCAATAATTATCTTTACTTTGACGATTATCACTTATTGGTTAAAAATTGATTTGCACCACATAGTTGGATTAATTGTAACACCGTTTTTAAAATTGAGTGATTCGTGGTTTTCAGTTGTAGTAATCGTATTTTTAATAACATTTTTTTGGTCTTTTGGAATTCATGGAGATTCCATCATAGGTTCGGTTGTAAGACCGCTGTGGCTTATGTTATTGGAGCAAAATGCAACAGCCCTTGCAAATGGGAAAGCCATTCCGCATATTGCAGCAGAACCTTTGTACCAGTGGTTCATCTGGATTGGCGGTTCAGGGACAACTATAGGACTTGCACTTTTAATGCTTTTTAAAGCAAAATCGTCTTACGGAAAAGCGTTGGGAAAAGCAGTTATTTTACCAGCAATATTTAATATAAACGAACCTATAATTTTTGGTGCGCCAATTATGTTAAATCCGACACTACTTCCACCATTTATCATAGTTCCCATTGTAAATGCTTCAATTACTTATTTTGCGATGTCTATGCACTGGGTAAATCGTGTAACTTCCACACCACCTTGGACACTGCCGTCGCCAATAGGAGCATTTCTAGCTACAAACGGAGATTTTAGAGCGGTGATTTTAAATATTATTCTAATAGTAATTTCTATTGTAATTTATTATCCTTTTTTTACTGCCTACGAAAAAAAATTGTTAGTGGAAGAAAAAGCCGAAAAGACTGGAGAAGAATAGATGAAAAAATTGGGAATTTCAATTTATCCTGAAAAGACAACTGAAGAAAAAATTATAAGATATATTGACAAAGCCAGTAAATCTAGCTTTTCTAGAATATTTAGCTGCTTACTTTCTGTAACTGAAACAAAAAAGCAAATTATGGAAAAATTTACACGGATAAATGAGTTTGCAAAAGAAAGAGGTTTTGAGATAATTTTAGATGTCAGTCCCAGAATTTTTGATGATTTGAAAATAAGTTATGACGACTTGTCTTTTTTTAAAGAAATAAAGGCGGATGGAATTAGGCTAGATGTAGGATTTACAGGGTTGCAAGAGAGTATTATGACTTTTAATGAAGAAAACTTAAAAATTGAAATAAATATGAGCAACAATACTCATTATATTGACACAATTATGGATTATCAGCCAAACAAAACTAACTTAACTGGCTGCCACAATTTTTATCCACATGTTTACACAGGTTTGGGATTAGATTTTTTTCAAAAATGTACAAAAAATTTTACAAAACACGGTTTGAGAACTGCGGCATTTATTACTTCACAAGCCAAGGATACTTTTGGACCGTGGCCTGTAACGCAGGGACTTCCAACTCTTGAAATGCACAGAAATATGCCATTAATTGTCCAGTTTAAGCATTTAGTGGCATTAGGAAACATAGATGATATAATAATTTCAAATTGTTATCCGACAGATGCTGAACTGGATGAATTTAAAAAAGTGCGAAAAGACATGGTAAGTTTTTCAGTAAAACTTGAAAAAGATATTCCAGAAATTGAGAAAAAAATAGTTTTGGACGAATTTCACTACAACAGAGGAGATACTTCAGAAAACTTAATCCGTTCGTCAAATAGCCGTATAAAATATAAAAATCACAATTTCAAAGTATTTAATGCTCCTAAAATTATAAAAAAAGGTGATGTAATAATTGAAAGCAGCGAATATGGGCATTACGCAGGAGAATTAATGATTGCAAAAATTGACATGAAAAACACTGGAAAATCAAATGTTGTGGGAAGAATTACGGAAGAAGAAATATTTTTAGTTGATTATATAAAGGCTTGGCAAAAGTTTTGCTTTATAGAAAGCTGATTGCTGGTGTGAAAAAGGAGGGAAAATGCTGGAAAATTTGACGACAGAAAGACGGAATAAAAAGACTGAGAATCTTGATGAGTTAAGTACAAAAGAAATTTTAAGAATAATGAACGAGGAAGATAAAACTGTTCCAGCTGCGATAGAAAAAGAGCTTGATAAAATTACAGAAGCGATAGAAATTGTAAAAGATAAAATAAGTTGTGGTGGAAGGCTTATTTATCTTGGTGCAGGAACAAGTGGAAGGCTTGGAATACTGGACGCTGTAGAATGTGTTCCGACATTTAGCACAACAGATGAAGTTCTGGGAATTATTGCAGGGGGTGAAAAGGCTTTTGTAAAAGCGGTAGAAGGCGCAGAAGATTCACTTACATTGGCACAGGAAGATTTAAAAAAAATAAATTTTAGTCAAAATGATGTGATTTTTGGAATCGCTGCGAGCGGAAGAACCCCTTATGTAATCGGCGCTTTAAAATATGCCGAAAGTATTGGAGCAAAAAAAATAACATTAAGTTGTAACAAAAATTCAAAAATTTCAAAATATGCGGATATTGCAATAGAAATTGACTGCGGTCCAGAAATTCTTACTGGTTCAACAAGATTAAAAGCGGGAACAGCTCAAAAATTGGTGTTGAATATGATTTCAACAGGAACAATGATTGGACTTGGAAAGGTCTATAAAAATCTGATGGTCGATGTGAAGCCGACAAACGAAAAACTTGTGGAAAGAGCAAAGGGAATAATTGCCAAAGTTACAGGAGTTACAGGAGAAGAAGCGCACAAATATTTGCTAGAAGCCAATAAAAATGTAAAAGTGGCAATAACAATGATACTTACAAATTGTAGCTACAAAGAAGCAGAAGAAAAGCTGAGATTAGCAAAAGGATTTGTAAAAAAAGTAAAATAATATCGAATTATTTTTGTGAAAATATGGTAAATTTAGCCATTAAAATATAGTTTTTTTGTATGATAAAAGTGAAAAAAGTAATTTAAAATATATTTGCTTTTATAAAAAATATGGGGTATAATATTTGTGGACTTAAGATTACAATATTAAAATGATTACAAACAAAATGCAAAGTAAAAAAAATTTTTTTTGAAAGGAAGTTTATAATATTATGGATGCATGGAGAGGATTTAAAGAAGGAAATTGGAAAGACAACATTGATGTTACAGAATTTATCAGATTAAACTACACAGAATATTTAGGAGATGACAGCTTTTTGGAAGGTCCAACCGAAGCTACGACTAAATTGTGGAAAGAACTTTCTGAAAAATTTAAAGTAGAAAGAGAAAAGGGTATTTATGACGCTGAAACTAAAATACCATCTCAAATAGATGCTTATGGTGCTGGATACATCGACAAGGATTTGGAAAAAATTGTAGGACTTCAAACTGATGCACCTCTAAAAAGAGCAATCTTCCCAAATGGTGGATTAAGAATGGTTAAAAACAGCTTGGAAGCTTTTGGTTATAAGTTAGATCCAGAAACTGAAGAAATTTTTACCAAATACAGAAAAACTCACAATGATGGAGTTTTCTCAGCTTATACTGAACAAATAAGAAAAGCAAGACATACAGGAATTATTACAGGACTTCCAGACGCTTACGGACGTGGAAGAATTATTGGAGATTACAGAAGAGTTGCGCTTTATGGAGTTGACAGACTGATAGCTGACAGGGAAGAACAATACAAAAACTTGGATCCAGCTGAAATGACTGAAGATGTAATTAGACTTAGGGAAGAAGTTTTTGAACAAGTTAAAGCATTAAAAGCATTAAAGAGAATGGCAGCAGCTTATGGATTTGACATTTCAGGACCAGCTACTAATGGTAGAGAAGCAGTACAATGGTTGTATTTTGCATACTTAGCCGCTACAAAAGATCAAAATGGAGCTGCAATGAGTATTGGTAGAACTTCTACATTCCTAGATATTTTCTTGGAAAGAGATTTGCAGGAAGGAACTTTGACTGAAAAAGAAGCTCAGGAAATAATGGACCATTTTGTTATGAAATTAAGAATCATAAGATTTTTAAGAACACCTGAATACGATGCATTATTCTCAGGAGATCCAGTTTGGGTAACTGAATCAATTGGAGGAATGGGAGCAGATGGAAGATCAATGGTTACAAAAAATTCATTTAGAATCTTGCGCACATTGTACAACATGGGAACTTCACCTGAACCAAACTTAACAGTATTATGGAGTGAAAAATTACCTGAAACTTGGAAAAAATTCTGTGCCAAAGTGTCAATTGATACTTCATCAGTACAATATGAAAATGATGACATCATGAGACCACAATTTGGAAACGACTACGGAATCGCATGTTGTGTATCTCCAATGACAATTGGACATCAAATGCAATTCTTCGGAGCGAGAGTAAACTTGCCAAAAGCATTGTTATACGCAATTAATGGTGGTAAAGATGAAAAATCTAAGATTCAAGTTACACCAGTTGGACAATTTGAACCAATCAAAGGTGAATACTTGGAATTTGACGAAGTATGGGAAAAATTAGACAAAGTATTAGACTGGTTAGCTTCAACTTATGTTAAAGCACTAAATATCATTCACTATATGCATGATAAATATTCTTATGAAGCATTGGAAATGTCATTACACGACATCAATATCAGAAGAACAGAAGCATTTGGAATTGCTGGACTTTCAATTATTGCAGATTCGCTTGCGGCTATTAAATATGGTAGAGTTAAAGTTGTAAGAGATGAAGATGGAGATGCTGTTGACTATATCAATGAAAAAGATTATGTTCCATTCGGAAATAATGATGATGCAACTGACCAATTTGCAGTAGATATTACAAGAAGATTTATGAACAAATTGAGAACTCACAAGATGTATAGAGATGCAATCCCTACACAATCAGTATTAACTATTACTTCAAATGTTGTATACGGTAAGAAAACAGGAAATACACCTGATGGAAGAAGAGCTGGAGCACCATTTGGTCCAGGAGCAAACCCTATGCATGGAAGAGATACAAGAGGAGCTGTTGCTTCACTTGCTTCAGTAGCTAAAATTCCGTTTGAAGATGCAAATGATGGAATTTCTTATACATTCGCAATTACACCAGAAACATTAGGTAAAAATGCAAATGAAAAACAAACTAACCTAGTTGGATTAATGGACGGATACTTCAACCAAACAGGACACCACTTAAATGTAAATGTATTTGGAAGAGATTTATTAGAAGATGCAATGGAACATCCTGAAAATTATCCACAATTGACAATCAGAGTTTCTGGATATGCAGTAAACTTTGTTAAATTGACTAGAGAACAACAATTAGATGTAATTAACAGAACAATTTCAAACAAAATGTAATTTTTGAAAGTTTAAAAATTTAAAATTTAAATTTAGCTGTTAAACAAATTCAATTTAAGCAAATTCAATAAATTGTTAAAATATGAAAAATGTCGCATAGTTTCATAAAAATATGAGTTATGCGGCATTATTTTCTATTATTTGAATATATATCCTATTAAAAAAATAGAAAATATGTTTTATTTATTTTCTGGCAAGAGGTTAAGACCCCTTGTTAAATAGAATTTATAATAAATTCATTACTCTAGCGGGAAATAATAGTATAAATTTTATATTGAATTTATATTAAAAAAGTAAGAGAGAAAGAGAGAAAATTAATATGGAAGTAAAAGGATACATACATTCATTTGAATCTTTTGGGACAAAAGATGGACCGGGAATTAGATTTGTGCTGTTTTTACAGGGATGTCCTTTGCGATGTTTATATTGCCATAATGTTGACACCTGGAAAATTGAAGATAAAAAAATGGTGCTGACTGCACAGGAAGTTATGAAGGAAATTTTAAAAGTGAAGGGATTTATAAAAACTGGCGGAGTTACTGTGTCTGGTGGGGAACCTTTGATGCAGCCTGAATTTCTGATGGAATTATTTAAACTTTGCCGTGAAAATAAGATTCATACGGCACTTGACACATCTGGATATATTTTTAATGAAAAGGCGAAAAAAGTGTTGGAGCTTGTGGATATGGTGCTTCTCGATATTAAGCACATAAATCCTGAAAAATATAAAATATTGACTTCTGTAGATTTGGAAAATACGCTAAAATTTGCAAAATATCTGAAGGAAATAAATAAACCAGCTTGGTTAAGATATGTATTAGTTCCAGGATATTCTGATGATGAAAAAGATTTGCACGACTGGGCAAAATTTGCGTCACAACTTACAAATGTGGAAAGGGTGGATATATTGCCATTCCATCAAATGGGAAAATCAAAGTGGGAAAAAATGAAAAAAGTGTATAAATTACAAGATACGCCGACTCCTACGAAAGAATTGATTGACAAGGCTGAAGATATTTTTAGATCTTATGGGTTAAAAATGCTGGAAAAATAAAATTAAGAGTAATTAGGGATAGTTTCTTCCTATTTTTTTGTCTATCTAAAACTTTTATGAGTTATGCCAGAACACTCCCGACTTTAGTCGTGAGAGGTTCAGAATAAATCCATTACTCTAATGGGAAATAGTATAAGATAGAAAGTAAATTTAAGTTGCTTTCTATTTTTTTATTGACAAAAATTATATTTTTATGTTAATATATTAGTACGAATTAGGACTAATATATTAAGGAGAATTAACATGGGAAATAATTTAGTTATTATGAAAGAAATAAAAAAATATTATATTATATGGCAGGAATATAATTTTGTATATGAAGAATGGGCTAAAAAAAATAATTTGTCTGTTAATAGTCTATTAATTTTATGCGATATTTATGATGATAAGGAAGATTGTACACAAAAAAAGATCAGTCAGAAATGGTTGATACCGAAACAAACGATCAATACAATTTTAAAAGACTTTGAACGTAGAGGATTTGTGAAGCTTTTGCCTTCAATAGAAGATAAAAGAAATAAGGTTATACAATTTACTCCAGAAGGAAAAGAATATGCAGATTCCATTATTTCTAAATTAAGAAAAATAGAAATTTCTACTGTGGAGGAAATTGGTGTAGATTATATGAAAGAGCTTAACGAAAAAAATCTTTTATTTGTAAAAACTTTAAAAAAAATGGGAGGAAAAAATGAACAAAATACATAATACAAAAAAATTTTTTCAATATGTTATTCCTTGCAGTGCTGTCTTTTGCATTGTCGGGAATTTATGTAATTGTGGATGGTTTTTTTGTTGGAAACAGTATAGGAGATCTTGGGCTTTCAGCCATTAATATTTCTTATCCGATTGTCGCAGTTATTCAAGCACTTGGGACAGGCATCGGTATGGGTGGTGCAATTTATTATTCTATTTGCAAAGCGGAGAAAAAAGATACAGAAGCGAAAGAGTATACAGCAGGAAGTATGTGGTTGTTAATCATTTTTAGTTTTCTTCTGACAATTCTTGTTTTTATATTAAATGGATCTCTTTTAAAATTATTAGGAGCAGAAGGAAAATTACTTGCTTTAGGAGAAGAATACATTGCAATTATCACTTTAGGTGCAACTCTACAAGTTGTTGGGACAGGACTTGTACCATTTATCCGTAATTCAGGTAGTTCATTCTGGGCTATGATTGCCATGATTGCTGGATTTGTAACAATTATATTTGATTATCTGTTTGTATGGGTATTAGGACAAGGAATTGCAGGTGCAGCATGGGCATTATTGGACAGGGAATAACATTGTTGATTGCACTTTTATATTTATTGTATAGAAAACAGATTACTCTTTATATTTCGTTTTCAAAATTTGGTAAAGTTGCGACTTCTATTTTAAAAATTGGAATTGCACCTTTTGGACTTGCCATGTCACCTAATATTTCTCTAATTATTATAAATCGTTTTTCTGTTTTTTATGGTGGAGAATCGGCAGTAGCTACTTATGCTTGTATTGCATATGTTATTTCTATCATTTATTTAATTTTACAAGATGTTGGAGATGGAAGCCAGCCACTTATAAGCTATTATTATGGAGAAAAGAACTTTAAAAACCTGTTAGATACAAGAAAATTAGCATATGGATTTGCAATATTTTTATCATTAATTGGATGTGCTATCATGTATTTTACAAAAAGTAACCTAGGACTATTATTTGGAACTTCAAAAGAAGTAAATTTGGAAATCGCTAAAATTATGCCTATATTCTTAATTTCTGTGCCTTTTGTTGCTATACTCCGTATTACAACAGCAAGTTTTTATACTACTGAGAAAAGTGTATTTTCATACATATTAACTTTTATTGAGCCATTATTTATGTTAATTCTTATAATTATTCTGCCTCCTATATATGGTGGACAAATTATGATATGGTGGAGTACAGTATTAGCAAGAATTTTATCTGCTAGTTTGGCTTTGGTACTTAAACAGCGTGTAGATAAGCAGGAAATAGTAATTATGAATTAGAAAATTTAATAAAAGTATATTAAAAAAATAGGGGTGTAATTAGTTTTTCCCCCCTTTTTTTAATGAATTGTTAAATAGTTATTTTATTTATAACATTTTCACATATTTGTTCCATTCTATAATTTAATTCTTCAAAATCAATAATTTTAGCCTGTCTATGTATCTCCTTGCCTTCATAAAATAGAATAACTACTGGAACTGAAAATAGGCTTAATTGTCCGACTGCTTCAGGAATTTCAGATCCTTCAATATAATAAGCAGTAAAATTTTGTTCATTGAAAATTTTCTCAACTTTTGGCATATCAATCTGACAAATGCTGCAATTATTCATTGAAACATATAATAAAAAATATTTTTCTTCTTTTATTTTATTCAGTATTTGTTCATAATTTTCAAGTTTTTTCATATGATTTCTCCTTTTTTATTTTTTAAATTTTACTGAATAAATTATATTTTTAGCTTGTCCTAAATCGTCAACTTGAGCAATTCCAATACCAATAGCTTTGGATTTAAATGGATTAAAATTATATTTTGAAATAAACGATTGTATTTGAGATAAATTTACTTGAGAAAGTAAAGGTATATATGGTTCAAAATTTGTAAATACATCTGACGAACCGTATAACTTGAAAAGTTTTTCTCTTTCTGGAATATATTTTATCCAATTAGGAACATTTATATTTTTTGCATGATATTTAGTCAGATTGACTGTAATTTCATCTGCTAGTTGTTGTGTATTTTCATTGTTTTTAGCATCTAGTACAAGTAATTTTCTATCTGTTTTTCTCAACCTGTAAAACTCTACATTGAAAGATTTTGTCTGATTTGCAATTTTTTCAATGATTTCCTTAATTTTATGTAAATTATTCATATTATATTTTGTAAGATAAAGTGTTAATTGTATTATATATTTTTTTTCATAAAGGCTTTCAATTCCATTCTCTTTTAATTTTTTTGAAATATTTTCAACATTTGTAGTTGTGTTATTATCTAAAATTACAAAAACATTATAATCTACATTAGGCTTAACATTAGGCTTAGAATCAAATAGCGGTATAAGAAAAATCAGAATTAGAATTACAACACCAATACTATCACTAGAATCAGAAGTTTTGTAGTCTGAGCTAATATTAGTAGAATCATAATCAGAAGTACTTTGCTCTGAAACTGAAACGTCAGAATTAGAATCAGACGTACTGTAATCTGTATTAGAAAAAATATTAAAACAAAATAGTATAAAAGCTAAAAAAAATATTTTTTTTGCCATAATAAAACCTCCTAGATTTCCTGTTTTAGATTACCTTTATTTATTATCATTATACC
>ERZ773063.587-NODE-587-length-23655-cov-3.979237_pt1 | contig 23655 bp, 34 predicted proteins | sample MGYA00580625_ERZ773063 | MGnify/ENA primary metagenome ERZ773063 (study PRJEB29015, sample SAMEA2738022) | human oral metagenome | biome: human oral; feature: human-associated habitat; material: dental | place: China | collected 2042 ... | reverse complement strand
ATGAAAAAACTGATGATGTTCCATATAGGATATGGGTAAGAGAGGGACTTTTAACATTGACTACTGGAGCATTTGGAATAAAGACTGATTATAAGTTTATTATTACTCACTTAAAAGAAGTAATTGAAAGATATAATATTAAAATTTTAGAGTGTGGTTATGATGCTCACAATGCTGGTAGTTTTCTAAGTGATTTAGATTTTTTAGACTGTGATTTAACAGAAGTTAAACAATCTGCTAAAAGTTTAAATGATGCAACAGTGGATTTTGCTCTATCAGTTAAAGCAGTTCAAGTTTTATATGATAAGAGAAATAGTTTGTTAAAATGGTCCATTGCTAATGCTACAACTGTTTCAAATAGTTTTGGAGAGATAAAAATTGATAAACAATCTCAAAAAAATAGAATAGATCCTGTTGATGCAATAATAGATGCCTGGAAGATTATGCTAATAAATAAAAAAGAAACAGTAAACAATGATGAAGCTGTTGAAGAATGGCTTGATTTAATCAATAAAAGGAGGTGAGAGAGTGAATATATTTAGAAAATTTTTTAATAAAGGAGAGGAAAAAAAGCAGAAAACAGCAATTAATTCTATGAATTTTAGTGAATTTTTTGGAATAAATGTAAGTTCAGATTTATCAGAAGTAACATATTTTACTTGCTTAAAAGTATTATCTGAGAGTGTTGGGAAGCTATCTTTACACTTAAAAGATAATGATAATAACAAAATATTAAATCATGAAGCATTACAAAAATTGAAATTTTCACCAAATCCATTTATGACTTCAACACCTATGATGACATTAATAGAGATGTGGAGAAACCATCATGGCAATGCTTATGCTTATCTAAGTTATGATAATAGAGGGCATTTAGTAGGTATTTATCCTTTACACCCTCAAAAAGTTAGAATATGGATAGATAATGCAAAAATATTCAGTGGTAAAGAAGATTTATATTATGAATATAATAAAGATGGGAAAATATATCTGTTTCAAAAAGATGAGATACTACATTTAAAAGGTGGTTTAAGTAAAGATGGTATTGTAGGTATGTCAGTAAGAGAAACATTAGCTACAACATTGAATGGAGTAAAAGCAAGTCAAAAATACTTAAATAATTTATATGATAGAGGTTTAACTTCAAAGGCAATTTTGAGATATACAGGAGATTTAAACAAAGATTTACAAAAGAAAATGCTTGAGGCAATAGAAGAATTTATTAGCACTGAAAATAATCCAACAGGAATATTACCATTACCACCTGGAATGGATATAGTACCATTAGATTTAAAATTAACAGATAGTCAATTCTTTGAATTAAAGAAATATAATACCTTACAAATAGCAGCTGCTTTCGGAGTAAAGCCAAATCATTTAAACGATTATGATAAGTCAAGTTATTCAAATTCAGAAATGCAAAACTTGACTTTTTATATTGATACTCTTTTATACATTTTGACACTTTATGAAGAGGAATTTAATTTGAAACTTCTTACAGAAAGTGAAAGATTAAAAGGGCTACATTTTGAATTTAATGTAGCAAGTATTTTAAAAGGGGATCTAAAAACACAAGCTGAATGTATAACCAAGTATCTTCAAAGTGGAGTTTATACAATAAATGAAGCAAGAAAAAAGGCAGGATTACCTGCAATAGATGGAGGTGATGTAATTGTAATGAATGGAAGTTATGTGCCATTAGAAAAATTAGGAATAGCTTATGAAAAAGGAGGTGCTAAAAGTGAGTAAAAATAAATGGTTAGAAATAAAAAATCAAGCAGAAGTTACTGAAATTTATATCAACGGAGATATAGAAAGTGATTCAGAAAATGATGGTTTTTTGGAAGAAGTATGGGGAATAAAAGATACTAATATATATCCATTAGATATAAAAGATGCCTTGAAAGAAGGAGAAAACAAAGAGGTTCATGTTCATATAAATAGCTATGGCGGAGATATGTTTGCTGGTGTTGCTATTTGTAATATGTTAAAAAATCACAAAGGAAAAACAGTAGCTTATATTGATGGTTTAGCTGCAAGTGCAGCATCAATAATTGCTTTTGGTTGTGATGAGATTATTATTCCAAGTAATGCTTATTTAATGATACACAGAGTAAGTTGCGGAATATTTGGTAATGCTGATGATTTTTTAAAACAAATAGAAGTATTAGAAAAATTAGAAGATGGAATTGCTAATACTTATGAAGAAAAGGCAGTTGAAGGAGTTACAAAAGAGCAAATATTAAATCTAATGAAAGAAGAAAGTTGGTTTAATGGTCAGGAAGCAGCTAAATATTTTGATGTAAAGGTTGATGAAAAGGCTAATTTTGTGAATTATGTATCTACAAATCAAAAATTTAAAAATATTCCTAGAAATATTTTAAATAAAATTAATGATAAAAAAGCAGAATTAGAGGAAAAAGAAAGAATTAAATTGGAAAATATGAAAAAAGAAATTGAAATAGAGTTATTAACAGGAGGTATTTAATTATGAAAAAATCAGTAGAATTAAAAAAGGAATTGGAAACACTTAGAAATGAAATTACAGCATTAAAGGATAGTGGAAAGATTGAAGAAGCACATGCTAAGTTAAATAGTTTAAAAGATTTAGAAAATAGAATAAAAGAGGCAGAAACAGAGGAGGCTTTAACAGTTATGAATAAAGGTAACAAATCACCATTAGGAACAAATGAAGAAATGGATGTTAATAGAATTTATAATAAAGTTCTATTAGGAAAATCTATAACAGAAGAAGAAAAACAATTTTTAAATGCAGCTGGAACGCCAGGGCAAGTAGAAGCAACAGACGGCAAAGGTGGTTACTTAGTACCAACAGAACAATTTAATCAAATAAAAGAATTAAGAAGAAATAAAGTGGAATTAAAAGTTTTATGTAATGTTCAACCTGTTAAATCTTTAAAAGGAACTATGCCTATTGAAAAAGATGGAACAGGTGAATTAATAGCTTTTGAAGAGTTAAATGAAATAAATAAATCAGATATTGATTTTGCACAAGTTGCATATAATGTTGCAGATTATGGAGATATTATCCCTATATCAAATACTTTACTTGCAGATGAAACTGCTAATTTAACTGATTATATTGGAAAAAGATTTACTAAAAAAGCTATAAACACAGAAAACAAAAAGATAGTTGCAATATTAAAAACATTAACTCCAAAACCAGCAGCAGATTATACTGTTATTAATACAGCATTAAATGTTGATTTAGACCCAGAAATATCTGCTAATGCAATAATTATAACTAACCAAACAGGGTTTAATTTTTTAGATAACTTAACAGATAAACAAGGTAGACCTTTATTAGATGTAAATTTACAAGATACAACACAAAAAATCTTTAAAGGTAGAAAAATAGTAGTTTTAAAAGATAATTTATTACCAATGAATACTACAAAAGCACCTGTGTTTGTTGGAGATTTAAGTGAATTTATAACATTTTTTGACAGAGAAGGGTTAGAACTTGCATTATCAACTGAAGCAGGATTTACTAAAAATGCAACTTATATTAGAGCAATAGAAAGATTTGATGTTAAAAAAGTAGATAGTGATGCTATGGTTTATCTTGAATTAGAAACAAAATAATAGGTGATTGATATGGCAGATATTTTAACTTTGGAAGAAGCTAAAAACTATCTAAGAATTGATTACAATGAGGATGATACATTGTTGCAATCTTTAATGATTGCAGCAATAGATTATCTTAGAGATGCAATAAATGACTTTGATAAAAAAGCAACAAAAGAAAAGTTTATTAAAAGGTCTAAAATTTTAGCTTGTGTACTTGTTCAAGATTGGTATGACAACAGAGAGCAAAAGGAAAGTAAAGACCTTAGTTATACAGCTAGAAGTTTATTAACTCAGTTACAAGTAGGTGATAACTTTGAATGATATAACTAAGAAATTAAGACATTTCATTGATGTATATCACATGATAGACACAACTAATGAACTTGGAGAAAATGATAAAAAGCCAAAGTTATTTAAAAAAGCATACTGTGAAATAGTACCTCTTAATTCAAGTGAAAAGAATGGAGAAGCTGGAACAGAAGAAAATCAACATCAATTCAAATTCATATTTAGAGTAAAATCAGTTCCTGGAATAAAAAAGGACTGGTTTTTTATTTATGAGGGATTGAAGTATGAGGTTATTTATTTCAACAGAGATTTTAAAGATAATCAGTTCATAGAAGTTTTTTGTGTAAGAAAAGAGGAGTAGAAATGGGCGTTTTTTCAACAGATGATTTAAAAGAACTTGAAGAAGAAGTATTAAGACTTGCTAGAAAATACCCAAAAGAAGCTAAAAAATTCTTACAAAAACAAGGTAACAAGCTAAAAGCTAAGGCTAAAAAGAAAGCAAAATCTAAGGTAAAAGTAAAAAAAGGTAACTATTTGAAAGGTTTTAAAAGAGGGAAAGTTTATAAATATAAAGGTGAAGAAGATACAGTTAGAGTTTATAACTCAATGCCTCATGCGCATTTAATAGAGAATGGGCATATCATAAAAGATAAAACTGGTAAAGAACATGGTTTTAAAAAAGGAGAGCATATTTTAGAAGATTCACAGAGAGAGTTTCAAGATGAATTTTTAAAAGCTGCAGATAACTTTATTGATGAAGTTATTAAAAATGGAGGTTTCTAATGATTAAACTAAGTCAGATACTAAAAGCAGTTAATACAAAATTGAAAGAAACATTTCCTAAAATAGAAATTGATAGTAAAGATTTATCTGAAAAATTTAATAGACCTAGTTTTAGAACTGAGTTAGATGGTCTTAAAACAAGTGCTTTTATGACAACTTTTAAGGAAAGAAACTTTACAATCAGAATTTATTTTTTTACTACTTTACTTGGTAAAGGAAGAGAAGAAAGATTAAAAATATCTGATGAAATTGAAAATGCTTTCTTAGGTACATTATGGGTAAATGAAACTTTTGCTATTCCTGTTGATGAAATAAAGTTTGAAGAAACTGAAGATGGAGTATTAATAGCAAGTTTTGATAGTTTAAGTATGGAAGAAATAGAAAATGATATAGATGGCGAAATGATGGAAGAATTAGAGTATTGTTTTGATAAGAAATAGGAGGTTAATATATGGGATTACCTAAAATAGAAATTATTTTTAAGCAATTAGCGGTTACAGCTGTTAAAAGAAGTCAATTAGGTATAGTTGGATTAATAGTAAAAGAGTCTACTAAACAATGGGATAGAAAGGTATACAAAGATATTACTGATATAAAAAGTGATGATTATTCTGCTGAAGTATTACCATTGATTAAAGATAGCTTTGAATACACTCCAAATAAAGTGATTGTATTCAATATTAAAGACGGAACATTAGCAGATACATTAAAAAAAGTTGCACAAGAAAGAATTAACTGGTTAGGGTTAGCTTATGATGGGAAAGATGGAGATACTGCAACTCTTGTAAGTTGGATAAAGTCAGTAAGAAAAGCAGGTAAAACTTATAAAGCTGTTGTATTTAAAGCTACTAAGCCAGATAACAAAGGCATAGTAAATTTAATGAATGACAAGGTTACATTTGTAGATAATAGAGGAGAAGTTGAAGGTTGGCAATATGTACCAACAATTCTAGGAATGTTAGCAGGGTTACCAATGACTAGATCAGCTACTAGCTTTCTATGTGGGAATTTAAAGGAAGTTTCTATATTTGATGAAATAGATGATGTTATTGATAAAGGTGGTTTCTGTCTGTATAAAGATGAAGGAGATATAAGAGTTGCAAGAGCATGTACATCTTTAGAAGAAATTACACAAGATGAAACTGAAGATATGAAAGACATTATCATAATTGAATCTATGGATTTAATGAGAGATGATATTTATTCAACATTCAAGAAATGGATAGGTAAGTATAAAAACAAATATGATAATCAAGTTTTATTCTTTACTGCAATTAATGCTTATTTCAAAGAATTAGAAAAAGAGGATATTTTGGATAAAGAATATGATAACTATTCAGAAGTTGATGTTGAAGCACAAAGATTAGCATGGCTTGGAGTAGGTAAAAAAGAAGTGGAAGAATGGGATGATGAAAAAGTTAAAAAGACTGCATTTAAGAAAAAAGTATTTATGAAAGCTAAAATCAAGATATTAAATGCTGTTGAGGACTTTAAGTTTACAATTAATATGTTCTAAAAGGAGGACAGGTAGATGGCTAATAAAATGGATAAAAATAAAATTTTAAGAGGTTCATTTGGTGCTGTATGGCTAGATGGAGAAGAATTAGGCTCTGTAAAATCTTTTGAAGCTAAGGTTACATTGGAGTATGAAGATGTGGATATAATGGGAGAACTAGGAAAGTCAAAAAGATATATGGGCTTTACTGGTGAAGGAACTATGACATTACATAAGATAGACTCTACTATTGGAAAGTTACTGGCTGATGGTATAAGAAATGGTAATATGCCAGATTTTAAAATAGTTGCAAAACTAGATGACCCAACAGCTTATGGGGCAGAAAGAGTTGAATTAACAGGTGTTACAATTAGTGAATTAATGGCATTAAAATTTGAAAATAAAGCATTAAGAGAGGAAGAAGTTCCTTTTAGTTTTTCACATTTTAGATATATAGATATGATATAAGGAGGATATAAAAATGGCTAAAAATATAACTTTGGAAATATTAATTGCAAAAAAACAACAATCAGAAAATGATAAAATGAAAGTAGTATTATTCAATTCAGAAGTATTAGGTGGAACAATAGAAGTTGTAAAACATAGAGCAAGAGATGTAATAAAAATTATGGATAGTGCACAAGAAAAAACAACAGAAGCAGCTTACAATGCTAACTGTAAATTAATCTATAAACATTGTCCTATTTTACATGATAAAGAATTGCAAAAGACTTATGAAGTAGCACAACCTTATGAAATTGTAATACCTGTATTTGATGAAAATTTAGGGGAAATAAACAAGCTATCTAACTTTATTCTAAACCTTTATGGATTAGGTGAAGAAGATGATAAAGCTAGTAAAGTCTTAGAAGAAGAGATTGAAGATATAAAAAACTAATATTAGAGGATACCGATATGGCATTCCTCTCTTTTTATATTTTAAAAGGCTTTTCTATAAAATACCTGTTAAATTTATCATATGAAGAAAAGTTATTTATGATAGCAACAATGGAGCTTGAAATTGAAAGAATGAATAAATCAGGTACTTAGTATAAAAAGCTAAGTACCTTTTTATCTTTTAAGAAAGGAGGTTTAAATGGCTAAGACTATTGGTGTATTACTAAGTTTAAAAGACCAGTTTACAACACCATTACAGAAAGCAACCAAGAGTGTTAAAAATATGGATAGACAACTTGAAAAAGCTGGAAACCAAATAAAAGCTTTTGGAAATAGAGTAAAAGCAGGTATGAAGTCTGTAGCAAAATGGGCAGCAATTGGATTTGGAGCATTAACTGCTGCAGCTGGAGTATTTATAAAACAGTCTATAGATGCTGCAAAAGATAAATTAAAAGCTGATAAGTTGCTTGAAACTAACTTGATGAAGCAAGCTAATTTTAAAAAAGAACATATACAGATGTTAAAGGATGAAGCTAGTGCATTACAAGATGTTGGAGTAGTTGGAGATGATGTTGCTGTAGCTGGTGCAGGACAATTAGCTGTCTACAAATTAAAAGCAGAACAAATAAAAACTATATTACCTATCATTGATGATATGGTTGCTAAAGAAAAAGGGTTTAATGGTACACAAGAAGATGCTATTGCTATGGCTGATGTATTTGGTAAGGCTGTAGAAGGTAAAACAAAAGGACTTGTAAAATATGGAGTATCTTTAACTGATGCAGAAGAAAAATTATTTAAAACTATGAAGCGAGAACAAAGAGCAGAGTTTTTAAATAAGAAATTAACAGCTGCTATTGGTGGAACTAACAAGGCTTTGAGAGAAACAGATGAAGGTAAAATTGTAGCAGCAAAAGGTGCTTGGGGAGATATGCAAGCAGAACTTGGTAAAAAGTTAATGCCAAAATTAGGTGCTATTGCTGAGTGGTTTCATAATAAGATACCAGCTATTCAAGATTTTATATTAAGTCTTGCAGATAAAGTTGAAGAATTAGTTACAAGAGCAGAACCTTATATAACACAAATTAAGGATATGTTTGGAAAAATATTTGAAAAAGTTAAACCAGCATTAGAAGAAACTTGGCAAATATTATCAAATGCTGGAACTATTGCAATAGATATAGCACAAAACATAATAAATAATTGGGATAGAATTAGTCCTATTGTTTACACTATTGTGGGAGCAATTACTGCATATAATATTGCAATGACAATAAGAAATAATAAGGAGTTGATTTATGCAGGAATTATAAAAAGTAAAATGGCTTTAGACACTGCACAAGCACTCCTTACTGGACAATTAACCATAAAACAATGGGCTTTAAATGTTGCAATGAAAGCTAATCCAATAGGTTTAGTAATTACTGCTATTGCTTTATTAGTTGGTGGTATATGGTTACTGTGTAAAAACTGGGATTTAGTAAAAACAAAAGTAAAGGAATTTTGGGCAAGATTAGAAAATAATCCTCTTGGAAAAATGTTCAAATGGTTTTTAAGATTAACATTTCCTATCATACTTTTAATTGAAAATTTTTCTACAATTAAAGAAAAAGTAATAGGATTTTGTAAGACTTTAAAAGATGTATTTTTAAAAGTTTGGGATGCAGTTGTAGGTGCTTGGAATTATGCGAAAGAAGTTATAAGTGGTGTTTGTGATGTATTGGTTGGAATATTTATGCCAATATGGAAAGCAGTATCAAATGGGTTTAATATAGCCAAAGATATTATTTTAGGTGTATGTGATGTTTTAGGTGGAATATTCTTAGAAATTTGGAATGGTGTTATTGATGCTTGGAACTTTATGAAAGACACAATTTCTAATTTATGTGATACTATAACCAATGTATTTTTAAAGGCTTGGGATGGAATAATGAAAGCATTAGATGCTGTATTACATCCTATTGAAACAGCTAAAAATGCTTTTGGTAAACTTATAGATAAGTTGAAATTTTGGAATAAAACACCTGCTGATGATAAAACTATAAATATTACAGAAAACACTAAAAAGACTACTGAAACAGTTGGTGGAACAAATAAGACAGGGGTAGCAACAACATCTATAAAAAATCCTAGACATGCTTTGGGTACTGCTTATTTCAAAGGTGGAGCTACAAGGATAAATGAAGGTGGAAGAGATGAAACTGCTATCTTACCAGCTGGAACTCAAATTCTAAGTCATGAAGAAGGTAAATCACTTCAAAAGAATAATACTGAAAAACAAGTAATTATAAAAGAGGTTGAAAGTAAGAAAAGTTCAGATAAAAAGATAGAATTACATATTCATATTGCTGGTAATTTTATAGGTGAAAAAGAACATATGGAAAAATATGGAGAATATACTGCAAATAAGATTTTAGCAGCTTTAAATAATATGTAGGATAGGAGATAAGAAAATGAATATAATTTTTATAGTTGAAGATAATGGAGTACAACAAGAAATGGTAAATATTCCAGTAGTTCAAAATATAGAGCCAGTAAACTGTGAAACAGAAGATGAAGAATTTACAACTATTAATGGGAAAAAATTAAATTTAATTGGTGGTAAAGGACTTAGAAACTTTTCATTTTCTTCTTTTTTTCCTAGTAAATTATATAGTTTTGTAAGTTTTTTAAATTATAAAAAACCTAAATATTATATTGATTTTTTTGAAAAGTATAGAGATGCAAGAGTACCTTTAAGAATTATTATAGTTGATAAGTACAGAGTAGTCTTAAATATGCTATGTAGATATAATTTTACTTATTCTTTTAGAGATAAGGCTGGAGATGTTCCATATACTTTGGATATAAAAGAATATATTTTACCTGGTGAGGCTGATAATAATGTATAAGACAATAGTAAAAGAAATAGATGTAACCAATTATATAAGAGATTTAACCTGGAGAGATAGTATTGACATATTAGGAGTTGAGGTAAGTTTTGAACTTGCAGTAAACAAGTTTGATAAAAATTTATCTTTTCTCTATGATATTACTTTGGGTGATCCAGTTCAAATAATCAATGAAAAAGGAGAAACATTAGTACAAGCTATTATAGTATCAGAAAGTCCTAATGGAAAGACTACATCATTTACTGCTTATGATATGGCTTGGTATTTGAATAAATCAACTGTGATAAAACAATTTAAAAAGATGGTAGGGAATGACTGTATTAAGTCCTTATGCAGTGAAATTGGAATAAAAGTTGAAGTAAGTGGATTAGATACTAAGATAGATAAAATTTACAAGGATAAGACTATCTCAGGCGTTATTTATGACATCATAGAACAATGTTCACAATTTAATTCTAAAAAATTTTTTATTGAGTATGATAAAGGCACTCTAAAAGTAGGACCATTCAAAAAGATAAAAGTTACTGGACAATATGAAATGCACAAAAATGCTTTTATAGATGTAGCAAAAAATATTGGAGAGGTTTCACTTAGTAGGTCAATAGTTGATATGAAAAATTCAATCCTGGTTATAACACAAAATAAAAAAGCAGTTAGAACAGTAGGAAAAGAGCAAGATAATGAAAGTATTAAAAAGTATGGTATGTTACAGGAAGTGGTAACACTAGATGAAAAGGAACATAAAAAAGCTAAACTTGTTGCAAAAAATGAGTTAAAAAAATTAAATAAAATTACAGAAGACTTTTCTATTGATGTCTTAGGTGATGATAAGGTTAAGAGTGGTAGAGTCATTGATATAGACATACCACTTTTTAATTTAAAAGGCGAGTATCTAATAAAAGAAAGTTCTCACAGTGTACAGAATGGAATCCACAGAATAAATTTAAAATTGGAGGTGTTTAATGAGTGAGTGAAAACAAAAAATCTTGGGATATAGCAGTAGCAGAGAAGTTCAAGGAAAGAGAAAATCCAAGTCCAATAGGTGCTGTTTTAGGTAAGATTTTAAAACCTCTCCCTGACATCTCTATTGAGCTTTTAAATGGTTATGGTGTTATTGATAGTGATAAAATTTATTTATCTAATGCAATAACTAATAGATTGGCTATTGAATGCACTATGAAAGAATTTGAAAGTCAAGGTAATAAATCAACTACTTGCAAAATTAATAATTTAAACACAGATGGAGCAGGTAGTGATAGTAACGGAGATACTAATTTAAGTTTATCAGAACATAGTGGTACTTATACTGATAGTTCAAGCAAAAAAGATAATAAAGATAAAGGTAAATTTATATTACAGACTGTATTCCATTTAAAAAAAGATATGTTTGTATTAGTTATACCTAATTTTGAAGAGGACAAATTTTTTATTGTAGATGTATTTAATTATGCACCAGAGGTGAGTTTAGAATGGCAATATTACCAAAAATAGATTTTGTTGATTACTCTAAACAAGACATAACTAATGGTAAAAACAGTAATGGTAAAACATTTTTAATAGACTTTCAGAAAAAGAAGTTATTAAAATCTAATGGACAATTAATAAAAACAGATGATGAAAGAGCTGTTAGAATGTGGATTGAAAAGGTTCTTTTGACTGAAAAATATAAATGGAATATTTATAAAAGTAATGGACCTAATCAATATGGAATGAAATATAAGGCTATGTTACTTAGTCAAAGATTTCCTACACCTGTTTTATATAGTGAGTTTGAGAGAGAATTGACTGAAACAATGAAGAAAAATAAACAAATAATAGAAATTAGAAATATTGATATAAAGTTAGAAAAGCATACCTTGAAAACCAAATTTGAAGTAGTTTTAAAAGACTTCAAAACATTTGAATGGGAGGGGTACTTATGATAATAAAAAAAGAATGGAAAGAAATTTTAAAAAATATGCTTAACCAGGTAAATGATGAATATGATAAGACAGAAGGAGGCTTATTTTATGATAACTTAGCACCTGTAAGTATAGAAATAGAAGATATAAGAAAAACCTTAGAATATATATTTTTAAATTCTTTTGCAGAAACTGCTGAAGGGGAATATTTAGACAATATATGTAAAGAGGTAGGAGTATTTAGAAGAAAAGCAACAAAGTCAAAAGGTACTGTAATTATAAAAGGAGTACCTAACACTGTTATTGAAGTAGGGACAAAAGTTGCAAGTGATACCTATATCTATTTAACTACACAAGAAAAAACAATATCTGCTACTGGAAGTATTGAAGTACCTATTGAAAGTGAAAAATATGGAAAAATATATAATATTCCAAAAGGAACTATTACAAATTTTCCTGTAACTATTCCAGGATTAAATGAAGTCAATAATCTAGTAGAAACTGTTGATGGTTATGATGGGGAAACAGATGTTGAATTAAGAGAAAGATATTATTTTAAAGTTAGAGAACCAGTAACTTCTGGTAATATTTATCACTATAAAAAGTGGGCTTTTGAAGTTGAAGGAGTAGGAGGAGTTAAAGTTTTTCCATTATGGAATGGAAATGGTACTGTAAAGGTAGTTGTAGTAAACAGTGATATTCATGAAGCTGATGAAACTTTACTAAAAAGAGTAAGAGATTATTTAGAAGAAGTCAGGCCAATAGGGGCTACTGTTACAGTAAAAAGTGCAATAGGTAAAGCTATATCAATTTCAGGTACTGTTAAAATTTCTAAAAATATAAAATTTGACGAAGTAAAGACAGAGTTTGAAACAAAAGTAAAAGAACATTTTAGAAAAGTAGGATTTAAACAGGATTATGTGAGTTATGCACAATTAGGAAATATCTTATTAAATATTCCTGGTGTAAATGACTATGATGATTTAAAGATAAATAATGCAACTTTAAATGTACAGTTAGCAGCTGAGGAGATTCCAAAATTAACAACAATCACTTTACAAAAAGAGGTGATATAGTTGGAAGCTAAAAGACTAATGAGGCATATGCCAAAGTATTATAGAGGTATTTTAGAAATAACTTTATTACAAAAAGTAATAGAAAAAGAATTAGATACAGTTGATTTAATCTCAAAAGATGTATTAAATCAATTTTTTATTTATACTGCTACATGGTCCTTACCAATTTGGGAAAGAATATTTGGTTTAAGTGTTGGAGATAAAACAAGTAATATTGAAGAAAGAAGAGAGAATTTAATTTCTAAGTTAAGAAGTTATGGAACTACTACAAAAGAGATGATAGCAAGAGTTGCCAAGACTTTTACAAATGGAGAAATTGATGTTGTAGAAGACAATTCAAACTATGCTTTTAAAATACTGTTTACATCTATTGTTGGAATACCTAAAAATATTGAAAATTTTAAGGCAGTGATAGAAGTTATAAAACCTGCACATTTGAATTTTAGTATTGAATTTAGATATAACACACATAACCAGGTAGCTTATTTATTACATAATGGATTGAAGTTAAAAACTCATAAACAAATTTATGACACTAGATTATATGAAGATAGTGCAATGGTAGGTAAGTATCATAAACAGAATGAAGTAGGAAATTTAAAAAATAATGAGTTAAAAACTAAAACACATAAAAATATCTATGATGAAAGGAGATAAATAAAATGGCAAAGTACACTGAAAATATAAGATTAGCACAACCAGAAGGAAGCGATTATTATGATATTGAAGTATTTAATCACAATTCAGAATTGATAGATAAAAAAATAGGTGAAATGGATAATAGCTTATCTACAATAAAAGAAGGAGCAACAAGAGAAAAGGCTGGTATAGTACAATTTGGAACAGAAGAAGGAAAAGCATTAGAGGGAATGATGTTAGCAAGACTTGCAGGATGTGTAGGCTATGGAGGAGATATACAAGAACCAGGAGTTAAGGATATAAATTACATCTATTATGACAGAAATACTAGAAAGATGTACAAGTGTTTAAATCAAAATAGTGATGTGTCTGCAAATGTAGCTAACTTTGTTCCTTTGGATAATAACTCACTTTTGGATAGATTGGAAAATTTAAACACAAAATCAAATGGAGATATTGTATCTATAACTTCTTTTAGATTAGGATTTAATGCAAGCAATGTATTAAACGCATCAAAAATTAAAGATAAAAAAATCGTTTATGTAACTGTAAGAAGTGATAATATGCACATTTCAACTCAACTTCCAAAAAATATAAGTAGAGCTATGCTCGTACATGGAACTAACGCCAGAACAGCTATTCTATCGATAGAAGAAACAGGTTTTTGGCTATATGGTGATATAACAGGAGTAACTGGGATATTTCTAGCAGAGTATGTTTATGCTTAACTCTAGCTATTATTAAATTTGTACTATAGCAAAAATACTATAATTTTCTCTTGTTCTATTTTGATTATTCAAGTATATTTTTCTATTCTTAATATAAGAAGTAATAGGCTTTTCACCACCAGTCCCAGTCTGAGCAGAAAGAACAATAGAATTTATATAATCTGAAGATGTAGAAATTGGAAGATTATAATATGTTTCACCAGTTGGAACGTCTTGAAACCAGCCAAACATGATATAAAAATTAGAGCTGATTTGTTTATAATACCAATTCCCATTTTTCTCAAAATTTTTGTATAGATTTTCCAATCTATACACATTTAAAACTCCATCTGTGATGGAACAGATAACCTAAAATACTAAATTTTTGAAAGGAGAAATTGATATGAAAACAATAAATTTCTATAAAAAAGATAAACTAATTTTTTCTGTTTATGCAGAAAGCTTAGAAGATGTCTTAAAATCACCTCTTTCATATTTTCCAGCATATACAAGTGATGTAATAATTACTGATATATCTTATCAATACCCAATCTACAAAGATGATACTCTTAGAGAAATGACAAAAGAGGAAAAAGTTAGAGCTGGAATAGAAGTGCAACTTGAAGATGGAGAAATCATAAAAGATAAGAAAATTATAACAATACCAAAACCAAGTGGAAATCCTAAATATTTGAGTTGGAACAAGGAAAAAGGTCTGTGGTTACTGGATAATGAAAGAGAATACCAGGATTATATGAATCTAATAGATGACTTAAAAGAAAAATCATTAGATTATGGATTTGATTATAAGGTGGATGGTAAAGAACACAGGCAGAAATGTAGGGATAAGGATATAACTCTATTAGCTTCAAATGTAACTTTTATGTTAGCAGAAAAAACTGTTTTTGGAAAAGAAAAACCAATCACTTGGTATTTTTATGATAATTTTGGTTTAGAATTAAATTTAGAAAAATCATTAGTATTAGCTAGTTATGGAAAAACGTTTACTCAGTCAGTCTATGACACAGAAAACTATTTCAAGACAAAAGTCAACCCTAAAGAGTTAACAAAAGCCGAATTTGAGAGCAAAAGAAAAGAAATACACTCTAATCTAGCAAAAGGTTAATTTTAAGAGTTTCTATTATTAAAGGTAGTTTTATTATAGCTACCTTTTTTAATAGCTTTAAATGGCAAATTACGAGGTCATTTTAATAATTTTTATAAAGGAGATGATGAAAATGTATAAGTTTTCTGAAAGAAGCAAAGCAAAACTTGCAACAGTAGATATAAGACTTCAAAATCTTATGAATGTAGCTATTAAAGAGAGTCCTTATGATTTTTCAATAACAGAAGGAATTAGGACATTGAAAAGACAAATAGAATTAGTTGCACAAGGAAAATCTAAGACATTGAAAAGCTATCATTTAACAGGTAAAGCCGTTGATATAGCTGTATGGATTAATGGAAAAGTAACTTGGGATTTTAAATATTATAAAGAAGTAGCTGAGCACATTAAAGAAACAGCAAGAAAACTAGGTTATGCAATTACTTGGGGTGGAGATTGGAAAACATTTAAAGATGGTCCACATTTCCAAATTGAAAATTAGTTAATAAACAGTCTGGCCAGACAGTTATTATAAAAATTTTAGGAGGTGTGAAATGGAAACATTTGTGGAAAGAATGATTGTAGAGAAAAATGAGTTGCAAGGTAAAGTAACAAAGTTAGAAAATTTTGTAAATGGAGAAAAATTTAAGGAATTAAAAGGGCTAGAACAAGTATATTTAAAAGAGCAATTAGCACATATGAGAGCTTATCTTAGTGTGTTAAGACAAAGAATTAATTTTTATAACAAATAACAGGAGGTTAAAAATGGAAAATTTAATTGAAATGGTAAAATTTTATATTGCAAGTATGACAAAAGAGGCTTGGGTTGGTATAGTATTGGCTTTAGGATTTATTGTCATGGTAATTATATCTAAAAAAAGATATGCTGGCATTGTGGAAAAAGCAATAAGACTTTCAGAACAATCATTTAATTCGGGAGAGGGTCAAAAAAAGTTAGCAGCAGCAATTGCTTATATTCAAAATGCCATAACTTTAATGCCTTGGTATGTAAGATTAATGATAGTCCCTGTAATAAACAAAAAAAGCATTATAGATGCAATAGAAAGAACATTACAAAGAATATCAAATACATTTGGAAAAGGCTCTAAGGTAGATATAAAAGGAAATGAGGAAGATGGAGAAAACTAAATTAATCCTGGATCCAATTTCAAATGGTAAGGCAATTTTGCTAGAAGAGTATGTTTATGATGTAAATGGGTACTTGATAAGAGTACCCAAATCTTTTATAACGGATGGGGCATCAGTGCCTCATTCCTTACAATGGTTGTATAATCCTTATGGAAAATATATTAAAGCTGCTGTCGTGCATGACTATTTATATAGTGTTTACAATAACACTGGTATAAATAGAACTCTTTCAGATAAAATATTTAGACATATTATGAAAGAAACTGGTGTTGATAGTAGAATTGTAAGGAAATTCTATGCAGCTGTTAAATATTTTGGAGCAACATCCTGGAAAAGTAAATTGCAAAATGAGGGATACAAGGATAGAGCTATTATAGACAAGACAAAAGAAGCCAGAGAGTATTATAATCATTGGTACAAAGTACTAGGATTGTAGGTGGTATATATGGAAAAAACAATATTAGAATATGGCATAGTTGGAGCTATTTTATTATACTTTCTTTGGAAAGATAAGAGTACTTTTGAAATGTATAAAAATACTATGCAAAGAATGGCTGATTTATTGGAAGCTATTCAGAAAGAACAATCAGAATTAAAAAAAGATATGGAGGAGATAAAAAAAATCATAAAGTAATGGGGCAGGATTTTGTCCTACCCCTCTTTTTTTATTGTATAAAGATTCTATAAAATAACACTATAAAATATCTAAACTTGAATTAACTGAAATTAGTTTAAATTTAGTGGTAACAAAATGGTAACAAAAATACCTTTCCCCAACAAAAAAGCCCTCAACTTTTTTCAAGTTCGGGCTTTTTTGTAGAAATTAAACTATTTTTAAAATATGATTTCTAAAATGTACTAAATACCATAAATTCAAAAATTAAGTGTAGAATAAATTGACTTAACTTGAATTAGATGTTAACAAAGTGCAAACATTTTTATGATAACTATATATTTTATTTACTGTTATTTTATATTTCATCCACAACTTCTTTTAATTTTTTAATATTTTTATGTACATAAACTTCTGATGTAGTTTTATAGCTAGAATGACCTATCATTTTTATTATAGCATCTTTATCAGCGACATTATCTGATAGAAGTGAAGCAAAAGTATGTCTAGTATCATGTAAGCTATGATAAGATAATTCCATATCTCTAAATAGAATTCTGAAATGATTATCAAAAGAATCGTAATCATACTCCAATCCATCATGTCTTTGCCATAAAAATTTATCTTTGCTAAAATATCTCTTTTTAAACAAATCCATAATTTTATCTGCAATAGGGACTTTTCTAACTCCTGCTTTACTTTTAGATGTTTCTACTTCAAAATAATAATCTTTTAAATAGATATTTTTTCTTTTTACTTTTAACAACTCTCCAATTCTTAATCCCGTATAGCACAAGATTAAAACCATATCTATTATTCTGTACTTATCTACTTCATAATTATATAAATTATCCCAAAGAGCCTGTAATTCATCATAGCTAAATGGTCTTTCTCTATCTCCTGTCTTTTTACCTTTTTCCTGAACTGGTAACTTTAAAAACTTAGCATAATTTTTTGTAGCCATATCATTAAGAATTGCAAAATCCCAAATATTAGACCAGAAACTTCTTAATAATCTTAATGTACTATTAGTTAAATCTAAGCTATAAAAGATATTCTGTAACATAATACCATTGATTTTAGCTATTTCTAGTCCATATAATTTTTTACTTCTTTTAAAATTAGTTTCATAGTTAGCTTTTGTTCCATCTTTTACATCTTCTTTTGAATCTAGCCAAAGTTGATAAATTTGTTCAAATGTTATGCCCTTTTCCTTTTTCTTAGTAACTTTTACATCAGTATTTTCTAACATTTCTAGGTTATTTGTAAACATAGCTAGCTTATAAGTCTCAGCTTCTTTTTGAGTTTTAAAACAAGCTATAAAATCTCTTTTATATCTTTTTTCTTCTATACTATAATACTTAGGACCTAAATAAGCCCAAGGTTTTCTCCTTTTTCCAGATAGTTTAAAAACAGTCCCCATTCCATTTGCTGCTCTCATAAAAAAACACACTCCTTTATTTGCATAACAAAATTGAGTGTGATATAATCTAAGTAGACATTATAGAAGAGTACCACACTCTTGAGCCTTTTAGTTGCTACCAACAACTAGGGGCTTTTTTTTATTTTAATAATTATTTGGACTAAAAAGTCTAATTTCTCCAGTAATTCTTTGTCTTAATCCATCTATGATAATTTCAATCAAATTATCAATATTATCTTTTCCCATTAAATTATAAACTAATTTTTCATCTGCCAGTTTATCTAAATCATCAGTACTAACAACAGTTTTCTTTTCATACATTTTAAATATTTCTTCAGTCCTTGTAACTGCATCTAAATAATCATTTTCATTTTTATTACTTTCAGCATATTCTATCCAAATATCACTTAATTCTTTTTTGAATATATCCATTGTTTCTAACCTTAATTTTAAGAAAACATGGTTAATATCAAAACCAAGTGCTATTAATTCTTTAGCATAATTAGATACCGAAATAATAAAAACTACTCTTAAATAATCAGGATTATTAACAGCTTTATAATATTTTTCTCTAACAGATTCAGTTTTAGCTTTTCTAGCAGCTCCAATTAAATCCTCACAAACAATTAGAGAGTGTTCTACAATATTTGTAGATAAATCTTTCATAATTTCTTTTAAAGAATTTTCATCTTCTGCTCCTAAAGCATTTAATCTAATATTTTCCTTAACTCTATTTTCCATAAAATTTCTTGTATATTCTTTACCTCTACCAATTCCCCATAATCTTGTAGAATATCCTGTTGGAGCATTAGGTAAATTATATTCTTTTAATTTTAATTTCATATTTAAAGCAACCCACATTAAAATACAACTTCTTTTTTGTTCATACGTAAAAAAATCTAAGGGCTTAGTTCCGTAAAAATTAGATAGATCCATCTTCATCTTCTCCTTCTTCTATTTTTAAAATTAAGCTATCATCTAATATTTCTTCTAAATGTTTTTGATATTTTTTTAAATTTTTTAGTGTTGTTTTTATTGGATTTTTTATTTTATTTTTTATATTAGTATCATCTGTTATTAATGTATCAAGTATTAACATTTTCCCCTCTAATTCTTTATTGAAATCTATTAAAACTCTATTTATAGATGCTATTTTAGAAAAAATATTGTTTTCATTTCTCATCATTTCATAAGTTTCTAAAATTTCTTTCTCAAATTCATTAATTTCTTTTTTAGAAAGAAGAGAATTGATAGAAGCTTTTAAATTTTCGGGGATAGTTTTAATTCCTTTTTCATATAAAGAAATTTGACTTTGACTAGTTTTTAAAATTTTAGCAAAATCTTTTTGAGTTAAATTCAATTTTTTCCTAATTTTTTTTAAATTGTTTTCCATCTTCTCTCCTTTCAAAATATTTTAAAATATTTTATATTTGTATTTTATATTATATAACAATATTAAAATAAAGTCTAAAATATTTTAAAATATTTTATATTTTGTTTGCTTCAATCTAAAATGAATAATGTAAATAGTTTTTTCTTCATAAACTCTCTCCCTTTTTATTTTTAATCATTTAATTCATCTTCATCTAACTCATCATCAAAATTTTGATTAGCAATATAGTTCTCATTTGTAGATAAAGATTGGTTATATTCTTCTGCTAACATTGTTTTATTAAATTCAGCAGTTGGATCAATACTATAAACTAACTCTTCTAATTCATCAATGTTACAATGGAAAAATTCTTTTCTTAAATTAACTTTGTTAACTCTTTTATCATTCAAGGCTTGATGTAATTTATTTTCTAAACTAACAGCATCTTCTGAAAAGATAAAACTATGAACATCAAATTTAAATGGAACAGAAGCACTTCCAAGCTCATTAACTCTTTCTTGTGGGTCAATTCTTCTTGTCATACCTATTTTAAAAATATTTTCTCCAAATGAACCTAAGTTACTTATGATATAAACATTACCAGCTTTTCCATTTTGTAAATTAATAATCTCATCTTTTTTTATAACTACATCAGACAATTGAGCTTGCAATTCTAAAATTCTTTTATTCAATTGTTCAATTTCTTCATTATTATTTGTGTCTTTTAATAAATTTTCTGTTCTCTCAAGTTCTTGTTTATACTTTAATTCCTCAGACTCTATCTTTTCTTGTTGAAGTTTTAACAATCTTCTTTCTTCAGCTTCTTCTCGCATTTGTTGTTTAATTGCAAGTTGTTCCTGCCTTGCTTGCTCCTTTTTTACATAGTAATTATATTCAATTTTTACAGCATTAATAAATAAGTATTCAATTTGTCCAATGAAATTAATTAAGGTATTAACTATCGTTTGGTTTCCAGTTTCAGCAAGTTTTAAATATTTTTGAGTAATCGCTTTTATATCTTCAATACCTTTTTCTAGTTTTTCAAATTTCAAATTATATAAAACATTTTGCAATTCAGCTTGTAATGCAACAACCATTAAATGATATATATTCTTATTAGCTTTTGTTGTATATCTATTTTCATAAGCATCTAAAACTTTTTGTATATCTTTTTGATTTTCTCTAAATAATTTATTAAGTTCCTTTACATCCATATAATGTAATTTTAATTCTGTGTTTGGAAAAATAGAAATAATTTCATTGTTTAAATTATTAACGATATATCCATTACTATGAAAACTATCAATAGAGTTTTGAATACTTTTAAAAATTTCTTTTAATTTTTTAATCTTTCTATTTTGAGTTTCTTCTTGTTTTTCAAGTTTTTCAAGTATAAGTTTTTTTTCTTGTATATCTAAATATGTGTTTTTATATGATTGAACATATTGTTCCATATTTTCTTTATCTCTGTTTAAATTTCTAATTTCTTTTTGTAACTTTTCAATCATAATCTCATCAGGATTTAATCTTGAATTTAATTTAACATGTAAAGAATTTATATTTTCTTGTAACTTAAAATTAGAATCTTTTAATTGAGAAATTTGTTCCTCATATCCTTGTTTTAATTTTTTACGTTTTACTTCAGCATCTCCAGATACAAATAATAATATTATAATAAACACAACTATTACCATAAACACCATAAATAACCCCATCTCCTTTTAAAATATTTTTATATTTTATTTGGTAAATACAACCAAATATCTTCCCCAAATAAGCTCATATACTCAAATTGAGTATAAACATTATTAATTTTTTCATCAATTGATTTTTTAAATAAAGAAATTAAATTGTCATTTTCTTCAACTATGTAATATTTCCAATGAGTACTGAAATGATTTGAACAATATTCAGAAACTTCTTTACTCATATAAAAAAAATATTGGAATAAATCAGATAATTTTAATTTACTATTATCTATCTCTGTATACATATATAGAGCCAAAGGTAAAGGTGAGCTACAATGCCTTGCAAAACAATTAGCCTCTTTTTCCTTTATTTCGTTATATCTTTCACCATCACAAAATATATAACTATATTCTTCTTTCAAATGTTCTAAAAAGTAATGTCCTAATTCGTGAAAAATAGTCCATCTAATTATATATATTGAATCTTCTTCATTGTAACAAAGTATATATTTCTTTTTACCTTTCTTTTTTAAGAAACCTCTATCACTTTCAAATTGACATCTTATTTCTTCTATTGACATACTGGGATGCTTTTTTTGAAGTTCCTTAGCAAATTCTGTATAAGTTTTTAATTCTATGTTATTTATCTTTTTTATAATCCTAAAAGGATCTATTGGTAAAACCCCATCACTATATTTTAATAAAACTTCATAAGCCTTTTTTTGTGCATAATTATATTGAATATGAGAATTTGTTCTAATCAATTTAATCACCTTGATTTAATTAATCTTCTTCATCTTCAACATTTTCATCAAAGTAACTATTTATTAAAGCCTCAACTATTTTTCTTTTGGCTTCATCAAGTTTACTATATTTATCAAAAACTTTTTTATCTCTTGCAGCAGTTTTAACTTGATAATTAGTTTCTTCATTTTCCATAGGAACATCAAACCCCATTAACCAAGCAGGGCTAACATCAAGTGCCTTAGCTAAAGAGTAAAGAGCATTTTGTCTTGGAGAAATTTTATTTGACATATATTGACTTAATGCAGATTTTTTAATTCCACTCTTTTCAGCTAAGTCAACAGGTTTCATATTTCTTAAATCTAAAGCTTTCTTTATTCTGTCTGCACAATTTTCTTTCATATTTTTTAATGCTCCTTTCAATATTTTTATAAATTGATTATATAATAAAGTTTAATAAAAATCAACTATTTTTAAATAAAGTTAAAAAAAAATAAACTTTTTTATTGACAAAAATATTTTGCTATGTTATATTGTGTTTAGTTAAAATAAACTAAAAATTAAAAAAGGTAGGTGAATCTATGTTTGATTATAGTAAATTAGAAGGAAAAATAACTGAAGTTTATAAGGCACAGTATAAATTTGCAGAAGTTTTAGGGATATCAAAAGCTAGTATTTCTGCAAAACTAAATAATAAAACAGATTTTACTCAAAAAGAAATTTGTGATTCTCTTCGGTTATTAAAGATTCCAGAAAGTGAGGTATATTCATATTTTTTTAAAATAAAAGTTTAGTTTTAATAAACTTAAAAAGGGGTTGATATATGAAAAATAATCAATAAAAGATTTAGAAAAAAGAAAGAGAGAGTGATATATGAGAAGAATTTTAATTTTGATATTTTTTACTTTATTGATGGGAACATTATCCTAATTTAGCAGGAAAAGAAAAAGGATTTAATCGAACTTTTCTATTGGTTCTGGTAATCCTAATTTACAGCATATATCTCTATATTCTGCCATAAGAGAAAATCAAGAAACAAAAAGATAAAGGAGTGATTGAATGGAAAGAGAAGAAAAGATATTAAATAAAGCAAAGGAATTAATGAAAGAGTTGAAGCCTTTGACTTATAGAGAAAGAAAAATGGTTTTGGAATTTTTAATACAGTTAATAAATGTAGATGGTTGGATAGATAACCCTCATAAATAACAAGGGTTATCACAAAAGAAAAGGGGAGAAATTAATGGAAGATTTATATTTTAAGAACAATGAAGCAAAGATAATATTTGGATTGGT
>ERZ773063.581-NODE-581-length-23783-cov-11.900076_pt1 | contig 23783 bp, 22 predicted proteins | sample MGYA00580625_ERZ773063 | MGnify/ENA primary metagenome ERZ773063 (study PRJEB29015, sample SAMEA2738022) | human oral metagenome | biome: human oral; feature: human-associated habitat; material: dental | place: China | collected 2042 ... | reverse complement strand
GAGGCGTCCGCGTCCGCTGCGGCCGAGGCGTCCGCGTCCGCTGCGGCCGAGGCGTCCGCCGCGGCTGAGGCGGCGGAGCAGGCCGCTCAGGAGGAGCCGGCCCAGCCCGAGGCGCCCGCCCAGGAGCCCCAGTCGGAGCCGGAGGCGCCGGCCGACGCGTACTACGCGAACTGCACGGAGGCGAAGGCCGCCGGCGCGGCACCGTTGTACCGGGGCGACCCCGGCTACCGGGCCAAGTTGGACGGCGACCACGACGGGGTTGCCTGCGAGAAGTGAGCCGTCGTCGGGCCTGTGCACCTGGGCAGCATCAATCCGAACAACTGGCTACCCCTGCTCGCCTTTCGCAAGCGTCTCATCGAGGGTGAGGTTGCTCCGGAGTCGAGCACGGCTAGCGTAGCGCCTACGTCAGAAGCAAGCGAGACCACGACGGCCCGCGGTATCCGCAAGACGGCCTGCCGTCCGATCAGCGCGGCGAAGAAGCAGCAGATCCTGAGCCTTGAGCCTACCGGCATGTCGGCCCGCGAGATCGCTGTCGAGGTCGGTGTCACTGAGTCCACCGTCCGTGCCACGTGCCGCCAGGCCACGCAACCACCCCGCCGCAAGCGACGCTTCACCAGCGATGATCTCCGGCGTGCTCAGCAACTCCACGCCCAGGGCCGCACCTACATCGAGATCGGGCTGGAGCTCGGCTTCGGACGGGATACGGTGAGCAAGCATCTGGTAGCGGCACAGGCTTGACTGATGGCTGGGGGAGTGGAGACAGACAGAGTCAGTACGCCACTACTTGTCTTCTCTCGTTGCCGCCGCAGGTTGGGCCCGACAAGTACTTTAGCGTTGCTAGCAGTTCTGATTCTCGTAGAAGGTGAAGTCGGAACGAGCACGAATACACCACAAGATCCGTCTGCGTACCCTGCCAGCGGTGATCAGTATTCGACGTGATTCCGGAAATTACTATTGACATCGCCGAAGAAAAGCATACAATCATAAGTAGACACAGGCCAACACCGTGTCACCAGGATCTCCGGCGGGTGGTTTCTAAGCCACACAGCGGGAAATTTTTATTTGGTGAGCTTTAACGCGGTCTTCTATCAAAGACTGACATGAAGTCCTTGCGGCTGGTGCGCTTGTCTTCCTTGACCTGCGCGCAGAAGTACACACCGTCTTTAGTGACGCCGTAGAAGCGGTGCAGCATAATGTTGAGATCATCTGTCCGAAAAATAGTATCTAGTGCGATCTGAGAATGACGAAGCAGATCAAGCGCTGCTTTGTAGAACTTGAGCCGTTTCCGTCGTTCCTTTGGGTGCTTCTGCATCAGGTGAGTCCAAAATACGTCGAGAAAAATCTTGCTGCTATTGAAATACTTCGACCTCACATATGGTTGTCGTTTGCTTGATTATGCGACGACATGATACTCAGCTCGAGCCCTCTTCAAACTTCATCATAGGATGATCCAGGTAAACGCGGATATTTCGATGTATAGACTTGCATTACTCCGTTTAGTATACAATGATTGCAGGGTTATGAGAAGAAAAAATGAACAGGCTTATTTCGCGATGTAGCGGTGTCAACTGTAGTGCATCGTTTGGCGCGGAACCCTGTAAGCATGCAGCGGTTAGTCTCGATGCCTGTTGCAGGGAAGGGGCTACGTAGTCTCGCGAAGCAAGGCGGCGAGGAGGCAAAACGTGACCATTCTGTGATGATATCTGATGTATAATGAAGGATGGCACGTAGTGGACGGAACACTACGTCAGACAACAATTCACTAGGAGAAATGAATGAAACTCATCCATGCCAATATTCAACGGTACCGCAGTATCGGCGAACCAACAGAGTTTGATGTGGAACCTGATGTAACGGCGCTTGTCGGTAAGAATGAGTCCGGCAAAACTGCGGCGCTACAGTCGCTCTATAAGAGCAATCCGGTGGATCGGGCTAAGTTTGACCCAGATCTCGATTACCCAAGTCACAAAACGCCTGAACTGAGAAAAAAGAAATGTGTTAGAGTTACTGAGTTAACCTACGAACTTGACGATGACGATATTGCTGCTGTCGAAGCAATCCTTTATCCTGAAGTTCTTGATAATAAACGCGTCACTGTCACAACTGGCTTCGGTTTTACTCAAGACGAATGGTCGCTCCAGGTTAATGAAGAAAAGATACTTAACCACCTCCGGAATGAACTTGATTTGCCGACGGCAGATAAAACGAAGGTCGACGCTGTATCTACTATCGACGGTTTGGCCGAAACCCTTCGAAGTCTTGAATCGGAAACACCGACTGCTGCTGCCACGTTAGAGAAGGTTGAATCATGGCGTGATAACGATCCTGTTCTCGCTGCGATTGATGTATTGCACAAGCGTTGCCCAAAGTTTGTCTACTTTGGTGACTATGATGTCATGCCTGGTAAGGTTTCTATCCCGAGATTGATCTCTCACCGCGATAATGATGATCTTGAGCGTGGCGAAGAGGCTCTCTTGGCACTTCTAACGATGGCGGGGGTGGATCCCCAGGAGTTTGTTTCTTCTGACAATCATGAGCGTCTCATTCGGCAGATGGAGAACGCATCGAACGCTATCAGCGACGAAGTCTTCGAATATTGGAGTCAGAACAAGGAACTTCAGGTTGAGCTGCATACTATTGCAACAGCTGAGCCAAATGCGGAACAATCACTTAATGAGCCACCGCTTCTGCAAGTTCGTGTGGAAAACCGACGTCACCGCGTCACCGTCCCATTTGACGAGCGCTCCCGCGGGTTCGTCTGGTTCTTCTCATTCCTGGCGTACTTTTCGAAGTTAGAGGAGGAGTCGACGCAGCCACTAATCCTGCTGCTTGACGAGCCGGGACTGAGTCTTCATGCGACAGCACAGCATGATCTTCTTCGATTTATCAATGAACGTCTTGCGCCGCATCATCAGGTGATTTTTACCACGCACTCTCCGTTCATGATTGATCCACATAATTTCGGTTGTGTGAGAACAGTGATTGATGCTCCTGAAACAGGCACCACCGTTTCATCCGATATCCTTAAGACAGATGCTGAGTCGGCGTTCCCATTACATGCTGCTCTTGGGGTTGAACTGACGCAAACGCTTTTTGTTGGGCCGAACGTTCTATTGGTTGAAGGCCCGTCAGATGTCATCTATCTACAGTACCTTTCTGAGCAACTTATCAAGGCTGGAAAGACTGGACTTGATGATCGGTGGGTTCTCGTTCCTGGTGGCGGTATTTCGAAGCTTGCTGCGTTCCTGACGCTCTTTGGGGCAAATCAGATGAAGGTGTGCGTCCTTGCAGATTCATCAGCGCAGAACAATAAGACCATCGGAAGGTTGAAAGCGAGTGGCAAGCTGTACGATGCTGGAATTGTCCAGATCGGTAATGCCTCCGGGGCTGAGGAGGCTGATATCGAAGATCTTTTGCCTGCACAACTGTATGTCGATTTGGTTAATGACGCCTATCGGGGTGAACTCGCTGGCATGTCTCTCACGCTTGACGAACTGCCTGATGGGCCAAGGATCGTTAAGCGAGTGGAGGATGTTTTCGTTGCCCGCAGTGTCAACGAAGGTCGTCTCAACCATTACTCGCCTGCTGGTGCGCTACTGAGAATGAAAGAGACCGCCGAAATGTCAGAGGAGCAATTATCGGCGGCAGAGATTCTGATTCAGCAAATTAACGCGCTCTTGGATTAGGGGTGCAAGAAGGCGACAAAGAGGCATCTATCTCACGTCTCCTAGAGGCGATGAACGACCTGTAGATATTCGCCGCTTGTCGTTCGTCGGGATCGGCGCAGTGCTGTAGGAGCGCTGTGCCGATCTTTCTTCTACACCTCCAACCCACTCACCAACCCACCGGCGTCGGTGTCGAGGGCGTGGGCGATGCGGAGGATGTTGTGGAGGCTGAGGTTGCGTTGGCCGCGTTCGACTTGGCCGATGTACGACCAGTGCAGGGTGGTGCGCTCGGCCAGCTTCTCCTGCGACAGGCCCAGCTGCTCGCGGCGGGTGCGCACACGCCGGCCGAACTCACCAGTGGCTGGTGAGAGCGGCGGCTTGCGGTCGGTGGGCACGGCTCCATCTCAACCGGCCGAAGACTCCCAATCCAGAGACTATGTATCTCAGGACGATGTATCCTGCGTCTGTCCGTGGCGGTCGAGTAGGTGAGGAGGTGGTCATCATGGGTGGCGGCGAGTGACCAGAACTAGCCCGCTCGTCGGGCGGTGGCTGCCTCAGGCTGAGTGGTCTGGGGCAGCTCGTCTTGCAGTGCCCAGGTGAAGGCGAAGCCGGAGTGCGGCATGAGCCAACCACTTGCCTCGACAGTGACGGCCTTGCCTGGCACGGCGTCTGGCATACGGGTGACGCGAGCCGCTTGAGCGGTGGCTACGGTGTCGCTGACGCGTAGGTCGGCGATGGTCGTGTTGCTGTAGTCCAGATGTACCGACAGGTTTCGGGTGGGTTGAGCAACCTCGAAGAAGAGGCGGTGACCCCATCGCGGCACCACTGTGCGGATCACTTGGCGGATACGGACTGGCTGGCCTTGCACGGCGTCCTCATCCAGGCTGACGCTGTACGTCTGGCCTGTCTTGCGGCTGCTGCGACGAATCGTCTGTGAGCGTCCGTCTACTGTCAGCTCGAGGAGTTCGTAGGAGGAGCGGCTGGCAGCGTCAACGCCTGGACGGTTCTGGAGGAGCCAGGCTGCTGTGGCTGGCGTGTCGGCGAGTAGCTCGTTGTACTCATCCTGGTCAGACACACAAGCGAAGCGCCGGGTGGCACTGCTGGGCACGGTGGTGTACTCCCACTCCACGGTGACGTCCAGCAGAGGAGTACCTGCGGTACTCCTCTCTACTGCAGTAGAGAGCCGAACGCGCACTGCCACGTCGTACCACCGCTCGGCGGCGCGGATGGCTTGGTCTCGGATGTCGCGGTAGATCTCGCGGGCGAACTGCTCGTCACCCAGGCGTAGGGCCATCACGTTAGCGGCGATGTCGTCCAGCAGCTCCGGCGTGGCCACGCGGTTGAGATCCTCAGGATGGATGGCGAAGCCCTCCACCACCGCATCGCGCATCGCCGGAGCCTCCTCGCGGATGATCTGGCGGAAGCGGGCCAGCGTATGCGCCTCTTGATCGCGCCGGAACGTGTACTCGAAGAACGTCGACAGCAGCCCTGCACCAAACAGCGTCCCACCCAGCTCGCCCAGCGGCAGGGCATGCAGCCACTGCCAACTTCTCAACTGTAGTGGGGACAGCCAGGCGTTGAGCATCATGAGAAGGATGCCCGCCAGGGTGAAGGAGACCGCAAGCAGCGCGGCTTTGAGCCGACGGAGGCGGTGGTGGGGAGAGGGTTCGACATCGGACATTACATTATTAATTTTAGCACTTTTATAGTATGCTTTGAAAGGTTAGTGTCTCAGGGCTGCAGAATGTTGCAGTTTTGTCACAACGCGACAGGGGTGGCTTGATAGAGCGTTATCTTGTGAGCGTGCTACTTCACGCATGGGCAATGACGACCAATGGAGGCATTTGCGTAAGGGCAAGCGTCACCTAAAATGCAAGGCATTCGTTAAGCCGTCAAATACATCAGTAAAGCAAAAAGGAACATTATGCATCTCACGCGAGTCAAAGTCGAAAATCACAGTCGTCTCCAGGATCTGGAGCTGGAGGTTCGCCAGCACATGGTGCTTATTGGCCCAAACGACGTTGGCAAGTCATCGCTGCTGCGCTGCCTTGACCTCTTGCTAGGTGCTAGCACCGGGCAGCTGTACAACCAGATCACACCTGAGGATCTTCGCGAATCGGGACAGCCCTTTGTTGTCGAAGCTGATCTTTGTGAGTTCTCGAATACCGAACAAGCATTATTTCCCGATGAGATCACGGTCGACCCAAACGGCGAGAAAGAGCAGACGCTCACCATCCGCCTTGAAGCCAGCTTCGACGATCTTGAAACACTCTCCGTAACACGCACCGTACCGAACAAAAATACCGGACGGCAGCTATCGCGAGAACAGCTACAGGCCATCGGATGGACGCTGCTCAATGCCAATGATCGTGCACGCAGCATGAGCAATGACCGGCGTTCTTTGTTGGATGACGTGCTAGCTAATGTGGAACTTGGCGACGAGCAAGCCGACTTTGAAGACATAATTGAAGAGATTGGCGAAAAACTCCAAAACTCAGTTGCCCTGTCTGAACTCCGCGGTGCGATGGCTGATCAGCTCAGTACAGCGTTGCCAGAGAGAGTTACACAAGACGATTTGACTTTTGTTCCTGGGGCTGCTGCTGACAATAACGTACTGAAGGGGGTGCGCCTTGAAGTCAACAAAAAGTCGATCAGCGAGCAGTCAGACGGCAAGCGTGCCATCTACGCAATTGCCTTGTACGACCTGATCTCAAATGGCGCAAATATCGTTGCGATCGACGAGCCTGAAATCCACCTCCATCCCAGCAGCCAGCGCAGCCTGGCTCGGCTGCTGAAGAATGGAAGGAATCAGAAGATCATCGCGACACATTCGCCTGACATTGTCAGTGCTTTCGATCCCGAACTGATTGTGTCGATCCGCGAAGGTGGCGAAGTTATTCAACCAAAGTCGCGGATTCTTGACAACGACCAGCGGGCAACACTTCGATGGTGGGTGCGTAATAAGTTGGAACCCTTGACAGCGCGCCATGTCGTGGCTGTTGAAGGGACAGCCGACAGGATCATCCTCGAACGAGTAGCTGAACTGACCGGCCATAACCTCGACCGTCTTGGAGTCAGCGTCATTGAAGCCGAAGGTGCTGGCGATATGAAAGTGGTCTGGAAACTATTCGGAGAGAATGGGTTCAACGTTCCACTTTCATTGCTGATAGACCGAGATGCTGTCGACAGAACCGCAAACAATATCGGCGTAGCACAGCGTAACTTTAGCGAACACTCTATTTGGATCTCCGAACGAGATCTCGAAGAAGAGTATGTAAAAGCGCTTGACGAGAGCCTTCTATGGACAACTATGCAACGTAGCGGCGCATTCAGCAGAAACGAACTTAAGAACGTAAAATGCAGTGGTGAAAACGGCACTCCAACCAAAGACGATATCGCAGCTTTTCTGCGCAGTAAAAGCAAATACAAGACTCAGGGTGCGATAATGGTCGCAGGTATGCTTGATGAAACAGTGGCGGATAAAATAAAGAGCATCGTGGATCTGCTCAACGATATTGAGAGCGCCTGAAGTGCTGGGTATAACGCCAAAACAAGCGCAAGTGCGAGACCATGCTGGGCTTTCTCTTCTCATCATCGCGCCCGCCGGATGCGGCAAGACCGAGACATTGGCGCTGCGCGTAAGGGGCTTGCTCGATCAACAAGCTGTCAAGACGTCACAACGCATCCTGGTGGCCACGTTCACCAAACGTGCGCGCGATAACATGCACGACCGCTTGAGCCACTATCTCACACCGCGCGAGATGCGTGAAGCGGTCACTGTGTGCAACTTCCATGGGCTTTTTGCCAGAATCATCCAAGCTCATAGCAACGTCATCGGCCTCGATCCGACGCGGCTGACGATGCCACAGCACGACTGGGTGGATGAGCGTTGTCGCGCACTAAAACTTAAAGGACTGACCAACGATGTTAAGAGCGACATTAGTTCAGTGAAGCGTAGAGCGCTGAATGATGAGCAGGTTATAGCTGAACTTCAGCGTTCCGGTAACCAGTATGCATCGATGATTGAGGAGCAGCGCCAAGCCGAGAGTCGCTTGACCTACGATGATCTGCCGCGGTTAGCAGAGTTGATCCTCGCCAACGATGAGGTAGCGGCGCTCTACCAGCGGCATTTTGGGGCGATCATCGTCGATGAGTTCCAGGACTTGACGCCGCAGCAACTGCGGATCGTCCAACGCATTGGCTACAAGAAGACCACCTATGCGGGCGACCTAGCTCAGGGGATCTACGCCTTTGCCGGCGCTCAGCCTGAGTATGTCAAGAGAGAACTAGAAACTGAATGCTCTGAAACCATCGAGTTTGCCGAGTCATTCCGCTCGTCGCCAGCTGTGCTGACGGCGGTTAACTCACTCAATAGTCTGACTGGTGGGCAGACGCTGACGGCAGCCAACCCAGACTCTTGGCCAAGCGGTGGCCTGGCAGGAATCTTGCGTTTTAACAATGCGCACGAAGAAGCTTGTTATATCACACAACTTTGTCAAGGTATTTTGTCTTACGAACGGGCTCCTCGGCAACGAATCGGCATTTCTGCACGCATTAAGCGGCGACGGCAGTTTGTCGATGAAGCGTTCACGGGCAGTGGTCTCCCTTACTGTATCTGGGACAACGGTGTGCTTGATAAGTCCGTGGCGCAAAAGATTCGAAGCATGTTGAGAGGGATCTCGCTGTCCGAGTTCCACAGTGCAGATAATCAGCTGGCGTTCCTTCGGCAAGCCGTTTCTTTTGACAACGAGCAAGATCCCGACGAGCGAACCGCACTCTCGACTGCGATCGACTGGTGCTTTGACCTCTTGGATAAGAACGTAGACCCAGACACTATCCAAGGGCGTATCCAAATTGGCGACAATGAATCACTCATTACACGCAGCGGAGTCCATCTACTCACTGGTCATGCCGGTAAGGGGCAGCAGTTTGATTGGATGGTTGTCGTTGGTCTTGAGGAAGGCTGCTTGCCGGACTATCGAGCAATAAAAGATGGCGCAAACCCCGCTATGTTGGGTGAGGAGGCTCGGACGCTCGCTGTCATGCTCTCTAGGGCACGGCATGGGGTGCTGGTAACCTCGAGTGATATCGTGCCGGACGACTATGACTCAAAGCGCAGAAAACAGCAGTCGCGTTTTCTGGCTAATCTCTTTCCTGCTGTGAAAAGAGATCGTCAACAGATCCATGACTGGCTTACGGATGCGGATTGGAAGGCTATCGCAGAGAGATGATTCAGAGGATGTGAAGCCAATCGATGGGAGGTAAGCGACAAAGTCGCCGGCTGGTAAGTAGTTAAAACGGAGGCGATTTTACTATGAAGTTCACCGGAACAAAGCATTTGTAATGCGCTTGGGCCGGCGAGGTAGAGAGAGGTAGAGATGTGTCGCGCGGTGCTACTATAATCAAAGCACCCGACGCCAGATCTCGACATCTGGCTTGGTCATACACACGAAAGGCAGGAGCGGTTAATGGATCGCGGTAATAAAAAGCGGCTTCGTGATAAGATCTCGCAGAGCATTGACATCACGTCTACGAGGCTCAGTGACGACGAAGCACTGGAGTTGAGTGACTTTGTCGATGACTACGACAGCTATGCGGGTACTAGCAAGACTCGGGAACGCTCCTGGAGGGACTGGTCATCACTCCTGACTCATGACGCTTAGTGTGCTGGGGGTGGGGTGCTCAGGGCGGTGAGAATTTGCTCGGCCTTGGGGGTTAGTTGTGGGGTGGCGTTGATGTGGTGGCCGTTGAGGTTGATGGTGACGTCCTGGAGGGGTTTAAGGGCGCGGATGACGCGTTTGATGCTGATCCCGGTGGCCTCCTGGAGGTGGCGGGCTACGGCCAGGGAGGCCATGACCATGGTCAGGTGGGCCTCGATGGCGTCTCGGGTGTGGTGGAAGACGGGGCGGGCTCTCAGGTCGTGCTTGCTCATCCGGAAGGACTGCTCGACGTGCCACAGCTCGTGGTAGGAGGAGACGACCTCACCGGCGTCCATCAAGCGTGCGGGGATGTTGGTGACGTAGCCCTTGAGACCCACCAGGGACCGGGCCCTGGCGATGGATGCCTCATCGAGGACCTGGTCTCCCTTGCGGGTGGTGACAAAACGTGTGGACTTGGGACGCTTCTCGCCGGCGATGACGGCCCGGGCGCGATTCTCCTGAGCGGTGAGGGTCTGGTTGTCCCGGGCCACGCGTTTCTTGGAGTAGGACCACACCGCTCTCCACGAGCCTGGATGGGTCTCCGGGGCCCATACCGGCTCGGCCTTGCGGCTCTTGTCCCGCTCGGTGTTCGAGCCTCTTCTGGGGGTGATGGTGTCGATGACCTGGCCGTCGGTGAAGGCGTCCCCGTGCCAGTGGAAGTGCGCCTCCAGGTCCCCCGGGGCGCGGGTGGTGCGTGAACCGACGATGAAGCCGACTCCGGCCTCATCCAGGGCGTTCAGGTTGGCGGCCGAGAGCATGCCGGCGTCAGCGACTACGACCAGGGGCTCGACCTTGGCGGCCTGGCGGAACTGTTCAACGACACCGACAATCGTGGTGGTCTCAGCCCGGTTGCCCTCCCAGCAACCAATTCTCAGGGGGAAGCCGGCCCGGTCGACCAGCAGCCCGACGATGATCTGGGGGTCGACCCTTCTCTCTTTGGAGTAGCCGACCTTGCGCAGCTCGTCCTCCTTCTCGGTCTCGAAGTAGAGCGTGGTGACGTCGTAGAGACACAGTGACACGTCGCCGGCGGCCATGGCGTGCTTCAGAGCCGCGGCACTGATGGCCTGGCGGTAGTCGCGCTCGATGCAGCGACCCAGGGAGCGGAACAAGGTCCGCACGCTAGCCGACTCCAGGCCCAGGTCTGCCAGCACGCAGGGCACCTGGGCCTTGGAGGTCGGCTCGATCAAGCGCGCCAGAACCATCTGCTCAAAGGCCCGATCACCACCGACCGCCTCGCCCAGTCCCAGGCGGGTATACGCCCCGTGCAGAACGTCCCACAACAGGGCCGAGCGCTTGGAGGCCACCACCGCGCCGACGTTGGCCGGTCCTGAGGAGGCTGGCGGTGGCGCTGATGGCACAGGGGACAGGTCCAGAGCCAGCTGGTCCGGAGCGATGCGGCGCCGGCCGATCTCCATCAGGGCCGCCAGCTCTGCCTGGGTGTGGGCTGAGCCCAGGTGCTCGATGACCTTGTCCCGGCGCCCTTCCTTGACCGCGATCTGTACCGCCATCGCTCCTGAAGCAGTCTTGACCTTACGCAGAAACGGGCTCACCACCCCCACCCTACCGGCCGCTTAGTGTGCCAGCACACCCCCAACATGACGGAATACCAACGAAAAATCAGCCCCAAAACCCCAAACCCACCAAACTGTCACGAGTCAGGTCAAGGGCTACGTCACCAACATCCCCGCACGCTTGATGGACGCCGGTGAGGTCGTCTCCTCCTACCACGAGCTGTGGCACGTCGAGCAGTCCTTCCGGATGAGCAAGCACGACCTGAGGGCCCGCCCCGTCTTCCACCACACCCGTGACGCCATCGAGGCCCACCTGACCATGGTCATGGCCTCCCTGGCCGTAGCCCGCCACCTCCAGGAGGCCACCGGGATCAGCATCAAACGCGTCATCCGCGCCCTTAAACCCCTCCAGGACGTCACCATCAACCTCAACGGCCACCACATCAACGCCACCCCACAACTAACCCCCAAGGCCGAGCAAATTCTCACCGCCCTGAGCACCCCACCCCCAGCACACTAAGCGTCATGAGTCAGGAGTGAAGTGCTTCATTTATCACCACAGCAGTAGCGATGCACTCTGAATGTGTTCTACATGGCTGCACGAGATCTGCACCCTATTGATAGTCGCCGCAGCAACTTTGCGGGTTGGCTAAGTAAGTATGTGAAATACTCTGACGGTATTGAATCAGGATATGCTGATTGGTGTGCTAATTTAATTTGTAACCATTAAGAAGATAGGAATAACACAAAAAGAGCCCAGCCTTATTGTGGCTGGGCTCGATATGTGCTACCCCAAATTGGTGCTCGAGGTAACGACTGGTGAAGTGATCTATGACATAGTTTATACCTCCCTTCTGATAGAACAGACATTAACTCAGGATAGACGACTTGTCAAGTGTGCGACCTCGGACTCTGAGTAAGAGACTGCTGTTACACTTTCGTAGTCAAAGGCGCTCGAGGATTCAACAGGTGACTTTGGTAGAACTCGATCTGTATAGATAACACCGTTCAAGTGGTCGATTTCATGACGAACAACCCTTCCTAAGAATCCAGTGAAGATTTGGCGCGCTTGTTGTCCTGTGTCCATTTGATAAGTAACTGTTAGTTTCTTCCGCATCTCAACGAGACCTCTAGCATGCGGAACGGACATGCAAGATTCATACTTGAGATCCTTACTTCCGGAGGATTGGATAATTTCGGGATTTATCAAAGTTATGTTATCGTCTGAGATCCTATTTACATTAATGATCGAGACACATAAAGGTATGCCAATTTGATTCGCTGACAATCCAATACAAATCGGATGAGCAAGAAGAGTGTCCAACATGTCCCTAATTAATGAGTCGAGGATATGAGCTCCATTTTCTGAGAATACTACTTTGCGACACGGACTGCGAAGTATTGAATCGTTGACGTCGTTTAATTTAATAATTGGCCTAACCGTCATACTAGATCTTTCCTCCCTTATCCAATTAAACAATATGCCTGGAGTCGGTATGTGAGATAGATTCTTCTATCGCGTAGATCACTTTACCGTCAGTTTCAACTTGATCGTCATCGCCACGATTATCAAACCAGGATAGCTCATAGCAATGAAGTAGCTTTGGGTTGGATATTGTCCAATCACATATCCCGTTGCGAACAGGAATTGTACCGCTTCCTACGGTTTCTAGGACATCAATTGTCGGTCTAATTGTCCATTTTGCTGTAGAAACTCCGAAACTCTCTGGCACTTGAAGTCGGAATGTTAGTTTCTTAGTTGGAACTTCGACGGTTTGTGAAATAAATGGGCGAAACTGCTGTTGCGAGTCAGTTAAATCCCAACGTATGAAGATTTCTTGCTCTTCTCTTTTTCGAATATTTACTGGAAAATCTACGGAATACAGATGCCATATGTTTCTCCGTCCCATTCTTCTAACCGATAATTCAGGAATCAAACTTTGAATGAACAAGGTTCCGTTCCCTGTCCAATTGTACTTGTCAACGATGAAACTAAGATTGTGAATGAGCGAGCGGATTCGTAATCTTTTGGTGTAGTAATGATTTATGCGGTTCACGTATACGTATGTAACCTCTTTTTCGAGGATTTCATAATCGGAATGTAAGCGATCAAAATGAGGCCTCTGTCGGTCTATCCTGCGCCAAGCGTAGAATAGGATGGATATCGTTAAAAAGAATATTATAATTGATACGGGTATAACGTTTACCCGCCAAGGGATGGCGACGCTTAGAATCCAGCTGAGCGTTGCAGACAGCACAAAGATTGTTGATGAAGAAATGATGTTATATGTTATTGTTTCCAGCGCTTTTTTGGGGTTCGTCATGACGTTCTTGATGGCTCCCATCTTTGTTGGCGAAATAGTCCGAGTGTGAGACTGATTCTAGATGTCTGTCACACGAAAAATAGTAGGACGAATGGAGGTGCTGTTTTTGTTTGGCTTGTTGGGATGGTTTATCAGTTTGAATTATATCACGTGTCTCGATTTCGATGCGATGGGTGATGGATCTCGTTTTCGTCAATCTTTTCGATCGTTGTCTCCTCAATCACATTGAGGTTTATTGCCATGTTCTAAGCGTTTTCTGGCCGCTCGGTTGAACATCGTCACCAAGCGATGTTTGAGGATGTCTCCAATGCTGTGGTCGCGTCACTAGGAGCGCGCCTTCTCACTTGCTGAGACGGTTGCCCTCACCACTCCCACCCAAACCCGCCAAACAGCCCACCATGCACGTCGCGCTGGGTGAGGGTGGCGCGCTGCTGGGCGTCCAGGTGGGTGCGGTTGTACTGGTTGGCTGCCTGGGGGCGGGCGAAGGGGCTTGCCCCGGTGAACTGCCAGATGCTGGCTGGCACCTCCCCGACGAAGCGCACCTGGATGGTGGCCAGCAGCGAGCGGGCGTGGAAGGTGCGGTTGGCCAGCGAATCATCGAACCGCGGCGACGCATCGGTGGACGCTTCGCCAGACGCATCGCTGCACTTAAGCACTCCCACTTTCCCGCGCAATCTAGCGGTTTGGCGCTGCTTTGTGGCGGCGACTGATAGCCCCTACTGGGCTCCCTCCTCCACTACCCACGCCGTCAGGGGTGGCCACTGTCCTCCGGTTGCTTCGCCTCTGCTCAGGCAGGTGATGGAGCCGGCTGGGGCGTCAGCGCTGCACCACCTGCCTGGCGAACTTCGCAGCCCGTGCTGCCTCCTCTCCTATCTGTGGTCGGTTCCATTTCGCCGTACTTCGCACTGGACTTCTCGTGCATTCTGAGCGTCAATGGAAAGAGATGCTGGTCGTTGTGGCTGGTATGTCTGGACAAATGGATATGCGAAAGGAGGATGCGTGTATGGAAGCAGGATCAACACAAGGCGGTGCAGCGGCAGTCGGAGCTGACCCGTTTGCGGCTATGGCTGCCCAGCTCACTCCTAAGCGCGCCATCTCCTACATCCGTGTCTCCACCCGTGAGCAGGCCCAGCGTGGTGGTAGTGAGGAGGGCTTCTCCCTGCCGGCTCAGCGGGAGGCCAACAAGCGCAAAGCCCAGTCGATGGGTGCGCTGGTGGTTAAGGAGTTCGCCGACCGCGGTGAGTCGGCCAGGTCTGCGAACCGGCCCGAGCTGCAGAAGATGCTGGCCTACCTCAAAGAAGACGGCGGGATCGACTACGTCATCGTCCATAAGCTGGATCGGTTAGCGAGAAACCGGGCGGACGATGTGGAGATAAACCGGGCCTTCGAGGATGCCGGCGTCCGGCTGGTATCGACCAGTGAGAACATCGACCAGACGCCTGGCGGCATGCTGCTGCACGGCATTATGAGCAGCATCGCTGAGTTCTACAGCCGGAATCTGGCTAATGAGGTCATGAAGGGGATGGGCGAGAAAGCCAGGAATGGCGGGACACTGGGTAAGGCGCCGCTGGGGTATGTGAACGTGCGCGCCAGAGACGAACACGGCCGCGAGATCCGCACCGTCGCCCTGGATGAGGAGCGGGCACCGCTGTTGCGGCTGGCCTTCACGGAGTATGCGACCGGTAACTGGACGGTGCGGCAACTGGCGGAGCATCTCAACAATCGCGGCCTCACCATCCCGCCCACGCCGCGGCGCCCTGCCAAGCCCATCACGGCAACGCGCCTGCACGAGATCCTGCGCCACCCCTACTACAAGGGCATCGTCACGTTCCAGGGCGTGGAGTATGCGGGCAAGCACGAGCCGCTGGTAGACAGCCAGACCTGGCAGACCGTGCAGACCATCCTGGCTTCGCGCCGCTATGGGGAGCGCCAGCGCATCCATAACCACTTCCTGAAGAGCACCGTCGTCTGTGGCCAGTGCGGGGCGCGCCTGTCTGTCCAGAACGCCAAGAACAGCAAGGGCACCATCTACCCCTACTTCGTCTGCGCCCGCCGCTGCCGCCTGCACGACTGCGCCTTCACCGCCGTACTCATCGACGTCGTCGAAGAGCGGATAGTAGAGCTCTACCGGGCCATCGAGCTCAGCGCAGCAGACAGAACGCAGATCGAGCATTACCTCCACGACGAGCTGGCCCAGATCGAAGGGGACAAGGCCAAGGCAGTGCGCTCCCTGACGACGCGGCGTACCAACATCGAGGACAGACGACGTCGTCTCCTCCATGCCCACTACGAAGGTGCGGTACCCCTTGACCTGCTCAAGGAGGAACAAGCCAAGCTGTCCACCGAGCTCAGCCAGATCGAGCGCCAGCTAGCTGCCTACCAGGCCGACGCCGCCGAAGTCCGCCAGCACCTCACCCAGGCCCTTGACCTCCTCGAGGACTGCCACCGCCTCTACACCGCTGCGCCCGCTCACCTGAAGAAGCTGCTCAACCAAGTCTTCTTCGAGCGGGTGCTGGTCAACCCGCTAGTCGATGAAGACGGGTGGGTCATCTTGCCTGACCAAGGCGATGGCGCGACCGACAGCGGCAAGCAGCCGGGCAAGGACGCGGGCGCACACGATGGACAGGACAGCGCCGGAGAAGAAGGGACTGACGATGCCAGCGGGGGAGGAGTCACTCCGCATCCCGTCAACCTCGCCGACACCGGCTCCGGCACTCGCCTCAGCGCCCTGCTCGTCCCACCCTTCGACCAGCTGGCCAGCCCCGGCCTGCACGCCGCCGCCCATACGCACCACCTGCAGCACCCGGCTCAGCCTGACCCCTCAGCCACACTGCCTGCCGCTGACGCCGCGCTCATGAGCTCTACAACACGAACAACGCCCACCCTGGTGGATGAGCGTTGTTCATCATCTGAAACCGCATCCCAGCCTGTTTCGACTGGAGAGGGTTTGGGTAAGAGCTGGCTGGTGCGCAAGAAGGGACTCGAACCCTCACGCCCGAAGGCACCAGAACCTAAATCTGGCGCGTCTACCAGTTCCGCCACTCGCGCTGCGCGACTCACCCTACCGCCTCAAGGGCCTGCGGTGCTCGCGCGCGGTCTGCCGGCGACCCTGCCGCAGGGTCTCGCGGCCGCCTGAGCGCCTGCATACGCTGGGCGCATGGCACGCACCGACTCCCCCGCACCCGGCACCCGTACCACCGAGCTGCTCCCGGCCCTGCCCGGCGAGATCGTGGCCGCCCTGGCCGAGGCCGGGGGCTCGTTCGACCTCGCCCGGGCGGTCCCCGAGCCGCAGGACGCCCCGGTGCTGCGCTGGGGGATCCTGGGCGCCGGCCACATCGCCGGCTCCTTCGCCCGTGACGTGCCCGCCTACTCCTCCGGTCTCGTCACCGCCGTCGGAAGCCGTGACGCCGCCAGGGCCCGGTCCCTCATCGAGGCCCATCCGGGTGCGGGCAAGGGCGAGGCCGTTCGCGCCCACGGCTCCTACGAGGACCTCGTCTCCGACCCCGACGTCGACGCCGTCTACGTCGCCACGCCGCACGCCTTCCACGCCGACCACGCGCTCCTGGCCCTGGAGGCGGGCAAGCCCGTCCTGGTGGAGAAGGCCTTCGCCCGCAGCGCCGTCGAGGCCCGCCGCGTCCTCGGCGCCGCGCGGCACCGGGGCCTGTTCGCCATGGAGGCCATGTGGATGCGCTTCCTGCCCGGCCAGGCCCTGGTGCGCGCGCTCGCGGTCTGCGGCGCGCTGGGTGCCATCGAGCACGTGCGCGCCGACCATTTCCAGCCGCTGCTGCATGTTGAGCGCCTTACGCGTCCCGACCTCGCCGGCGGCGCCCTGCTGGACCTGGGCGTCTACCCGCTGAGCCTGGTGCACTCGGTGCTCGGGGTGCCCCTGCGAGTGGCCGCCGTCGGCCGGCTGAGCGAGGCCGGCGTGGACCTCGACGAGGTCGTCGGACTGGTCTATCCGGGGGCCACCGCCGCGGCGGCCTCCGGCATGAGCGCGGCCTCGGGCACGAGTGCGGAGATCATCGGCTCGCGAGCCAGGATCGCGCTGGCCGGGCGGTTCTACGCCCCCACTACGGTGCGGGTCGTCTGGAACGACGACGGGGGTCGCCGGGCCGCCTGGGACGGGAGGGTCCCCGGCGGCTTCCAGTTCGAGGCCGCTGAGGCCGCCCGCTGTCTGGCCGCGGGCGCGACCGAGTCGGCAACCCTGCCGTGGGCGGCGACCCTCGAGGTCATGGAGATCATGGACGAGGTGCGCCGCCAGATCGGGGTCGTCTACCCCGGGGAGTGAGGGAGGCCTCCCGCGACTCAGCCGACTCAGTCGATGCCCAGCTCCTTGCGCAGGCGCTCGACGTGACCGGTGGCCCTGACGTTGTAGCGGGCCAGCCGCACGGCGCCGTCGGGGCCCACCACGACGGTGGAGCGGATGGCGCCGGTGCTGGTGCGCCCGTAGCTCTTCTTCTCGCCCCAGGCGCCCCAGGCCTCCATGACCCGGTGGTCGGTGTCGGACAGCAGCGGGAAGGGCAGCGACTGCTTGCGCGCGAAGCGGGCCAGCGCCTCCGGGGAGTCCGGAGAGATTCCGACGACGGCGTAGCCGGCGGCCGCCCAGGCCTTCAGGGAGTCACGGAAGTCGCAGGCCTCCTTGGTGCAGCCGGGCGTGGAGGCCCTGGGGTAGAAGTAGACGACGACGCCGTGCTCGGCGTCGTGTCTGAGGGCGGCCAGGGAGACCTCGGTGCCGGCCGCGTCGGGCAGGGCGAAGTCGGGGGCCTTGTCGCCGGTGGCGAGCCGAGGCATGCGTCCTCCTCTTGCGGGCTTGACAGGCTTCCGGCGAGCTCGCGGAGAGAGCGGGACCGCCCGGCGCAGTTCGGCGCGCCGGGCGGTCCCGCTCATTGCCGTGATCCGGGACCGGACTTCGATTGTGACTCTCTCAGGCCGCCGGCGCCAGTGCCTCTTGGGCGGCCTGGACGCGTTCGAGAGCGCGCTCGAAGCGCGAGGGCGACACGGCGGCGCTCAGCGAGCTCAGCTCGGCACGGGCGGCCGTGAGCTCGCGCTCGGCGGCCTCGCGGCGAGCCGGGGCGGTCGTGATGGTGTGCGTGCTCATCTTTTCTCCTTCTCCTCATAGCCCTTGTGCGGGCTCCTCGACGCCGGACGGAGTGCAGGTGGATCCTGCGGCCCGGCGGTGTGCGGCTGCGGGGCGCCGTCGCGCGAGCCGAGCGGCGGCGAGCACCCGATGGTCGGGACTGCAGAGAACGTCTGCGGTGCCTGCGACCGGCGCACGGGCGGGCGCCGGGTGCATTCCCGTACCGCCGGCGAGCGGAGGTGCTGCAGAAGACCGATTCCTCGCAGCCCACAGGCCGCCCGCCCCAGCGAACGCGAGGCCGAAGGTGCGTTCCTGCGGCCGATCCGCGACTCGTGCGCAGTACCCCCTCAGGGACTCGAACCCTGGACACCCTGATTAAGAGTCAGGTGCTCTGACCAGCTGAGCTAAGGGGGAATGTGATTGTCACTGATTGTCACTGCCGTGCTCGTGCGGGAGACCGGCAGCGGTACCCCCTCAGGGACTCGAACCCTGGACACCCTGATTAAGAGTCAGGTGCTCTGACCAGCTGAGCTAAGGAGGCTCGTCGAACTGCATGCGCCCGACGACGGAAGATTACTTTACTTCTCGACGGCGGGGCTGTCCAATCCCTGAGGCGCCGAATCGTCCTATTGTGCGGGAAGTCTCAGGGAAGGCGGCGTCCTTCGGGTGCGAGCTCGGTCGCGAGGCGGTCGGTGGCGGTGACGAGTGCGGACAGGGTCTCCGGCTCGGCGAAGGAGTGCCCCGACGCCGGCGAGATGTGCAGCTCGGCCTCCGGCCAGGCCCGGTGCAGGGCCCAGGCCGTCCCGATGGGGCAGCACATGTCGTAGCGGCCCTGGACGATCACCCCGGGGATGCCTCGGTCGGCCAGCACGCGGGCACCGTCGAGGAGCTGACCCTCCTCGAGCCACCCGCGGTGGACGAAGAAGTGGTTCTCGATGCGGGCGAAGGCGACCGCGAAGGCCGGGTCCTGAACCTCGTCGATGTGGGCCTGGTCGCGCAGGAGCGTGGAGGTCGCCGCCTCCCAGGTCGTCCAGGCGACGGCCGCCGGACCGTGGACGGCGGGGTCGGGGTCGGCGAGCAGCTCGCGGTAGCGCTCGATGTAACCGCCCGGACCCACCTCCGGGCCGGCGGCGGCGACGTAGCGCTCCCACTCGTCGGGCCAGATCATGTCGGCGCCGCCCGCCTCGTAGTACCAGTCGAGCTCGCGCCTGCGCAGGGTGAACACGCCGCGCAGCACCAGGGCGAGCACCCGCTCCGGGTGCCTCTGGGCGTAGGCGAGCCCCAGGGTGGCTCCCCACGACCCGCCGAAGACGAGCCAGCGCTCGACCCCCAGGTGCTCTCGCAGCGCCTCCATGTCCGCCACCAGGTGCCAGGTCGTGTTCGTCGACAGGTCGGCGTCCGGCTCCCAGGCGTGAGGCAGGGAGCGCCCGCACCCGCGCTGGTCGAACAGGATGATGCGGTAGCGCTCGGGGTCGAAGACCCGTCGGTAGTCCGCCGAGCAGCCCGCGCCTGGCCCGCCGTGGACGAAGACCGCCGGTACCCCCTCAGGGTTGCCGCAGGTCTCCCAGTGCACCCGCTGGCCGTCGCCGACGTCGAGCAGGCCCGAGGCCGTCGGCTCGATCGGCGGGTAGAAGCCGCGCAGCGATGGTTCGGGCGGGGACGTGGGCGTGGGGGATCCCGAGGATCCGGTCGTGTCTGCCATGGGGGCATTGTGGCACCGGATAGCGCGGTCTCTGGTCGACAAGCGCGGGTCGGACGGGAGCGGGCGTCGTGGCGCGACCGATTCACGCCGGTGGGATCGGCCGCGGTACGGTGGGATCCGTGACCACCCCCATCGTGACGCTCGCGACCTGCGCAGACTACCCCACGCTCGACGACGATGACCGCGGGCTTCCCGACGCCCTGCGGGAGCGGGGCATCGAGCCGCGGGTGGCCGTGTGGAGCGACCCTTCCGTCAGCTGGGACGACGCCGGTGTCGTCGTGCTGCGCTCGGTGCGCGACTACGCCAAGAAGCGCAACTACGCCAAGTTCCTGTCCTGGTCCCGGTCGGTGCCGCGTCTGGCCAACCACCCCGACGTCGTGGAGTGGAACTCCGACAAGCACTACCTGTTCCGCCTTGCCGAGCTCGGGGTGCCCATGATCCCGACCATCTGGCTCGAGCCGAGTGCCGGCTACTCCAAGCACCAGGTCCACACGCGCTTCCCGGCGCACGGCGACTTCGTCGTCAAGCCCGCCGTCTCCTCCGGCGGGCGGGGGACCGGCCGCTACACCGCGACGGACGCGCGGTCGCGCGCCGAGGCGATCAACGACACCATGCACCATCTTGGGCGCGGTCGGTCGGTCATGGTCCAGCGTTATCTGGAGGAGGTCGACCGCAAGGGCGAGTTCTCCCTGGTGTACTTCAACGGCGTCCTGTCCCACGCGGTGGAGAAGGCGCCCATGCTCCACCCGTCCTTCCGCTCCGTCGACGAGGTGCACGAGGAGATCGTCACCGCCCGGGAGCCCGGCGAGCAGGAGTGGCTGTGGGGCGAGCGGGTGCGCAAGGCCATCCACGGCCTGATCAAGGAGCGCTCCGGCCGCGACATCCAGCTCCTGTTCAACCGCGTCGACGTCGTCGCGGACGGTCAGGGGGGCTTCTACCTCATGGAGGTCTCGCTCATCGATGCCGGCCTCTACCTCGGCTCCGCGCCGGACGCCCTGGACAACTTCGCCGACGCCATCGCCCAGCGCGTCTTCTGGTGAGCCGCCCGGGGCGCGATGACGCCATCGCGCCACGTACGTGCTCACCATTGATCAGGCGCACAGCCGTCGCTCCCCGGACAGGGTCCCCGAGCTGCTCTCGCGATTGCCGATGTCGGCGTCTTAGCGCCTTTTGAGCGCACCGTGGGGGATGAGGGCAGGCGTGCCCGCTGATGCGGCGGTAGCGCCGGCGGCCATACGCATCGCCCTGGCTGAGGGCGGCTGGCACGTCGGCCTGGGCGCCGGCGCGGGCGTCCTCGGAGCGGACGGCACGTCCCGCAGTGGATCGGGGCTGGCCTTTCTGGCGGCCCGGGAGGCTGTCGAGGCGGCCAAGTGCACACGCACCTCGGCGGCCGTGCGGGCGGCGCACGCGCCTGGGAAGGCCGCGCTGCGCAGGCTCTCGAGGGGCTCCCCCCGCAGGATGAGGGCGTCGGGCGCGCCGTGGTGTAGACAGTCCCCATGCGCACACTGCTCAACCTCATCTGGGTGATCCTCGGCGGCTTCTGGCTCTGGCTGGGGTACGTGTTCTTCGGCCTCGTCGCCTGCATCTTCATCGTCACCATCCCGGCGGGGGTCGCCTCCTTCCGCATCGCCGGCTACGCCCTGTGGCCCTTCGGGCGCACCGTCGTCGCCAAGCCCGGGGCGGGCGCCATGAGTTGTCTGAGCAACGTGGTCTGGTTCCTCATCGCCGGCATCTGGCTAGCGGTCGGTCACCTGACGACGGCGGCCGCGCAGGCCGTCACCATTGTCGGGATCCCGCTGGCGGTCGCCAATGTCAAGATGATCCCCGTGACCTGCTTCCCCTTCGGCAAGGAGATCGTCCCGGGCGACGGCATTCTGTGAGTCGGCCCGGGCCGCGCGGCGGCCCCGCACGGGCTCCGGCCCGTCAGGCGGTCAGCGGCGCGAACGCGGCGCCCGTGACCGCCGCGAGGCGGTCCGGGGCGAGCGCCACGCTCATGCCGCGCCTTCCGCCGGAGACCAGCACGCGGTCGAGCGCCTCGGCCGAGTCGTCGATGACCGTCGGCAGGAGCCTCTTCTGCCCGAGCGGCGAGATGCCGCCGACGACGTAGCCGGTGATCCGCTCGGCGGCGGACGGCTCGATGAGGGCCGCCCGCTTCATCCCCAGCGCGTGCGCGGCCGCCTTGAGGTCCAGGCGGCGGTCGGCGGGGATGACGCACACGCCGACGTCGCGGCCCTCGCCCACCAGCAGCGTCTTGAGCACGACGGCGGGGTCCTCGCCGAGCGCCCGGACCGCCTCGAGCCCGAAGCCGAGCCCGGAGCGCTCGTCGTGAGCGTAGGTCACCGTCTCGTAGGGCACGCCGGTCTCCTCGAGCGCCCTGATCGCCGGAGTCGCCCCCGCGTGCGCGTGCCTGCTCCTGGTCTTCCTGCTCATGCCGGCGACCCTACTCGCGCCGGGGAGAGGCTGGCGGCCCCGACCGGCGGGGCGGATCCTTCAGGGGTGTTGGCCATGAGCGGGAGGCTATCGATGCCCGGTGCGGGCTTCGGCTAGCGTGTCCGCCATGCGAACTCATTCGACTGGAGCCGGTTCCTCGCACGACCAGACCGGCCTGTCCGAGCTGCTGGCACGCGGCATTGTCGTCCTGGACGGCGCCATGGGGACCGAGCTCGACGCCCGGGGTGTCGGCACGGCCCAGGAGCTGTGGTCCGCCCTCGCCCTGACTGAGGCGCCCGAGGCCGTCACCGCCGTTCACACGGATTACCTCTTCGCCGGCGCCCGGGTCATCTGCACGAACTCCTACCAGGCCACCGTCCCGGCTCTCATGCGCACCGGGCGCACCGAGGCGGAGGCCCGCGCCGTCATCGCAACCTCTGCACGCCTGGCCCTCGACGCCCGCGACCTGCACATGGGCGCCCACCCGCAGGAGGCCGTGCTGGTGGCGGGCAGCCTCGGCCCCTACGGCGCCTACCTCGCGGACGGGGCCGAGTACACCGGCGCCTACACCACCAGTGAGAGCGACTTCGAGGCGGTCCACATCCCGCGTATTGAGGCGCTGGCCGAGGAGGGGCTGTGGCTCTTCGCGGTTGAGACCCAGCCGCGCCTGGACGAGGCCCGCTGGCTCGTCGCGCGACTCCGGCGGGCCGTCCCCGACGCCGAGTGCTGGGTCTCCTTCCAGGTCCGCCCCGACGGTGAGCACCTGGCCGACGGCACCCCGCTGGCGAGCGCCGCCGCGTGGGCCCACACCGAGGACGCCGTCGTCGCCGTCGGCCTGAACTGCGTGGCCCCGGCGGTCGTGGACCAGGCCCTGCCGGTGCTGCGCGCGGCGACGGACAAGCCCCTGGTCGCCTACCCGAACTCCGGGGACGCCTACGACCCGGTCGCCAAGACCTGGCGCCCCGTCCGCGGGCCGGAACGGTTCACGCGGTTCACGGCGTCGGCCCCCGCATGGCTGGACGCCGGTGTGCGGCTCATCGGCGGCTGCTGCCGCACGACACCGGTGGACACGGCGGTGCTTCACGACCTCGTCGTCGGCAGCTGACAAGGAGCCGCTCGGGGCGTCAAGAGCCCTCCAGGGACCGGGCCGTGCGCAGAAGCCCGCGCAGGGTGCGCAGGACGGCGTCGCGGTGCTTGCGACTGAGGATCCAGGCGGGCAGCCGGTGGCCCAGCTCGCGTCCCGCCGGCCGCAGGCGGGCCCCCACGAAGCCGAGGAGGTACTCGGCGTGCTCGCTGTTGGCGACCCACAGTGTGTGCCCGGCGCACGGGGCGCTGAGGTAGAAGGGCAGGCCGTACAGGGCGTCGACGCCGTCGG
>ERZ773063.575-NODE-575-length-23925-cov-9.386510_pt1 | contig 23925 bp, 27 predicted proteins | sample MGYA00580625_ERZ773063 | MGnify/ENA primary metagenome ERZ773063 (study PRJEB29015, sample SAMEA2738022) | human oral metagenome | biome: human oral; feature: human-associated habitat; material: dental | place: China | collected 2042 ... | reverse complement strand
CGATCCCGACGCCGCTCGGGTCATATAATCCAGACTGGGCGGTGGTATTTGATGGTGACGAGCGAGTGTATTTTGTGGCGGAGACGAAAGGCTCGAACGATATCAACGACCCGCACCTGAGCGCGAACGAGCGGGGCAAAATTCTGGCTGCGCGACAGCATTTCGCGGAAATAAGTATGCCATACATTGCGCCAGTAAACGACTGGCGGTATGCGACACAAAAAATAAGGAGTGAGTATGAGTAGCGATAAGCATGTAAAATCTCTTTGCGCTCGCTGTTCTGGTTGCTTGAGTTGCTACAAGTGGTTTCCGCGGCGAAGAATTGAAGATTGGCGCGATTATATTTCACAAAATATTTATGGTAAGACGATTGCCGAGATGAAAAACAATAACCACTATGCGATCATTAGTAACATTGCCTACAACCTACAATATCTGGAATATTTAAATGAGAATATTAAGGAGCAGTTTTTATCACGGGTTTTGCTGGCGCAAACTTTTAAAACTTTTGCGATTACAGCAACTCAAATAGTAGAGGGGTTATTGTATTTAAAAATAATCAATAGCCCCTATGCTCCGCCTGCAAATGTACAAATTAACTTTACGAATATGATTAAGCTAGCTTGGAGAAAGAAAATAGGTATTACCGATAAGGATATGTTTAATAATATTAACCGGCTGAAAAAGCGGCGCAACAAAATTCACCTACATGCCGTACTTGATATATCTGACGCTGATTACGCGATATTTAGTCGATTAGGCTACCTCAACGATACAAAAATTATTGTTCGTAGATTTTTGCAAAGTTATTTTAATATTGACCTCGCGACACGACAGGATGTATTTGATTTTCTTGAGGATACGATTGATACAAACCATACAATTGATAAGCATGATAATAATTATGGCGATACCTTTCCGAGCGGTACAAAAATATTTAAGGATGATTAGAGTTTTGATCTGTCGTGGCTAAGAACGAAAATGATAATAGTCTGAGCTCGCAGATATAGTTAAGGTAAGAATGGAGGGCTGTTATAGTCATTTTGGACATGCGGATTTTTCTATGGGAGCATTGCTAAGACTGGCGTTTGCGGTAAACTTTGATGATCCAAACCACTGCTGCGCCGGCAACAACCACTGCGATGCCACCGAAAATATACAGCAGATAATTTGGTGCCGTGTTTGCGCTGCCGCGAGCGCTAGAGTTATTAGCGTCTTTGTTCGTTTGGTTTTCGTTCGCTTTCGTGATATCTGTTGACGTGCTGGCGTCTGCGACTTTTTCTTTTTCGCCTGTCTTTATACGTGCGGCGTCTGCCTCTGCTCCTGCAAGCGTTGTCGTGTACGGTTTGCCGCGAATTTCGCTGCTGCCGTCGGCGCGAATATATTTTCGCTGCACGGTAACGCGGTCGCCCTGCTTGCTGATGAGTGCGAGCGTTTCGTAGCCGCCTGTTTCGTCGTGGCCTGCGCTGTCGCCATCGGTGAATTTCCACTCAAACGGGAACGGCGTGTCGTCGCATTCATTGCCGATGCCGTCGCCATCGCTGTCAATCTGGCTATAATTATAAACGTCTGGGCAATTGTCGAATTCGCGCGGAGTCGAATCGCCGTCGTCCGATACAGTGAGCGGCGTCGTGGCGGTATTTGTTTTGCCATTTGAATCAGTGACGCGCAATGTCAATACGCCGTCGAATTCTGCCGTGAATGTATGGTTGAACGTTGGCTGCGTCGTTTTCAAATCATACACGCCGTCTTGGTTAAAATCCCATTCGTACGAAATGATTGCGCCGTTTGTAGCGTATGATCCGCTGCCGTCAATTCGGATCGTCCCGCCGACTTTCACGACGTACGGCCCGTTGATCCAAGCATTTGGCTTGGCGGCTGCCGTTTGAATGGCGTTTGTTACGGCGATATTGACATTGTCGTCATCGGCATTAATGAATGCGCCGCCGCTTTTTTCGACGAGTGGTTTAATCGTTTCGTCATGTTCTAAATATTCGTCGGCAAGCACGTACAATTGCGCCGGATCGACGGCAAACGCGAGCGTGTTAATCTCTTTTTCGGTGAGATTCGTGCCCGGCTCGGGGCTGAGCGCGGGTGCGTCGGTGACGGTCAGGACAATCTTTTTCACGCCTGGTCGCCACGGTAATTCAAGCGCTGATTTTATGCCGGAATACATCGTTTCTGGTGCGTCGCCTCCGCCGTCTGCCGAAATGTTTTCGAGCGATTTTTTCAGCGCGGCGGCGTCGCTTGTGAACTCCTGGTCGACCCGCGATCGGTAATCATTTGGGTAGTTTGTCCGCGCCGGATCGTCGCGGTACGACGTGATGGCAAAGCGGGCGCTATTTGTTTGCTTTTTAACATCGTCGATAATCATTGAGATATGCGTCTTAATCGAGTCAATCTTTGATCCCATAGAACCAGTTGTATCAATATTAAACACTATATCGATATCGCTGCTTGTACCGCCAATTTGCTTGAACTGTTTTTCAAAATCAGTTTTTCGCAGTTTTGCATAGACAGCTTTAGCGTACTCACGGTGTCCGGTCGTGTTTGGGTGATACCATTCGTTAACATCGGTGCTCGGCTCCATAAACTCATTCAGCCAGCGGTTTGGATTTTTGTGCTTGCTACTCGGGTCGGGCTCATGCCCCTCAAAGCGAAGCGGAATATCATTGATGAATATGACTTGACCGGGGTGGAGCTTGTTATCTTCAGCGACTAGTTGTGCGAGCATAGCGTTGCCCCGTCGACCAAGATCGCGAATTTCGTACGCGGCGTAGTATGCGGTCGAGAACGGCCAGCCGCCAAATGAATAGTCGGACGCAGTCGCGAGCAGCGGATATCCAGCGATGACGATTTTAGCGTCTTTGCGAAGACCGTTGGCGCGAAGCCTTTTTAATACTTTGTATATATTGTCTTTCACTGTTAAAAGATGTTTTCTAGCATAATTTATGGCATTCTCACATTTATTCCTATCTTTTGCAAAGAGAGCAAAACAGGACTCAACGACATTCTTAAACTCAAGGTCATTTCCGCCAATAGAAAACATCACAAGATCAGTCTGGGGTCCGACAAAGTTTGCTTGCGCCTTTATCGTTCTCGTACAAGAATATGAGACATTCTGCCGCATACCCAGATTGTGGTTGCTACCAATTTGTATGGAACGTATATCGAGAACTCCTGACATTTCATCGGAAAATCTAGTACTACATTGTTGCTGCAGTCTGTGTCGTATGATTTCCCTTGAGGTGCTCAGTGGAAATGTTGCAAATAATAGTTCTCTTTCAAATTGCCTATCGGAAAGTATATTGTTAGTGACCGCACCGCCGCAAGCCCTATTGTTCAATGTTAGCGAAATACCACGATCTACTAGCGAGTTCAGGTAAATATGCGCCCAGTTGTTGCCGCTGCGGTAGCATTCGTCTGGTCCGTAATAATTTCCTGCGCCGTTTCCAGCTGAATACGAATCGCCAAGCAATACGGCGTGGAGCTTTTTGCCGGATAGAGAAGGGCGAAGCTCAACCTCGCCGTGCGCAATTTATGCATGAAAAAACGCAGCAATGACTGCTGCGGTTAATGTTGGTAATAATAGAGTGAGATTTTTATTCATAGTTCTACTCCTGAGCATCTTACAGTAATTATTATACTAAGTTTTCCTGGAGTGTCTTTATCTATATATATGGTTAGTCTCAAGGATTTGTTATTTTGCGATTTAGTCGCTTCTATTGTGTATAGAGAATCAGTAACTACGTCAGATTCTGTTATTGCCCAGCCGCCATCTTTCACTGTCGATTCTAAGTCTTTTCTTAATTTATCCTCTTGCTTTGTTGAATCAATCTCGAAAAAATTAGTTATACTATAATCTGGTCTCGGCTTCATTCTGAATAACCCGACGTTAGTACGAGGGCTGACGGTGGTGTATTTAAATTTCATCCCCAGCAAATCTTTCCGCCCCATTGGGTCGTTGAGGAGCTGCTCCGCCTCTTTATATACGATGTACTGGGAGATGCGCTCGTACCCTATAAGCACGGCGTACAACAAAAATAGGCACGCCGCAATGATGCCAACAATCACGCCAATTCTTCTTAAAATTCGTACAGCTGTAGTTTTTTTGGGTGAAGTTGGTGTGCGCTTGGTGGTCATAACGTGCCCTCGTCACTGCTAATTTTACCCTTATTTTAGCATACGCGCGCTCGCGTGATACAATGAGGAAGTAAAATGGAGGGCGAGCTATGAGGGGTGCAAAAAAAGCGAAAACACAAACACGAAAGCAGTGGCTAATCATTGTGGCGATTGTGCTGGCAACCGCTTCGCTTACTGCATGGTGGTGCATGCGTAAGGCGGATCAATCGGCGAAAAAGCGTGAACAGTCAACGACTGCTCTATCTGACGCAGCGAAATTTAAGCAACACTATTCGCAGGCGGCAGACGACAACCGTTTTGTGTATGTGTCGCCTAGTGAGATTAAGCAAATTTTCGAACATGGCAGCGGTCTCGTCTTTTTAGGCTTCAAAGAATGCCCGTGGTGCCAAAAACTAGCGCCAATGATTGACGAGGCGGCAAAAGCTGAAGGGCTGACAAAAATTTATTATATGGACATACGCCAGGCGCGTGCAAATAATGACGTAACATACCAAATGCTGGTCGAAAAACTAAAAGATTATTTAGCGAAAGATGGCGATGGTAATCCGCGTATCTTCGTGCCAGACGTCACGGCATTGCATGACGGCAAAATTGTTGGACGGTTTTTACCGGAAACGTCCATTGATGATAAAGGCTTGACGCCCGGTGAATACTGGACGACCGAGCGCCGTGCGGATGCGATCAAACAATTACGTGAGATTATTGCAAAGACACGATAGCTAGTCATCTAGTCGTGGTATATTTGTAAATTATCCTAGTGGTTAGAGAAATAGATGAACCGTTCGCAATTATACATTCACATTAAACAAACCTATGGTACTGACCCGGAGTTTTTATGGCAGAAATACCCGAACTACGCAGTGTTTCGGCATGATGACAATCATAAGTGGTATGCAATCGTGATGAATGTGCCGCGCGGTACGGTTGGATTAACGGGTGAGGGCATGGTTGATGTATTAAATCTAAAGCTTGACCCGAACTTGATTGATGATTTGCGAACGCGGCCAGGTTTTGCACCGGGTTATCATATGAACAAAATGCATTGGGTGAGTATCGTACTGGACAGTTTGGTAGCGGATGAGGAAATCGTTAATTTGCTAGATATGAGTCACCAGGCGACTCGGTAGTTTTGCATGTAAATTACGCTGCTCGGTATTCGCCTAGAACTGTCACTGTGTGGCTGCTTTGTTCAATCTCATTAATAAGCTGGCGGAGTTTTGCACCGGCGCAGTCAACGACGATGAAAAATTTGTATTGCCACGGCTGACCCATGATCGGCTGAGATTGGAGTTTGGTTAGATTGACGCCGGCGCGAGCGAAAATCTGCAGTACCTCAACGAGCGCACCTGGTTGGTGGCTTGTTGTCACGACGAGCGATGCGCGCGTCGCGTCGGCGGGCGGGCTTGTTTCTTCTAGTACTAAAAAGCGCGTGATGTTGTCTTTATCGTCTTGGATTGATTCTGCGACAATCGGCAAGTTGTACAGTTTAGCCGCCGCCCGCCCGGCAATAGCTGCTCGATGTAGTGCATGTCCGCTCGCAATAAATTCAACTGCACCAGCGGTATCGAAAAACTCAATCAAGGTCGCGTGAGGCAGGTGTTGCTTCAAAAACGATTGACATTGTGCGAGCGCTACAGGATGCGAGTATACTTCGGTGATGCCGGTAAGCTTCGCGCCTGGGCGTGTTATCAGCATTTGGTCAATTGCCAGCTTCATTTCGCCGACAATCGGTGCGCCGCATGATTCTATCAGCTGGTACACTTCGTTGATACTGCCAAAAATCGTGTTTTCTACCGCCGTTACAATTGCATCAGCTGCGCCATTAGCGTAGGCGTCAAATGCGTCGCGAAATGTTACGCACGGCACGATTGTTGCCCGCGCGCCGTACCACTGGCGCACTGCTTGTTCGTGGAATGAGCCGGCTTGTCCTTGAATCGCTACGGTAATATTTTTTGATTGGGTCACTGAAAACCATTTTATCACTTTCAGTGTTACTTATAGGACTATTTAAAATGTAACTCTAGACAATTGTACGGGTATGATTTTTTATGGTATAACTAACTGATGGCAAATGACGTAAAACAATGTGTTCATGTGTCGCTTATCGCATTTCGTGATGGTGATAAAATCCTACTAAACCGCCGCGCTGACACGGGCGGTACGATGTGGGAGTTTATTGGTGGCGGCATTGAGGTGGGCGAGACGCCGCATGAAGCGATTCGGCGTGAAATTGCAGAAGAGGTAAATTATACACTGTCTACGGATGATGGCCTGCAGTTTGTTGATGAGCTACGTATCACATACGGTGACGTGCAAGCGACTGTTTATTGTTTCGCTGCGCGATTGCCAGGTCTTGATAAGTTTTCGGACAGTGACGAGGTGTTTGTGCGTGATCTTGCATTGTTTAGCCGCGACGAAGCGCTTGAACTGGAATTATTACCGATGACGCGAAAGCTTTTGGAAGGTGGATACATTAGCTAGATGCTTGGTAGTTGCTAGCACGCTAGTAGTACTGCTGGTAGGGTGTTTATGAATAATGATTTAGCAGCGTAAGTTTTGGCAATTTTTTAATAGATTATCCATTTTTCAGACAGTATACCATGAACAAGACTGATTGACGTATTTAATGACTGCGATAATAATGGTTTAAGGAGCATTCATCGTATAAGAGGAGATAATAGGATGACGACACGTAAAAACTTTCGAGCAGCTGTATACATGCTTATAAAGCAGGGTGATAAATATCTAGTAATACGTCGGCATAATACCGGTTATCGCGATGGTCAGTATACTGTGCCAGCTGGACACGTTGACGATGGTGAATCAGCTCGGGCGGCGGCTGTGCGCGAACTTGCAGAAGAAGTTGGTCTGCGGGCAATTGAAGCGGATGCTGAGCTAGTACACGCTATGCAGCGCCACGAAGGCGAGTTTGACTATATAGATTTTTATTTTAACATTGCCGCATGGCAGGGTAAGCCGTGTATCTGCGAACCGGATAAAATGGATAATCTGCGTTTTATGACACTCAAGGAGTTAGAGACTGTCGGTATCCCTGGAGTAATTAGTGCACTGCACGCTATCTTAATCGGCGAAAGATTTTCGAGTTTGGGTGTATAGTTGTGGCAATTGAAACTATATTCAGGCTAATTTAATAGGCAGCCATGAGTTATGGTAAATGAGCTTGTGCTAGTGATAGGTGAATATGTGGTATGGTATATTCTTGTTATAGTACAGAAAATATACGGAGATACATTCGAGAGAGTGGTTTTATAAAAATTACGAGGGAGAAGTAGGCGCTGTGTGTGAAACTGAAAAGAATAGTAATAGTAGAGCGGAATTACTTATCGCAACAAGTAACCAAGCAAAATTAGCTGATTTTAAGCTGTACCTGAGTGATGATTATACTGTGCTTGGTATTGATGATATTGGTATAAAGCTGAAAATTCCTGAAGGAATTGACTCAATTGAAGATAATGCGATTGCTAAAACGCGGGCATATGCAGTAAAAACCGGATTGATGTGTTTGGGTGATGATACAGGATTTTTTATCAAAGAACTGAATGGCGAGCCGGGTATGGCGCTGCGCCGTTGGGGGGTGGAGAGCTGCCGGAAGAAACGACTGGCGAGGAATTCTGGGGCTATTTGCAGCAGAAAACGAAAGGGCTGAAAAATCTTGATTGTTATTTCAAGCAGTGCGTCGCGATTGCATCGCCGAACGGTAAGATTCAGGTCGTGCACAATGTAAATAACGGCGTATTAAATCGGGCAAAATTGCAGCAGCCATATAATGGAACGGGCTATCCGCTCGCGGCGGCGTCTGAGTCGCGCGATCGAAAAAAGACATGGGATGAGATGAGCGACGATGAAAAGCGTGCGTTTGACAAAGATTTTATTCGAAAGTTGAAGCAAGCGATAGCAGCGTTATCATAAATAATCTTGTGTGTTTGTGTGAAAGCCTAAAAAGTCGTAGTATATAGTAGCATGAGTACTGCCCATGGAATCATTACGCATCAAACGAATCGCCCGACAGACTATTTGTATCGGTTGTCGCTTAAGGCGCTGATTACGAATACTAATGGTGATATTTTGGTCGTGAAGGAGACGGGGCGCCACCACTATGATTTACCAGGTGGCGGTATGGATCACGGCGAAGATTTTTACCAGGCGCTAGCTCGAGAATTAGCAGAAGAGGTAAGTCTAAGTGGCAAATTCTCGTACCAAATTATTGATATTGATCAGCCAGTATATCTGGCAGAACATAATTTTTGGCAAGTACGATTGATTTTCTCCGTGTCGCAGCCTGGCGGGCAATATGCACCAGGCATTGATGGCGACGAAATTGCATGGCTGCCGCTTAATTATTTTGAACAGTCAAAACACGAGGTAGAGCGGCGGATTGTTGGGTATTGGCATGCGGCGTTCAAGAAACAAGTTGTTGTGCAAAGGCATAATTAAGCAGCTCTACAGCTTGCTTGTAAATAATAGTATCTTACGATTTATATTAAAATAATAGGTGTTTTTCGCGGCGGTTATTGTGAGGGGGGTATTTATCCATTCTGTTACAATAATCATATGGACATCGCTGCAGTTGATCAAACTTTGCGCCAGTTAGCGGTCGGCGACGAAAAATATGCGGCGTTTCAGCGACGAATCGTTAATACAAATAAGCGCGTGTACGGCGTGCGCACACCGGCGCTCCGGCATCTAGCAAAGCAGCTGGCACGCTATGGGATCGGTGCGGCTGGAGGTGATGGCAATAATGAAACGCCGCCGCTGAACGCTGCTGATATACGAATATTTTTACGCGAGCTTGACGAGACAGTTTACGAACAGGTGCTGCTAGGCGGTCTACTCATAAACTATACGAAAATGAATGACGAGACGATGATTGATTTGATACGCTGCTATTTGCCGTTGGTTGATAGCTGGGCAGAAATTGATACTTTTGTTGAGCGCCGCGTGCGGTTCCGGGCAGATGCTTGGTGGAATTTTGCATGCGAGAATCTTCATCAGGACGGCGAGTTTTTCGTCCGTTATGGCGTGATTATGCTGATGAGTAATTTTTTGGTGCCGGACAGTATGAGCCGCGTGTTTACTGAGTTGCGAACTATCACGCATGACGGTTATTATGTCAAAATGGCGATAGCATGGCTGTATGCTGAAGCGGCGTTGGCTAGTTTCGACCAGGCAATGAACGAACTGCGCAACACACGAATTGACGTATGGATCAAAAAGAAAGCGCTGCAAAAAATGAAAGAATCGCGCCGGTTTACGCCGGAGCAACAAGCAATAATTGCCGAGGAAAGGGGTGCACTATGACAAAATCTATTACTGCGAAACACATAAATGAGGCGCTGGAATTTCGTCACGCTTGCAAGAAGTTTGATCTTAATAAAAAAATTTCAGACGATGACATAGAATTGCTTTTGCAGGCAGCGCGCTTGGCGCCAAGTTCATACGGCATGGAGCAATGGAATATCATCGTAGCACAGGATGTGAATTTGCGTATGCAATTGAAAAAGGCGAGTAGTCTCGTGAACAGTCCGCGCTTTGATGCGAGCCATATATTGGTTTTCACTGCGAAAACTGCGAGCGGGTTTGATAAACATATGACACACATGCTGCGCGACGTAAAAGGCGCGAATGCAGTAACGGCGGCAGCGATGAAGGCGGGCTGGAAACATTGGGCGAAAACTGATTTTAAGATATACGATACGCCGGATGGACTACACCAGTGGGCGGCACGCCAGGCATATATCGTACTCGGGTTTGTCATGCTAGCAGCGGCAGAGCTAGGAATTGATTCGTGTGCGATCGAGGGTTTTTCAATTGATAAAGTAGCTGCCGCGTTAGAAAGTTTCAAATTGATCAACCGTGATAACGATTTGCCTGTAGTAATGCTAGCACTTGGTTACCGTGCCGACGAATCAACACACCCGCGTACCCGCCGTGAAATGGACGAGATTGTAACGTGGTATTGATAGCTCTAAAGTTGTTTATTTGCTACGTTGCCGACGTTTTTTTTCGCTTTTCTACACCAACTAAATATCGTCCAAATGTCCAGCCGTGGCAGATTTTTGGTACAATCCATTCCCACGCTATCCACCAAAGTATCAGAATAGCTTGCGGACTGATTTGATAAATCGCTGGGGCATAGACGCGCAGTATCATGGCACTCACTGATGCTATGAGCATAATTGCTACTGCATCAATACACCCGGCGAGGAAGTGATTGGCGAGATTGTTCTTTACAGGCTCAGCGTTGAGCGGCTGGCTTTTAGATATTTCTTGAGACGGAATGTCATGGTGTAGCCGAGCAACAAATGCGCCGAGCGGTATAAAGAAACAGATGTTAGCGATAATTTGCAGTGCAGCGGTTATGTGCTTGCTAGGTTGCGCAATATCAACAATCCAATGAAGCGGGATAAGTTGCGGCGATAAAGACTGTTTCGCGTAAAACGACGCTGGGTTGTCGGGCATCGGATAGAGAGTGAATAATCCAAGCCCAAGCAAATACAGTATAAATGTATACGAAAAAATAACATATCCCCATGTTGCCCGCCGCCGTGCTATCAGCCGCGCAATGATGAACGGGATTGTCAGCAGAATGCACATAAATGGCCAATACACCAGGCTCAATGCAAAAGACTCCGAAAACGGTTGAAGAAAATGACGCATATATGCTATGTATGATAGCACAGCGCAGGATGCTTATTTTTGATACGGTTTTCTCAGGCTATAATGAAAATATATGAGAATTACCGTTTACCTAAAACCCGGCAGCAAACGCGGTGATATGGTGGTTGAAAACGCCGACGGCAGCCTAACGATTTTCACGAAAGAGCCGGCGATTGACGGGCGGGCAAATGCAGCGGCAATTCGACTTGCCGCTGCGCATATGGGGGTTGCAAAAACGCGCGTAGTACTACTGCATGGACGGGCGGCGCGGCGGAAGGTATTTGAAGTTAATGATCAATAATAACAACTAGAGCCAACTACTTTTGAGTGCGGATTTTTAGAAATTTGAAAGCATCTTTTTCAGCTGCTGGGTATAATTCCAAGGTTTCCAGGTTTATCATAGATGCAGGAATAATTAACCGCGTGTAGGAGTCTGGGCGAGACCCGTATCTGACAAGAGATACCTCTTGTACACTTGCGTAACATTTTAGGTCAAAATACTGCGGTTGATTCTTTCGCCTATCGCATTCTGGATTAAGCTTAAAGTCAATCCCTTTGGCATCTTCCTCCGCTGATCCATGAATGTAGATATCACCTGCTGATTTGAATGCTTTTGCAATTGCGACCTCGCCAGCTATGCCGCGGACGCATCCAGGTATTTCACGTTTGCTATATTCACGAGGAAGCAGAGAGTAAAACGTACCCTCTATAAAATCTTTGACGTCTGAAGCAGACATCTGCGTATCTCTAGTCAACACAAAATTCGTCATGTCATGCATGAGACGAGCCATCTCTGCTGCTTCTTTTTTCTCTGTCTTGCTTGAATCTTCCAAACCTAGATCTATTTGCCTATTTACGCGGTCTCGGTTATTGTTGCGCCATGCAGCGGGGATTGCCTCAAGAATCGCAACTGCCAAATTTCTTTCGGCTTCTATTTTCTTAAGTTCTGCTTTTGAATCTGGGCGGATAGTAGCTTTTTCTATGTTGCCGCCGTTAGAACCGCTTTTTATCGATTTTTTAAGGCGACTGATATCCTTGCCGAAAAACGAATACGCAACAGATTGAGCAATTGATGAACGCCTGTCGGGTGACAGTTGCTGTTCTTCAAAAAGTATGTGGCGATCTGGGCGGTCGATGGATTCAATGTCTTTGCGCGATGCATGAGGATTCAGCGCTTTGTATACTCGTTTTTGATATGCGGTTAGTATATCGTTGAAGACGGGAACAGAAAGCTCAGAGGATTCTCTCTCAACTGGTTGCGGTCCAAACTCGCATGAATAGCATCCTATCTCGGCTGCATCTTCTACTGATAGAAATTTAAGAATCGGACACAGCGGACGTTTACCGGTGTGTTTATTGTCGCTCTCTTCAATGCTATCAATTTCCTCAAGCACTTGACTAAGCGCTTGGTCATCTAGTATCGTATCTTCTGTATTTTCCGCACAGCTTAGTATAGATTCTTCAAAATTCTTTTTCACAGTTTAATAATATAACATAATAATGCTTATTAGTCAATAACATTGAATGGGGTATTGCTGCAAACTGCGGTACATGATACAATATGCAGTCGGTGGCTAAGAAAAAGTGTAAATAAAGAAGGAGTTTACGAGATATGGAAAAAAGCTATAATTTACCAGTTCACCCTGATAACCAGTGCGAGGCTAAGGTTAAATCTGGACGGTGCCACGAACAGGCTTCAACACGGTTGTTGGTTGAAGAAGGAGAGGAAGTAGTTTCAATGCTAGCTTGTTATTTTCATACAAAAGCTACAATGGAGGGGTTGTCTTACCCGACCGCAGGCGGAAAAAAGCAAGTTGAGACGATTGATAATAAAACAGGGTTGCCAGCATCTGATAACATCATTGAGCAGTTTTAGCTGCTCGCTAATTAAATAATTAAAAAACGCTAGACAACAAAAAACCTAGCGTTTTTTACGTTTGAATTACACTTGGTCGCGCTACGACGACCACTACTTCATCGAGGTCGACCGCGACACCGAGAACCCCGCCCGTTTTCTGGCCGCCTGCCAGCGCTACGCCGCCTACTACGCCAGTGGGGCCGAGCAGCGAGCCTGCGGCGTCTTCCCGCTCGTGCTGTGGGTAGTACCCCACGCCGCGCGCCGCCAGCAGCTGCGCCGCGTCATCGCCAGCGACCAACGCCTGCCTGCAGCGCTTTTCGCTGTCATCACTAATCAGCAGATCGGGGAGACGATACGGAATGGGGCGGTGAGTGCATGAAGTACCGTTAGTCGTTCTTTGACAACGTGATGTCCAAAACAGAGTCGGGAGTATTCGTGCACAACGCCCGGAAGGCATCAATGAACCACCAGCCGAAAGGTGCATCTCTGTCTGGATCTATCGCGCCGGCGTCGACTGAGTCGAGACAGAGGAAGCCGACAAGGGAATCTGTAGGCGGTGGCCTGCCGATATCGCGTATCCCCCAGACGAGAACAGATTCGTACTGCCGGTTCGGGCTGGAGTTTTGGTAGTCGTTCTCGGTGGAGACCGAGGAGGAGTGCCACATTAGCTGGCCAGCACTGATCGCTTTAAAGTCGGTGTTGTGCGTGATGAGGTTGTACTCGTCATCGTCCAGCAAGGTGGTGTTGCTTCGCGCAAGCGTGACGGCGACGCGCTTGCCTTTGTCATCGGTCTTGATGATCTTGATACAAGCTCTCATCTCGTGCCCGCTCAACCAGCTATAGGTGCGGGCGAACCGAGTGAGTGCTTGGTGGATCTGATTGCGAGCGTACTTGCGAGGATTGTCGGAATTGCTGATCTTGAATGCTGACTTCTGAAGGTCGTGTGTGAGCGAGGAAACTTCTTTGGCGGCAGCGCGCATAGCCTCGGCGTTCGCTTGCACGGATGTCGCTTCTTCAAGCGCGTTGCCAACATCGCTTTTGAAATCATCGAGATGCTTGGCGAGAGAAACGTCGAAATGCGATAGGTAGCGAGTTGTGGCTCGTGCGGAAGTGATCGATGCGCGACCAACACAGCCAAGAGCCCGACAATCACTAAGGGGATTCGCCATGGAGAAGGGATAATCTCGGGAAATGGGCCAACAAAATAGCCAAGAATCGTTATGAATGCAGATGAATATCCGACGAATTCGAGAATGGCAGCAGGGATGTGACGGGAAGGCAGTGGTGGGCGGTCGGTATCGATTGCATTATCTTGAGACGTCATAGGCCTCACCAGAAAGATGGGATGGCTACGTTAGAGAGACTTCGGCGTTAATGACTTGATTGGTTTCTGCATCAACGGTTGTGAACAAAGTCCATCTGTCGTCATAGGGGCGCGAGTAGACTAAAGCGTGGATAACCTTGCCGTTCAGAGTTACCGTGAATTCCTCGGTTAGTTTACCCCACTCCTCAGGGGTAGTGGAAGGCGTTGCTTCAGCGTCCATCGTGGTGACAGCGTCCTTGGTTGTTTCTGTGGCTGTGCTTGTCGCTCCTGTGCTGTCCGGAGATGCGAGATCTACGGCATGGCGCCCGATCGTAGCACCAACCTCCGGCTGTTCGGTATAGCGCTCGCCGTGGTGCGAGGAACATGGTGGTCGGCCGTGTCGGGGCAACCTATTGGATTCTTTCATACTATAAGTGTATCTTTTGAGTCGGCGACTGTCAATTGTCTATAGCGCCTTCCTCTCAGCGTCTTGTGTGAATGTGTGGTGATGTCGGTGTGATGACTGGACATTTTCTCGATGTGGAGCGTTACTAGAAATAGCGAAGTGAATCAACATTACCTACTATGAAAGGAGTAAACAATGAGCAATACGCTATCACCTAATTATGGAGCAACAGGGCGCGCTACCGCCCCCTCTCCCACCATCCAAAACTCGGCCGAGCAGCTGGCCCAGGAGCTGACTCCCCGGCGCGCCGTGTCCTACCTGCGTGTCTCTACCCGTGAGCAGGCCCGGCGGGGCGGCCGTGGGAGGGCTTCTCCATCCCGGCCCAGCGGGCGGTCAACAAGCGCAAGGCGATGAGCATCGGCGCAATCATCGGCAAGGAGTTCACCGAAGGTGGCGTCAGCGCCACTACCACGCGGCGCCCGGCTCTTCAGGCGATGCTGACCTACCTGGAGGAGGAGGCCCGGGCGGGGCGGCCGGTCGACTACGTCATCGTCCACAAGCTCGACCGCCTGGTGCGCAACCGCTACGACGACACTACCTTGGGCAAGCGCTTCGATGAACTCGGCGTTCGGCTGGTGTCGATCAGCGAGAATATCGATCAGACGCCCGGTGGGCTGCTGGTACACGGCATTATGGCCAGCATCGCCGAGTTCTACTCCAAGAACCTCTCCAATGAGGTGAAGAAGGGCATGGCAGAGAAGGTCCGCAATGGTGGCTGCATCGGCCGAGCGCCGCTGGGCTATCGCAACGTCATCACGACGAAGAACGGCCAGGAGGCGCGCATCGTGGTGGTGGATGAGGTACGTGGGCCACTGGTGGCCTGGGCCTTTAAGGCCTACGCCAGCGGGGAGTGGACACTCAGGCGCTTGGCCGAAGAGCTGACGCTGCGCGGCCTGACCACCGTACCGACCGCCTCACTGCCGGAGAAGCCAGTGACGGTGCAGCTACTCAGCAAGGTGCTACACAATCCCTTCTACGTCGGTGAGGTGGTCTACCAGGGGGTGCACTATGCCGGGAGCCATGAGCCCTTGGTGGATCGAGCGACGTACGAGTCGGTGCAGACGCTGCTGACCACCCGCGTCAACGGTGAGCGGACGGTCAAGCACGCCCACTACCTGAAGTCGACGATCTACTGCGGCATCTGTGGTTCCCGTCTCATCGTGACGAATGTGAAGCCCCGCGGTGTGGTCTATGAGTACTTCGTCTGCTTGGGGCGGCACTCCAAGAAGCAGCCGCAGTGCTTGTTTCGGGCAACGCTGGCGGAGCAGATTGAGGATGAGATCGTCCGGCTCTATGACCGAGTGGCGTTGCGGCCTGGGCAGCGAGCTGTCCTTGAACCTGCCTTGCAGCGGCAGCTGTCCATGCTGGTAGCGGAGTCGACTCAGCGGCTGACGGAAGCGAAGACCGTGCGGCGACGGCTCGAACGGGAGCGAGACAAGCTCCTCCAAGCTCACTACGCCGACGCCATTCCGCTTGAAGTCCTCAAGCGTGAGCAAAGCCGGATAAGCCGTGAGCTGCGCGGCGTGGAGCGACAGATGACGGGGCTGGAGGGTGAGATGACAGAGCGGCAGGTCTTGGTTGGGCAGGCGTTAGATATTGCCCAGCACATGGCCACCGCCTACCGGCAGGCTCCTGAGCACATCCGGCGCATGCTCAACCAAGTGCTCTTCGACAAGGTGTACATCACACCAGACGACGAGACCGGGCTGCTCACTGCGATAGTGCGCTACCAGCCACCGTTTGATGGGGTGCTGGGGGTGAGAGACGTGACGACGGCAGGCGACGGACTACAGCGGGCGGGCGGCAATGCGGCGGGTGCGGTGGAGGAGATGGATGATGACCTTGATGCGATGGATGGTGGGACAGGCGAATCGAAGACTATGGCCAGCGACACTCCTACATCTCCTCGAGACGATGAAGTCACATCGAGCCAGCCAAGTGACATCGTCGTCTCGGCATCAGAAGGGCCAGGCTTGCACGGTCTGCCAGATGATGGCCTTCCTGCCCCAAAACCCAGCAAAAACAAGCAAAAACCCACGTCATGGGGCTCCCATGACGTGGGTTTGAGTGTTGACTCAATGGTCGGGGTGACTGGATTTGAACCAGCGACCTCACCGTCCCGAACGGTGCGCGCTACCAAGCTGCGCCACACCCCGACGTCTTCTTTAGTATACCCGACCATCGAGTATAATAAAAGCATGAGTTTAGAGAGGTACCTTGCTACTGCTACATTGCTGTCCGAACAAATTACGCTTCGTGAACTAGCGATTATCCTGCGCGAGCTGGTACGTGTCCAGACAGTGCCGGGCGCAGTAGTTGAATTTGGCTGCTACGCGGGCACGACGAGCATCCATATCGCGCGGTGGCTAGGCGGTAAGCAATTTCATGTTTACGATTCATTTGCTGGTTTGCCAGAGAAGACAACGCCCGACATTAGTCCTATCGGCGAGCAATTTCGCCCGGGTGAGTTACTGGCGACGAAAAAGCAATTTATGACGAATTTCAAAAAAGCTGGCGTACCATTGCCGCATGTTCATAAGGGGTGGTTCCGTGATTTGCATTCAAGTGATGTACCAGCATTAATCAGTTTTGCGTTTTTGGATGGTGATTATTATGAGTCGATTCTCACGCCGCTGCGGCTTATTGAAGGTAAGCTAGCGGATGGCGCGGTTATCGTCGTTGATGATTATGTAAACGAGGCGCTGCCAGGTGCTGCGCGGGCGGTTGACGAATGGCTGCGGACTCACCCGGCGCGTTTACGCGTTGAGCAATCACTTGCGGTAATATATCCGCAGTCTACTGCTACGGATTGACACCGCCTGCTTTTAGAATCGTTTGCAGCCCGTTGTATCCGCCGGCGAAACCACTCGTCGTGTAGTTGTTGACTACTATGTATGGTAGACCTGATACACCGAGCGCAAGTGCTCGTTTGGTGTTAGCTTCAATTTCGGACTTATGCTTTTCGCGTGTCATGCAATCGCTAAATGTAGCAATGTCTAACTTAGCTGATTTTGCCGATTCAGCGAAGTAGCTGAGCGGCAACTTCGGAATCTCTTTTGGCACAGCAACATTTTTCACACCGATACCTTTATCAAAGTAGTCGGATTTGATGCGCGGTACGATGTCGTGCGTATACTCCCAATACTTATTTTGGTCGGCGGCGCAGTAAGCGGCCTCAGCGCCTTGTTCGCTGTTGGGTACCATGCTTTTAAGTACAGTGACGACGCGGTGTTCATAGCGTAGTTTGCCAGGTTTGATGTACGTATTGTTAAATTCGTGCTGTGATGTTGCCGCTTCAACCTGAGCGCAGTACGAGCAAAAATAGTCAGTGTAATCAATAAAAACGTTTTTTGTGTCCGCATTGCCGCGCGACATATGCTGCACCCATGGCTTGCTGTCGCCGACATGCTGGTTAGGTGGACGGTTCGCTATATTATATACAAATAACGCGACAATACCAGCGGCGACAATGCTAAGAACGATGTTAATTGGTGCAATACCACGATTATTACGCATGAGACTCCTTTTGCTGTGTTAATTCCGTATGAATATAAACGATATAACCCGACCTCGCAAGCGACCATATACTCAAACAAAGCGCGACGACCAGTACGAGGCTGTTGGCAATATGCGCGGCAGTTGTGGCGGCAGCGCCAGAAAAGAACAAGGTCACGATCGGTAAAATAAGCGACGTACCGCAGGGAACGCAGCCGAGTCCAAGCGCAGCGGCCACGGCAGCAATACCGCTCGTTGCGGTTTGGCGCGACGCAAGCTGCTTGTTGTTTGCGCGGTTATGTTTGACGTCGAACACGATGGCGGCAATGGCGACACCCTGCAAAAGTGAAATAAGAATAATGAGAAAACCGGTGCTTGTCGTAAATGCGTCGCGGGCTAATGTGGCAATAAGCTGTCCGATAAGGGCAAGCTTATCGACAATTGGCAGCGAAGATAGAAAAAGTGATCCGTAGAAATTGATATGAATCAGCCCGTAAATGACGATCGAAAATAGAAATGCAACAGCAAAACTGAGCACGACGTACCGCGGCTGCCGGATAAGGCGTTTTAGTCCAGTGAGCGATAACAGCCCCCGCCGCCAATCAAAGCCTTTCATAACTAAATTATACCGCGATAGCGCGCAGAAGGCTAGAAATGTCTATTGGTTGAGGTTCATGTAAATCTTGATCTCACAAAAATGGTGTAAAATAGTAACTGGATTAACGGGAAGAACATCTATGAAACCGATTTTGAAATTATGTAAACCGTACGTTGCGGCGTTTGTTGCGCTGGTGGTATTCACGTATGTCGCAGTGATGATGTCGCTGCGCTTGCCGGATTATTCAGCGAATATCGTCAACAAGGGGATTATTTTGCAAAATCTTGATTCGATTTGGGCGGATGGCCGCATGATGATCGTCGTTGCGCTGATCGGCGGCGTTTGCACGATTGCAAGCGTATTCTTTGCGGCGCGGATTGCTACAGGATTAGCGCGAGATGTACGCCGGCGGGTGTTTGCGCAGATTGAGAATCTTGCGATTGCGGATTTTAATCAGTTCTCTACCGCGTCGCTTATTACGCGCTCAACGAACGATATTCAGCAAATTCAGATGACATTGATGATGCTGCTGCGTTTTGCGCTGATGGCGCCGCTGATGGCGGTTGGTGGTATTCAGAAAGCGTTAGAAAATGCGCCAAATTTGACGTGGATCATCGCATCGGCAGTGGCGGTGCTGTTGATTATAATTGTTATACTCTTCGCTGTGGCGGTTCCGCGATTCAAGAAATTACAGCAGCTGGTTGATAAACTGAATCTAGTAACGCGCGAAAACTTAACGGGTTTGCGGGTTGTGCGGGCGTTCCACAATGAAAAAATTGAGCAAACGAAATTTCAGCGCGTGAATAATGAGTTGAACGGACTAAATTTGTTCGTGAATCGCCTGATGATGGTACTTGATCCGGTGATGATGCTAGTTATGAACCTTACAAGCATTGCAGTGGTTTGGTTTGGTGCGCGGCTTGTTGATGCGGGGACGCTAGAAATTGGCAATATGATGGCGTTTTTGCAATACGCAATGCAGGTGATTATTTCATTTTTGATGATTTCGATGGTGTTCATTATGGTGCCGCGTGCGGCGGTGTCGGTGCGGCGCGTCAGCGAGATTTTGAATACGCAGCCGTCAATTACTGATCCGAAACAGCCGAATCATCTTCCGGCGGATGGCGTGGGAAAAATTGAATTTCGTGACGTGACGTTTAGTTACCCGGGTGCGGATTTACCAGTACTGTCGGGCATTAACTTTACTGCTGAACCAGGGCAGACAACGGCGTTCATCGGCAGTACGGGCAGCGGTAAATCAACCCTCATTAATTTAATCCCGCGGTTCTATGACGTGAGCGCTGGGCAGATTCTGCTTGACGGTGTTGATATTCGTAATGTCATGCTCAGTGAGCTGACCTCACGCATCGGCTATGTGCCGCAAAAAGGCGTACTTTTCAGCGGTACGGTCGCGAGTAACATTTCTTACGGTAATCAGAGAGCGTCGCGTAAGGAGCTTGAGAAAGCGGCGCAGGTTGCCCAGGCGGCAGAATTTATTAATGAACTTGACAGTGCGTACGACAGTAGTATTGCGCAGGGTGGCAGCAACGTATCGGGCGGACAGCGTCAGCGGTTATCAATTGCGCGTGCGCTGGCAACGCAGGCACAGATTTATATTTTCGACGATTCGTTTTCGGCGCTAGACTTTAAGACTGACGCGAAACTACGGCGCGCGCTTGCTAAGGAGATGAAACATAAAACTATGCTGATTGTGGCGCAGCGTATCAACACGATTATGAATGCTGATAAAATCATCGTACTTGACGAGGGTAAAATCGTCGGGCAGGGCACGCATGCTGAATTGATGCAGTCGTGCCGTATATACCAAGAAATTGCCGCGTCGCAGTTGTCTGATGAAGAGCTTGCGCAGCTAGCGGCTAATGTTGCTACGCCATCATCAGCATCAAAAAGGTCTGCTACGCGATCTGTCCGGCGGCAGAAAGGAGTAGCGCGATGAGTAATAAACAAGATTTTAAAAAACGACCACGCGTGCGCCAAGGCGGACCGATGGGAAATATGGGTGCGGGCGAAAAAGCTAAAAACTTTCGCGGTACGATGAAAAAATTAGTATGCTATTTGGCGGCGTTTCGTTGGCGGTTACTAGCGGTTGCAGTGCTTGCGGTTGGCAGCACAATTTTTGCAATCGTTAGCCCGAAAATACTCGGCGAGGCAACTAACCAGATCGTGAAAGATTACGTTAGTATCAAAGCATACGATACAATCACGAAAAAACTACCGGCGGATACAAAGCTGCCAAGCGGCACAACGGGAGGTGATATATTAAACAAGTTGCCAAACAAATCGGAGATTGAAAACAAAATCCCAGCCGGTCAGCTTGATGCGATCCGCGCGCTTGATATGACGAAAAGACCAGCGTTTCACTTTGATGCAATCGGTCAAATCGTTCTATGGCTTGTTGGGCTATATCTGTTGAGTGCAACGCTCCGCTATCTTGAGAGCTGGATTATGACAAGTGTGACACAAAAAGTAACATTTCAGATGCGGCGTGATATCTCATTGAAAATTAACCGTTTGCCGCTCAGCTATTTTGATAAGCAAACTTACGGTGAGGTGCTCAGCCGCGTCACGAACGATGTTGATACAATCAGCCAGACGCTAAATCAAAGTTTGTCGCAAATCGTGTCGGCAGTAGTAATGATTGCTGGTATCGTCGCAATGATGCTATCAATTAGTTGGCAGATGACAGTAGTAGCACTTCTGGTGTTGCCAGTGAGCATGGGTTTTGTGCTGCTAATTGCGAAAAAATCGCAGGTACAATTTACTCGTCAGCAAACTGAGCTCGGCGAACTGAACGGGCATATTGAGGAAATGTATGCCGGGCATCAAGTCATGCGCGTATTTAACGGGCAAGCGCGGTCGCTCGCAAAATTTACGACAATTAATAATCAACTGCACGTAAGTGCTTGGAAATCGCAGTTTTTGTCGGGGCTGATGTGGCCAATTATGAATTTCGTTGGAAATTTGGGCTACGTTGGCGTGGCAGTGTTGGGCGGTTGGCTGGCGATCAATGGTCGCTTGCAGGTTGGCGATATTCAGGCGTTTATTCAATATATGCGGCAGTTTAATCAGCCGATTGAGCAGACGGCAAATATCGCTAACGTTTTGCAATCAACGGCTGCGGCGGCAGAGCGAGTATTCGAGTTTATCGACGAACCAGAGGAAGCGCGCGAGGGTAGGGATTTGGTAAAGCTAGAAAAAGTGAAGGGCGGCGTGGAATTTGATAACGTCACCTTTGGTTATAATCCAGATGAGCCGGTTATCAAGGGCTTATCGGCGCGCGTCAAGCCAGGCCAGCGTGTGGCGATCGTCGGTCCGACGGGCGCGGGCAAAACCACCCTGGTCAATTTACTGATGCGATTTTATGAAATTAACAGCGGCGCAATCAAAATTGACGGCGTTGATATCCGCCAGATGAAGCGCAGCGACGTGCGGCAGATGTTTGGTATGGTACTGCAGGATACATGGCTATTTAGTGGCACGATTCGCGATAATTTGCGTTACGGTCGTCCGGACGCTAGCGACGATGAACTGATCGCTACCGCCAAAGAAGCGCACGTTGATCACTTTGTTCGCTCGCTGCCAGGCGGCTACGACATGGTGCTTGACGAAGAGGCAACGAACATTTCGCAGGGTGAAAAACAACTGCTGACTATCGCACGGGCGATGCTTGCTAAAACGCCAATGCTGATTTTAGACGAAGCCACCAGCTCAGTTGATACGCGCACTGAAGTGCTGATTCAGCAAGCAATGGATCGGCTAATGAAGGGTAAAACCAGCTTCGTTATCGCCCATCGGCTCAGTACGATTCGCGACGCTGATCTGATTTTAGTCGTGAAAGACGGCAATATCATTGAGCAGGGTACGCACCAAGCGTTACTCGATCAGCATGGTTTCTATGCCGAGCTATATAATAGCCAGTTCGCAGATTAGCGTATACTAAAAGAATGGATGTTGTTTTCTCAGTTGATAAGCAGGCAGCTTTTTATTATTGGCTGCAGATTGTTGCTGGGTGGGATGATTCGTCGGCGGTCGACGCAAAGTCGTTAGCGTATTATACAGGGCAAATTCACTCTGTGTTGTCGCAAGAACAACGAAAAGCACTGCACGATGTAAAATATATTTTGCAGCACAATGCCAACCCGCGGCAGCTGTTGGCAGAATTATACGCTGGTAATATTCGCTCGCATGATGCGCAGACAATTGCAGAGCGGACGCTGTCGTGCCTGCCGCTGTTTGAGGCGTTCGTTTGGCGTGATGCGCAAAAAACCATGCTGAGGTGGCGCGATTTACTCCAGGCGTATGATTTCGCGCGTACTAATGAATTGCTTATGAATATTAAGACCTTTCTCGCTTCGACATTTGATTTGCATACCACGCTTACAGTCTATATATTACCGAATATCCCCGATACGGGAGTGATTGGGCATCGGATTAGCGGTACCGACTTTATCTTGCTGCGCCCGTATATTGAGTACCGCCAAAGCGCTATAGCAAATGTTGTTACCGTTGTGCTGCATGAGTATATTCACGCGATAGAATCAGGCTCGACGCATAGCCGCGCATTGATGAAGCAATCATACGAGATATGCATTGCCGCGAATCATATCCGTCCGCCGCATGGATTTACTTGGAAAAATATGTACATTGAAGCGTTGGTGTATTGTTTTGCGAACAATATAACCGGCGGATATGCTCGAACGGTTGTGTCTGGTAAACCGTTACCGAGGATTGAAGAGTTTCAACGCGGATTTCACAGATTGCGAGCGAAAGGTGCTGCCACGACAAACGATGTAATTGCATGGGCGGGCTTATGCATTACGGATATGGTGGCGCAGTATATTGATGAGGGGAAGGTGATTGATGTAGCAGTCGTCGATCGCATTAGTGGTATATACAAAGACATGTACTTGACAAAAAAAACGGGCATATGATAGCATAAGGAGACCAAGCAGTTATTTGAAGTGACGGCAGATATGGCGGAGCTATGCAAAGAAAGTATCTTCCTCGAGTTAACTCAAGCGGCCTCACAGAAGAAGAAAAGATGATCATTGACCGTGTTATTAGGCTTCTTGGCAATAAAACTGCAACTGAACTATCCGACCTCTCTCATCAAGACATGCCTTGGATAAAAGGGACAGAGGGTAAGATTATTGATCTGAGTCTTATTAAGAATACTCCCGCTGATTGGTCTATGTTAATGTGTCGCAGTTCTATTGTTTAAATTCCAGGTTCGTTTTAGAGCTACTAAAACAAAACGGCTTTTATGTCGAGCTTTATAATAGCCAGTTTGCTGAGTGATTGGGCGAGTGTTGATTATAAAAATATAAATTCTATACTGTGATCATGAAAAGAATGATTACCGT
>ERZ773063.573-NODE-573-length-23992-cov-10.956302_pt1 | contig 23992 bp, 20 predicted proteins | sample MGYA00580625_ERZ773063 | MGnify/ENA primary metagenome ERZ773063 (study PRJEB29015, sample SAMEA2738022) | human oral metagenome | biome: human oral; feature: human-associated habitat; material: dental | place: China | collected 2042 ... | reverse complement strand
CCAGCGGGGGAGCCGGGCCACGCGACCGGTCGGCGCGCGAGGCCGGGGACGGGCGCGCACCCGGCAGGCCGGGCGGGCGGGCCGCCGCGCAGGACGGGGCCGACGCCTGGTACCGGCGCAAACTCGCCCGCCGCATCGTCGCGCTGCTCGCCTGCGTCGCCCTGTGGCTGCTGCTGTCCTACGCGGCGATATCGACGGCCGCCGGGCAGGTGCTGGACACCCTGCTCATGGAGGCGACCATGCGCGCCACCGGGCGTCTGGTCTCCTTCACCTCGGTCGTGACGGGGGTCGTGTCCGTCCCCGCCATGGTCGTCGCGGGCGTCGTCGTGGCGCTGGTGGCGGTGGCGCGCAAGCGCCCCACACTGGCGGGCCGCGCCCTGGGCATGGTGATCGGCGCGAATGTGACGACCCAGCTGCTCAAGGACATGATCTCGCGCCCGGATCTCGGGATGACCACGGGGATCTCCAACTCGCTGCCCTCGGGGCACTCGACCGTCGCGGTGACGCTGTCGCTGGCCCTGGTCGCGATCGCTCCGCAGTGGCTGCGCGCCCCCTCCGCGTGGATCGGGTGGGCGTGGACCTCCCTGATGGGGGTGTCCGTCATGATGGCGGGTTGGCACCGCCCCGCGGACGTGGTGGTCGCGGTGCTGATCGCGGGCGCGTGGGCCCTGGCGCTCTCCCCCATCGAGAGGCGCGCCCGGCACGGCAAGAGGGTGTCGAAGGTGATGCTGTGGGCGGTGCTGGCCGCGGGGGCGCTGGCCTTCTCGCTGACGCTGGTCGGCCTGTGGGGCTTCTCCATGTCGGCGGGGGCCCCGGGCTCGGGCTACGGCTTCAACGACTTCCTCTCCGTCCGCCCGTGGCGGTCCCTCGTCCTGGGGATGGGGGCGTGCGCGTGGATCGTGGCGGTCGTGGGCGCCGTGGTGCGCGAAGTCGACCTGCTCGCCGACGACTCGCGCAGCGCGTGAGGGAACGCCCGCGCGCCCGGCGCGCCTATAGTCGTCCGTGGATTGTTCGAGGGGCCCCGCCCCCCGTGGAAGGAGAGTCATGAGCGATAAGACCCCCCGCGCCGCGGGCCAGGCGGTCGCCTCTGCCCCGGGGCGCTTCGTGCTCGCCCTGCTGAGGATCTCCGTGGGCTTCGTCTTCCTGTGGGCGTTCCTCGACAAGGCCTTCGGCCTGGGGTTCCCCACTCCGTCCCGGCGCGCCTGGATCCACGGGGGCGAACCCGCCCAGGGCTACCTGCGGGGGGCCCTCGACGCGACCAAGCCGTTCACGCCTTTCTTCCAGTCCCTGGCCACGCCCCTGGCCGACTGGCTCTTCATGTCGGGACTGCTCTTCGTCGGCGCGGCCACAGTGCTCGGCGTCGCCTCCCGCCTGGCGGCACTGGCCGGGGTGGTGATGATGGTCATGATGTACCTGGCGGAGGGGACTTTCGTCGTGGGGTCCGCGAACCCCGTCGTCGACTCGCACCTGGTCTACGCGCTGGTCCTCGTCCTCGTGGCGCTGCTGGGCGCTGGCGACACGCTGGGGCTGGGGAAATGGTGGAGGCGCCTCGGCCCGGTCAAGAGGGTCCCGCTGCTGGTGTGAGCGGATTCATGGCCCGCCGCGCGCGGTCCCGCGTCGGGCGGGGGCTTGGAATGGCGCGGTTCTCCCGCCGCCCCACAAGGACCATGGTCCCGGATCTGATTCGCCGGGATGGGATCCTCCGAGGCGGCCCGGCGCGTCGGACGTCCCGGCCGCGATTCCCGTCCTGGCACTAGATATAGTGTTCTCTGTTGGTTCGACCCACTAGATTTAGTGGGCCCTGGAACCAGGGCGAGGTGGCCCCAGCCGCCCGCGAGTATTCGGAACACGTAGAGAACCAGGTGAAACATGACCGCCAGCGCCGCCTTGACCATCGACCCCGTCGCCACAGTCGACGAGTACCTGGACCGCTCCGACTGGCGGGTCAACGCCAACGCCAACCAGGGGTACTCCCTCGGCGGCCTCATCCTCAACTCCGCCGGCAAGATCATCGCCAACTACTGGCTCGAGAAGGTCTACACCCCGCAGATCTCGGCCCCCCACCGCGAGGGCGACTACCACATCCACGACCTCGACATGTTCGCCGGTTACTGCGCGGGCTGGTCCCTCAAGCGCCTCATCCAGGAGGGGTTCAACGGCGTCACGGGCGCCATCGCCTCGGCCCCGCCGCGCCATTTCTCCTCCGCCTGCGGCCAGATCGTCAACTTCCTGGGGACCCTGCAGAACGAGTGGGCCGGCGCCCAGGCGTTCTCCTCCTTCGACACGTACATGGCGCCCTTCGTGCGCCTGGACGCCATGGACTACGACGAGGTGCGCCAGTGCATGCAGGAGCTCATCTACAACCTCAACGTCCCCAGCCGCTGGGGAAGCCAGTGCCCCTTCACCAACCTCACCTTCGACTGGACGTGCCCCGACGACCTGGCCGACGAGCACCCCATGATCGGCGAGGAGGTCGTGGACTTCACCTACGGGGACCTGCAGTCCGAGATGGACGTCATCAACCGCGCCTTCATCGACGTCATGAGCCAGGGCGACGCCGACGGGCGCGTTTTCACCTTCCCCATCCCCACCTACAACATCACCCCCGACTTCGACTGGGAGGGCGAGAACGTCGGCGCCCTCTTCGACATGACCGCCAAGTACGGCCTGCCCTACTTCCAGAACTTCATCAACTCCGACCTGGACCCCCACATGATCCGCTCCATGTGCTGCCGCCTCCAGCTCGACCTGCGCGAGCTGCTCAAGCGCGGCAACGGGCTCTTCGGCTCCGCCGAGCTCACCGGCTCGGTCGGCGTCGTCACCCTCAACATGGCCCGCCTCGGCTACCTCCACAAGGGCGACGAGGCGGCGCTGGTCGCGCGCATGGACGAGCTCATCGACCTGGCGTCCGCCTCGTTGGAGATCAAGCGCGCCACCATCCAGGAGCAGATGGACAGGGGCCTGTTCCCCTACTCCAGGCGCTACCTGGGCACCCTGGACAACCACTTCTCCACCATCGGCGTCAACGGCATGAACGAGATGGTGCGGAACTTCAGCGACGACGCCTACGACCTCACCGACCCGCGCGGCTTCGACATGTGCGTGCGCCTGCTCGACCACGTGCGCGAGCGCATGGTCCAGCTGCAGGAGAGCACCGGGCACCTGTACAACCTCGAGGCCACGCCCGCGGAGGGCACCACCTACCGCTTCGCCAAGGAGGACCGCAAGCGCTACCCGGGCATCATCCAGGCCGGCACCGACGAGCAGCCCTACTACACGAACTCCTCGCAGCTGCCCGTCGCCTACACGGACGACCCCTTCCAGGCGCTCGAGGACCAGGAGGTCCTGCAGGGCAAGTACACGGGCGGCACCGTGCTGCACTTGTACATGGGCGAGCGCATCAGCTCGGGCGCCGCGTGCCGGGAGATGGTCCGCCGATCCCTCACGGCCTTCAAGGTCCCCTACATCACGATCACGCCGACCTTCTCCATCTGCCCCGTCCACGGCTACCTGGCCGGAGAGCACTTCACCTGCGACAAGTGCGCGGCCGCGCGCCCCGGCCGCGAGCCCCAGGCGTGCGAGGTGTGGACCCGTGTCATGGGCTACTTCCGCCCCGTCCAGTCCTTCAACATCGGCAAGAAGGGCGAGTACAACGAGCGCCAGATGTTCTCCGAGGGAGCGGCCAACGCCCACGGAGAGCTCGTCGGCGCCTACGGGGCCAGGGCGTGACCACCGCCCGCCCACTGAGCGGGGCCGGGGCGGGAGCGGGCGCAGTGCACGGCGCTGGGGCACCGCCCCCGCCCTCCCCGTGCCCTCCCACCCCCGTCCCCGTCCCCGCTCCGCGCCTCCCCGGTGCCGCCGGGCGGGGGCGGGCCCCTGTTCCCGACGACCTGCAGATCGCGGGCCTGGTCCCCATGTCCACGGTCGACTGGCCGGGCGAACTCGTCGCCTCCCTGTTCCTGCAAGGCTGTCCGTGGGCGTGCCCCTACTGCCAGAACGCGGCGATCATCGACCCGCGCGTGCCGGGCGTGGTCGCCTGGGACGCCGTCGAACGGCTGCTCGCCAGGCGCCGGGGCCTGCTCGACGGGGTCGTCTTCTCCGGGGGCGAGGCCACCCGGCAGATCGCCCTCGCCCCCGCCATGCGGCGCGTGCGCGAACTCGGATTCGCCGTCGGCCTGCACACCGCCGGCCCCTACCCCGCGCGCCTCGGAGCGCTGCTGGACGAGGGCCTCGTCGACTGGGTGGGCCTCGATATCAAAGCGACTCCCGCCAACTACCCGGCCGTGGCGGGACGCCCGGGATCGGGTGGGCGCGCGTGGGAGGCGCTGCGGGTGCTCATGGACCACCCCGAGGTGGATCATGAGGTGCGCCTCACCGTGTTCCCCGGGGGGCCGGACGACGGCCTCGAGGTGGCGCGCGCGGTGCGGCAGGCGGGTGCCCGGTCCTTCGCGCTCCAGCAGGCGAGGCAGACCGGCGCCCCCGACGGGTTCGTCGCGCGTGCCCCGGGGTGGGACGACCAGGTGCGGGCGTTGGACCGGGACATAGGGGCCTTGGGCTTCGACGCCTACGAGTTCAGGGGCGCCTAGCGGCTGATGTCAAGGGACAACGCCGTGGGGGGCGTGAAAGCCGTCCGTAAATTGGGCCGCTCCCGCGGTTAGGGGATAAAGTGGGACGGCATCTGTCCCGTACGAATTCTGGAGCACAGCATGGCTGACGAGTTGCACTTCGACGACCCGCTCAGGGCCGCCGCCGACCCTGCCACGGATGCCGAAGCCCTCCGACAGCTGGCGTACCGCTACCCGGAGACCCGCGCTGCCGTCGCGGCCCACCCCCGGGCGTACAGGGGGCTGCTCGACTGGCTGCACCAGTTCGGCGACCCCGCCGTCAACGCGGCGCTCGAGGCGCGCGAGGACTACGACGGGTACATCGACTCCAACGGCTTCCTCGTCATGAGCGGGGACGTGTCGGGCGCGGTCGCCGGATCCCAGATCCGCACGGCCGAGCACGGGATGTACGTGCTCGGGCAGGGGGGCGTCAACAGCTACTCCCAGGTCGAGCGCACGACCCCCTACTCCGCGGTCGCGGGCGGCGCCTCGCCCAAGCCCGAGGTGCAGAGCCGCGAGCAGGTCGTCGCGCAGGTGCGGCGCACTTCGATCTTCGGGAACCGCACTGCGGGCGCCGGTGGGCAGGAGACGCAGGCCGCTTCCGCTTCCGGCGTGGACGCCCCCACGGCGCGGACCTCCTCGGTCGAGACCGCGGTGTCGCGCACTCCTGCGGCGGGCACCCCGGCGGTGGACGCCCCCACGGCGCGGATGCCCGCAGCCGATGCCGGGGCCACCCGCGTCATGGGGGACTCGCCGGAGGGCGCTACGGCGGTCTTCCCCAAGTCCGCTTCGCCGGAGGGCGCTACGGCGGTCTTCCCCAAGTCCGCTTCGCCGGAGGGGGCCACGGCGGTCTTCCCCAAGTCCGGTTCGCCGGAGGGCGCTACGGCGGTCTTCCCCAAGTCCGCTTCGCCGGCGGGGGCCGCGGCCACCATGCCGCTGCCCACGGCCGACCCGCGCCAGCAGGCCACGCGGACCGTGCCCGGTGCGGTCGGCCGCGACTCCGGCGGCCCCTACGCGGCGCCCGGCGCCTCCCCGTACAGAGCGCCCTCCTCCACCAGCCAGTACGCGCCCTCAGGGGGCGCCTCCGCCTCCGGCTACCCTGCTGCGGGCAGGCGGTCCTCCTATTCCGCCGCGTCCACCGCAACGCGCGCGCCGGCCCAGCAGGCGCCCGCCTCGGGTTCCGACTACGACGGCGGTGGCGACGGGGCCGCCCCGAAGAAGCGCAAGGGCGGGCCGAGTGCTCTGGGCATCATCTTCAGCGCCCTCGTCATCGTCGCGATCGCACTGCTCGCAGTCGTGATCTACGTGTTCACGCGGGGGTTCGAGACCCCCAACCCCTCGCCGACGACACCCCCCGCCGCGCAGGCGGCGCCCACGACCGCGTCCCCCACCACGCCCAGCCCCAGCCCGTCGACCACTGAGGCGATCCGCTACCCGGCCCCTGCGAACGCCCAGCAGCTCACGGCGTTCGCCACTCCCTCGGGGAACATCTCCTGTTCCTTCAACTCCACGGGCGTGAGCTGTGTCATCAACTCGAACGACTGGGCGGCGGGGAACTACGCGTCCTGCTCGGGCAGTTCCCACGGCACCCTTTCGATCAGCGGAGACTCCGCGGTCCAGTCCTGCGGCACGTCCGGCGCCACGGCCGCGACCGGCCTCACCTACGGCCAGTACGCCGCCAACGGCGACTACGCCTGTTCGTCGACGGCGGACGGCGTGAGCTGCTGGAACACGAAGAGCGGCGCTTCCTTCGCCCTCGCCCGCGGCGGGTGGATGACGGGAAGCGGCGGGGAGATCGCCCCGGCCCAGTACTCCTGGAACCAGTAGGGCGGGCGCGGGCGGCGCGCTCCTCCGCGCTCGGACGGCCCCGGCGTGGGGCGCCGACCGGGCCGCCCTGCCAGGCCCTGGTGCGCACCCGCCCCGGTCGCGCTGGCCCGCCGTGCGCACGGACGCGCGGCGGGCCCTTTTTGATCGCCGTATATGCGCATGTGTATAGTCATAAACATGCCGACGAAGAACGTGTACATCGCCGAGGCCGACCTTCCGTTGTTCGAACAGGCCGCGCGCCTCGCGGGAGGGAACTCCGCGGCGGTCGTCGCGGGCATCAGGCTCTACCTGGAACACCATGGGAAGAAAGGGCGGCGCGAGATGATGGGGACAGTGGAACTCGAGGTCGATGACGGCCCGGTTGTGAGGACCAAGCGCTTCACGGGGCGCCTGTGCCTGAAGTGGAGGAGGCGCGTGGAGGGCCTGCGCGTCCAGACCTTCCGGGTCTACGCGACCGCGAAGGGCCAGTACGCCGTCCACACCCGCGACGACCCCGACTGGACCGGGATGGGCTCCAGGGACTGGGACTCGGCCGAGGCGGACGGGGCCGACGGCGCGCGGACGTGGGAGGGGGAGTGGTGGCGGCCCCGGGAGCGCAGCCTCCTCGTCTTCCCCGATGCTGCCAGCATGCGGGGACGGCTCCCCGACGGGCTCGTCGACGAGGTCGAGCGGATGGGCGCCGGCCCCCAGGTCGAGGACCTCGACATCTGAATGGCGGGGGCGCGGCGGCCGCAGCGCCCCGGGCGCTCGGACGGCCCGCCCGGTCCGGCCGACCGCTCGGCCTCGGCCCCGCGGCGGGGCGCTCCCTCAGCTTCCGACGGGCCCCAGCACCAGGTTCGCCCACGCTCCGTGCAGGGACTCCTGGTCGGAGGGCTGGAAGATCCCGGCCAGCGCGTCGCGGTAGAGGCGCGAGAGCTCGTGGGAGTTGTAGTACGCCGAGCCCCCGCACGCGCGCATCGCCTGCTCGACGGCGCGCAGGGTCGCCTCGGCGGCCGCGTTCTTCACGGCGGACAGCTGCGGCATCCACGCGGCCCCCCGGTCCGCCCCCGCCTCGACGTCGCGGGCGAGCTCGCGGATCTGGGGTCCGACGGCGTTCATCGCCAGCGCCGCCTCGGCGATGCGCCAACGGATGTCGGGGTCGTTGGAGTAGGTGGTCCGGTTCTTCACGGAGCGCCGGGTCTTGACGTGCTCCGCGGCCACCTCGACCGCGCGCTCGCCGACGCCCTGGTAGGTGGCGGCCAGCAGGATCTCGAAGTGCGCGAAGATGCCGAAGACCACGGGATCCTCGGAGGGGCCCGGATCGGTGACCGTGAGGATCCTGTCGCCGGGGACCGCGACCCCTTCGAGGCGCGTCGTCATCGACTGGGTGGCGCGCATCCCCAGGGTGTCCCAGTCGTCGACGATGGAGTACCCGGGGTCGTCTCGGTGGACCAGGCCGAACACCGATTTGGGCCCCTCGTCCAGGTCGGCGCGCCCGAAGACCAGCAGGCGCGTCCACGCGGGGGACAGCGAGGTGAAGATCTTCGTGCCCTCGAACGAGTACCCGCCGCCGGGGGCGGGCGACGCCTTCGTGGTGGAGCCGAAGAGCACGAGGTCGTTGCCCGGTTCTGAGATGCCGAAGCCGAAGACCTCCCCCGCGGCGGCGTCGCGGAGGATCTGCTCGCCGCGCGGGTTCCCGTGCGCGACCAGGAAGCGCCCCAGCCCCACGATGATCTGGTGCATGTTGATCCCCAGGGCCGTGCCGGGAGCGGCCGCGGCCAGGCGCGTCTGCTCGGCCGCGATCGCCGTCAGGCCCAGGCCGGATCCGCCGAACTCAGCGGGGACGAACGCGCCCAGGTACCCGGCGCCGCGCAGGTCGGCGAGGTCGTCGGCGGGGAAGGAGTTGGTGGCGTCCACCTCGCCCGCGCGGGAGCGGATGCGGGCCAGGAGGTCGTCGGAGAGGAAGTGCATCAGTGGTCCCTTCGGCGGTGGTGCGGCGCGCCCGGGGGCGCCCGGGCCGCCCCCACTCTATCCCGCCGGTCCGCGGGCGCCTGATGCAACGCCCCACAAGGGTGCCGACGGAGTGCGCGCCCGGCCCGTGATCGGCTACGTTAAGGACTGTGAGTAACCCAGAGGCACCCTTGACCCCGCGCCAGCGCTACTTGATGAGGAGGCAGCGGCGCCAGACGGCTGTCTTCTCGATCACGGGGCTGAGCTTGGCCGTCATCGCCCTGGTGGGGACGCTGGTGCTCATCGGCGTCATCCCGATCCCCTTCGGCAATTCCTTCTCGGCGTCCGTGAAGTACGCGGAGGAGGGCGACCTGGTGTGCCCCAGCGTCGGCGCGTACCCGTCGCCGGTCGAGGACGTGAATGTGAAGGTCGTCAACACGACCGCCCACCAGGGGCTCGCCACGGACGCCACGGAGATGCTGATCAGCGCCGGCTTCACGCCGCAGGACCCGGACAACTCGACGACCGAGTACGGGGGGAAGGTCCGCATCTTCGCGGGCGTCTCCGGCGTCGACGACGCCTACACGGTCGCCCGGTACTTCCCGGGGGCGAAGGTGGTCCTCACCGATGCCACCGACAAGGCGGTGACGGTGGAGCTCGGGAACTTCTACGACAGCCCGATCGACGCCGAGGAGGTCGCGCACACCTCGCGGTCCAAGGATCCGCTGGTCCGGCCCGAGGGGTGCTTGCCGGTTCCGCCCAACGGCCTGCAGTCGGGGGACGCGTCCTCCTGATCCGCTGGCCCGAGCCGATGAGGCGGGGGCCGGCCCATGCGCGCGCCCCGGTCAGGCGCCCGCCCCGTCCCCGTCCGGGCCGGAGCCCTCGTCGGTGCCGATCAGGGACGCGAGCCGCGGGAGCCCGCCCCTGCCCCTGACGTTGGCCAGGAGCGCGTGGCCATCGGACCCGTACCACACGGGGATCTGCTCGGGCACGGTCCACAGGGCGTCGGGGACCATCGCGTCGAAGGTGCCGTGCGACATGAACTGCTCGAACTCCGAGAGGGCGCGTATGGCGATGCCCGCGACCTGGTGGGGGCACTCGCGCGCGAACTCGGCGTAGATCTCCGGGTCGTGCTGCCCGTCGTCGCCGACCAGCAGCCACCGCACGTGGGGCAGCATGCGCGACAGGCGGCGCAGTTCGCGGCGCTTGTGCTCGGGCCCCGAGCGGAACCACCCGGTGTTCGACGGGCCGAAGTCGGTCATGAGGAAACAGCCGGTCGGGAAGTGGGTGCGCTCCAGGAAGGAGCGCAGCGCGGGCACGACGTTCCACGCCCCCGTGGACAGGTACAGGACGGGCGCGTGGGAGGGGTTGGGGGCGGTGGTGTGGGACTGGGCGGCGTCGGTGAGGAACTCCGCCATGCCGTCCACCGCCTCGCGCGAGGAGACCCGGTCGACGAAGGCGTGCTTCGCCGCCGTCAGCAGGCGGGGCAGCATCGAGACGATCACGGTGTCATCGACGTCGGAGACGATCCCGAAGTCCTCGGAGTCGCCGACGATCCGGATGGTGACGCCAACGGGTTTGCCCGCGCGCACGCGCCGGCGGACGTGCCCGTCCGGGTGGGCCGGCGCCCCCGGGGCCGGGGCCGCCAGGCGCAGCGCGTCGCCCTCGCGCAGGCCGAGGGCGCGCACGTCCGCCTCGTGGAGCACCTGGATCGTGGCGTCGTGCCACCCGGGGGGCAGGCCGTGCCCGTTGACGACGAGGTCGACGTAGCCGCCGCGGTCCGCGAAGGTGAGCCGACGGGACCGGCCGACTGTGACGAGCACGGGCTGGCGGGGGACCTGCGCGTTGAAGAACTGGCGCCAGCCCCGCCTGCCGGACAACCAGGAGCGCTGCAACAGGTCGCGGTCCATGAGGACGCGGCCGAGCACCCGGGCGCTGCGGAGGGAGCCGATGCCGCCGAAGCCGACGATGCTGGGGTGGAAGCCGCACCCGGCGAGCGCGTGCGCCAGCACCACCGAGGCGAGCTCGCTGGTGCCCGCCGCCAGGGACAGCAGCAGGGAGGGCGACTCGTCGTCGAACGGTGGCGTGGGGGGCATGGGACCCATCCTAGGCGAGGGCGGCGGCGCCGCGTTAGTCCTCGGCGGTGGCTTTGCCCAAGGCGCGGACGCCCGCGGCCATCAGGAGCACCATGGCCCACGCCGACCCCACCGTCACCAGGTAGCCGCCGTACGAGCCGCCCGCGTCCACTGCCGGGCCGGCCAGTGCCGAACCCAGCGACGCGCCCATGTTGAGCGACGTCGACATCCACGTGAGCCCCTCCGTGAGCCGGTGCGGCGGCACGGTCTTCTGGACGATCATGTTGACGTTCGTCATGGTGGGCGCGTAGGCCATGCCCGTCACGGACATCACCAGGGCCATCGTCCACAGGCCGGAGGCCGCCAGGTAGGCGGTGGCGCCCAGGGCGATGGCGACGACGCACACCTTGTAGAGGCGCCACGTGGGCCAGCGCCACGACCGTGCCCCGTAGACGAGCCCCGCCAGCAGCGAGGCGGCCGAGGACACCGCCAGGAGCACCCCGGACATGGCGGGCGCCCCCCTCTCCGCCGCGAAGGCGACCACGGCGACGTCGTTCGCGCCGAGCATGGTGCCCATCCCGATGTAGGTGAGGGCCATGACGGCGACCGCCGGCATGCGGATCACGGAGCCGCGCCCTCCGTGCTCCCTGCCCCCGGTGGGCTCGGGCTCGGAGTCCCGCCCCGACAGGAAGAGCGCGCCGCCGACGGCCAGGAAGACGACGGACAGGAGGACCCCGGCGCCCGGGTGCACGAGCGTGCCCAGCACCGTGGACAGGACCGGGCCCAGGATGTAGACGAGCTCGTCCATCGCGGACTCGTAGGCGTAGGCCGTTGTGAGCTGGTCGGCCCTGTCCAGGACCGCCGCCCACCGGGAGCGCACGAGGGCGCCGGGAGCCCCCCAGGTGGCCCCCGCGACCGCCCCGGACACGAAGAGCAGCCACTCCGGCGCGCGCACTGCCGCGCAGGCGAGCAGGGCCGCCATGGCCGCCGACGACACCGCCCAGGACGGCCCCATGACGCGCGACTGCCCGCGGCGGTCGACGAGGCGCGCCAGGGCGGGCGCGCAGCACGCCGTCGCGATGATGTTGACCGCGGACACCGCTCCGGCCAGGGCGTAGCTGCCGTACTGGGCGCGCACGAGCAGGATGATGGAGATGCCCACCATCGACATGGGCAGGCGCAGGACGAGCCCGGCGGCTGAGAAGCGCCAGGCCCTTTCGAGGCGCAGGACGCCGAGGTAGGGGGAGAGCACCAGGAGATTCTACCCACGGCGCGCGGGCGCGCCGGTGCCGCAGGCCAGTGGGGGCCGCCACGGTTCTGGTGGACTGGGCGTGCCGACCGTCACAGGCTGCACCTGCGCCGTTCGCGGTCACGGCGCCGGCGCGGGGCCCAGCCGGGCGGGGCGTCACAGCCGCAGGAGCATGACGCCGTTGGCCTCGAGCCCGGGGACGTCGGCGAAGCCGAGGGACGTGTACAGGTCCTTGGAGAAGTTCCCCTCCTCCACGGAGAGGCTGATCTGCGCGGCGCCGCGCTCGCGGGCCTCGGTGAGGGCCGCGCCCATGAGGGCCCGCCCGATTCCCCTGCGCCGCTCCGCCTCGTCGACCCAGAGGGACAGCTCGGGGGTCGCCTCGTCGACGAAACCGAAGCCGGGGTGGTCGGCGGGCAGGAAGAGCGCCCACACGACCCCCAGCGCCTCCTCGTCGCGTTCGGCGACGATGCCGAAGTCCCCCCGCAGGGGATCGGGCCGCGTGTAGTGCGCGAACTCCGGGGTCCGGCGCACGTCGTCCATGGTGAAGCGCTGGCCGCACCAGTTGATGTTCTCCAGCGTCGCGCGCTCGAGCAGGTCCGTCTCGGTGGCGAACAGCGGTCGGAGGATCACGGAGCCCATAGGGCGATTGTAGGCGCGCGCCAGCGCCGTTGGGAAGGGCCGGGCGCCGCGGGCGCGGCCGGGCCCCTCTAGTCCGTCACCTCGAGCACCCCGGCTAGTCCGTCACCTCGAACACCCCGGTCTGGCCCTTCTCGGCCAGGGACAGGGCGTGGTTGACGAAGGTGTAGTGGCCGGCCTCCAGCGGAGTGAACTCGACGAAGCCGCCCTCGGCGGCGCCCAGGGCGAGGACCTGGCCCCAGCCGCCTCCGCTGCCCCCGCCGCGGATCACGTAGGCGCCCTCGCGCCACACCGTGTCGAACTGGGTGCCCACCACGTGGTAGGTGAGGGGCAGGTTGGGGCCCGCGTCCATGACCCACACGCGCACGCGCTCGCCGGTCTTGACCTGGATGGGGTGCGCCTTGTACTGGAAGGGGGTGCCGTTGAACGCCATGGCGTTGGGCTGCAGCGCGGACAGCAGGGACGCGTCGGCGCTCTGGCCGTCCTGTCCGAGGTAGAGCTCGTTGGCGATCATCACGTACTCGTGGTCGACGGCGCCCAGGTCGGTGGGGTCGATGACGACGGCCCCGAACATGCCGTTGGCGATGTGCATGGACATGGGCGCGGTCGAGCAGTGGTACAGCCAGATGCCCGCGTTGGCGGCGGTGAAGGTGTACTCCAGGGTCTCGCCGGGGTCGATGGAGCGCATGTTCTGGTCCGGGGAGACCAGTCCCGCGTGGAAGTCCAGGGAATGGCTCATGGTCCCGTTGTTGACCAGGGTGATGTGGAAGGTGTCGCCGATGCGCCCGCGCAGGATGGGCCCGGGGGAGGTGCCGTTGAACGTCCAGTGGGCGCGGGTGAGGGTGTCGGTGACGTCGATGGTGCCCTCGGTGGCCGTGAACGTGTAGTGGCGCTCGGTCGCCGAGTCCGCGGGGGGCAGCACCGGGTCGCGCGCCTCGACGGCGGCGGCGTGCTCCTCCAGCTCCTGGGCGGTGGCGGGCCCGCCGGTGGCCGCCTGGTGGCCCGCGTGCCCGGAGTGGTCGGCGTGCCCGGAGTGGTCGCTTCCCCCGCCCGCCGAGGGGGCGCCGACCGCGGTGATGGTGAGCGTCATCCCGTGCTCGCGGTGGGCGGGGATCGAGCACCAGCCCTCCATGTCGGCGGAGACGACGCCCGCGTCCAGGGTGGCCGAGGCGCCGGGGGCCAGCGCCCCGGATTCGGCGCCGTTGGGGAGCACGAGGTCGTGGCGCTGGTCCCCGGTGTTCGTGAAGTTGATGACGAGGCGGTCGCCCGCGGGCACTTCGATCCTGTTGGGGGTGAAGGCGAACCCGGAGACCCCGACCGCGACCTCGGTGGTGTGCCCGGTGGGCGCCACCTGGGCGGTGCCCCCTGCGGCGGTGCCCGTGCCCGCAGCGGTCTGCGCCCCGGGGGACGACGGGTTCGACAGGAACACCGCCAGGGCCAGGGCGGCGACGCAGACCAGGCCCATGACGCCCATCGCTGTGCGGCTCAGGGGGTCGGCGTCGCCTGCGGGGTTCTTGGGGCGGGGCTTGTGGTCAGCCACGGGGACCTCCGGTGTTCGAGGGGGACGGGGACGGCGGCGCTGTGCGGGCCCTGGCCTGCGCTGTGCCCGCCCGCGCCATGAGGGCGATGTCCGCCAGGTAGGTGGCCAGGACGACGGCCCAGCAGGCGGTGGCCAGGGGCGCGGCAGCCGGGGCCTGCGAGGCGGTGGCCGCCGCCAGGAGCACCAGTGCGGCGTTGCGGGAGGCCTCGCGCATGGGGGCGGCGGCCTCAAGGGCCCCCACGCCGACGCGCACGGCGCGGGGCCCGCCTCCGATGACGACGGGCATGAGGTAGGTGAGGGCGCCGATGAACACTTGGCCGAGCCCTCCCGCTCCGATGATCGGCAGCCACGGGAGGTTCGCGGCGCGCAGCTGCTCGCCCGTGCCGGCTGCCCAGGCGTGCTGGGCGACGACTGCGACGCCGACGAGGATCCACGCGGTGCCCAGGCACATGGACCAGCTGCCGTACTCGGAGGGGCCTTTGCGCATGGCGGCGCGCGCCAGGGGGTAGGCGATCCCGGCCGCAGCCGCCAGGCCCACCACGGCGAGGCCGGCGGCGACGGCGCGCATGTGCCCGGCGAGCGCGCCCGCGACGGCGGCGAGGAGGCCCGCCGCCCACACGGGCAGGGCCAGGGAGGCCAGGTCGACGGCGCGGGGGTCCATGCGGGTGCGCACGGCTGTGGGCCCCAGTGTGACGATGGTGCCGCCCATGGTGAGGCCCACCCAGCCGCCGACGCCCGCGATGGCGTGGGCGACGGTGATGGCCGAGCGCGCCCCGAGCAGCCACTGCGGCGCGGAGGCCGCGAACGCGGCGGTCGCCACCAGGCCGGCCAGGACGGCGGCGAGGACCAGGAACGCGGCGGCGGCCGCGTAGTAGCGCAGGACCACTGCGAAGCGGGAGGCCAGGCGGGTGCGCGCGGCGACGACCAGTGCGAGGCCGTGCCAGGCGGCCACTGCCCCGACCCCCGTGGCGCCGACGACGGCTCCGGGCGCCCACTCGGCCCACATGGAGGCGATCAGGACGACCAGGGCCGCGTTGAGGGCCAGGATCCTGCGGGTGTTGTCCCGCCCGGAGTGGCGGTCCCCGGGGGGCAGGCGCAGCAGGGCGCGCGCGAAGTACCAGGACCATTGGAGGATGCCGTTGGTGAGGACGCCCAGGGTCACCAAGTGGATGGTGGTCCACAGGGGCTGGGGCAGCGCTGTGCGGAAGACGGTCGTGGCGCCGGCCGCCAGCACCGCCAGGCACAGCCACACGGTGGTGAGGCGGTCGGTGCGGGCCACGCGGGGGCGGCCCTGCGCCCCCGGGCGCTCACCAGCGGAGCCGGGGGAGCCGATGGGGATGGGGCCCCCTTTGGCGGGGGCGCCGGAGGGGGCGTGCGCGTCGGCGGTGCCGGGGGCCGGGCGCTTCCCGCCCGGGGGCGCGGGGCTCCCGGGGGGCGGGCCGATGGTGGGGCTCATGCGTCCTCCCTGCTGGAAGGGGCGGGGGCCGTGCCGGTGGTGCCGTTGGCGGCCTCAGCAGTGTCCCTGGCCGCTCGGGCGGTGCCGGAGGGCCCGTCGGCAGGGTGGTGGTCCCCTCCGGCAGCCCCCGCCTCGTTCGACGTGGCCCGGGCGGCCCGAGTGGCGCTCCTGGCAGCGCGGATGGTGACGGTGAGGGTGGTGAGGACGAAGACGAGCATCCCGACCACGCCGAGGGCGCCGCCGAAGCGCCACGCGCCCGCTGCTCCGCGCGCCCCGGCCAGCAGCCGGACGGCCAGTGAGGCCTGGAGGAGGGCGAAGGGGATCCACATGGCCGGGTGGTAGGGGACCGGCCGCTTCGCGACGGCGGGGATGATGACGGGGGCGTGGGCGATCACCATCGAGACCACGAAACCGATGGTGAGGGCGTGGACGGCGGCGTCGTAGCCGTAGCCGTCGAAGATCGGAGGGGCGACCACCCACATGAGCGCGGGGACCAGTGCCCAGCCGTAGCCGCACAGCATGGAGGCGGCCGCCAGGCGCGGCACTCCTGGGACCCTGATGGTGCGGCGCGCCACGTCGTGCCAGGCGGCGTCGGCGGCCACGGCGCCCAGGGCGAGGCCGAGCACCGGGTAGCCAACCGCGGGGGCGAAGAGGGTGAGTGGCAGGGCGAGCAGGACAGCGCAGGCCTCCGCGGTGATCCGCCGCTCGGTGGAGCCCGCCAGGAAGTTCAGGCGCGCCAGCTCCAGGCGCTCCCCGATGATGGTGACGACCAGGAACATGAGCCACCAGGGGACGATGGTGGCCACTTCGAGGCCGCGCCACCACGCCAGGGCGCCGCCGAGGCCGATGAGCGCCCCGAGCATCTGGACGAGCACCGCGTAGGAGGCCTGGCGGCGCCGCCACACGTGCGCGTAGACGCAGACCAGCAGGACCATTCCGGTGGTGATGAGGAGCCCGGGCGCCATGCGGGCGCTCTGGAACCCAGCGAGGCGGGCGGCCAGGAGGCGGGGGATGGGCAGGGCGGCCATCGCCTCGCGCAGACCCGCGTTCAGGGCGAGGACGAGCGCGCAGGCGCCTCCCGCGCCCGTGGCGAGGGGCGCCAGGTAGGCCCACTTCGTGGGGCGGTCCGAGCCCGTGCTCACTGCGACTGCGCGCTCCAGGCAGATCGCGGTCCCCAGGAAGCCGTACACCATGAGCAGGCCGTGGACGGCGCCCAGGTCGGTGGAGGGGACGGGGGCGGTGGCGGCCAGGCGGACCAGGGCTGCGTCGAGGCCCGCGAGCAGGCAGATCCCCGCGAAGAGCAGGAAAACGAGCCGCCCGGCTGGCAGTCGGGGGTTCTCGGATGGAGCCTGGGGGCGGGTCACGTGGCCTCGTTCCTCTTCTCGTCCTCCGCTGGGTGCGGGCGCGCGCTGGCGCTACTCCAACGGTAGGTGAGGCTTGCCTGAACGGCCACTGGAAGAGGGGCCCTGGTGGAAGCGGGTTCGAGGCGCGGGCCCCTCTTCCCGGGGCAGCGGGTCGACGGGGCTGATGCCGGGGTCGTCGAGGGGGTCGGACCGGTCGGCGGCTCGCCTATCGTCCTGCCCGTCCCCGGGGTCGCGGTCTGCGGGGCGGTGGGCATCGATCCACGCGAGGAGGAACGCCCACACCGCGCCTCCGATCGCGTTGATGACGGCGAGCTGGATGACGTAGGGCGTGACGGTCACCCGTGATACCCCTCGGGTGAGGTGGATCGCGAGGGCGGTTATCGTGTAGCCGCCCATCCACCACGCGAGAACGCACAACTGGGCGACGAGGGCATGGGCGAATGGGGGCCGGGCAGGGGGCCACAAGTGGCGCGCGCGCAGCCAGGTCGGCGGATGCGCCTGGAATCCCGTCATAACGGGGATGGGGAGTACAGCTCCGATGTACAGGGTGAAATAGGATAGGGTCCCGCCCGACACCGATGCGGCGATGGCGGCGATGAGCACGAGGACCGTGGTTCTCGCGGCGACTACGAGCCCTTGCGCACGGGTGCGGCGAATGTCCATGGTCCCTCAGCGCCCTCCGGTGGTCGTTGTGCCGGCGCCCTCCGCCGTGCCGGCCGCGGGCGCGCTCGGCACTGCGGCGGATTGGGGCGTGGCGTCGGACTGGGGGGCGGTGGGTGGTGCGCCGGTTCGGGGGGCTGGCGGGGCAGTGGCGCCCGAGGCGGGGTCCGGGTCGTTGTAGGGCGCGTCGACCTGGCCTCCCCACAGGTGGGGCGGTTCCTCAACGTCGGGGATCAGTTTGTTGCGCCAGAGGATGGGGGGATCCACCGTGAACCCGGGTTCTGGGGTGAAGCAGAAGACCGCCCAGGGATCTTTGGGGCCGAAGACCACGCCGACGGGCCGCACGTACTCCAATGAGAACGTGCCGACTCCAGGGGCCGCAGCGCTCTCGTGGGCGTTCGTGAAATGATGGACTGTCTTGGGCTGTGCGGTAGTCCCGCTTACACCTACGACAAGGGTGGATGATTGTTGTCCGAATTGGATTGCGACGCTATCGACCTCGAGCCAGACATCGTCGCCGCCGTTCGTTCGGCCGATTCGTGGTTCTCCTGAGCGTGTATCCACCCGTGTGATGTGGATGCCGCTGGGGCACGACTGCGCCCCCGGCGGCGGGGAGTCCAGGCGCAAGTGGGTGCACAGGAAGTCGTTGAGCAGGAAGAGCGACACGCAGGCAGCGCCCGCGCCGTACCCGATTAGCTTCCTCGGGATCATGGAATCCGTCCATACGTGTACGACATGAAGCAGCGCCTGTAATCGTCCCATGACATCCGGAAGGTGCCGCCGACTTGCGGTTCGTTGTTCGAGGTGTTTCCCGAGCCGTCGGCCTCGTTGTTGTGCCCCCATGGGTTGGAGATGGTGATTCCGTCATCATCCGCTGCGATCATCGTGTACGCGTGTGCCGCCTCGATAGTGATCGTCTTACGGGTTCCATCGACTTCGACCTCCGCGGTGTGATCCGCCCAGAGGGCACCGTCCTGGTGGCGCTGGCGGCCGCCGTCCAGCAGCACACCTATCGCGTCGTCGATGCCGTCGCATCCGAAGACCTCGGCGCCGGGCTGTGCGGGTCGCACGATGGCACGCTGGGCCGAGGCGATCGCCTCAACGCGGCGCTTCAGCGACTCGAGCTCATCGATGTCGATGTGGAACCCACTGCTCACGGCGCCTCCCCGCTGTGTTGGAGTACCAGGTGCGCTCCCAGGCTACGCCGGAGGCCGCGCATGTGGGAAGACCCCGGCGCTCAGATCCGACCGGTCCACTCCTTGAGCGCCCCGATCCCCTCCGGGCTGGCCAGGCGCCCGCGCTCCCCGGGGTGCCGGGCCACCTGGATGATGAGGGCGATGACGGCGTCGCGGGAAGTCGGCCTGTCGAAGCGGGCGGGCACGAACTGGGCCTCGAGCGCCTCCTCGAGCGCTGCGGCCGCTCTCCTGTCCCCGGGGGCCACGGTCGGCAGGTCCGACCACCTCGCTGTCCACGCGTCCCCGCGCGCGGGCAGGATGGTGATCCGCGTGTCGTTGACGAGGACGCGCGGCCTGAGGTGGGACTGCGACAAACGGAACACGAGCCCGCCGATGCCGGATGGCACGGCGCAGGCGCCGAACACGGTGATGTGGATCCCCGTTCCCGGAGCCCATGCGGGCGGGAGGAAGGCGGCCGCGCCCAAGGCGGTCAGCAGCAGGGTCGCTCCCCAGTCGGCCACCACCAGTGCCCACGGCGAACTCATGTGGAAACCGTCCGCGCCCCACCGCCAGTAGCGCTCGGGGTGCACGTTCATGCGGCGGGTCACATGGTTGCAGGCGAACGCGGTGAGCGCCCACACCATGACTCCCACGCGGTAGCACGTGTCGTAGCGCGCTGCTGGTCCGGCCCCGTCGGACAGGAAGAAGGGGAAGGCGAACGCGAGCAGCAGCAGCGACCCCTGGTACAGGCAGCTCGAGGCCCAGTCGTTGGAGAACACCGCCGCCACCTCCCGGATCAGAGGATCTTCGCGAGCACGGCGGCGCCTTCGGTGGTTCCCAGCGCCCTGCGCTCGATGGGATGGCGGGCGAGCAGGGACACGGTCCGCTGCAGGTAGCTGTGCCCGCAGGGGGCTCCGTGCATGCCGATGAGCCACCCGCTGTGGACGCGGTTGTCCATGTGCACGCAGGAAAGGCCCCGGGAGTCCGTGATCTCCGTGCGCTCGTCCCATTCCGCGGTCCACTGGTGCGCACTGTTGCACCGCACGCTCAGGAGGGCGGGGGACACGAAGACCTCCGGCAGGAACGGCCGGAACAGGAGCGGCCGTACCACCGCCCCCGCGGACTTGAGGAGCACCATGAGCAGCCCTGGAGCGAGCATGACGCGCACAGGCGGCGTCACGACGCGCGTTAGGGCCATGAACCACAGGAGCGCCGGTGACAGGACGACCAGGCCGAGGCCGGTCACGGCGTGGGTGAGGGCCAGGGACCCCGGTGCTTTGAGCAGGTACCCGCCTTCCACGCGCCGCCAGCGCCGGGGCGCGCTGTTCTCGACGACCAGAGCGTGCCAGTCGTCGATCGCCATGAGGAGCGTCATGGCGCCCAGCAGTGCGAAGAGGGCGCCGCGCTGGAGCGAGCCGGTGGCGAACATGACGACGCAGACCGCAGCGCACACCACGGACGCCCCCAGAGAAGCACGCGTCCCAGCGCGCCGCAGGTCGTCAGCCGTGCCGCACAGATGGTTCTTACCCACTACTGCTCCCTTTTTCATGCTCGCGGGGCGGTCCTGATCCCGTGGCATGGGCGGCCTCGGAGCGGTTCCCCTTCCCCGGCCGCGCGGAACGGACCCGCTCAGGAAAGGGACCCGGCGGACGGGGCGCCGCAGAACAACACGGCCCCGTCAGGCGGCGCCCCCCCGGCGAATAAGGGACCGACCCGAGGCGGAAGGGCCGCCGGAACGCCCACTGGAGGACATCCCGGCGGCCCTGACGCGGTCCCGTCGCGCTGCCGCTGCGCCGCTACCGCGCGGTAGCGGGGCTCATGGGGGCGCGCTCACGCCCCCAGTGCGTCGGACACCAGCTTCTTCGCGGCCTCCTGCACTTCGGCCAGGTGCTCGGCGCCCTTGAACGACTCGGCGTAGATCTTGTACACGTCCTCCGTGCCCGACGGGCGGGCGGCGAACCACGCGTACTCGGTGGCCACCTTGAGGCCGCCGATGGGCGCGTCGTTGCCGGGGGCGCGCACCAGTTTCGCCGTGATCGGATCGCCCGCCAGCTCGGTGGCGGTCACGTCGTCGGCGGACAGGGCGGCCAGCTTCGCCTTCTCCTCGCGTGAGGCGGCGGCGTCGATGCGGGCGTAGGCGGAGGCGCCGAAGCGCTCCACCTGCTCGGTGTGCAACTGCGACGGCGTCTTGCCGGTGACCGCCAGGATCTCCGAGGCCAGCAGCGCCATGATGATGCCGTCCTTGTCGGTGGACCACACGGTGCCGTCCTTGCGCAGGAACGAGGCCCCCGCGCTCTCCTCGCCGCCGAAGCCGACGGTCCCGGACAGCAGGCCGGGCACGAAGTGCTTGAAGCCCACGGGCACCTCGACCAGCTCCCGGCCCAGGGAGGCCACGACGCGGTCGATGAGGGCGGAGGACACCAGGGTCTTGCCCACCGCGCAGCCCTCGCCCCACCCGGGGCGGTGGCTGAACAGGTACTCGATGGCGACGGCCAGGAAATGGTTCGGGTTCATCAGCCCGTCGGGGGTGACGATGCCGTGGCGGTCCGAGTCCGCGTCGTTGCCGGTGGCGATGTCGTAAGGGGTGTTGCCCTCGGCGTCGGGGGTCATCGCCTGGCGCAGGGAGGCCATGGCGTAAGGGGAGGAGCAGTCCATGCGGATCTTGCCGTCCCAGTCCAGCGTCATGAAAGGCCACGCGGGGTCGACCTTCGGGTTGACGACCGTGAGGTCCAGGCCGTAGCGCTCGCCGATGGCCGCCCAGTAGTCGATGGACGCGCCGCCCAGCGGGTCGGCGCCGATGCGCACGCCCGCCGCCCGGATCGCCTCGATGTCGACGATCTGGTCCAGCTGGCCCACGTAGAAGTCCAGGTAGTCGAAGGGCGTGATGCTGGGGTGGTGGAGCAGGTCGGAGCCCACCACGCGGGGCACCTCGCGCCACTGCCCCGACTCCAGCAGCTCGTTCGCGCGGGCCGCGATCACGCTGGTGGCGTCCGTGTCGGCGGGGCCGCCGTGGGGGGGATTGTACTTGAACCCGCCGTCGCGCGGCGGGTTGTGGCTGGGGGTGACGACGATCCCGTCGGCCAGGCCGTCGCCGCTGGTGCGCAGCTGCCCGGGCGCGCCGTTGGCGCCCAGGATGGCGACGGAGACGGCGGGGGTCGGCGTGTAGGATCCGCGCGAGTCGATGCGCGCGTCCACGCCCGCGCCGGCCAGCACCTCGAGCGCGGTGCGCCACGCGGGCTCGGACAGGGCGTGGGTGTCGCGCCCGATGAACAGGGGGCCGTTGATCCCCTGGAAGGCGCGGTACTCGACGATCGCCGCGGTGATGGCGACGATGTGCGCTTCGTTGAACTTCCCGTCCAAGGAGGCACCGCGGTGGCCGGAGGTGCCGAACACCACCCGCTGGTCCACGTTCGCGGGGTCGGGCTCGACATCGTAGTAGGCCGAGATGACATCGTCGACGTTGATGAGGTCTTCAGGAAGGGCTGGTGTGCCTGCTCGTTCATGCATGCTCCCAGTGTGACATTGCCCGCCCTCGTTTCGGAACCCCCGTCCCACGCCGTGGAATGAGAAGGGTGTCACAGCGTGTCGCCGCCGGTTCCCCGGGCCGGGGCGGCCCCGGCCTCGTGGGCCGGAGCAGAGCCGACGGCGCGGCGTGAGCGCCCGTGGGGAGGCCGCCCGGGCCTCGTGGGCCGGAAGTCTGCGCGAACGGGGTGGGCGGGCGCTACTCTGGTTCCACGCCGACGCAGTGTCGGCTCCCACAGACGAAGAAGTCAGGAGGAACGCCAATGGGCTGGTTCGACTCGCTCGAGCACAACAGGTGGCTGTCCACGCAGATGCAGGCCCTCATCGCCGAGGCCGAGGGCGCGATCGTGCCAACCGGGTTCGCGCACCTGGACGCCGAGGGCAAACCCGATCCAACCAGGTCCATCGACCTCGCGGTCACGGGGCGCATGGCCTACGTGTTCTCACTGGGCGTGCTCATGGGGCTGCCCGGGACCCGCCGCTACGCGGACCACGCCGTCAAGGCGCTCTCCACCTACTTCACGGACCCCGTCAACGGCGGCATGTGGGTGTCGATCAAGCCCGAGGCCGGCGCCGACGGGCACGGCGTCCCCTGGGACGAGGACGGGCGCGTGAAATCCCAGTACCACACCGTGTACGCGCTGCTCGGCGCGGCCGCGGCGGCCGTCGCCAACCGGCCCGGGGCCCACGAGCTCCTCAACTCCATGCTCGACGAGCAGAAGGAGCGCTGGGCCGACGACTACGGGCTCGTGTGGGACCAGTACGACGAGGCGTTCACCGCGCCCGTCCCCGTCCACACGCTGGGCACCCTGATCCACACGATCGAGGCGTACATGGCCGCCGCCGAGGCCACCACGGAACCCGAATGGCTGGACCGCGCCGAGAAGATGGCTGCCTTCGCCCACAAGATCGCCTCCAAGAACGGCTGGCGCGTCCACGAGTACTACGACGAGGAGTGGAACCCGAGCCCCGGGGCCGGCAAGCTCCTGAACGACGGGCGCCGCCATTACGACGGCTACGTCACCGGGCACTCCATGCAGCTGGCCCGCTTCGCCCTGCAGGTCCGCTCCGGCCTGCGCTCGATGGGGTGGAAGGTGCCCGACTACCTGCTCGAGATGGGGACAGAGCTCTTCGAGCGCGCCCGCGTCGACGGGTGGCGCCGCACCGACGGCTGCCCCGGGTTCGCCACCGTCGTGGACGACGAGGGCGACCCCGTGCCCGGGGAGGACGAGCACCAGCAGTGGGTCGTCTGCGAGGGCGTGTGCGCGACCGTCGCGATCCGCCGCGCCATGCTGGACGACGGCGCCCGCGTCTCCGAGGTCGAGCACTTCGAGCACTGCTACAGGTCCTTCGTCGATTACATCCACGACTACCTGATCGGCCAGCCGGGCCGCTGGGTGCGCCGCCTCGGCCCCCGCAATGAGAGCGTCCAGCCCGCGAAGTCCTCCCGCTGGGACGTGTACCACGCGATCCAGGCGACTCTGGCGATCCGGGTGCCGCTGTGGCCGCCCACGGCCCCCGCCCTCTTCCGGGGCCTCCTCGACCACCCCGAGGAGCCGGCGCCCGACAAGAAGTCCTGGAACTTCTTCGGCCTGCGCGGTTAGAGCACTCCGCGCCCGCTCCGCAGCGGCGGGTTTCCGCGCCCGCCCGCTCTGCAGTGGTGGGTTTCCGCACCCGCTCCGCAGCGGCGGGCGGGCCTGGGAGGCGGCGGAGTTCCCGCGCCTGCCCGCCGTCCTGTAGGATCGAGCCGTCTGGAGGGCTGTCCGAGCGGCCGAAGGAGGCGGTCTTGAAAACCGCTGTGCCAGCAATGGCACCGGGGGTTCGAATCCCCCGCCCTCCGCGGCCGACCGCAGATCACACGGCCAGCGCCTCGCGCGGGGCGGCGAAGTGTTCTAAAGTGGTCGGCACTGGAGACGTCGCATAGTCCGGTCGAGTGCGCCTCCCTGCTAAGGAGG
>ERZ773063.572-NODE-572-length-24077-cov-6.234868_pt1 | contig 24077 bp, 23 predicted proteins | sample MGYA00580625_ERZ773063 | MGnify/ENA primary metagenome ERZ773063 (study PRJEB29015, sample SAMEA2738022) | human oral metagenome | biome: human oral; feature: human-associated habitat; material: dental | place: China | collected 2042 ... | reverse complement strand
GGAAAATAATTCGGTCCTTTTATAACTTTCCCATCTTCCCGATAAATCGGATCTCCATTTTCATCCAATTTGCTAAGGTTGCTTCTGTGGATTTCTTCAAAAACATCATCAATCACATTTTGCATTCCATGCTCAATAATTGTTCCACAAAGAATATAGAGCATATCTCCAAGTGCGTCTGCCACTTCTACAACATTCCCTTTTTTAGCCGCTTCCAAATATTCTCCATTTTCTTCAGCCATCAAGTCAAACCTCAATTTTTCCAATCCATCCTTTAATTTTCCAATCGGCTTTTTAGAATTTCCAAGTTTATAAATTCTGTGAAACTCTTCCACACATTCTATTTTTCTTTTCATCTATTTTTATTTTCCTTTCAAATTTATATTAAAATTATCGTGCTTATTATAAGCAAAATCAGTATTTTTACAATATCCGTATATAAAACTGCCGCCACATAAAATCTTATTTTCTCCAAAAATTCAGTTTCATTATTTTCTAAAACTTTTATTTTTATCATTTTTTTTATTTTTTTTGAATCAAAAATTATTAAAATTATCGCTAGAAATAACGATATTATTAGCAATATTACAGGTAAAATTCCAATATTTTTCTGAAATAAAACTTTTATTACCGAAGAAAAAATTGACAAATTTAAACCTGTCAAAAGTGAATAAATTACAAAACTTGATTTTATAATTTTTTTGCTTTTGTTAATTATAATTTTATATAAAAAAAATGTCAAAAAAATTTCTAAAACAATTATTCCGATAAATAAAAACGATATTTTATCCAAAACTTGCTTCATTTTAAAAATATACATAATTTTATACATTTCAGCCTGTAAATTTAACATCTGCGACAACAAAACTGAAATCAATATGCCACAAAACACCCAAATTTTACTGTTTATAATTTCATCGTTAATGAATTTTTCCGTATCATTATTTAATTTGTTATCTTGCAAGATTTTCCCACTTTCCTAAAAAATTAAAATTGCTTTAAAATCAGAAAAACTCCGACTTTAAAGCATTTTTCACATAAATATTTTTAATATAATTTATTTTCTTCTTCCCAATATTCTTAAAATATACAAGAACAAATTTATAAAGTCTAAATATAAATTTAATGCTCCCATAATTTCGATTTTATTAAGAATTTCTGTATCTCCTTGCACAGCATGAGCAATTATATTATTTTTTATTCTATTTATGTCAACAGCGATAAAAATAACAAATATGATTATTCCAAGAATTGTCGTAAACCAGACTACACCGTCACTTTGTAAAAATATATTTACTATACTTGCCAAAATAATTGTAATAAGTCCTACAGTTGCAATGCTTCCAAATTTTGTCAAATCTTCATTTGTGACATAACCATAAATCCCCAAAATTAAAAATAATAGTGCAGTTACAGAAAATGCTGTAATTACAATATTTAAATCAGTTGCAAAAAGGACTGAAAAACTTATCCCCGTAAGTATCGAATACACAATAAACATCAATTTTAGAACTCTTGACGACACTTTGTAAATTAAAAACGTGAACGCTAAAACTGTTACCAGTTCCAATATTACTGATATTTTTACTAAAGCTGCAAATACCTCGTATGAAAATATCCCAACATAAGCTGCATTCATTACAAAAAAACCTGCGATTCCAGATAATACCAATCCAAAAACCATCCAAAACACACTTCCACGAACCTTTGAAGCAACTAACCTGTTTAAATCTTCATAAGTTGCAAGTCGTGAATTTTTTTCTTCATTTTTGTATTCCTGTTCTAAAAAATCGTTATTTTCATCATAATAATTACTCATAAAAATCACCTCTATTTTTATTTATTTAGTAACTTTAATAATTTTTTACATAAAATTATTTTTTAAATGGAACTTTTGATTCTTCCAACAAAATATTAACAATTTCATCAACTGAAATATTTTTACTTTCTTGTGAACCAAATCTTCTAACATTCACTTCATTATTCGCAACTTCATTTTTACCAATAATCAACTGAACTGGTATTTTTTGATCTCCATTTGCTTCCCTAATTTTATATCCAATTTTTTCCGCTCTTGTGTCAAGTTCAACTCTAATTCCTGCATTTTGAAGTTTTTTAAATAATTCTTTTGCAAAAGGCACTTGTTCATCAGAAATTGTTAAAATTCTTGCTTGAACTGGCGCTAACCAAGTTGGGAAAGCTCCTGCATAATGTTCAATCAAAATTCCAAGGAATCTTTCTAAACTTCCGTACATTGCACGGTGAATCATTACTGGTTCATGTTTTTCTCCGTCTGCTCCGATATAGCTCATTTCAAATCTTTGTGGTAAGTTGAAATCTAATTGGATTGTTCCACATTGCCAAATTCTTCCAATTGAATCTTTCATCTTAAAGTCAATTTTTGGACCGTAAAATGCTCCATCTCCAGGATTTAATTTATAATCAATCCCTTTGTGTTCCAAGGCTGATTTTAAATTAGCTTCTGCCATTTCCCAAATTTCGTCTGAACCAATTGCTTTATCAGGTTTTGTTGACAATTCAATGTGATATTCAAATCCGAATAAAGTATAGAATTTATCGTATAAATCAATAATTTCAATAATTTGTTCCTCAATTTGCTCTTTCGTACAGAAAACATGGGCATCATCCTGTGTGAATGCTCTAACTCTCATAAGTCCATGCAAAGCTCCACTAAATTCGTGTCTGTGAACAAGTCCCATTTCTCCATATTTTAATGGTAAATCTTTGTATGAATGCAAGTTATTTTTATATGCTATTATTGAACCTGGACAATTCATTGGTTTTATTGCATAAATTTTTTCATCAATTGTCGATGTATACATATTTTCTCTGTAATTAAACCAGTGTCCAGAAATTTCCCAAAGTTCTCTATCCAGCATAATTGGAGTTTTTATTTCCTGATAACCTCTTTTTTTATGCTCAACTCTCCACATTTCTTGAAGTTTGTTAAAAATTTCCACACCTTTTGGCATAAAGAATGGGAAACCTGGTCCATGTTCATCCAAGAAAAATAAGTTAAGCTGTTTTCCTAATTTTCTGTGATCTCTTCTTTCAGCTTCTTCCATCATTGTCAAATAGTCATCCAGCTCTTTTTTAGTCGCAAAAGCTACTCCATAAATTCTTTGAAGCATTTTATTATTTGAATCTCCACGCCAGTAAGCTCCAGCAGTTGACATTAATTTAAATGCTTTTAGATATCCAGTTGACGGAACATGTGTTCCACGGCATAAATCCACAAATTCTCCCTGTTTATAAATACTGACTTTATCAACTCCCAAGTCATCAATTATTTCAACTTTATAAGTTTCACCTTTTTCAGCAAAGAATTTTTTAGCTTCTTCGGCACTCATTTCACTTCTTTCAAAAGGATAATTTTCTTTTACTATTTTTTTCATTTCATTTTCAATTTTTTTCAAATCTTCTTCAGTAAAAGGTCTTTCAGGATCAAAGTCATAGAAAAATCCATTTTCCACAACAGGCCCTATTGTAACTTTTGTATTTGGAAATAATCTTTGCACAGCTTGAGCCATTATGTGAGCCGCACTGTGTCTAATTATTTCTATTCCTTCTTCGCTAGTATTTGTTATTAGCTGTATATTTCCTGATTTTTCAATTATGTACGAAGGATCTACTTGGGTTCCATCAATCATAGCTCCTACAGTTGCTTTACCTAAACTAGAACCAATCGTTTTTGCAAATTCCACTACTGTCATTGGTTTTTCTAGCTGTCTTTTGCTACCATCAGGTAATATCATTTCTATCATTATTTCATCCGCTCCTTCATTCTTTATTTTTTTTGTTATTGTTCATTATAATACAATTGAGAAATTTTTTCAACTTAAAATTTATCCCAAAATATATCTTTTGAATAAAAAACTCAACATTATTCCCAAAACAGTACCCCAAAATACTTCTCGTGGAGTATGTCCCAAAAGTTCCTTGAATTTCTCATTTATTATTTCTATTCCTTCTCGATGTTCTATCGCTTCTATTAATGTATTTAATGCTTTTGCATGTTTTCCAGCTTGACGTCTGACACCTGTCGCATCGTACAGGACAATTCCAGCAAATACCATTGAAATAGCAAATTCTATGGAAGCAGCGCCTTTTATAAAAAACACGCCAGTTGCGAGAGAAACAACCGTTGAAGCATGAGAACTCGGCATTCCACCTGTTTGAATTAACCTTCCCCACTGCGGTTTTCTTCCCTTAAATACAGGAAAAAAAACTTTGTAAAATTGCGCTGAAAGGCAAGATATTGCCGCAACATCCAAAAGTCTATTTCCAAATAATATTCCTGCACTCATCTTCTTTTCCTTTTCTTATTTCTTTTCTTCACTTTACTTCTATTTTTTCTTTTTTCAATTTTTTTATTTTTTATTTTTTTTCTTTTTAAATTCATTAAATTCAGTTGTAATTACTGCATCTTTTGTATTTTTAGGTTTAAAAAATATAAGAATATTTCCAATTTTATCCACAAAAATTGATTTTGTATCTTTTGCAATTTCATCAGCTAATTCTCTATCAAATCCTACTGATGAATTTTGCAAGATTTTTACTTTTATTAATTCTCTTTTTTTTACAACTTCAGCAATACTTTTTAAAACATTTTCATCTATTCCTTCTTTTCCAATTCTTACGACAGGCTCAAGATTGTGTGCCAGCTTTCTCAAAAAAGCTCTTTCTCTACTTGAAAGTTGCTGTACCATTTTGTATTATCTCCTTTCTCAATTATCCATAATTATTGGTAAAATTATTGGATCTCTGTCAGTTTCTTTTGACAAGAAATCTCCGACTTTTATTCTAATTCTCTGTTTTATTTTTCCAATTTCTTTAACTTTTTCACTCTGTAAAACGGAAAGTTCTTTTTTTACCAATTCCTTTGTTTTAGAAAGTAAGCTTTCTGCATCTTTATTGTAAACAAATCCCCTTGTAACAAGTTCTATATTTTCATTAAAAGTTCCATTTTTGTATTTTAAAATCGAAATAATTACTATTCCATCATCAGCTAAGTTTTGTCTATCTTTTAAGACTGCATTTCCAATATCACCAATTCCAAATCCATCAATGAATGTCGCTCCACTTGGTACTTTTCCAACTTGTCTAAACTCTCTTTTGGAAAGTTCAAATTTTGCTCCATTTTCACCCAACAGTATATTTTTTTCTTCAACTCCCACAGCAACCGCCAACTCTTTATGTTTTTTAATCATCGCATATTCTCCGTGAACTGGTAAGAAAAATTTTGGTTTTACAAGATTTATCATAAGTTTTTGTTCTTCTTGACAACCATGTCCCGAAACATGAATTCCAATTCCTTTTTCAAACACGACATTGGCCTCCCGCTTCATCAATTGATTGATATTTTTGGTTGCAGCCTTTTCATTTCCTGGAATAGGTGTTGCTGAAATTACAACTGTATCCCCTTGTCTTAACGTTATATATTTATGAGTTCCATTTGCGATTCTTGAAAGCGCTGCAAGTGGCTCTCCCTGAGTTCCAGTACATAAAATTAACACTTTATCTGCTGGATGTGTTTCCACTCTTTCAATATCTATCATTATGTCTTTTGGAAGTTTTAAATATCCCAGATTTGAACAAATTTCAAATATTTTAATCATACTTCTTCCATCAATTGCAATTTTTCTTCCATGAGAATAGGCAATATTTACAATTTGCTGTAATCTGTGAACATGAGATGCAAATGCCGCAAGTATTATTCTTCCTTTGGCTTTTGAAAATTCATCCTTCAAACTTTCTCCAACAGTTCTCTCAGATGGTGTAAATCCAGGAATTTGTGCATTTGTGCTGTCTGACAAAAGTAAATCCACACCTTCTTCTCCTAGTTGCGCCAGCCTTCCAAAATCAAATCCTTCTCCATCTACTGGCGTCAAATCCACTTTAAAATCTCCCGAGTGTAAAATTGTCGCAGCTGGAGTTTTTATGCAAATGGCGTAACAATCGGCGATACTGTGTGTAACACTTATAAATTCTACCGTAAAATATTTTGAAATTTTTAAAATATTTCTTCCAGTTATAACTTTTTCTTTTGGAAGTTTTGCATCTTTTTTTTCAAATTTCGCTTTAGCAAGTGCCAAAGTCAATTTTCCACCATACATTGGTATATTTTCTGTCCCCAATTTTTGGTAAAAGTATGGTACCGCTCCAATGTGGTCTTCATGTCCGTGTGTCAGAAGCAAACCTTTTATCTTATTTCTATTCGATTCTAAATACGCAAAATCAGGTATTATAACGTCAATTCCCAAATGTTCATCTTCTGGGAATGTAAGTCCAGCATCCACTACAATTATCTCATCTTTATATTGAAATGCTGTCATATTTTTCCCGACTTCTTCCAATCCGCCTAATGGGATTACATACATTTTTTCATCTTTTGCATCATCTCTCAAATTTCTCTTGTCAACATGTCTATTTCTATTATTTGCAAGCGGAACATATCTAGTTTCGTTTTTTTCATCTAAATGTCTTCTGTTTGTATTTTTCCTTCTAAATCTTTTTAAATTAGATTTTATTTTATTCGTGTCTTCTTTTTTGGAAAAATGTCTTTTTATTGTTGAGTTTGAATTTCCTACTTCTCTTTTTTCTCTATCTGACATTTAGTAAACACCTCCTCACTTTATTTTTTTATTTTAAATATTTTTAGCTTTTTTTACTTTCAGTTTTATTTTTATTGTTTTTACCATTTTTGTCATCTTGTGGCTTATCCTTATCTTTTGATTTTATTTTTAAGACATATTTTTCTCTATATTTATTTATAAAAATTTTTGCCATTTCTCCAGATGCGACTCCACCGTATCCTCCACCTTCTACGACCGAAACAAATACAATTTGTGGTTTATCTGATGGAAAATATCCAGCTATCCACGAGTGATTATCTCCAAATCCAGAATTTTGTGCCGTACCTGTTTTAGCTGAAACAGGATAACCGTCTATTCTAAGTATTTTCGCTGTTCCACCTGAACCCATTACTGGCAGTCTCAATGCATTTTGCAACAATTTTATTGTCTTTGGACTCACATTTAACTTTCTTGAGAATTTTGGCTGATTCACTTCAACTTTTCCGTTATAAGTTACAAATCTGTCTACAACAGTTGGTTTTAACTGCACACCGTTATTTGCAATTGTCTGATAAACTGAAGCAATTTGTATTGGTGTAACAAGTACATAACCTTGCCCAATTGACATATTGATTAAATCTCCTGGAAGCCATTTTTGGTCTTGTTTTTTCTTAAATCTTTTCTTTTTCCACTCAGGGCTTGGTAATGTTCCTATAGATTCTCCAGGTATGTCAATTCCTGTTTTTTGACCAATTCCATATTCTTTAGCATATTTGTCAATATTTTTTATTCCAGCTTTTTGAGAAAATACATAATAGTATGTATTTACCGATTCTTCAATAGATTTAGCAAAATTAGTCACACCATGCCCACCTTTATGTGCATCTCTAAATATTGAACCTCCAAATCTATATTGTCCTGTAGAATTTACCGTTGCGTACGGAGAAATTCCTGATTCCAATATACCTGTACCAGTTACCGCTTTAAATGTCGACCCTGGTGGATAAAGTCCTGCAATTCCTTTATTTACAAGTGGTTTTGATTTGGAATTGACCAAAGCATTCCATTGATCTCCAGGAATTCTTGAACTCATCAAATTCAAACTTATTTCAGGATTACTCACAAAAGTGATAATTTTTCCAGTTTTTGCTTCCATTGCGATAAATGCACCGCTTTTACCACTAAATGCTTCAGTCATAGCTTTTTGCAAATCGAAGTCAATTGATAAATAAATATTTTTTCCAGTAACGCTTTCGTTTGTTGATACTTGTCTTATAATATTTCCTTTTGCATCAACCTCAATACTCTCTTTTCCATCTTGACCCTTCATTTCTTTGTCATAAGAACGCTCAACACCTTTTTTCCCAATTAAATCACTATTTTGATAACCTTTATCCTTTAATTCGTTGTATTCTTTTTCATTTATCGGTTTTACATAACCTATGATGTGAGAAGCTATTGTATCTTCAGGATAGAATCGTTTATTATATTCAACTATGTCGATTCTATCGTTATCCAATTTTTCAATAGCTTTTAGTGCGACAGTTTTATCCAAATCCTCGATGACCAAAATTTTTTTATCTGTCCCAAGTCTTTGTTCCTTAAAAAATTTGTCAATTATGTCATCCAAGCTCGTTCCAGTTACTTCATTGATTTTTTTTATATCAAGCATTGTTTCTTCCAAATCTTTGGCTTTTTTCTTTTTCTCAGTTGAAAGTCTTTCATGAATTTGCTCAGGATTCATATTTTTCATTTCTTTTAATATTTTTACATCATTTGTATCAAGTGTCTTTGTCCCAATGTGAACCAATTGGTAACCAGTCATATTTTTTGCAAGTAAATGCCCTTCCCTGTCATAAATTTCACCACGGTTAGCTTTTATTATATTCGTTCTAATTCTATTTTGCAACGCTCTTTCTTCGTATTTAGAAGCTTCTAAAATTTGTAAAGTAAATAATTTTGAAATTAGTATTAAAAATCCTATTCCCACAAGTGTAATAAAAGCAATAAACCTCGGATTTTTTTCTTCCTTGTCTAATTCTCTCATTTTCTTTCCTTCTTTGCCTTGTCTTTATTTTTTCATTTATTTTAAAATATTTTATTCGTCAATTTTTTCATTTTCTTTATTTTCTCCATTTACACCGTCATAAAACTCATCCAATTTGTAATAGTCTCTAGCATCTTTACTAAATATGCTAATAATCATATCCCCAGCATCAATCAAAACCCAGTTGGCTTCTTCTAGTCCTTCCACGCTTTTTATTGTTTCTAAATTTTTTTTCACATCAGTCGCAATAGCCTCAATATTTCTACTAGAACTTCCAGTACAAAGTATCGAATAATCAAAAAATGGTGATTTTCCACGCATATCATACACTTTGATATCCTGTGCCTTCTTATCCTCCATAATGTCAATTATTTGTTGAATTTCTGCACCAAATTCATTTTTTACTTCACTCATTTTTTCTTTTTCCTTTCTTTAATTTAATTTTATTTTGTTTTTTATTATTTTTAGTTTTTTAATTTTTTATTTTAATTTTAAATTTGAAATAATTCCCGCAACTACGATTGAAGCTGTTTCAGCTCGTAAAATTCTAGCTCCAAGACTCACTTCAAAAGCATTTTTTTCTTTTAAAAAATTCACTTCTTCTTTGGTAATTCCACCTTCTGGTCCAATTACACACAAAATATTTTTATCCTTTTTATCAATTAATTCAAAAATCGGCTTTGAATTTTCACTATTTTCATAAGCAAATATTATTTTGTCATATCTTTCGTAGTCAATTTCATAAATTTTTTTTATTTCTGAAATTTTTGGAAATTTTACTCCTCTACATTGTTTTAGCGCTTCTCTGACAACTGTTTCCCACTTTTCTTTTTTTTCATTAATTTTTACAACAACTCTTTTCGTCTTTAACGGAATTATTTTGTTTACACCAATTTCTGTCAATTTTTGTATCACTAAATTCATCTTGTCATTTTTTAAAATTCCTATCGCCATATCGACATTTACATCAAGTGAATAATTATCTTTTATTTTTTTTATTATTTCCAAAACAACTTCTTTTTTAGAAATACTCAAAATTTTTGTCAAATACTCGAACTCTCCATCAATAACTCTCACTTCATCATTTATTTGAAGTCTATAGACATTTTGAATGTGCCCACAGTCTAATTTATTGTCAATAATAATTTTATTCCCACTAATATTTTTCTTTTCTGCTATCACTGTCAACAATAGCTTTTCACCTCATTTTTATTTTTCCAATATTTTTTTTATTCCCAGATGTCTGTAACCAGCTTCAGTTACAACTCTTCCACGGGGTGTCCGCTTTATAAATCCTATTTTAATCAGATATGGCTCATAAACTTCTTCAATTGTACGCTTATCTTCACCCAGCAAAAGCGACAATGTTTCTATCCCAACAGGCCCTCCATTATAGACATCAATTATTGAACTTAAAATTTTTCTATCGAGTTCATCAAGTCCCGTTTCATCGACTCCCAAAAGTTTTAAAATCCCATTTACACTCTTTTTGTCAAGTATTCCGTTTCCTTCGACAAGTGCATAGTCTCTTGCCCTTTTCAAAAGTCTATTTGCAATTCTAGGCGTACCACGGCTTCTCTTGGAAATTTCACTTATTCCGTCCTCGTCATATGAAATACTCAAAATATCGGCTCCTCTGCGAACAATTTCTTCCAATTCTTCCAATTTATAAAATTCCATTTTATGCGTTACTCCAAATCTGTCTCGAAGTGGTGTACTTAACTGCCCGGCTTTAGTTGTCGCACCAATCAATGTAAATTTTGGCAGTTCAATTCTAATACTTCTAGCTGACGGTCCTTTTCCAATTAAAATGTCAATTTCATTATCTTCCATCGCAGGGTACAAAATTTCTTCAACTGAAGTGTTTAATCTGTGGATTTCATCAATAAATAAAATGTCATTTTCTTCAAGTGAAGTCAGAATTGCTGCCAAATCCCCTGATTTTTCCAAAACTGGTCCAGTTGTAATCTTTAAATTCACTCCCATTTCAGTTGCAATTACTCCCGCAAGTGTTGTTTTTCCAAGTCCTGGAGGTCCATATAACAAAATGTGATCCACGGTTTCATTTCGCATTTTTGCCGCTTTTATAAAAATATTCATTTTTTTTTTCAAATCTTCTTGACCAATATATTCTCTAAAAGTTTTTGGCCTAAGTGACTTCTGAATATTGTCCTCTCCCAGTTCATTGGGTGCCAATACTCTTTCTTTTTCCATCTTTTCTCCCTCTTTCAAAACTTATATCGCTTTTAGCACCAACATCAATAAAAATTGGAACACTGCGATAATTCCCCCAAGAACTCCACCTATTATTTCAATATGCTTTAGTTCATTTTTTGAAATTCTTAAAATAATTTCTTCTATTTCCTGTAAAGAAAAATTTTCCATTTTATCTAATATTATCTCACGAAAATTTATTTTCTCTTTTGCTATTTTTATAATTTCTTCAACAATTTCTTCTTTATTTTCCAAAATACTCTTTTTAAAATAAGATTTTATTTTTTGAATTACACTATCGTTTATAATCATTTTTAGTAGCGGATTTTTATCCAGAATATTCTTTTGCAACTTTTCTCCAATAACTTTATCTAATAATCTATCAATAACTCCATCAGAAATATCCATTTCTTCAATTTTTTCCGCAATATCGTCCACCGAAATTAACTCTTTTTCCACTACATCAGCTATATTTAAAGATATTTCCGCTCTTCTTTTGGGAATTAGCCCCTGTATTTTAAAAAAGAGAAAATTCATCTCCTTATATGGTCTAAAAAGTAATTTTATAGCTAAATAATTAGTAAACCAACCTATAAGTGTTCCAACAAGCACCATAAGACAAAACTGTAATATCAAATTTCTCAATTTTTTCCTCCAAAAACTTATTTTTTGAAATAGTTTATATTTAATGGTATCACATTTCTTATTTAATATCAAGAATTATTAATTCTTAGGCAAAATAAAATATGTTTGAAAAGAAAAAAATTTTTACTTATTTAATCAAGGGGGAAAAAATCCCCCTTTTTTTGTTTTTACTACAATACTATTTTTCTTCCATATTCTTTACATTTTTCAATTTTTTCATCATCATCAGCTGCCAAGTGATTTATAAATCCTTCTCCTACGATTGAGAAATTTTCGCTAGTTAGCTGTTCTACCCAACTTTCCATAAAAACTCCTGTTCCCCAATCGTAAGAGCCAAAAAGTCCAACTGTTTTATTAAAAATTTTATCTTTATTGGATTCAATAAATTCAACTATTTCTGGCGCTATTTCTTCCGCTCCTGCAGCAGGTGAACCAAACGCTAAAAAATCAGCATTTACTGAATTTTCGTCAGCTTCTTCCACATTTATCACTTTCACATCTGCTCCCGCATCTTTTGCACCTTGTGCAATATATTTTGCCATTTCTTCAGTATTTCCTGTCGCTGAATAGTAAATTATATTTAAACTTGCCATTTTTTCCCACCTAACTTTCTCTTGTAAGTCTATAAGTATCTCTCGCTATCATTATTTCTTCCGCCGTTTCAATTTTATAAACTTTTACTTTAGAATTTTCTTTAGTAATTTCTACATTTCCCGGTAACCATTTACTTGATTTTTCTTCATCTAAATCAATTCCTAAATATGTCAAATCCCTACAAATATCTCTTCTCGCATAAAAAGCATTTTCTCCAATTCCACCTGTAAATGCTATTGCATCAAGTCCATTCATTGCAGCGGCATAAGCTCCAATATAAGATTTTATTTTGTAACAAAACATTTCATATGCCAATTTTGCTTTTTCATTTCCTTCTTCAACTCCAGCTGCCAAGTCCCTAAAATCCGAGCTAGGTCCAAAAATTCCTTTAATTCCAGACTGTTTATTCATTCTTGTATTCATTTCTTTTGGAGTTAAACCTCTTTTTTCCATTATATAAACAACTGCCGATGGATCCACATCTCCGGTTCTGGTTCCCATCATAACTCCAGCAAGTGGAGTTAGACCCATTGAAGTGTCAACAACTTTTCCGTTTTTCACAGCTGTTATACTAGCTCCATTTCCAAGGTGACAAACTATTATTTTGGAATCTTTTTTTCCAAACATTTGAGCTGCAATTTCGCTCACATATCTGTGCGAAGTCCCATGTGCACCGTATTTTCTAACTTTTAACTCTTCATAGTCTTCATACGGAAAAGCGTACATATATGCTTTTGGCTCCATTGTCTGATGAAACGAAGTGTCAAATACCACGACATTTTTTTTATCTGGAAGTAGTTCCATCATAACTCTCACACCCATTGCCGCAGCTGGATTGTGAAGTGGCGCAAGTTCTCCAAGTTCTTCAACTAATGAAATAACTTTTTCATCAACTAAAGCCGAATCTTTAAAATAAGCTCCTCCTTGCACAACTCTATGCCCTATCGCATCAATTTCATCAACACTTTTAATAACTCCCATGCTATCGTCCTGAAGAAGTTTTAATACAGCGTCAATTGCCATTTTATGATCGTCCATAGGTTCTGGCTGTTCAGTTATTTTTATATCTTTTATCAAATTTTTGTAACTGATCATCGGATTTGCAATTCCTATCCTCTCGCACAGTCCTTTCGCAATTGATTTTTCATTTGTCATATCAATTAATTCAAACTTTAACGACGAGCTTCCACTATTTATAACTAATATTTTCATTTATTTATTCCCTCCAAAAATTTTTATTTATCCTTATCCTTATTCTTAATTATTATTATTCATCAGATTCAACAGCTGTAATTGCCACAACTTCAACTATATCTTCCACGCTACAACCTCTTGACAAATCGTGAACAGGTCTTGCAAGTCCTTGAATTAACGGTCCTAACGCTTTCGCACCTGAAAATCTCTGAGTCAATTTGTAACCGATATTTCCTGCATTTAAATCAGGGAAAACTAATACATTTGCATTTCCTGCCACTTTTGAGTTTGGTGCCTTAAGTTTTGCTACTTCTGGAACGATTGCCGCATCCAGTTGCATTTCTCCATCAAATTCAAAATCCACATCTCTCATTTTTAAAATTTCAATCGCTTCTCTAACTTTTCTAACTGATTCTCCGTCGGCACTTCCTTTTGTTGAATAAGACAAAAATGCCACCTTAGGCTCTTTTATCCCAGCTGTAACTTTGGCTTTTTCAACCGCTGAAATCGCTATATCTGCAAGTTGTAACGCCGTTGGATTGGGAATAACTGCCGCATCTGTAAAAATAAGTGTTCCATTTGCTCCAAAGTCCGAGTCAGTTACCATAACAAACGAACTTGAAATTGTTTTTAGCCCTTCTTTTGGTCCAATTACTAAAATTGACGCTCTTAGTACATGAGCTGTCGGAGAAATCGAACCTGCGACCATTCCGTCAACTCTTCCTTGTTTTACAAGCATTGCCGCAAAAAATCTAGGATCTGACAACATTGTAGCTTTTGCCGCTTCAAAAGTCATACCTTTTTTTTCTCTTCTCTTTCTCAAAATTTCTGACATTTGGTCAATAGTCGCACAGTTATTTGGATCATAAAAAATCGCTCCATCCAAATTTACTCCCAATTTTTCAGCTTCTTTTTTTATTTTTTCCTCATTTCCCACAAGCGCAATTTTTGCAAGACCTTCACTCATAACTTTTTCAGCTGCTTTTAGCACCCTTGGATCTTCCGTTTCTGGTAATATAATTGTTTTTTGCAATATTTTTGCTTTAGCCTTCAAACTTTCTAATAAATTTTTAGACATTTTTTCAACTCCATTTCTTTTTTTATTTTTTATTTTTATTTTCACACATTTTTTAAAGCTAATCAGAAAAAATCGCTTCTACAAACTCTTTAGAATCAAATTTTCTAAGATCTTCAATTCCTTCCCCAACTCCAATAAATTTAATTGGCTTTTTTAATTCATTAGTTATCGGAAAAATAATTCCACCTTTTGCAGTTCCGTCAAACTTAGTCAAAATAATACCTGTTAAATCCACAATTTCGTTAAAGATTTTAGCTTGCTCAAGTCCATTTTGCCCAGTCGTGCTGTCAATTACAAGAAGTGTTTCAAATTTATCATTTCCCGATTGTTCTTTTATAATTTTATTAATTTTTTCCAGCTCTTTCATTAAATCTCTTTTATTATGAAGTCTTCCCGCTGTATCCAGTATCGCCACATCAAAATTTCGATTTTTAGCTGTTTTTACCGTATCAAATATGACAGCCGCAGGATCACTTCCGTGAGATTGTTTCACAACTTCAACGCCAGTTCTTTTCCCCCATTCCTCAATCTGTTCAATTGCAGCCGCTCTAAATGTATCTCCAGCTCCAATTATAACCTTTTTTCCTTCATCCTTTAACTTTTTCGCAATTTTCCCAATCGAAGTCGTCTTTCCAACTCCATTTACTCCGACTACCAAAATAATATTAAGTTTTCCATCTTGAATATCAAGTTTCGTATTTTCTTCGGTGTTGTAAACTAGTTTATCTTTTAGCAATTCTTTCAATTCTTCATAGACATCCTGCGACGCTTTCAATCTCTTTTTGGCAACTTGTTTTTCCAAATCTGCCACAATTTCCATCGTCATATCCATTCCAATATCAGATTGAATAAGCAGTTCTTCCAACTCTTCATAAAGTTCATCGTCAATTGTTTTTCCCAAAAACATCTCTTTCAATTTTGAGAAAAATCCTTTTTTAGGTGTGGCAAGTCTATCTTTTAGCGGTTTTAACTTCGGTTTTTTCTTAGTTTTTTCAATTTTTTCTTCTTTTTCTTCTTTATTTTCGTTTTCTTCTGATTTTTTTTCATTTTTTAATTTTTTATTTTTTTCAGAAATTTCATTGCCTTTTTTTATTTTTTCTTCTTTATTTTCTTTATTTTCTTTGTTTTCTATATTTTTTTTAATTTTTTCATTTTTTTCAGTTTCTTTAGTTTCTTCAATCTCTTCTTCTTTTTTCTTCTTTTTTCCAAATTTAAAAAAATTTTTTAACGCCATTATTTCTTATCCCTTTCCGCCTGTGATTTTTCCAAATAATTCGGTCTTAAATTAAAAATATCAGTTTTTTTATCTTCGAGTTTTCCTGCGAGCATCATTTGAACAAAAGTTGCCACATCAATTTTCAAATTTTTTTCTTCAAATAAATGGACACTTTGCCTCAAATTTTCTTTTATCTTTTCTTTATAATTAAAAACTGCATCTCCAATCATATAAATTTCATTATTTTTATTTTCTTCTCTATCTTCTTTATCTTGTTTACTTTCTTTATTTTTATCTTCTTTTTCATTTTTTTTATTATTAATTTCCAAGATTACATCATCCAATTTAGCAACTTTATAATCTTCCACTAATTCAAGTTTATTTTCAAAAATTTTATAAGTCGCAAAATAAACTTTTTCCTTTCTCGAATCTATCAAAGCATAAATTTTTTTATTAAAAAAATTATCGCAAGTCGCACAAATATTAAAAAATGCCTGATAACCTAGCGCATCAAGTTCATTCACTTCATAAAATGTAACATCTTCTCTTCCAAAAAAAATTCCTTTTACAACCGAAATAGCTATTCTCACACCTGTAAAAGAGCCAGGTCCAATCGACACAACCACATTTTTTATATCAGTTAATTTCTTTCCAGTCCACTTTAAAAGGCAGTCAATTTGCTTCAAAATTGTTGTAGAATGTGATTTTGCAACTTCAATATGAATTTTCCCCAAAACTTTCTCATTTTCATAAAGCGCAAGACCAGCCAATTTAGTGGTCGTAGTTATTGCAAAAGTTATCATAATTTCCCTTTCTTTAATTTATTTTTTTATTTCTCTTATCTTTTTGTTTTTTTTCTATTTCTTTTTTCTAATTGTTCTTTTTTCATTCTCCCAATTTTTCTAAATAATCTATTTTTTCTCCATTTTCAAATTTATAGACGGAAATTTTTCTCATATTTTCAGAGTGGTGATTAATTTCAATAAAAATCGTATCTTGCGGCATTTCAGATAAAATTTTATCTGCCCATTCTACAATTACGACGCTCTCTTCATCTCCGATAAAATCTTCAAATCCAATTTCATAAATCTCTTCAGTATTGCTAATTCTATATACATCAAAGTGGCTAATTTTTTTCCTTCCACTCTCATATTCAATGACATAAGTAAATGTCGGACTTTTTACATTCTCTGTAACTCCAAAATATTCACAAATTTTTTTCGTAAAAGTCGTCTTCCCCGCTCCCAAATCTCCAATTAGTCCAACACATCCGCCATTTTCCAACTTTTTTGCTAAACTTCGTGCCAAATTATTTATTTCATCAAAATTCATTATTTTCATATTTTAATCTCACTTTTTATAAACTTCAATTATTTTATTAATTATATCCGTCGTAGAAACATTATCCACAAAAGATAAAATTTTAACTTCTCCGCCATTTTTTTCCACAGTCTTTGTTTCCGGCAAATCTTCCTTTCTGTAATCTCCACCCTTCACATGAATGTTAGGTTTTAGAATATCCAGAAGTTTTTCCGGTGTCTTCTCATCAAAAATAACCGCAAAATCCACAAATTTTGTCCCCAAAAGCACGAACGCTCTATTTTTTTCGTCGTTAATCGGTCTTTTGTCGCCTTTATTGACTTTGACGGAAGAGTTGCTGTTGATACCCACAACCAGAACATCTCCTAAATTCCTAGCTTCTTCCAAATAAGTCAGATGACCTATGTGCAAAATATCAAACACTCCATTTGTAAAAACTACTCTTTTCCCCTCTCTTTTCAGTTCGATTATTTTTTCTCTCATTTTTTCTACAGTTAATAAATTTTCTCTAAAATTATTCTTCAATTTTTTCTCCTGAACAATACATAATTATAATAAATTATATCACATTTTTTACAAAAAAAGAAAATATTTAATCATTTTTTCTCATATTTTTTATTATACAAAAAAAAGGCCTTCGCCTTCTTTTAAAAATAATTTTAAAAAAATTATAAAATTTGAGAACTACTAAAAAATAGTTCCCAAATTATTAATTATTATTGGTTAATGAATTTAACATTTTTGAAGTCTACATTTTGGAAGAATAATTCAACTCTTCTGTTATTGTATCTTCCTTGTTGTGTATCGTTAGTATCCATTGGGTTAGTTTCACCTTGTCCAGTGATTGTTCCATAAGAAATTGAATTTTTAAGTCCATATTCTCTTAACAATCTTGCTACGTTTTGTGCTCTTGCAACTGATAATTTTTGGTTGTAAGCATTTGAACCAGTTGAATCTGTATGTCCAACGAAATCAATTGTTCCACCATCAGCAAATTGATTAATTACGTCTGCAATTTTTCTCAAGTCGTTTTGTTCATTTTCGTTTGGTACTCTTCCATCAACTTTAAATCCTCTGATTACACATTTTTTATCATCAACTGAGCAGCTAAATGGTAATACAGCATTTCCTCTAGTATCAATTGTATTATCAGGTGTAGGAACTGGAGTTGGTACAGGTACTTCTACTGTTTGAGTTATAACTTTAGGTGATCTGTCATTTTTCAATTGACCAATTCTATAACCTACTCTTACTCCAACTGAATCTAAATGATCTCTATATTTAGTTACACCAACATTTGGAGTTTTATCTGTTACTTTAAAGCTAGATCTTTCATATAAAGCTTCCAATGAAACTGGTCCAAATTCAGTACCAATTCCTGCTGCAGTATATAGACCACCTTTAATGTCTAATCCTGCCTGCTTTCTTGCTTCTCTTGATTCTTTAGCGAAGTTATATCCTGCTCTACCTAATACATATAAAGCATCGTTTCCTCCATTAGTTGTAATTAAGTTAAATTTACCTAAAGCATAAACTGGTACATCTCTACCAAGTTTTTTAGCAGTTGAATAAGTACCATTCCATTGTTCTTTTTTAGGTTTTAATTTTCCTGAGTTATTAGAGAATTTGTATTCTCCTCCTAATCCCCATTCAAATTCACCTTGGTTGTCTACGATGTATTCAACACCCGCAGTTGCACCATTTTTTACTTTAAAATCAGAATGTTTCCAATAATCTGCTCCTGATTTATATTTTCTGTAGAAATCATATCCACCTTTTACTTGGAATTCAGACGCTACAGCATTCAAAGCTAATAAAGCTGTTCCCAAAATAACTAATTTTTTCATTTTAATTCCTCCTGAATTTTCTATTTAATTTTACTTCTGCACTGCCTTGATTATGCTTAAATAGGTACACAATAAGACACTTTCATTCAAATTATATATTTTCTAAAAAACCAAAAATTAATTAATTTTTTAAAAAAATTTTCCAATAATTTGAATTTTTTAATCTAACTTTACTTAAGTAAGTATACACTATTTTAGCAAAAAAATCAAGTTTTTTTTGTTAATTTTATATCGGGTTATATTTAATTTAACCATCGTTTTATGGTTAGATATTAGCACTTTTTTTTTAAAAAGTCAATACTAAAAATTTTATTTTTCTATTATTTAACTGTGAAAACTATTCGAGATTCCAATATTGACTAGTAATTCAGCAATTAAACAATTCAAAATTTCTTAAAAATTTTATATATTTATCATTTTATCAATCGATTTTTCTAATTTTTTAAGCGTAGAAACTCTGTTATTTTTAATTGTTTCATCATCTGTGTTAATTATTACATTATCGAAATAGTTATTTATTACATTTGCGTTATTCAATAAAACTTGAATATAATTTGCGAACTCTTTATTTTCAAGCAGCTCCAATTTATTTCCTAAGTTAAATATAGCTTTTTCCTCGTTTTTTTCAAATAAATTTTCTGAAATTTTGATTTCATTTTTATTATCCTTAACTATATTTTTTACCCTTTTTAATAAGTTAATCAATGTTTCAAAATTTTCTGTTTTTGACAATTCCAATAATACTGACAATCTGTCATTTAATTTTACGATATTGTTTTCAAGGTTAATTTCATATGAAATCAAATCTTTGCTGTATTTTTCGCCTAAAACATTTGATAATCTTTGTTTAAACAATTCTACCACATTTTTCACAACATTTTTATCCAACACTTTTTTGTCAGCCGCAAAAATTTCGTAAGCCTTTTCAACTAATTTTTCGTAATTTAATTCTAATTTAGAATCCAATGCCACTTGAACGATTCCTTGAACCGCTCTTCTCAACGCATAAGGATCTTTTGAACTTGTTGGTTTTAAACCTACCGAATAACAACCTACTACAGTATCGATTTTATCAGCAATTCCAGCTAATGCTCCTTCAATAGTTGTTGGTAAAATATCGTTTTGGTATCTTGGTAAGTAATGTTCAAAAATTCCAAGTGCCACTTCTTTATCTTCACCTTGTTTTTCAGCATAAACTGATCCCATAAATCCTTGCAATTTTGTAAATTCTTTTTCTGCAATTACGTTTGAAACCAAGTCTGCTTTTGAAAGTTCCACTGTTCTTAAGATATTTTTCTTTTTCGCTCCATATCCCAATTCATCTGCCAAATATTCAGCGATTTTTTTACTTCTTTGTATTTTTTCGTAAATTGTTCCCATATCTTTTTGGAACGTAACTTCTTTCAATTTTTCCACATTATCGGCAAATTTACCTTTTAAATCTTCATCAAAGAAGAATTTCGCATCAGCAAGTCTTGGCTCAATAACTTTTTCATTACCTTTTTTCACAACTTCTGAATATTCAGGTGCATTTCTGATTACAATAAATTTATTTGTCAATCTTCCATTTGCATCTTTCACTGGAAAATATCTTTGATGTGTTTCCATAGTTATCGTGATAATATCTTCTGGAAGGTCCAAATAATCAGCATTAAACTCACCTTTTATCGCAAAAGGATATTCCACCAAATTCACAACTTCTTCCAATAAATAATTATTAATAATCGCAACATCACCATCATTTTCACAATTTTCTTTTATACTTTTCAAAATTTCCGCTTTTCTTTCAGCTTTTCTAGCAATTACACTATTTTTTCTCAATTTTGAAACATATTCGTCGGGATTTGAAATTTCCACATCTTGCGGTGCAAAATATCTCATCCCACGAGTTTTCTTTCCACCTTTTAATCCTTCAAACTCAAAAGGCAATACTTCTGTTCCAAGCAAAGTCACAAACCATTTTATCGGTCTTGCAAATCTAAATGTTCTGTCTGACCATTTCATTGATTTTTCAAACTCGATTTTTTTAATAACATTTGACAATATTTCTGGCAACACTTCTTTTGTAGGTTTTCCAGCAATAAATTTTTCAATTGAAATATATTTTCCTTTTTCATTTTCGATAATTTTTACATCATCAGGTGTCGCTCCTTGTGATTTTATAAATCCTTCTCCAGCTTTTGTCAATGCTCCATCTTTATAAGCGATTTCCACTGAAGGTCCAACACTTTTTTTATCCAAATCCGCTTGTTTTTCAGCAATATCTTTAACAATAATCGCCACTCTTCTCGGCGTACTAAAAGATTCTATTCCTGAAAATGCAATTCTTTCTTCTTTTAACTCTTTTTCCGCAATTTTTTTCAAATTACTTTCAGCCTCGTCTACATATCTCGAAGGCAATTCTTCTAATCCTATTTCAAAAAGAAAATTCAATTTTTTCACTCCTTTCGGTATTTTCACTCTTCTTTTTATTTTTTTATTTCCTATAAATTTTCGCCACAAAAAGAAGCAAAAAAGACTTTATTTTTTATTTTAATTTCTCATATTTTCTTACAAATTTTTCCTCAAATTCCTCTTTTGAGTAGGTGTGTACATTTTTGAAGCAATAACCTTTGAATTTTTCAAGTCCAAAACAAATGATTTCATCTTTACCAAAAGTATTTTCTCCAACTGATAAACTACTTCCCTGATTTATAAAATAATTTCCAATCTCTGAAATGGAATTCTTTTCATTTGGTGAATTTTTTTCTTCATTGTAGACTAAAATATAATTTGTAATTTCTTTTAAAGTATTTAAAGATTTTTTCTCAATATCTCCTAAAACAAACATACTATTAAGAATCTTTAACTCTATATCCTTTAATTTTTTTATATCAATTCTATTAGACTTATCAAGTAATTTCCCATTTTTAAATTCAATAAAAGTATATCTTCTATCGCTATGTAAAAATAAAACATCATTTGTTTTCAGCTGAATGCTCAAATTATTATTTCTAGTGTACTTATCTCCTCCAACACTATCAAAATTAATTACTTTAATTTGACTTTCTGTCATATATTCTTCATTGTTATCATCTTTTGAAGTTTGCTTTAATGTAGAAGTATTATATATTTTCAAATTAATTTTTTTACTCATCTAAATCACTGCTATATCTAATATTTTCTAAATCCTGAATTGGTCTTGCTAATTTTCTATAAATTTCTCTTGTATTTCCTGTTACATCTTTTATAATACTGCTATTTCCTTCATTTTCAGCCACATAATATTTACATTTATCATCAATTTTATGTTGTTCCGAAAAAACTTCAATTGCATTTAAAAAATACGGACTATGTGTTGTCAATAAAATATGCATTCCAAACTCTCTTTGCAATAAAACTATCAATTCAGCAAATTTTAGTTGCCATTCTGGATGTAAATGAATTTCTGGCTCATCAAGAATTATTGTTCCATTTTCTTCCAACGTTCCATTTTGCAATAACATTTTTATAATTGCAAAAGTTTTAAGCCCTGTAGATAAATTTTTTAAGTCAATATCTTCACCATTTTTTCTGTAAACAAATTTAAAATTTTTATTTTCCAAAATCTCTCCACTCAAAACACTGTTTAATTTTTGGTAAATATTATTCAATTTTTTCTTCACTTTTATTTCAGAAATAACACTATTTTCGTTTTCTGAAAAAACATTGGTTGCTAAATGTGTCTGGTGATTTTTATCCTCGAAATCATAACTATCCAAAATAAATGGATTATCAATATACATTGTTTCTTTATTTATTAAAAAATAATTTTGAACATCTGAAATTTCATTATTTTCAATTTTTAAATCTATTTCTTTATCTTTTATTTTAAGACTTATTTCTCCAATATTCATTTTTTCTCTAGAAAAAATGGCATTAATTTGATTATGAAATTCTTTATTCATAATTCGTGAAACAATAACTTTTATGATTTCTTTGTCTGAAATTTTTAAAGTTTCATTTATTTCTTGAACAAAATTTGAAATATTTTCAATTTTTAGATCTTTTTTATAATTATTAATTATAATTTTTATCTCATCTTCTGAATAATTTTTATTATTTTTTAAAAGTTCAATAGCAATTTTTGCTTCAGTTCTATCAAAAATTCCAAAAAAGTCTTTAAAATTATCAGCAATTTTATTATAACCATTTGCTTTCATAAGTTTATCTACAATTTTTTCCAATTCAGAAACTTTTTCATTATAAACTTTCTCATCAATTTCATAAAATCCATTAAAAACACTCCACAAAACTTTTCCAACTGTACTTTTCCCAGTATCATTTTCACCAGTGATAACCGTTATTCCATCAATTACAACTTCAGCATTTTTTAATTTCCCGATATTGTTTATTGTTAGTTTCATCGCACACTCCTTCCTTCTCAAAATCTTTTGAAAAGCCCCCTTTTATATTTCTTATTTTTTCAACAATGGATATCCCAATTCTTTTCTTGCTGCTACAAATTGTTCGGCACACTTCTTAGCCAAATCTCTTACTCTTAAGATATAAGACATTCTTTCTGTTGTACTGATTGCACCTCTTGCATCAAGATTGTTAAATGTGTGTGAACATTTTAATACATAGTCGTAAGCTGGTAATACCAAGTTGTGATTCAAGCAATTTAATGCTTCTTTTTCATACATATCGAATAATTGGAAGTGCATTGGCACATCGGCTACTTCAAAGCTGTATTTCGACATTTCGTACTCGAATTGGAATCTTCTTTCTCCATATTTTACACCTTTTGTCCACTCTAAATCTTTTACATCATCTTTATTTTGCAAATAAAGTGCAATTCTTTCAAGTCCGTAAGTTAATTCTGATGGAACGATTTCAACTTCTAATCCTCCAACTTGTTGGAAATAAGTAAATTGAGTTACTTCCATTCCGTCTAACCATACTTCCCATCCAAGCCCCCAAGCTCCTAATGTAGGACTTTCCCAGTTATCTTCCACAAATCTTATGTCGTGTTCCTTAGGATTAATTCCTAATGCCACTAAGCTTTCTAAGTAAAGTTCCTGAATATTTTCTGGCGATGGTTTCATAATTACCTGAAACTGATGATGCTGATACACTCTGTTGGGATTTTCACCGTATCTTCCATCTTTTGGACGACGTGATGGCTCAACATAGGCAACATTCCAAGGCTCAGGACCTAATGACATTAAAAAAGTGTCTGGATTAAATGTTCCTGCACCTGTTTCAATATCATACGGATTTGATATTATACACCCTTTTTCTCCCCAAAATTTTTGAAGAGTTAATATAATTTCCTGAAAAGTCATTTATCTCTATCCTTTCTCTT
>ERZ773063.568-NODE-568-length-24167-cov-5.265594_pt1 | contig 24167 bp, 17 predicted proteins | sample MGYA00580625_ERZ773063 | MGnify/ENA primary metagenome ERZ773063 (study PRJEB29015, sample SAMEA2738022) | human oral metagenome | biome: human oral; feature: human-associated habitat; material: dental | place: China | collected 2042 ... | reverse complement strand
GCACTTTCACTCTTAACACTCGCCCACTTTCCTCCCAGTTCGGGCAAAAATAGAGGGTCCCCAAAAAGAAATTTCACGAAAGATTTGGTCAATTCAAAAAGTCATCGTATCTTTGCAACGCAAAAGAGAAAGGCAAACCACTCTGAAAGCAAAGTTGACATGCGGAAGTAGCTCAGTTGGTAGAGCATAACCTTGCCAAGGTTAGGGTCGCGGGTTCGAGTCCCGTCTTCCGCTCCAATAGGTTTCCATAGTTTTGATGTGTATTTGTTTGATGAGGCATTCTAAGATTCACTGAGGTGATCTTGGGATGTTTCTCGCTTTTATGGGGTAGCCATCTGCCTGCACCCCGCCCCACAGCTCACCGAAGAGAAAGATCGCTTTCATGGATAATCCGGATGAGTTAAGCCGTAAAGAGAAGCCTACAAAGCCGTAAAGTGGAGCCTACAAAGCCGTAAAACGGAGCCTACTAGGCCGTAGAGTAAGCTCCATTAAACTGTAAAGCCAAACCATCCAAGCTACAACTCAAGCCTTCGCAAGCCATAAGCGCAAATCACCCCAAGAGAGAACTCCACCCGTCGAAGCAGTAAGAACAAGCGGTCTCAGCCGTGGCGCAAATCCATCAAGGCTGTAAAGCCAAGCCATCGGAACAGTAAGCCGAAGTGCCTCAAGCTGTGACGGGCATCCTTCGAAGCCGTAATCCCCAGGCATTGGAGCTGTGAGCCGAGGCTGTCTGAGCTGGAGAGCCAGAGGGAATGACTCATACGACGCTGTAGACTTAATAAGCAAGGCCCTTGAACCAGATTGGTTCAAGGGCCTTGCTCTTATAGCATCTGCGGGGAGGATTCAGAGAAAGTACCTTCGAAGAGGCCGTCCCCACCCCACTCATCTAAAAGTCAATGGGTGGAGATGATTCGGGACTTTCGCTCGGTTCGCCTTCGAAGACTTCGACAGCTTCGTCATCTCCGATCCCCGCATCATAGCAGGGAGAGAAGCCTGGCGGTATCTGGAAGGGGATACCTACTAGATAGCCGAGCGTCTTATCTGAATAAACCTTCTTCATGAACTTACCGAAGATAGGCAGAGCTGCCGCAGCCCCTTGACCGAATGCCATAGAACTGAAGCGGATACTACGCTCTTCGCCTCCGACCCAACAGCCAGCTACCAGGTCAGGTGAGAAGCCCATGAACCACGCATCACTATTATTCTGCGTCGTCCCTGTCTTACCGCCCAGAGGCATCTGCAGGCCAAAGGAGGAGCGAAGACGGCCCCCCGTCCCGCCGTTGATGACATTCTGGAGCATGTAGAGCATCTTATGCGCAGCATCAGCGGTAAGGACTTCGGTCATCTTCGGCGTGAAGGTTGCCACGATATTGCCGTGCATATCCTCGATCTGAGTGACCATGACAGGGTCGACACGCACCCCATCGTTGACGAAGGTCGTGTAGCCCGAGACCATCTCTCCTACAGTCGCCTCAGGTGTACCAAGAGACATCGCCATCGTCGCCTCGATAGGACCACGGAGACCATAGCTCTCCAGAAGGCGCTTGAAGGTAATCGGCGAGGTACGACTCATAAGTTCGGCCGTCACCCAGTTATCCGAATTCTGTAGCCCCCATTGGATCGAGACCATCTCTCCTATACGGCGGTGGTTGTCATTACGAGGGGTCCAGGTCTGACCATTATCCAGTCGGTAGGTACGCTGCACGTGGAGCACCTGATCACAGGGGGAAGCCCCGTCGATCATCGCTAGAGAATAGAGGTAAGGCTTGATGATCGAGCCCGTCTGACGGCGACCATCCGAGACCATGTCGTACTGGAACTGGGAGAAGTTGATATCGCCCACGTAGGCCAGCACATAGCCATTGTGGGGGTTCATCGCTACGAAGCCTGAGCGAAGTATCCCCTTCATGTAACGGATCGAATCCAATGGCGTCATCACCGTATCCCGTGTGCCTCGCCACGACCACACCTGCATCTTCGTCTTACGATGGAACTGTGAGCGGATCTCTTCGTCCGATAGCCCATCCTCCTTGCTGAGACGCCAGCGCTCAGACTGACGCATCGCACGGTCAAGTATCTTCTTGCGCTGGTCAGCTGATATGGAGGGACTGAAGGGATCTCCACCACGTGCCAGGCGCTCTCTGTCGAAGGCGGGCTGGAGATGACCTGCCATGTGCTCCTGCATCGCCTCTTCGGCGTAGCGCTGCATCACGGGATTGATCGTCGTATAGATCTTCAGTCCATCGGTGTAGATATTATAGGGGGAGCCATCGGACTTGCGATTCTTGTTGCACCAGCCATAGAGCGGGTTCGTCTCCCACTGAATGCTGTCGTCTCTGAACTTGGCATACTGCCAAGAAGCATAGTCACTTCGGTCAGGTTTATTCGCCATCATGACCTTGCGCAGATGCTCACGGAAGTAGGGAGCTATGCCCTGCTTGTGGTCCATACGATGAAATGAGGTACGGATCGGCAGGCGAGACAAGGAGTCTACTTCACGAGAAGTGAGGTAACCAGCCTTCTCCATCTGCTGGAAGACCGTATTACGTCGCTCCATCGGTAAGGGACTATTGGCTCGAAGTACGGGATTGTAGGTGGATGGATTCTTGCACATCCCCACGAGAACGGCCGCTTCCTCGACCTTGAGTTCAGCAGGCGTCTTGCCGAAGTACGTGAAAGCCGCCGACTTGATCCCCACAGCGTTGTAGAGGAAATCAAATTGGTTGAGGTACATCGCTAGGATCTCCTCCTTGGTATAGAAGCGTTCGAGCTTAGCGGCAATGACCCACTCGACGGGCTTCTTCATCATACGGGTGAAGAAGTTAGAGCTAGGTGGCGAGTAAAGCATCTTAGCCAACTGCTGCGTCAGCGTGCTACCACCCCCTGCACTCTTCTGCTGGAGGATCCCTGTTTTAAAGATAGCACGGGCGAGCGAACGGAAATCAATCCCCGAGTGGTTCTCGAAGCGAACGTCCTCGGTGGCTATAAGCGCTTTGACGAGATTAGGAGAAAGGTCCTTGTAGTCTACGAGGACGCGGTTCGATCCGCCATGAGCAAACGACCCGATCACTTCCCCGTCAGAAGCTAATATCTGGGAAGCGTACTTGTCAATAGGGTTTTGGAGCTGCTCGATAGGAGGAAGGTAACCTATCCAGCCCATAGAAATGGCGAAGATACCGCCTAAGATGCCCAGCCAGACGAGCGAGAATGCCAGCCACAGCCAGGGCTTGATCTTATGTTTCATCTATTACCGTTGTCGTATTCTGTCCCGCACTCGCCCCCTCGATATAAGGAGATCGGGGAGCTCAAAACGGGACATACTGATTGTCTTCTTTTCAGTCAGAGCGAACTAGTGACGCTCGATACAAAGGTAGCTACTTTTCGTTATTATGTTGATGGGCTGGTAGCAGTGGGCACAGTGAGCGTGCTCCGCCCACCTATACACCACAGACAGCGCCCCCTCTGCAGGCTCCCATTCTGCAGAGAGGGCGCTATCGTGAGAGGCTCATCAGCAAAGGCCAGAGGAAACACAAACCACCCGAATCATACATCTATAATAAGCGGGAAGACGATCGACCTTAGCCTACCCCCAAAGCTCCACCAGCTCTAAAGAATCAACCTACGACCAGCGCACCCCCTTCAACCCGAACCATCCGGAATATCCGGATAGTTGCCTTCCCCTATCCTTCCCCCACCCGACTCACTTCAAGATAAGGCCGTCAGATTTACCTATAATTCCACGAGGTTTTTCCTTTCATCACGAGGCAATTTTACCGTAAGAAGCCCCGCCTCCTACGAAACTCCTCCCAGAGCCATACGCATTCCCCTCCCCTTCTCTTTACAGAGAATGAGACAGGCCTTATATGATCAGGGAATAGACAGGTAATCAGAGTTTAGCGACGAAGCTATACTCTAGGTCTTATTCTCCAAAAACGCGTACCTTTGAGTTACATAAAGTACAAGGCTATGACTAAGACTTTCAACTTATATTGCGACGAAAGCACGCACCTAGAGAACGACCACCAACCCTACATGCTCCTTGGTTACATCAGTGTTGCCTATCCACAGGTCAAGGATGCTAAGGAACATATACGTGCGATTATGAAGAAGCATGACTTCCATGGAGAGCTCAAATGGACCAACGTACATAAAGCTACCTACCCCATGTATAAGGAGCTCATCGACTATTTCTTCATGACCGACCTGCAATTCCGTGTCATAGTCGTGGACAAATCACAGATAGATAAGGAGCGAGATGACTACAGCTTTGAAGACTTTTACTTCAAAATGTACTTCCAGCTGATCCATCACATGTGCAACATGAACTATCGCTACAACCTATATATAGATATCAAAGACACCTGCAGCCACCACAAGCTTCGCCGACTAAAGGATATACTGGCTAACAATACAGCTATAGGGACATGCCAATTCGTGAGATCACACGAAGTGGTGCTACTTCAGCTGGCAGATGTCCTTATGGGGGCGATCAACTATCACTTGAGAGTACGTAGGCGATGTATAGAAGGAAAGGTCATCGCTAAGCAGAAACTCGTAGAGGAAATACAGAAGCACCAAGACACTCCGCTAGAGAAATCGACCTCGAAAGGATATCAAAAGCTCAATCGTTTCTTCATCACGCTCAAGTAGCATGCCTCTAAATCTAGTCAAAGAATACCCTGAACTCCTCACCCTTCTAGGGTCACCTGAGGAGAATAAACGATCACTCCGAAGGATATTCGATCGTGATATAGCCAACCAGACCAACTTCTGCTTTAGGGGAATACGAATCCATCCGATCAAAGCAGAAGGTGTAGATAGCATGAATACCCTGTTCACTCACCTGACCTGTAAGTCTGAAGAGGTGGAAGTCACAGGAAGAAGCTCATACAAACATCGTGTCTTCGATCGCCTCCGATCAGAACGCCTGCACTGGATAGCCCACCACATCAAGGAGTGTTCTCCTGAAAGTATCCAAATATTCACCTTACAGGAGCGAGATCAAAAGAAGAGAGAGGACGTCACTAAGACCTATATCTACGATCAAGCAAAAGAGTATGTGATCATCCTTGAGCACCAGAGAACGAGTGGCTATTATCTACTGACAGCCTTCCATATCACAGAATCCTCCGTGCAGAGACAGATAAAGAAGAAGATGCAAAAAGCTCAAAAGAGGGCAACCTACTGATAAAAGCGCAGGGCTCGAACCATATCAAAGATGGTCGAGCCCCGAAAACTCCTTCTATTTATAGATGAGTACCACAAAGGTAGACATTCTCCCGGGAAAGTCCTAATTGCAGGGTATATTCTCCTCCATTGTGAAAGCTGTCCGAAGCATGGAATCTCTAGGGTAAAGCTCATAAACCTTGCCTAACCAAAAACACAAAGTAGGCAGGCCGATTTTAGGAAAACAGCTAGGATATATCAGCTAAAAGCCACAAGCTCGCACTTATCGACAAGGGTGAAACTTGAGAAAAGCAGAGCGGAGAAGTCCGAAGACTTCCCCGCTCTGGTGGGTTAGGATGGCGTGGAGTCGCTTGTCGATCGATGTGAGTGATCGGGAGAGCGCTCCCTCATCGGCCTATGTCGTCCGCCAAATCGTCCGCTAGAGATGCCTTCGCCTGTGGGTAAGGCTGAGCGACGTGACTGATGACACGCTGGTGTACCCCCGAGCAGAATCGAACTGCTATCTAAAATTTAGGAAATTCTTGTTCTATCCGTTGAACTACGAGGGCCGATGTCACGGAGCTTATAAGCGCTCCAGACGGGGGCAAAGATAGCGAAATTCTGCTTTGCCTTGGCGTCCGCTCTCCCCGATCTTTAGAGACGGAAGAAGTAGTTGAGCGTAGCACCGAAGCGCATCTCCGAAGACTGGACGTAGGCCGAGCCTCTTCGTGCGCTCCAGATATTCCCTAGTCCGTAGACGAATCGCCCTTCGAGCTCGATCCGCTGACGTGCACCGAGGGCGATACTTACCCCTGGTCCACCGCCGAGTCCCCAGAAAAGGCGGTCGGTGACTGCCATCTGATGGCGGGCCAGATCACGCTCACTCATGTTCGCCTCACCTAAGACTTCGGAGGATTCAGCGAGCTGATAGCCGACGAAGGGGCCTAGATTGAGGAAGAGACGCGTACCACCCGAGCGGAAATATAGGTGCGATAGGATCGGGAGCTCCAGATAGTCGATATGCCGAGTGTAGCGAGTCGCCAGCGCATCGTACTTCTCCTGCCACCCGCCCCGCAGGTAGTTAAGCTCCATCTGTAGGGAAGCACCTCGCTCGATATCGTAGCGCAGAGCCAGACCTCCTACGTAACCCACGTGGATACGCTGGCGTACTGAGGGCACGAATGTGAAGCGACTCGCCGCTATTCCCCCGTGAACTCCGATGGAGAGTGACTGAGCGAAGGGCTCTTTTGCCTCTCCCTGCGCCCAGAGTGAAGGCACGAGGAGGAGCGATAGCAGGAGAGCTAGGAGCGACTGACGGCTAATGAGCTTCACGGAGTATAGCGCCTGAGGAAGGATAGTTGACGAAGAAGAAGCGGTCGTTGGTGTAGATATTCCCTTCGCCACGCTGAAGATGGAAGTCCAGCTGTAGTCCATCGGAGGGGATGGACGACATACTGTTGACGAAATTCTGGCCATACATCGAGTAGGCACGGATGAAGTAGCGAGCCAGATCATATCCCAGGACGCTGTACTTCGGGTAAGAGTTGCTCACCTTGTGGCTAAACCAGCCCGTGAATTGGCTCAGGAAGTCCTTCGATTCAGGAAGTGTGGGGTCAAAGAAGAAGCTGGAGTAGATCGTCGTATTGTAGCGACGGAGGCTCTGCTGGAAGTTCGGCCCGTAGGATTGCCACTGAGGGTAGCCGAAGAGGCTGATACCCGCCGTCTGAGTACCGATAGCAGCCATAGTCGCTAGGGCTAGATTGCGGTCGGGTGAGATGGGGACGACGACGGCATTATTACCCAAGCCACCGACAGCACCTCGACCGACCTCGACGGATCGGCTGGAGACGCCCGCCCGACTAAGGGCTGTGCGGAGCTGCGTCACGAAGCTATCCTCTGTGTCTCCCGAGCGATAGGTGAAGATAACTTCCTTACCTCGGTAGCGCTGTACGAAAGCTGGGATCACTCGCCCAAGGATAGTCGCCGTGTGGGCATTCGCTAGGACGACCCGACCATCCCCTGTCTCCAGAGCACCTGCCTTGCTGAAGGGGATGACATAGTAGCTATAGCCCGAAGCGCCTGCGATAGCTCGGATCTGACTCTCCGTGACACCGCCGAAGACAAGATCCTTACCTCGGAGCTTCCCTTCCTCTATATAGGCGTTGAGTGCAGCGTCACTGGGGACGTCAAGTGTCGTCAGTTGCATGGAGATACCAGCCTTCTTCAGCTGGTACATCCCGAGGAGGAAGCCCTCGTAGAACTCTACATAGTGCTTGTCCTGCTTGAGAGGAAGGAGCATGAGTATGCGTGTCTGGCCAGCAGCTACCTGTGATGGGGCCGTGGGCTCCTGTGGAGCGGGGGCAGGATCGCTGATGACGGGGCTGTCGGCCTTAGCCGACGGGATGACGAGCTCCATGCCCACCTGGACGTTAGTAGAGGTGACGCCAGGGTTAGCACGTAGCAGATCCACGAGGTCGATACCGTAGTTACGGCTGATCCCGTAGAGCGTCTCACCGGACTCTACTCGGTGCTTCCGTCCCTTCTGCGAGGTAGCTGCCTGAGGAGTGGTCGCTGAAGCGGAGGGGATGATGAGCTTATCCCCCACCTTGATCTGCTGACGAGCCCAAGGATTGAGTTCATATACCTTCTCGATCGGCACATTATACTTGCGTGCTATGCTGTAGACGGTCTCTTCACGCTGCACCTCGTGCTCACGTATACGTCGATTTCCCTGCGCACTTCCTCCGATATAGACCAGAAGAAGGGCCATCGAGAGGAGCAGAAGGCGTCGATAGGGATGCGAAAGTGTCATCTTGCTCTGTGCTTACTATTAGTATGAAATATGGGACAAAGGTACAGAATCAGAAGCAATACCCGAGGAGCGAGCTTCTCGTCTCCCGTAGTCCCCGCCTCCGTCCTCTGTAGCGGGTGCCCTGAGTGCAGGCGAAGGGAGCTTTCCTCAAGCGTAGTGGCACGAGCGATCACGGGACAAGACGAAGGCTCAAGCAAGCCCCGACAGCCCGCCCATCAGTTGATCGCTGAAGCCATCACCTGTAGCGGTCGCCCTCTTCTCTCGTAATGGCGCCGTCCTTTACTAGTAATCAGCCTCCGCATCTATTGAACTGATTCCCCCGCTCTGCAGCGGCTGAGCGGGGAAGCAAAGGTAAAGCTCCCATGCTCGGCAGGTGATACCTCGAGGGATCACGGCTACCAGCATGGGAGCTTCGCTAGCTAGCACGTTGGGCTAGCGGGTGAAGGGAGAGCCCTTCTCTAGTGGATCACGATCTCATCGCAGAAGATGAAGTTCCCCTTGGGTCGATCATTCGAAGCCCGTAGACGTACGTAGCGGGCACGTTCCTTCATTGGGAAGGAGAAGGTCTCAAAGACGGGCTGGTAGATCTCCTCACTCGTACGGGTGGATTGCTTGACGACACTGCGGAAGTTCACGCCATCGCTACTCAAGAGTACCTCTACTTCCCCAGGCATGTACACCCACTGGATGCGCTCTTGCATGAACTTGGCGAAGATATGACTAAGCTCTTCCTCCCGACCTAAGTCGATAGTCACGTCGAGAGGTGAGGTAAATCCCTGCCAACGACCATCAAGATAGGTAGGCGTACCACGGACACCATCGAGGAGCGCACGCTCACCTCCGGCGGGATACTTCTCATTCCACGAGCAGTCGTTGTAGGTGATCTTCTTCCCGATCCCCTTATGGTAGTCGGTGCGGAAGCGTAAATCGGGGACGTCAAGTGCCTTCCCTCCGTCGAAGAGTCGTGCGACCAGGAGGATCGAATCACGGGATACGATCGGGCGACCATCGTACACCGGCGATGAAGCTGTCGGGATAGAGCCATCCACAGTATAGCGGATCTCGGCTGCAGGACGCTCACTCATCAGGCGAACGGATACCTCACGACGGGCGGTATCTACATCGTTGAGCGCTGCGATATGTCGCAGAGGATAGGCATTCACACCACGCTTGAGGAGGGCAGGTACGTGATAGTTCGTTCGGCGAAGGAAGCTAGCATAGTCACGATCAGCCTGTGGTGTCCATGCGACTTCAGCCAGTGCCAGCACTCGTGGGAAGAGCATGTACTCGGCATGTGCCTCATCGAGGACGTATTCTGTCCAGAGATTGGCCTGCACTCCGAGGATATGCTTCGCTTCACTTGCCGTGAGTTCCTTAGGCATGGGATTGTAGGAGTAGACCTTCTCTAGCGTAGTGAAGCCCCCGTTAGCACGTGGTTCGCCATCGGCTTCTCTTTGATAGAAGTCGAGATAGACGTGACTCCCGGGCGTGAGGATGACATCATGTCCCTCCTTTGCCGCCTTGATCCCGCCTTCTTCACCACGCCAACTCATGACTGTAGCGTCTGGAGCGAGTCCGCCCATCAGGATCTCGTCCCAGCCGATGAGCTTACGTCCCTTGCTATTGAGGTATCTCTCGATGCGTCGTATCATGTAGCTCTGGAGCTCATGATCGTCCTTGAGGCCCTCGACACGCTTACGCTCGGTGCACTTGGGGCAGTCCCCCCAGTGGCGCATCGTAGCTTCGTCCCCACCGATATGGATGTACTTGGAGGGGAAGAGTGCCATGACTTCATCAAGGATCGCCTCAAAGAAGGTGAAGGTCTTCTCGTTGCCAATACATACATCAGAGTTCTCGAAGGCCCAGCTATCGAGACAGCTCAGCTCGGGATACGCTGAGAAGAGTTCGTTGCTATGGCCAGGGAGCTCGATCTCTGGTATCACTGTGATCCCCAGTCGGTCGGCATGACGGACGACACGCTGGATCTCCTCCTTGGTATAGTAGCCACCATAAGCCCCTGGAGTACCTTCATCGACGAAGCGACGATCCTTCTGCCACCACTTGTCCCAATCGCTCTCGGTGCGGAAAGCAGACTTCTTCGTCAGCAGAGGATACTTCTCCGAAGGGAAGCGCCACCCGCCACCATCGACGAGATGCCAATGGAAGCGGTTGAGCTTGTATCGTGCCATCTCGTCAAGCAGACGGATGATCATGTCCGTCTTCATGAAATGACGGGAGACATCCAGCATCACACCTCGGTAGGCCATACGGGCAGAGTCGACGATGGAGAGCTGAGGCAGACGAGCGCCGTACTGCCCGATGATCTGCAATAGACTCTGTGCGCCCTGACGAAGTCCAGCTTCATCACGAGCGACGAGATCGATACCCCGAGCGCCGATGGTCAGACGATAGCCCTCTCTACCCTGTACCGAGGGGTCTAGACGTGAGCGAATAAAGCTCGAGGTACGGCCCTTCGCCTCGGTCGTCGCAAGCGAAAGCCCTGCGAGTCCATCACGGAGCACCCGTGGCGTATGGGCAGAGAGCGTCAGACGCTTAGGCAAAGTCAGCGTACCCTTAGCGTAAGAGACCGAGACAGGACGAGGAATGAGCTGAAGGCTGTCCAGAGCCACAGCGCCCTCTGCGAAGAAGAATCCCGCGAGTGAGAGCGAAAGTGCTCCGAATAGTTTACGCAGACGAGCGTAGTTCGTTCGCATAGTGAATAGGAGTTTGTATCTAAGGGTGAATGAATTCTGGCTACAAAGATAGGCCATCCCCTTAGACCTACCCCATTTATAGGAGAAAGTCGAAGCTCGGGGCTAAGAAAGATCAAACCTAGGTAATAAGAAAGCGCAGAATTAGTACAGGAGAAACCGAACCTAATTTCATGAAAAGCGAGGCCGTACTACAGGAGAACTCATACCTCAGCACGAGATCGGTCGAATTCCCTTTCAAGATAAGCCAAGCCTCGCTTCAAATAAAACGAAGCCTACCGACGGGAGCATCCGAGCCTTCTCTCAGAAAAGACCACGCCCCAGATCCCGCTAGCTAAAGGGGATCTGGGGCGTAGACTACGGGCGTATCACTACGCCACGGAGCAAGGTAGACGGGAAAGCGCCGAGGCTAAATCGTAGCCTCTACCGACCAGACAAAGGCACGCAGACCCTGATCTGGCGTAGCATCATCCAGCGCCTTCAGTGCCTTGAGAAGCTCTGGAACACGAGTGGCGGGCGCCACTACGAGCATCGCCGAATTCATTGTCGGCCAAGCATGGCTCCCGATATGAGGTTCGCCCGAGGTCGTTCCCCGTCCTTCAGCTCGCTCCCACGAGGTATAGCCTCGTAGTCCTTGGCGAGAGAGCAGACGTAGGATCAGCTCATGATAAGCCTGATTGTAGGCGATGAAGACGGTCTTGAGCGCTTCGGCGGGAGCGAAGGGATTATTCTCGTTCATAGGACTGCAGTAGAGAATTAGTGAGACGAAGGGCTAGAGGAGAGCTTGTGGCGACGAGCGATCTTCTTCTCCAGCTGACGGCGTGCTCGGTGTACACGTCTTCCCTCCAGCGCTGCATAGAGCGTCGGGATCAAGACAAGGGTAACGAGCGTGGAGATACTAAGTCCCCAGGCCACCGTGATCCCCATAGACTGCCACATCTCTGAGCCTTCGCCGATGCCCATAGCCATAGGTACCATCCCGAGTACAGTGGTCATGGTGGTCATGAGCACGGGACGTAGACGCGAGCGACCAGATGTGGTGACCGCAAGGGATATGCCCATGCCACGCTCCCGACAGAGACGGATGTAGTCGATGAGTACGATCCCATTCTTCACCACAATACCGATGAGCATGATCATCCCGATGAAGGACATCGTATCCAGAGGTATCTGCGTCACGAGTAGGCCGAAGAAGACACCCGAGAAGGCAAAGGGCACGGAGAACATGATGACAAACGGGTCTACCAAGCTCTCGAACTGCGCCGCCATCACGATGAAGACGAGCATCACGATCAGAAGCATCAGCGTCGTCAGATCACCGAAGGTCTCCTGCTGGCTCTCGTAAGCACCCGTGATCTTGTATGAGACACCTGCCGAAGGTACAGGATGCGCCGCCAGGGTCTTCTGCACCTGAGCGACTAGTTCACTCAGCTGCACGCCTGGGGTAGGCGTAAGTGTCAGGGTGACGACACGGCTACGGTCCTTGCGCTCGATCGTAGGTGGTGTGAAAGCTTCGTCTATATGCCCCAGATCGGATAGACGAAGTTGCTTGCCCTGCGGTGTGTAGACCAGGAGATTAGAGATATCCTGGAGTGACTGACGCCGATTAGGATCGAGACTTACACGGATATCGTACTCATTACCATCTTCACGGAAGTGCGAGGCGACGGTACCATTGACAGCGCTACGCAGGTACATCGCTGCCGTGGAGAGGTTCAGTCCATTCTCTGCTAGACGCTGTCGATCAAAGACGAAGCGTACTTCGGGGATATAGTCCTTACGACTGAGCGTCACACCAGAGGCTACCTTCGACTGGCGTAGCTCTTCTCGGAGGAGACGAGCATAGCTGTCGGTCTCGTCGAAGTCCTGTCCGTAGATCTCAAGTGTCACACCCGTGGAGCCTCCTCCACCTTCACCCGTCTTGACATCGTAGCTAGTGACTTCGGGATAAGAGGCAATGATCTTGCGAATAGCATCTGATGCCTCCTCCTGTGTCTGTGTACGCTCCGAGCGGGGATACATACCGACGTACATCGTGATGACATTCGTCCCGCTGGACTGCACCATAGACCAAGAGTCTCCATCCGATGCTTGGCCGAGATTCATCGACACCGTCTGGATGGATGGTACCTCCTGGCGCACCCGCTTCTCGAGATCGAGTCCAAGTCTACGAGTCTCATCGACACGCGTACCAACAGGGAGCTCTAGCTGTACATTGAGGAAACCAATATCCTGCTGAGGCATGAAGGAGGTCTTGATGAAGGTCAAGCTCCCCAGACTCAGGATGAAAATACCCAGTGCAGAGAAGACCGTGGTACGACGATGCCGTACCGCCCAGCCCAGTAGGCGAGCATAGGCGCTATCAAGAGCATTGAGTCCTCGCTCAATAGGGTGGAAGAGCTTATCCGATAGCTTGCTTCTGCCGGGATCACGCTTGAGTAGCTGGGAGCAGAGCATCGGTGTCAGAGAGAGCGCTGCCGTCGTAGAGACGATCATCACGATACTGATACTCCAGCCGAGCTGGCGGAACATCAGCCCCGCTTCTCCCGGAGTCATCGTCAGAGGGAGGAATACCGCCAGCATCGTCAGCGTAGAGGCGATGACCGAGATACCTACCTCGTTGGTAGCGTGTACAGCCGCTTGCTTGGGGTAACTACCACGCTCGATATGCGTGGTGATATTCTCTAGGACGACGATCGCATCATCCACGACCATCCCGATAGCGATCGAGAGGGAGGAGAGTGAAATGATATTGAGCGAATTGCCCGATACCAGGAGGTAGACGAACGATGCCACCAGTGAGATCGGGATCGTCAGGATGATGATGAATGTAGCTCTCCAGCGCCCGAGGAAGAAGAGCACCACCAGCACGACGATGAAGAACGTGATGAAGATCGTCTCCTCAAGCGAACCGATGGTATTGACGATGAAGCTCGAGGTATCGATCAGGTAGCTGAGCTTGACGTCCGAAGGGAGGTTCTCCTGTATTTGAGGCAGGAGAGCTTGTATCTGGCGAGCGATCTCGACAGAGTTCGATCCTTCCTGCTTATTGATGATGATGATCGCTCCGCTCTTACCATTGACATAGCTCTCCTGCTGACGTTCGCCGATGGTATCCTTGATGGTAGCGACGTCACGCAGATAAATATCCTTGCCCGAGACGCTCGAGACAACGATCGAGCCCAGCGCCAGAGGATCGACGAATTCCCCCTGGACACGTATCGAGCTGGTGCGTGAGCCGAGGTCGATCTGTCCTGCGGGGATGTTCGTATTCTCTGCAGCGATGAGCTGGGAGATCTGTGCTAGGGTGAGGTGGTAAGCTTCGAGCCTAGCAGGATCACAGTAGACCTGGATGACACGCTTCGAAGCCCCTACTACATTGATGGTACCGACCCCGTCGACTCGCTGGAGGGGATTACTGACCCTATCCTCCAGGATCTTCGCTAGACCTCGTGCGCTCTCCTCGGATTCGACCGAAAGGATCGCCACGGGGATGTTACTCGTATCGAACTTGAAGATCGCTGGCTTCTTCACGCCAGAAGGGAGGAAGTCCGTGATCGCATCCAGCTTGTCACGGATATCGTTCATCGCATCGGCGATAGGCGTACCCGCACGGAATTCCAGCGTGACGATCGAAGCGTTGTCCTGGCTCTTCGTGCTGATATGCTTAAGCTTGTCTATCCCATTGAGACTATTCTCCAGGGGCTTGGAGACATTAGTCTCGATATCTGCCGCACTCGCTCCTGGGTAAGAGGTGACGACCATGACCCGTGTCGTATCCGTCTTGGGCATCAGCTCGATGGCCAAGCGTGACAGGGCGAAGAGTCCGAGCACAGCTATCGCCACGTAGATCAGTGCCGTGGTGATCGGCTTGCGGACGGATGTTTCGTAGATGCTCATAGCGAGAGAAGGCGTTTACTTGCGGGTCTTCACTGGAAGCCCATTCTTGAGATTGGAGGGAGCCGAGGTGATGACCTGGTCGCCTACCTCGAGACCGCTGAGGATCTCATAGCGGTCGCCCTGCTGTGCGCCGAGCTCTACAGAGCGATAGACCGCCTTGCCTCCAGAGAAGAGGTAGACATAGCGGGCACCACTACCAGGCTGGCGGACGACAGCCTTGTCAGGGATCGTCAGTACTTCCTTAGCCCCGAAGTCGATATGCACCCGAGCGTACATCCCTGGGCGAAGCTTCAGTTCCTTGTTAGCCACCTCGACCTCCGCAGAGACCGTGTGAGTGATGGGGTCAAGGGTAGGATAGATATTAGCGATCTGTCCCGAGAAGCTCTCAGCGCCGAGGGCGTCGACGGTGAGGGATACCTTCATCCCCTTCTTCAGGAGCGAATAGTATTGCTCCGAGACGCCGATCATCGCCTTGACGGGCGCTATCTGCTGGATGACGACCACGGGGAGCTGGGGCGAAGTCATATCGCCGTTGTCATAGTTCTTAGCCGTGACGAAGCCACTGATGGGACTGCGCAGCACGGTATTCTCCGCCGCATGGCTGTAGGCGAGCTTCGCCTGCTCGACGGCACTCTTGGCCTGCTCCCATTGCGCCTTAGACACCCCACCTACCTTGTAGAGTTCATCCATACGGGCGAAGTTCGTCTTAGCGTCGGAGAGCTGGATCTGCGCCTGCGAAGCCTGGGTAGCCTCTAGCTGGGCAACGGCCTGACCGGCAGCGACTCGGTCGCCGACTTTGACGAGGAGTTGCTTGAGGCGACCACCTGCTTGGGCGGTGATATTGTTGAGTACCTTAGCTTCGAGCTGTGCAGTGAACTCCTGCGTGATCTCTAGGCTACGCATCTCGGCGGGTGCGATATCCACGAGGCGAAGGCTATCGGCGGGCGCTGTCTCCTCAGTCTTGGTGCTGGAGGAGGAGCAGCTAGAGAAGAGCCCCAGTCCCACGAGCGCAAGGGAGAGGAGAAGGTTCGACTTCTGGTGTATCATCGTTTATCTATGTTCTTTGGGGTGATCATGTGGATGGGGTGAAGCGATAGCGGTCCGACCTACTTCGCATCCGTGAGGGTAGTGCCTCGGAGGGCATCGAGCGAGAAGACGGCCACCATATAGTTGTATACCGCCTGACTGTAGTTGAGTCGAGCTTGCAGGAGCGCCATCTCGGCGTCGTTGAGCTCCAGGACGGTGCTTGCACCGCTCTTGTAGCGCACCTCGGCGATCTTATGTCCTCGCTCAGCGGTAGCCACGGCATCTCGGGCGGAGGCGAACTGCTCCAGCGCCTTACGTTGCTCGCTGAGGCTATTCATCACCCCGAGGCGAAGTTGGCTCTCAGCCGCTACACGCTGGGCTACGAGCTGACGGATCTGCGTCTCCGTGCTCCGCAGGTCGTAGTAGCGCTTCCCCCCGGTATAGACGGGGATATCCAGTGCAAGACCGATCGTGGAGAAGGGGCTCCATCTCTTCTTGTCACCCAGGCGGAAGCGGTCAGAGGCAAAGCTGTACTGATAGGTGAAGCTCATCGAGAGCGTCGGGAGGAAGGCCATCCGCTTGACCTTGAGCGCAGCATCGAGCTGACGCCCTTGGAGGTCCAGCTGACGAAGCTGGCTATTCCCCTCGAGAGAGATATGCTTCGTCTGCTCGGGGAGATTCTGGTAGACTCGGTCCGTGTAGTCGGCCAGTGTCTCTGTGATCTCGATCGGAGTATCCAGGTCAAGGCCCATGACTACCTTGAGCTTAGCCTCGGAGAGACTGACAGCGGTGCGTGCCGAGACTACGTTGGGCAGGATGTTCTTCACCTGCGTCTCCATGCGGATCTTGTCGTATTCGGCCACCAACCCATGCTCGTACTTCGCTGCCGTCTGGGTATAGTTGGTCTGAGCGTTGGCGTAGTTGGCTTCGAGCACACGGAGCGACTCACGAGCTAGGAGAACGGCCATGTACGCCTTGCGCACCTCAGCCTCCAGATCTACCTGAGAGCCTCGTGCTCGCTCTTCGGCCAGAGCTACGGCTTCCTTATCCAGCTGTAGGCTCGCCCAGAGCTGTGGAGCGATGAGGGGAAGGCCAGCCGATATGCCCCCCTGCAAGCTATGGGTCTGTCCCATCTCGATCCCATCTGAGGGGAAGAACTGCCCCATGGGCGATGAAGACATATCGTCCGAACCGAAGTACACCCTTTGCTTCTTCAGCATGTGGGTGTAGGATCCACTCAGCTTGATCGTGGGGAGGAGTGCCCCCTTATTCTTTCGCTGATCGTATTTGGCGCCTGCAACACCTAGGACAGAAGCCTCGAGCGTCGGACTCTTCTTCAGGGCAAGGCGCACCGCCCCTTCAAGGCTAAGAGCGATCGGACGCTCGGTGGAAGCCCCCTGAGTCGCAAGGCTCTGAGCCTGCGGGATCTCCTGAGCGAGCAGACCGACAGGCAAGGCCAAGCACCCACAAGCCCACGCAAGGCAAGCAGACACGGCGACTCGTTGAGTTATCTTACTCATATATATGAATGTTCTTGATTGGTCGTGGAGTCTTCCCGGGCAAATGAAGACTCCTTTATAAGGGACAAAATTAACAAAAATTGCCACGGAATGCTCGCCCTTCGCCCCGTAGTCTGAGTTCTTCTCCCCCAGCTCCCGACCGAACAAAAATCCAGCCCAAAACCAAAGAAAAAACCAGCTCCAAGCACCGAAGAAATTCCGTCCCCTTCTCTGGGTACAAACCCCACCTTCCGAGCTCCCCCTTCCAAGGGCTCCAAAAACGACCCACGGTAGATCGTCGAAAAAACCTACTGTAGGTCGTCATCACGACCTACTGTGGGTCGCATCGGCGACCTACCGTAGGTCTCTTTTTGCCCCCATCAGCTAGCCTCCCCATCCCCCTCCCCAGACGCCACTCCTCCTTCCCCTCGAAGACCGTCGCATCCCCTATCTCTAACTCCCCTCATCCTCGACCTCAAAGGAATCGCCCCATCCTCGTAGGCACCTTCTCTTCTCCCACAAAGACCGCCACATCCCCTACCCCACACTCTCCTCATCCTCGATCTCAAAGGTCTCTCCCCACCCTTACACAAAAGCGTCTTCTCCCCTCCGGTCAAAGGCTTCTTGTCTCCTCCCATCTCCCCCACATCTCCATAGCAAAACTCCCTACCTCTGGGGTAGATTTTCCTCCGATCACAGCTAGTTTTCTTCATCCCTTGCCGGACCTTTCGCCTGTTCCCAACTTGCATATTCCCCGAGAAGCACTATCTTTGCACTCACTAAGGGTTCGCTGGTTATCGCAAGGTGCCAGTGACATCGACCCCAGGAGAGATGGCAGAGTGGTCGATTGCGGCGGTCTTGAAAACCGTTGAACTGAGAGGTTCCGGGGGTTCGAATCCCTCTCTCTCCGCAAAGAGGCTTCAAAGTGACTGCAAAATGGTCGTCACAGAAGTATTCAAGACAAGAGGAAGTCGCTGTAGGACATCGTTCTACAGCGATTCTTCTTTTATATGCACCCATGGATATGATGGCTTGAGCCTTGGAGCTAATAAGCTTCTAGAAGAGACGTTCTGCTACAGAAACTGCTACACAAATCAAGGCGTAGCAATTTGTGTAGCAGTGACGGCTAAATGAAGGGCTAATTGAACTAACCTAGATGCCATCTCTGCCAGCCTCCACTCCCTCTACCACAAGTACCAAGACGACCAAACGATCTCGCTCGACAAGCTCCGCTCCGCCTACCTCGGGCAGATCCAGGAGTTCAGCAACCTTCTCCCTGTCTTTGACAAGTTCATCGATGACATCCGTCAGCGCGTGGGGCACACCATCAGCAAGGAGAACTTACAGAAGTACAGCGTCCTACGTAAGCACTTCTTCGAGTTCCTAGTGCACCGATATAAGCGTAAGGACATCGGACTGATGGAATTCACGCCTGCCATTATCCAAGACTTCGAGCTATACCTCACGACAGTGGCTCTGTGTGCCTACAACACCGCGGTCAAGAAGATGAAGACCTTGAAGACCGTCACCATCTATGCCCTCAAGCGAGGCTATCTCCTCCAAGATCCCTTTCGAGATCACCACTTCCACCTCGCTCCAGTAGATAGAGGCTTCCTTACCGACGAGGAGATCCTGAGGATAGCCAACAAGGAGCTGACCATCCCTCGTCTTGAGCTCGTCCGTGACCTCTTCCTTTTCTCCTGCTTCACAGGACTTGCCTACATCGATGTGGCCAACCTGCGGCGGGAGCACCTAGTCACCCTAGATGGGAAGGCATGGATCATGACACGACGGAAGAAGACTAGCGTAGAGAGTAACATCCTCCTTCTAGACATCCCCAAGGCTATTATCGAGAAGTATAGCTCGAGTACGACTTCCAAGGACGGGAAGCTTTTCCCCATCCTCTCCAACCAGAAGATGAATGCCTACCTCAAGGAGATAGCCGACGTGTGTGGCGTACAGAAGCGACTCACCTTCCATCTGGCCCGACATACCTCTGCAATGGTAATACCACTCATTATCAGCTAGAATTAAATAGGGCGAAGGCATGCTAGTACCTCCGCCCTATCTCTAGCTTATATGCTCAGAGACTCAATCATCGATGCGATGAACTGGCCACAACCGCTCTATTAAGCGGTAATTATCCATAAGGATGAACTTTTCTCTCCCTATCGCATCCTTGAGCTCCTTTGGAAACTCAGCCATATCTTGATAGTTATTGAGAATAACGAACTCTACGTTCTCATATTCGAAAGGAAAATCATGAGGCACTCTCCATTCTCTTTCATGGGTAAAATCACACGTTTTCCCGATCTTCAAATGTGAAGGACGATAGGGGGGAGAAAAAGGAGTGATGAGAGACCACACATACTGATGAAAGCCCTTAAACTCTTCCATGTGCTTTTTAAATACGTCTGGTCTCATATATAAAGCTGGAGCGCCATGCTTAGAGAACACTAGTCCCTTCTTGAAGCCTATTCCATAAGGAGAGTAAAGTTTCGTATGGGCTAATAAACTCATCCACGGGCATTCCGTGAAGCAAGCAGCCTTAGCTCCAGTCCATGGCATTTGAGTGGCTCTGATCTTCTTCTCCATCAAGATGGAGATCAGTCTATCTTTCGCTGACATTGAAGAGAACTCCTTAGCTGGATTCTTTTCGTCAAGCCCCCCTTTGGGTTCCCCGTTAGAGGTAAAATGGGCTAGATAGATGGATATATCAGGTCGATTACTCATTTCTGTACTTGATTAATTAGATTTGACATTTACGCTCCTACGTGCCTGCCATTGTCAGGGGAAGGCGTCGAGCCCCCGCCTGGCTTGGTGTCCTTTTTCTTCTTTTCCTTGGGCTTAGCCTCCATACGTTCGTAGCTGACTTCCTCGGGACGAAGCCGGAAGTACATCGCATTCGGACGAAGGTTCACTCGGGGCTCGGTGATATGCACGTTGGCATTGAACTCGCTCCCGACGGGCACGACCTTGCTCTTGAACGAAGGCGAAAGCGTCCCGAGACGGCCGAAGTCTACGATGTCGCCGTTAGCCACGACTTCGCGCGCCATATCAGCGGCGAGGTTCAAGACGCTTTGCACTTCCATGTAATTGAGGGTCGGGTCTTTGGCTACCAGCTCGCAGAAGCGCTCGAAACTCATACGATGACGGCCTGAAGGCGTGGCCTGAATCACCACTTTGCCTTTGTTTGGTCCAATGCCTACCTTGCGCTGGCCGAGGGTGTAACCAATGGGGTTGTTTTTCTTACTCATAATATTTAAGGTGTCTCCAGCTGGTTTTCCTTGCTCCTGTCGGAGACGTTATACAGGGGAAAGGTAAGGTGTGCTTTTCTTCTTCTGAAAGCCTCTCCGCATGAGAGGTAAAGCTACCTGCCCCAAAACGTATACGTTTTACTCGCGATACGTATACGTTTCGCTCGGGAAGGCTATACGTTCGGCTCTTTCACCCTCAAAGTTACCCTTTTCCACCAAACGATGTACCTCTCTCCAAGAAATAAATTTTACCCTGCCCCCCAGCCTACGTAAGCACCTCTACGGACGTATCAAGCAGATTGTATAAATCCCTAAATACTAAGGACAATGAGCGGAACAGAACAATTCACCCGTACCACAGCCGAGTACCTTAACCAACGAGCAGCTACAGACCCGCTATTCGCCCCTAAGCTCAGGAAGCCCCACAAGAACATCGAGGACTGCATCACCTATATCTTAAAGCAGGTGCAACAGAGTGCTTGCAACGGCTTTGAGGACGATGAAATCTACTCTATGGCGGTACACTACTATGATGAGGACGATCTAGAAGTGGGCAGCCCTGTCGCCTGCCATGTGGTCGTCAATCACACCATAGTCCTCACCGAAGAAGAGAAAGCCGAAGCCCGCAAGCAGGCGATACAGCAGTATCAGGCCCAGGAGCTACGTAGGTTACAAGAGCCGAAGCGAACAAAATCCAAGGCAAGCACCGAGAGCGAGCAAGCCCAACAAGCCTCTCTATTTGATATGTAGCCTATGAAACCGAGAAACAAGTTTGAGCAAGCTGTCCTCGCTCAGGGCAAGTACCTCCGCCCCATAACGAAGGCACAGAGGCAGTGGGCATTCCGTGAGTGCATTGAGCACTATGCCTATCGCCTACCCAAGGGCAAGACGACTTGCATGGATTGTGGGCATTCGTGGCAGATGAATATACCAAGCGAGCATTGCACCTGCCCCCTGTGTGGGGCAGGCTTAGAGGTCACAACGACAAGGGCGAGAAAGTTAAAGCAACGGCAGTATTTCACAGTACTGACCACTTCGGGAGGGTATCAAGTCTTGCGTATGTACTTGCTTATTGCGGGTATGGAGAAAGGCTACCAAGCCAGCTCCTCCGTCATGGAGATTGGTCAGTATTGGGGGGATGAGCGTGGCAGGCAGTCTATTGTCGCCGTACAGCGAACGATGGGGCATTATATCGATAGCTTTGCCTACTATTCGCCTATGGCTATTCGTCGGGACAACGAAGCCTATCGCTTCGTCGCTCGTTGTCCCTTATGCCCTAAGGTTAAGCTAAGCGAAACCCTAACGAGAAACGGCTTTGAAGGCAAGTGCTATGGCATCGCTCCCACAAGTCTTATCCCAGCCCTCCTCACGGACAGCCGAGCCGAGACCCTGATGAAAGCTGGACGTACCGAGCATCTACGCTACTTCCTCAGCCGAGCAAGAACGATAGACGAGTATTGGCCAGCTTACAAAATCACACTCCGCAGGAGTTATGACATTACAGACATTGCCCTTTGGTGCGACTACATAGATATGCTTATAAGGCTTGGTCGAGATACGCACAACGCCCACTACGTTTGCCCCGAGGATCTACAGCAAGCCCACAACGAGATCCTCCGAAAGGTGCGGGTCCGACAAGAGCGAGAACAAGAAGAGCACAAACGACAGAAGGCGCTGGAGGATGAAGCACGATTCCAAAAACTCAAAGCCCCATTCTTTGGGATTGCCTTCACTGATGGCACCATCCAAATCCGAGTGCTGGAGAGCGTGCAGGAGTATATAGAGGAAGGACAAGCTCTACACTATTGCGTATTCACCAATGAGTACCACCTCAAGGAGAATAGCCTCATTCTCTCTGCCTCTATTGCTGGCAAGCGGATAGAGACCATCGAGCTGTCCTTAGAAACAATGGAAGTTCTTCAGTGCCGAGGCTTGATGAATCAAAATACTGAGTACCACGAGCGCATCATCGAGCTCGTGCATCAGAACATCAAGGAGATGCAAAGTCGTGTAGCCTAAACCTCCAGTTACAAAGAAAAAATCTTAAAATACTCAAAAAAAATCACTTAGGATACCCATGTGCTTTAATGGAGTGGGCGAAAAGAATTCAATTGCCTCTTATTTGCTACCTCTACTTAGGGATAAATATTGTACCTTTACAGCAAACTATAATAATATATAGAAACATCACGAATACATTATGAACCGAGGATCAGAATGGAATATTTGGGATTTGCATGTTCACACACCAGCATCTTTGGTGCACAACTACAAGAGGTCGCTTGATGAAGATGTGTGGGAGAAATATATTGAAGCCTTAGAAGCATTACCAAAGGACATAAAAGTCCTTGGAATTAATGACTACATCTTTATTGATGGCTACCGAAAGGTTCTTGAATACAGACAAAAGGGTAGACTCCAGAATATTGATTTGATCTTGCCTGTCATCGAGCTTCGATTGGCAAGATTTGGTGGTCACAGTCAGTTCAAGAGAATAAACTATCATGTCATATTCTCAGATGAGCTGTCCCCAGATCAAATTCAAAATCAGTTCTTGAACGCTCTCACAGCAAAGTACAAGCTCTCCCAGGGGAATGAGGATGACTGGGGTGGTGTGATTACGCAGGATAGTCTCAAAGAGCTCGGGCAGCGTATTATTGATTCTGTCCCTGAGGACAAACGTTCGGAATATTCATCTCCCTTGCTGGAAGGGTTCAATAATCTCAATCTTGAGGTTTCAAACATTGAAGAGGCCTTATCCGGAGCTCATATATTCAAAGGAAAATATATTACAGCTATTGGAAAAACAGAGTGGGATGACTTCAAATGGAATGATAACTCCATTGCCGAGAAGAAAACAATCATCAACAAAGCCGATTTTATTTTTACGGCAGCTGAGAGTATTGAGGCATATAATAGCTCTAAAAATAAGCTGTCAGAGCAGAGGGTAAAAAGCTTATTGCTAGACTGTAGTGATGCTCATTCTTTCGCAGATTCTGAAGACAAGGATCGGCTGGGCAACTGTAGCACATGGATCAAGGCTAATACAACATTCGAGGGGCTAAAGCAAATCCTATTTGAACCAGAGGAGCGGGTGAAAGTCCAAAAAGGGAAACCTGAGGAGAAGAATGTTTACCAAGTAATTGACTGCATTGATCTAGATGAACCAAACTTCTGGTCTGGGAGGATATTCCTCAATTCTAATCTGAATACGATTATAGGAGGACGCTCCACTGGGAAGTCCTCTCTATTGAAAGCAATCGCAGCCATGCATGGTAATACAGACGCTGGAAACGATGACTTTATTCAGGAGCATCTTAAGGGAGTGTCTATTCAATGGCAGGATGGTAATGATCAGTCTAATAGAGAGATTGAATACTTTTGCCAAGGTTACATGCATGATATTGCTCGAGATGTAAAGAAGAGAAATGAAATCATAAAGAGCGTCATAACAAATAAAGATCAGAATGGGTACTTGACGCAGTATGAAACCCAAATAGAACAAGCATCTAGTGCAATCAAGAGGGATATACCGTTAATCTTTCAGATCCAGAAGAAGCATCATTCCTTACGCCAGGATTTGATAGAAAAAGGAGCGCTAGAAGGTATTGAGAAGCAATTGGGCTTACTTCGTGATAAGGCCGCTGAACTACGAAAAAGCGGAAAGCTTACACCTAAAGAGCAAGATCAATATGAGAAATGTCTACAAGAAATAGAAAGTTATCGCGCGGAGTGGGCGCAGGGCGACAAAAGAGCAAAAGAAAGGGGCAACCCGTGCGGGCTTCCCCTTTTTTCT
>ERZ773063.566-NODE-566-length-24233-cov-12.240260_pt1 | contig 24233 bp, 19 predicted proteins | sample MGYA00580625_ERZ773063 | MGnify/ENA primary metagenome ERZ773063 (study PRJEB29015, sample SAMEA2738022) | human oral metagenome | biome: human oral; feature: human-associated habitat; material: dental | place: China | collected 2042 ... | reverse complement strand
GTGCGGTACGTCCGACATTCTCGATATCTCCTGTACGAACAGAACGCTGACAGGTTGTAATACGAGGGCGTGGAGGTTTCACCTTACCAGTAAAAAAAGGCTTCAGAGGTGCCATACCAGCCCCAATCAAAAGAAGTGTAGGGTCGTTTTCCGGCACAAGGGAGTAACTAGGCAAGCGAAGGTGTCCTTTTTTTTCTGCAAAGTACTGCAGATATGCTTCACGCAGTTCATTTCCGGTCATGTACTTCAACGTAATCGCCCTCCTAAAGCTATGTTCTTAAAGAACTGAGTGTGCGTAAGTATAGCACAAAATTTAGCAAAAAGACAAGAATCCCCAGTCCTGTGAAATGGTATACATGCAGTTCCCGTATCACATGACGCTTTTCAATAGTTCCTGTGCCTGCTCCGAGGTCATCAGAATCTCGCGGGGCTTGTTTCCGCCCGCACTCGGACCGATGATACGCAGCTCCTCCATTGTGTCGACCAAGCGCGCCGCTCTGGAATATCCGACACTTAGCCTTCTCTGAATACTCGAGGTGGATGCCTGTCCTGTGGACATAACAAGCTCAACAGCGTCTGGAAGAAGTTTATCCTGCTTTACAAGAACTTCATCATCCGCAGCGCTGTCATCATCCAGCGACTCACTCTCCATAAAGTCAATGAGTTCCTCGTTTTCACATATTTCCTGCCCTTGTGCGCGAATGTAATCCAAGAGCATTTCGACTTCTTCATCGCTGATGAACGCCCCCTGCACGCGAATCGGCTTGGAGACGCCCTGCGGGGAGAACAGCATATCCCCTTTGCCGAGCAAGGTCTCTGCTCCGCCGCGATCCAATATGGTGCGGGAATCCACCTGCGACGAAACAGCAAACGAAATACGGGACGGCAGATTCGCTTTAATGATGCCGGTGATGACATTGACCGACGGACGCTGGGTTGCAAGAATCATATGAATGCCTGCAGCGCGTGCCTTTTGGAGGATGCGGCAGATGGCATCCTCCACATCTTTTGGCGAAACCATCATCAAATCAGCCAATTCGTCAATGACGATGACGATGAATGGCATTTTCTCTTCCGGATAGCGACGATTGAACGCCTTAATATCTCGAACGCCGTGCGTTGCAAAGATCGAATAGCGTTTCTCCATCTCCTGAACTGCCCAATTCAGGACAGAGGAGGCTTTCTTCGGATCGGTCACAACAGGTACCATGAGATGCGGTATGCCATTGTAATTCGAAAGCTCTACCATCTTCGGGTCGATCAGTATGAACTTCACCTCATCGGGTGTTGCCTTGAAGAGGATGCTCGAGATCAACGTGTTGATGCAGACTGATTTTCCCGAGCCTGTTGCACCTGCGACCAGGAGATGCGGCATCTTCCCGATATCTGCAAATATTGCCTGCCCGCTGATATCCATGCCCAAACCAACTGTGAGTTTGGATGCGGCCTCTTGAAACTGAGGATTTTCCAAAACCTCACGGAGCTGAACGCCCTCGAGCGTGCGGTTGGGTATCTCGATGCCGATCGCAGCTTTCCCGGGAACCGGCTCGATACGCACGGAGGATGTTGCAAGCTGCAGGGCAATATCCTCAGCAAGATTCGTGATCTTGCTCACCTTGACGCCTGGTGCCGGCTCAAGATCATAACGCGTCACCGCAGGTCCGTGACAGGCACTGATGACCTTCGCATTGACGTGAAAGCTTTCGAGTGTCTGCTGCAAGATACGTGCATTCTCTTCGATTTCCTGCGCCAGCGATGCGTTCTCTTTCCTGATATGCTTCGAAAGAATATGCGTAACCTTTGGAATTTCGTATGGAAGCTGACCGTCCTGCTCTGCCGACAAAGCAGCAGACGTCGGAGAAACTGAGACAGGGGACAGAGCTTCCGCATGATCTTCATGGTCGCTTTCAGATGATGCATTTGGAGAGATTATATCCTGCTCAAATGATGATTCCTGTTCTTCCGTTGGAATCATCATCTGAGGTTCTATCTTGTTCTGCACAAATTCCTGTTCATCTGTGACTGTCATATCTGCAACAGGAGGAACATTCCCCTGCGAGATAACAATTTCATCCTGTGGTACTTCTTTAACAGTTCCATAGTCAATCGGAAACGGCGTAGACGAGGTTTCTTCGATTGTATCTGATCGCAGCGTTTCATTCGGGATGGTAACCTCCGTAACTTTCGCCGGTGCTGTTTCAGGTTCTTCTTCGACAGAATTTGCAATCGGCGGCTCGCTGACAGGCGGATCTGACACCTGTCCCTGCGCAGGAGTAACCTCCTCCAAAAACATGGGATCTTTTTCCTGATTATATGGGACAGCAGACAGTGTATCACTGACGATTGCTGCGGTCTTTGTCTCGATTTTTTCTGCTGCAGCACTTACTTTTTCGCGCGTTGTATGAAGTACGGCTCCCGCCGCATTTGCCCCTTTCTTTGCCTGCTCCCTCGTTTTCATATAACCGGAGGCAAGCGACCATGTCGTAGACAGGAGAACCGATCCAACGATGATGGTGCTCAGCAAAATAATGGCACCATCCACACCGAAGCAGGAACGCAGGAGCAGAAGGAATCCTCCGCCGATCAATCCCCCGCCGTCTGCAAGGTTCTGCGGAAGTATTTCCTCATCCACAGGCACGACAAAATGATGCCATGCGGCAAGCAGAGAAACAAATAAGCCGATGACACCGAAGAATTTTTTGGTATAGAGCAGTCCTCGATGATGAATGATATATTGCAGGCTGATCAGCGCGATGAGCAGGATGGCAAAGGGGGCACCCCAACCGAAGAAATAGCGAAAGAAGTCCGCAAAGAAGAAGCCGACAAATCCGACATTCCATCCGAGAATGCCAATTCCCGAAAGAAGTGCAAAGGCAAGAAGGAGAAGACCGATGAGTTCATACTTCCGTCCTAATCCGTTTGGTGTCGTGTTCCTTCGTTTGGCGGGAGCCGATCGGGATGTTCGTCGGCCAGAACTTTTCTTTGCCAAAAAGAATCCCTCCATATCACAGTATGCCCCCGCCCTCAGAGAGCGGAGGCATAGCAAAATCATTTGTCCGTATGTCAGTATACTATTTTGTCAGCCGATCTGCAACTTTTTGCGCCTCATACAGGACGTGTTCCTCGTCAATCGTCTTGAGCGTACCGTTCTCCATGAGAATCTTGCCGTCGACCATGACCGTATCGACAGATGAGGATTTCGCAGAATACGCAAGGAGTGACACGGGATTATAGCATGGTGTCCATGCCGCTCCGTGCATGGAAAAGAGTACGATGTCTGCCTTATCTCCCGCCTGTAGACGACCGACATCGTGGAGAGAAAGTGCTTGTGCGCCATACTCCGTTCCCATTTTCACCGCAGTCAGTGCGGGAACGGCAAGAGGATCCAATGTGTGTACCTTGTGCATAAGGGCAGCAAGCTGAACTTCATCCAGCATATCCAGATTGTTGTTGCTGGACGCGCCGTCCGTACCGAGCGCGACACAGATCCCCTCTTCCAAAAGACGCGGCACGGGCGCTGTTCCGCTTGCCAGCTTCATATTGCTGCCCGGATTGTGGGCGACACGAATATGATACCTCTTTATGATATCAATATCCTCATCATCCAAGTGGACGCAATGCGCGGCAAGCGTTCCGCTGTCAAACAATCCCGTGGAGGCGACGTGTGCAAATGGGCGTTTTCCATACTGCTTGATACAGTTCTCCACCTCGCCCACGGTTTCCGACATATGGATGTGGACTTCGGCACCAAGCGCCTGCGCTTTCTCCGCGACCTTCTTTAGATAGTCAGGAGGGCAGGTATAGAGTGCATGAGGTCCGAACATCACGGTAATGCGACCGTCAGCCGTCCCATGATAATTCTCATAGAGTGCGGCATTCTCCTCCAGCTTCTTGTCACTGTCCGGGGCTACACCGATGAGCCCGCGCGAGAGTACGCCGCGCATCCCCGACTGCTCGACCACTTCGGCGACGCGCTCCATATCCGGTCCATACATATCGGCAAAGCACGTCGTTCCACTGCGAATCATCTCGACGGCGGCAAGCATTGCCCCCCAGTAAATGTCATCAGAGCGCAGCTTTGCCTCAATCGGCCAGATCATCTGCTCAAGCCAGTCCATCAGCTTCATATCGTCCGCATAGCTGCGCAGCAGCGTCATGGATGCGTGTGTATGTGCATTGACAAATCCGGGAATCGCAAAATGCTGCGTCCCATTAATCACCTTATCCGCTTGGAAGTTCTCCGGAATGTTTCCCACGGACACAATCCGATCATCGGTAACGGCAATATTGGTAACCGGTGTTGTCCCGTCAGGCAGAAGTGCCGTGACGTTCTTAATCAGCGTATTCAATACAGTCTCCCCTATGCCAGTCCGAGGTATTCTTTTTGCTCCGCGCTCAGTTCGTCAATGGAAACACCAAGAGAATTCAGTTTGATATTTGCAATCTCGACATTGATCTCGTCCGGCATGAGGTGAACCCCCTTTTTCATCGCGCGGCCATGCCGCACGAGATGGAGGGCGGAAAAGAACTGCACACCGAAGGAGAGATCCATGATCTCTGCGGGATGACCGTCGCCTGCCGCAAGGTTGACCAGACGCCCCTCAGCGAGAAGATAGAGACGGCGTCCATCCGGCTGGACGAATTCTCTGATGTTGTCGCGCACGATATCATTGGACACAGAGCCTTCTGTCAGCTCCGGAATGTTGATCTCAACATCGAAATGACCGGAGTTCGCCATCATTGCGCCGTCCTTCATCACATCGAAGTGACGCTTGCAAAGGATGTCCTTGTTTCCCGTGAGCGTCAGGAAGATATCACCAACCTTTGCAGCTTCATCCATCGGCATGACATAGAAGCCATCAAAAACAGCCTCGATCGCCTTGATTGGATCGACCTCTGTAATGATGACGTTCGCACCGAGTCCACGCGCGCGCATGGCACCGCCCTTACCGCACCAGCCGTAGCCGGCGATGACAACGGTCTTGCCTGCAATGACGAGATTCGTCGTGCGCATGATGCCGTCCCATGTGGACTGCCCCGTACCATAGCGATTGTCAAAGAGATATTTGCAGTATGCGTCGTTTGCCGCAATCATTGGAAATTCGAGTTTGCCCTGACGCTCCAGCGCCTTCAGGCGATGAACGCCCGTCGTCGTCTCCTCCGAACCGCCGATGAGGGACGGAAGCAGCTCTCGGCGCGTCGTATGCAGCATATCAACCAAGTCACCGCCGTCATCAATGACAATATCCGGCTGAATATCAAGTGCGCGGTTGAGGAATACGGAATACTCTTCCTCCGTGCAGCCATGCCATGCAAAGACATGAATCCCTTCTTCCACGAGCGCAGCCGCAACATCATCCTGCGTCGACAGTGGATTGCTGCCCGTGACGGCAACATCCGCACCTGCGTGTTTGAATATCGTCGCCATATAGGCGGTCTTTGCCTCGAGATGCAATGTAATGACCATCTTGATGCCGGCAAACGGCTTTGTGACCGAATACTCCTTGTCAGCCGCCGCCATCACCGGCATAAAGCGCTTCACCCAGTCGATCTTTGCATGGCCGGACGGCGCCAGCTTAATATCGCGAATCATCGATTCCATATAAAATATCACCTCTAGTTTTCAATCCCTCTGCGGGCGCTGATCCCACGTTCGTAATAGTGCCGCACTTCCCGCATCTCTGTGATAAGGTCTGCACGGTCAAGCAGCCATTGTGGCGCATTGCGCCCCGTACAGACAAGCTCCGTTTCCGAAGGCAACACGTGCAGAATCTCCTCCATCTGTTCTCTCCGCAAGAGTCCGAAGGAGAGCGCAATATTGATCTCATCGAGTATGATAAGATTCGTCACTCCCTTGGATATGACATCCATCACCCTATCAAGTCCCGATGCGAGCAGGGTAACATAATCATCGGGCGGCTGTCCCTTGGGAAAGATAACGACATCTGATCCAAGTGTTTCTTGCGCGCGTTCATCCATCATCCCCTCTTCTGCAATAAAGAAGGGCTTTCCTGTGGTCTCAAGCGTCAGATTCGGCATTTTCTGCAAAATATGCTGCTCGCTGTAAGCAAGGCTCTTCATAAACTGCATGAAAAAGACCTTGTGCTCTGCTCCCAAAGCACGAATGGCAAGTCCAATCGCCGCCGTGGTCTTTCCCTTTCCGTTTCCAGTATAGACCTGAATCATCAGAGAAGAGCCTTGTGACTGACGTTGATGCGTCCCTTCTCGTCGATTTCAACGACCTTGACCTCAAGCTGATCGCCGATCTTCACAACATCCTCGACACTCTCGACGCGATGTTTTGCTAGCTGGGAGATGTGGCAAAGACCTTCTTTTCCGGGAAGGAGCTCAACAAACGCGCCGAATTTCAGGAAGCGCGTGACTCGCCCCGTATACACCTCGCCGACTTCTACTTCGCGTACAATGTCCTCAATCATCTTGCGCGCGCGATCCATCGCCTCCATATTCGGCGATGTGATGAAAATATTGCCGTCCTCATGGATATCGACATCGACACCTGTTTCATCAATGATCTTGCGGACAACCTTGCCACCCGTTCCAATGACATCGCGAATCTTCTCGATGTCAATGGTGATAACCTCGACACGTGGTGCATACGGAGAAAGCTCTGCCGCAGGCTGGGCGATGCATTCGAGCATCTTTTCAAGGATGAACGCCCGCCCCTGCTTTGCCTGAGCGAGTGCCGATGCAAGAATGTCACGCGTAATCCCGGCAATCTTGATGTCCATCTGAATCGCCGTGATCCCCTTGGAGGTGCCGGCAACCTTGAAGTCCATGTCTCCAAGCGCATCCTCCATCCCCTGTATATCGGTGAGGATGGAATAGTCGTCTCCATCGCGCACAAGTCCCATCGCAACGCCGGAAACGGGACGCTTGATTGGAACACCCGCGCACATCAGGGAAAGAGTGCTGCCGCAAACGCTGCCCATCGAACTCGAGCCGTTCGACTCGAGGATCTCCGATACGAGACGAATCGTATACGGGAAATCCTCAATCGAGGGAATCATCGGGAAGAGAGCGCGCTCCGCGAGTGCGCCATGTCCGATCTCACGGCGTCCGGGACTGCGCATGGGACGCGCCTCGCCGACACTGTATCCCGGGAAATTATAGTGATGCAGATAATGCTTCGTCGTCTCAGGACCAAGGCCATCGATGATCTGTTCATCTCCGATCGATCCAAGTGTCGTGACGGTAAGCACCTGCGTCTGACCTCGGGTAAAGAGTCCGGAGCCGTGTGTGCGCGGCAGAATGCCGACCTCGCAGCTGACAGGGCGCACCTCATCCAGTGCACGACCGTCCGGACGGATCTTCTCGTGCGTGATCATATGGCGGACAATGCCCTTTTCGATCTTGTAGAGAATCTGCGAAATTTCCTTCGCAGCGTCCGGATATTCCTCGATGAAATGCGCAACCGTTTCTGCTTTAATAGCAGCAATATCCGCATCGCGCACGAGTTTGTCGCTGTTGCGCGTTGCGGCATCGAGCCGTTCCTCCGCATAGGCACGAACCTTGGATTCCAACTCCTCAGAGACAGCAAAGATGGCGGGCGTCTGCTTCTCCTTGCCGCAGGCTGCTTGGATGTCGTTCTGGAACGCGACAAGGCGGCGAATCTCGGCATGACCAAAGAGGATGGCATCGAGAATAATCTCTTCAGAGAGCTCATTTGCTCCCGCCTCAACCATCATCACGGCATCATAGGAACCCGCCACCGTCAGATTGAGTTCCGACACGGCCCTCTGTGCCTCCGTCGGATTGATGACAAATGCGCCGTCAACATAGCCGACGCGGACGCCGGCAATCGGCCCCATAAAGGGAATGTCCGACACGGTGAGAGCACAGGAGGCGCCCAGCATGGCGGCGATCTCCGGAGGATTGTCCTGCTCTACGCAGAGAACTGTTGCCACGATTTGAACATCATTCCGAAAGCCCTCGGGGAACAGAGGGCGGATGGGACGGTCAATCAGGCGCGCACAGAGGACAGCATCGTTGCCGGGGCGTCCCTCTCTCTTGATGAAGCCACCGGGAATCTTTCCCGCCGCATACATCTTCTCCTCGTAGTCCACCGTCAGTGGGAAGAAGTCGACGCCCTCACGCGGGGCACTCGAAGCCGTCGCCGTCACCAAGACAACGGTATCGCCATAGCGAACCAGAACAGCGCCATTTGCCTGCTTTGCCATTTTCCCATGTTCTACGGTAAGCTTTCGTCCGCCCAACTCAATTTCGAAACACTGCATAATATCCTCCTAGATCTCTCTATTCGTTCCATATGACAAAAGCATTCGACAAAACATCATAGAATCCTTGTGTCTATAGCAAAAAAGCGGGGAATCCCCCGCTCTCTCTCTCCGTGTCCGAGATATTACTTACGCAGATTGAGCTTCGTGATGATCGAGCGATAGCGCTCAATATCCGTCTGATACAGATAGCTCAGAAGGCGACGACGATGTCCAACCATCTTCAGAAGCCCGCGGCGCGAGTGATGATCTTTCTTGTGTTCCTTCAGGTGCTCCGTCAAGTACTGGATGCGCGCCGTCAGAACAGCGATCTGCACCTCCGGCGAGCCTGTGTCGCCCTCATGGACAGCATGTTCCTTGATGATTTCCTGTTTCTTTTCCTGTGTGAGCATATAGAATCCTCCTCATAAATTTCCACCACTGACCAAGAAAACGTCGGATTATTCGTCATCTGAGTCATGGTTCTGTTAGCGCTCATCATATTACCATAGAAATATTTTCTTGTAAATGAAAACTTTTTTCAAACTTTCGTTCGACGGCTCGTTTATCCTCTGCAATCTGAGCGATGAGCGCATCAATGGATGTAAATCGCAGCTCATCCCGTATTCTCTCATAGAATGTGACCATGATCTCACTGTCATAAAGATTGCCCGAAAAATCGAAAAGATGAACCTCGAGACGTCGGTCGCAGCCGTCGAATGTAGGATTGTTTCCTATGTTGGCAACACCGCAGTAAAGTAGCCCCTGATGCACCACCGTCACGGCGTAGACACCGTTCGGCAGACGCTCATAGTTCTCGCGCAGAGCAATGTTCGCTGTGGGAAAACCGAGTGTCCGCCCGCGTGCCTGCCCATGAATCACTGTGCCGATAATGGTAAAGGGATAGCCGAGATACGCTCTCACACGCGAAAGCTCTCCCTGTGCAATCAATGCGCGAATCCGTGTGCTGCTCACAGGCGCTCCGTCGCGCATCACGAAGGGGCATACGATCAGCTGAAATCCATACGTTTCGGATTTCTCCTGCAAGAGTGCGGTCGTTCCCTTTCCGCCGCGACCAAACGTATAGTTTTCTCCCACGACGATATACTTCGGTGCAAAACAGTGCTGGAGCAGCCGCATGAAATCATCCGTAGATGTTTCGGCAAAATCGAAGGTAAACGGTATCTCAACGAGAGCATCGGCGCCGAGATGATCGAGTATGCGGGCGCGCACGGCGTCGCTCCCAATGCGTCGCGGTGCACCTTCAGGCGCGATCACAGAACGCGGATGATTTGCAAACGAAAAAACAAGCGCAGTTCCATTGATTTCCTGTGCTTTTGCGACGGCTGTCCGAATGATTTCCTGATGCCCGATATGAAGACCGTCAAACATGCCGAGTGCAACGACGATATTAGGATATTTTGATGAAAAATCAACAAGCTGACTATATTTTTCCATGTAGAAGCAGCCTACTCCTCAAAAACATATCGGTACATTCGGTCAAGCTTTTCCAATGATGCGCAGTTCCGGAAAAAGCTGTACGCCATGCGCTTCATAGACCCGCTTCTGCACGATCGAGATCAGCTGCAGTACATCATTTGCCGTGGCATTTCCAATGTTGATGACAAAGCCTGCGTGCTTTTGTGAAACCTGTGCACCGCCGACCGTGAGCCCCTTTAATCCCGTCTGATCGATCAGCGTCCCCGCAAAGAATCCGGGTGGGCGCTTGAACGTACTTCCCGCACTCGGATAAGACAGAGGCTGCTTGCTCTCGCGCCGCAGATTCAGATCTTCCATCCGTGCGCGGATCACAGCCTTGTCATCTTCATGCAAATGCAGGCGCGTTTCACAAATTGCCTCATCGCATCCATGAAAAACGCTATGCCGATAGCCGAAATCCATTTCTTCAGCAGAGTACAGACGCACTTCTCCCTCGGGAGAAACGGTTTTGACCGACACGACGACGGATTTCATCTCACCGTCATAAGCGCCGGCATTCATAAAGATCGCACCGCCCATGCTCCCGGGGATCCCACAGGCAAATTCCAACCCCGCAAGGCCTTTCTCCTGCGCGAACGCAGCAGCATCTCGGAGCAGCGCCCCGGCTCCAACGATGAGATCCGTGCCCTCGCGCGACAGAGCCGCCATCGTCCGGCTGAACCGTATGACAAGACCGCGAATGCCACCGTCACGCACCAAAAGGTTGGAACCGTTTCCGAGCAGTGTTACCTTCTCGCCATATTCCCTTGCCATACGAATAATCCGCTGAACTTCTTCCGTATTTTTTGGGTAGAACAGAAGATCCGCAGGACCGCCGATCCGAAACGTCGTATGAAAGCGCATGGGAGCATCTGCAAAGAGCCGCGCAGCATCAAATTCCTGATAACAGGCTCGCACGAATTCCTTGTTCATCAATGATCTCCCCCATTGCAGCCCGTTCCTGCAAGACGTAATTCAGCAAAATCATTTTGGCGCAGCGCCTCATATGCAACAACGGCAACAGCATTGGATAGATTGAGAGAGCGTGCCTCCGCATGCATCGGTATGCGGATCGTATGATCCGCATTGGCAGCCAGCAGAGATTCCGGCAGCCCCGCCGTCTCCTTGCCAAAGACGAGAAACGCATCCGATGTATAGCGAATATCAGAGTAGATATGCGCCGCCTTTGTCGTACAGAAGTAGAATGGATGTCCCGCATACTGCGTTTGCACATCTACAAACGCATCGTGATAGTGCACCTTGACGAGATGCCAGTAGTCCAGCCCGGCACGCTTCAAATGCCTGTCATCTGTCGAAAAACCAAGCGGTCGCACGAGATGAAGCTCCATCCCCGTGCCGGCACATAGGCGTGCAATATTCCCCGTATTGCCGGGAATTTCCGGCTCGACAAGGACGATGTGCATGAATCTGAGACCTCACTCTCTTCCAGAAATAATGCAACGCCATTATAGCGAATTATGTTCATAAAAACAACCCGCAGGAGCAGAAACTCCCGTGGGTTGCGCTTCTTACTGTAAAACAGCACCTGTGTTTGCAGAGGTTGTCAGCTTCGCATAGCGCGCAAGGTAGCCCGTTTTGATCTTCGGCTCCGGCTGTACCCATTTCGCGCGACGCCGCGCCAGCTCCTCATCGCTGACCTCAAGTTCGAGCTTTCGATTCGGGATATCGATGGTAATCATATCGCCGTCCTCAATCAGCGCAATCGGTCCGCCCGACATCGCCTCCGGAGAGATATGACCGACGCAGGCGCCCTGACTCGCGCCGCTGAATCGTCCATCTGTAATCAAACCTACCTTTAATCCCATGCCCGTGATGACCGCTGTCGGATTCAGCATCTCCTGCATGCCTGGACCACCCTTCGGGCCTTCATAGCGAATGACGACGACATCTCCATCATGGATTTTCCCCTCCATAATGGCGTTGACGCCATCCTCCTCGGAGTTAAAGCATCTTGCCGTACCGCGATAGGTGAGCATGTCTTCCGCTACCGCCGATGCCTTGACGACAGCGCAGTCCGGCGCGAGATTCCCGCGCAGAATGGCGAGACCGCCCTGCGGACGGTAGGGATTCTCGATGCTGTGGATCACCGTAGAATCCAGAACCTTTGCGTGTGCAAGCCGCTCGCGCACCGTTCCCGTAACGGTCAGTGCATCCAGGTGGAGCAGATTCTTCTTCGACAGTTCCTTCATCACAGCCGAGATGCCGCCCGCCTCGTTCAGATCCTGCATGTGATGCGTTCCCGCGGGGCTCAGCTTCGTGATGTACGGTGTGCGTCTGCTGATCTCATCAAAGAGCGGCGGCGGAAGTTCAATCCCAGCCTCGTGTGCAATAGCTGTGAGATGCAGAACGGTATTGGAAGAACCGCCGATGCCCATATCTACCGTAATCGCATTCTCAAATGCCTCGCGCGTCATAATATCGCGCGGGCAGATGTTCTTCTCGATAAGGTCGAGGATGACAGCACCTGCCTGCTTGGCAAGGAGGCGGCGCTCGCCCGTATAGGGGGCAGGAATCGTCCCGTTGCCGGGAAGCCCCATGCCGAGCACTTCGGTCAGGGAGTTCATCGTATTTGCCGTGAACAGACCGGAGCAGGAGCCGCAGCTTGGACAAGCGTGTTCTTCGATGGCGGTCATTTCACGCGCATCCATCTTACCCGCCGCAAACATACCTGCTGCCTCAAATGCCTGACTGACACTGATGTCACGCCCGTGATGGCGTCCCGCAAGCATGGGCCCTCCACTGACGAGAATCGCAGGAATGTTGAGCCGCGCGGCAGCCATGAGCATTCCAGGCACGACCTTATCACAGTTCGGAATGAGAACAAGTCCATCGAACCCCGATGCCATCGTAACGGCCTCAATCGAATCCGCAATCAGTTCACGGCTCGCGAGGGAGTATTTCATCCCCGTATGACCCATCGCTATTCCGTCACACACGCCGATGGACGGGAATTCAATCGGCGTTCCGCCGGCTGCCGCCACACCGAGCTTCACGGCTTCTGCGATTGTATTCAGGTGAAAATGCCCTGGAATAATTTCGTTAAACGAATTGCAGACACCAATCAACGGCTTTCTAAGATCTTCAGAACCATATCCGTTTGCATGGAAAAGTGAGCGATGTGCACAGCGTGTCGCTCCCTTTTTGACGACATCACTTCTCATAAAAACTCTCCTAATTCTACTATCGTTTATGGAAGCTATACCTTTCCATAAATCGAAGATAACATAAACACATGACAGAGATTTTAACGCATTTGTTGATTTTTTTCAATAGCTTATCCCAAAGAGCACAGTTCTCACATAGCATACGATGAATGAATGTGTTATAATCGGATTGCTTCTCTCATGCCGATTTTCAGTGATTCCTTAAAATTCAACCCCCCTTTGCGCCTTGATTCCCCTTTGAAAGGGGTGCTTCACAAGGTGCATCTCGGTGACAAGATCGGCTTGGTCGATGAGTTCAGGTGAGGCGTTTCGTCCCGTGAGGATCAGATGCGTGTGTTCGGGACGTACTGAGAGGAGCTTCTCTAAATCATCCAATTGGATAAAGCCAAAAGAGTATGCGTAGTTGAACTCATCCAAGATGATCATATCCCACGTATCACGCTTAAGTTCAGTCATTGCCGTTTGAAGGAGCTCGGTAGCCGCGCGACGGTGCTCTTCCTTCGCGTCGTCACCTCGCTGCGAAAAACCGAGCCCCCCCTGCCTGATCTCGATACAGCCATCTGCAGACGGAAGGGCTTCGATTGCAGCGAGCTCACCGTAATTCCAACTGCCCTTGATGAATTGCAGGATGAGAACACGCATATGATTTCCCCATGCACGCAGCGCCATGCCAAGAGCAGCCGTTGTCTTTCCCTTGCCGTCACCGGTGTGAACGATGATAAGACCTTTGTTTTCCATATGAATTCCTCAACTTTCTGAAATACAAAATATTTTGGTGAATATATGAAGCATTATTTCTTTTTCACAGGCATTATTTTTCTCGCAGTCCTCGGCTGTATTTTTCTCATCGAGAAAATGGACATTCTGCACTTGAAACAGACGGACATTACAGCCGAAGTCCTCGAAGCTGACGGAACGTCCACACTCGTTTGGAAGCGACTCCCCTATCCCTGCTATTATCGCATTGACACCTATATCAAGACAACGGGTACAATTGCCGAAGAGGCGATCTATGAACATATAAAGACAGAGTTCAGCACCACAACGTCCTGCAAGGTCTCCTCTGCTCCCATTCCGTTCTATTATCGCATTACAGCCTATGGAATGTTTGGTGCCGTGACTTCCCCGTCGACACCAATAGCAGCGCCGTATTTCATGGCAAAATCCCCCATTCCAATCTTTCATTATACGGAAGATCATCCTGCCAGCCTGAGACCCTTTCTGCTCTGGCACAGCATTCCGAATGCCGTTCTCTATGAGGTCGAACTCCTCTCCGCACCGCCGGCACAGGAGGGCGGAACGACGCCATCACCGACGAATCACCTAACGAGTACGCACAGCATTTTTACAAATGGCTGGCAGGCTGATCTGCGCGCCTATCAATCCTACGAAAAGATATATTGGCGCGTGCGGGCGCTCGGATTGAAACATGAGGCAATCGGAGAATTCTCTCCTGCCGAGGAACTTTATCTGGACAAAAGTGCCGATTTTCCAAATCGCCCGATCCCAAACACCTACGATCAGGTGATGGATTTCCGCCAGCCCATCTATCCTGTATATCAATGGATTCCCCTAAACGGTGTGACACGTTATGAAGTTGAACTGCTAACGGAATTGCCCTCACAAGAACGCGGGACGTCTCCCGACCCCAACCGTGCATGGGCACAGACGACCACTGGCACAAACGCTGTTTATGACGAATATGCGCGCCCCTATGCAGGCACATATTACTGGCGCGTACGGGGTTTGGACGCCGAAAACAATACCGTCGGCACGTGGTCGGATCCGGCCTCGTTCACGGTCGATCCCCTTGATGAAAATCGCGTCTATGCGGTGGCTCTCGGGGACAGCATCACGCACGGCGGGGGTGCTATATCATGTTCGCCCGCATTCCTCGAATACAGCTATACAACCTACCTGCCGTTTGAATGTCTCAATCTTGGGCGCAGCGGGGATACTTCGCATACAACGTTGGAGCGCTTCGAGAAGGACGTGCTTCCTCTGCATCCGGCAAATCTTCTGATTCTGACCGGATCGAACAGTCTGCGCGCCTACGGTGTCACGGCACAGGACATCATCGATGATCTGGATGAGCTTCAAAAGAAGTGTCTGAACCACGGCATGCGCCCCATCTTCCTGACACTTCTTCCGCTCAATCCGGAACGCATCTCACTTGCTTTCCACTCAGAGACAGATCCCTCATGGAGATGGAAAATGATGGCTGTCAACACGTGGATCAGAGCACAGGATTTCTATGTGGATCTGGAGCCATATTTCTACGACAAAGAGCAGCACATCTTGGATCCGTTGCTCTCCACGGATGGTCTGCATCCCGATATCAACGGGAAACGGATGATGGCGGAAATCATCAACGAGCACCGCGACTTGTTCCGTGATCGTCCATAAGCAGAAACAACGCGATGAAAAATCGCGTTGTTTTTTATTGCCGTGATTGGATGAGCATAGCATCACCAAAGGAAAAGAAGCGATACTCTTCTGCTACAGCCGTGCGATATGCCTCCAGTGTGAACGCACGTCCCGCAAAGGCGCTGATCAGCATAATGAGAGTAGACTTCGGAAGATGAAAGTTTGTGATTACAGCGTCTACCACTTTGAACTCATATCCCGGATAGATGAATATATTTGTCCATCCGCTCCCCGCCTCGACAGTCCCCGTAGATGAGGCTGCGGCTTCCAGTGTACGGATGGACGTTGTACCGACAGCAACAACACGTCGCCCATCTTTTTTCGCCAAACGAATGAGTTCGGCAGTATCTGTTGGAACTGAATAAAACTCACTGTGCATCACATGGTCTTCAATGGTATCGACATGAACCGGACGAAATGTTCCAAGCCCGACGTGAAGGGTGATAAAGCCAAATTGGACGCCCTTTCTGCGAAGCTCCTCCATCAGTGACTCTGTAAAATGCAACCCCGCCGTCGGCGCTGCCGCCGAACCTTTCACACGACTGTAGATTGTCTGATATCGCTCCCGATCTTCGAGCTTCTCATGAATGTATGGTGGAAGCGGCATATTGCCTAGGCGATCCAAAATCTCCTCAAAGATGCCCTCGTAGATAAATCGTACGATTCGTCCGCCAAAATCCGTATGAGCGATAATTTCGCAGGACAACTCTTCGCCAAAGTGGACAACGGAACCGATGCGCATCTTTTTCCCGGGTTTGACCAATGCTTCCCACTGATCTCTATCTATTTGACGCAGGAGAAAGACCTCGACCTTCCCGCCCGTATCACGCGCTCCAATGAGACGTGCAGGAATAACACGTGTATCATTGAAGATCAGCAGATCTCCCTGCTTCAGAAAATCTCCAAGCTGAAAAAAACGCTGATGCTCTATCGTATGATTTGATGGATCCAATACCATCAGGCGGGAGCTGTCGCGCGGCTCGACAGGCAGCTGAGCGATGCGTTCCTCCGGAAGATCGTAGTCAAAATCAGAAATATCCATGTAAATAAGCACCTTGCCTAGTATATTTTTTCAAGTGTTACGCCGGAATAGTAATAGAGCAGAATGTCCTTGTATCCTTTCCCGCTGTCTGCAAGCGCCTTGGCGCCCCATTGGGACAGCCCAAGCCCGTGACCCGATCCGTATCCGCTGAAAACGACTTCTGTCCGACCGGCTCGTATGTCAAAAAGCGTACTGGGCAGAGAGAACATAGAGCGCAGATCATTGCCCGAGAGACTGATACGCCCCTTCGTTCCAACAAATTCTGCCGCACGCACACGTCCTGACGATGTTCGGTCTGTGCTCCCCTTTCCAACGGTCAAAGGAGAAAGTCGTATCTCCTTGAGCATACCGAGATTTTTACCTCCTGCCTCGATTTTCTGCACAAAGGATGCCATGGAGACCGTACGGCTCCACGGCTGTGTCTGCGTGCGGAGTTCCTTCACGGCGCGCAGATAGGGCACAGAGCTGCCCCATACATGCTCACTGAACTCTGTCATCCCTCCTGAATCCGTATGGAAGAACGCGTCGATGATTGCCCTCTGATAGAAGAGAACTTCGCCGCGCGTGCTGTTGACGGCGGCTGTTGTAGACTGCATTTCAGCGGACATGCCCTCATAGACCTGACAATGTGCAGTGCTGCAGAGATCAAAGCCCTCCGCGCTGTGACGCTTGCGATTCTTCAGGGCAAAGGTACGCGCTGCGACGCTCTGAGCACGCAGGGCTTCGGCGGACCAGCTTGGAGGCATCTCCTTTGGGACGACGCCATAGAGATAGTCCTCCACGGGCACATTGTTGATGACGGTCATCCCTCGCGGCTTCTTCAAAAGGGTGATAAATCCGCGGTAGGGTATCCCGTTCACCTGAACAAAGCCTGTAGATTCGGGCTGAATTACGAAGCGTTCGCCCTTAAGCTCCTTTTCGTTTGCCAAAAAACGATCTTGCATCATACGAACGGCAAACTCTCGTCCCTGCGGAATTTTCATCATCGGCTCCTTCTCCGGATCGTCATAGACGTATAGAGTTCCGCTCGTTGCTGAGAGACGAACTTCCGATACGTCCTGACTAAGCCCAATCGTGATTTCGGGCTGCCATGATGCCGTAGCCGTCATAGGAAGAACTGTAATCGCAGCAAAGAATACGGAAACACATAGGAAAAGATACCGATTCATAGCAAACTTCCCTTCTGAGCGTTATGCCATTAACCGCAGACGTTTCTTCTCTTTGGTTTCTTTGCGCTGCAGCTTGCGCAGAGCCCGACTGTACCGCTCCTCTTCGCTGAATACGCAGCCGCAGTAGGATTGGCGATAAAGCCCCATCTCTTTGCTGAGATCGATCCCCTCCTGCCAGCCGACACGAAAGTCCTCGTAGTAAAACGCAACACCGTATTGCTTCGCGAATTGTTCCGCAACGGAGCGCATGAGGTCATGCTGCTGATAGATGCTGTAAAAGAGCGTGGATGTGAACGTATCAAAGCCGTGTACCGCAGCATAGCGTGCCGTTTCTTCCAACCGCCATGTATAGCACATACGGCAACGGCCTTTACGCGTCCCCTCCGCCGGAAGTGCCCGTTTCAGGAACTCGCGCATTGCATATTCCTCGTCTGCAACGAAGTCCATCTGCGAGAGTTCGGCAAATTTTCGCGCATTCTGCAGACGTTCCTCCCACTCTTGATAGGGATGGATATTTGGATTGAAGAAGTATCCTGTGGGCTCGATTCCATCAGCACGCAGTTTTTTTAGAGGGTAGCAGGAACATGGTCCGCAGCACATGTGCATGAGCAGTTTCATCTCAGAGCAATTCTCCTTGTCTAGTTTCGTTTTGTGGAAACGGAATCCCCATATGTTCATAGCCGCCGCGCGTTACAATCCGTCCGCGTGCAGTACGAGCGATAAAGCCAAGCTGGATCAGATATGGCTCATAGACATCCTCGATGGTTTCCACCATCTCGCTGAGCGCCGCCGCCAGCGTCTTGAGACCAACAGGTCCGCCGGAAAACTTTTGAATCATGACCTCCAGCATATAGCGATCCTTGTTCTCGAGTCCGCTCGCATCTACCTCGAGTGCTGCGAGCGCCTCGATGGTTCCAGCCTTCGATATGACACTCTCCCCCGCCACCTGTGCGATATCGCGGACACGCTTTAAGATGCGGTTCGCAACACGCGGCGTTCCACGGGAGCGGCGCGCAATCTCGAGCGCACCCTCGCGCTCAATACGGACGGAAAGAATCTCCGCTGTGCGCTCGATAATAAGCAGCAGCGCTTCCGGCGTATAGTATTCGAGGCGCGACTGAATGCCGAAACGATCGCGCAGCGGAGCCGAAAGCGCACCCGTCTTGGTCGTTGCACCAACGAGGGTAAACGGTGCAAGATCCAGACGCAGAGAGCGCGCGCTCGGGCCCTTGCCGATGATGATGTCAATGGCGTGATCCTCCATCGCAGAGTAGAGAATCTCCTCAACATGATGGGAAAGGCGATGAATCTCGTCAATAAAGAGGACATCGTGCTCCTGCAAATTGGTAAGCAGAGATGCAAGATCCCCCTGCCGCTCAATAGCGGGGGCTGACGTCTGGCGAAAGTTGGCGCCCATCTCATTCGCTATGATTGCGGCGAGTGTTGTTTTGCCAAGTCCGGGCGGACCGTAGAGGAGCACGTGATCCAGCGATTCATTCCGCGAGAGCGCCGCTTGTATGAATTTTGACAAGTTCGACTTGACCTTATCCTGTCCGATGTACTCGTTCAGACGACGCGGACGGAGACTATACTGCCAGCCGTCCGCTTGCTGTTCCTCAAAGGAGCTGATTTCCTCATCCTCATACATATCACTCATCAAACCCCTCCTTTCTTAAAAGCGCTGCAACTCTGCCAATGCATAACGAATCAGTTCCTCCGTATTCTCTCCATCGCTCTTTTTCTTAAACACCGCCTGAATCTCGCTCTGCTGGAAGCCAAGACTGAGGAGTGCCTCCGTTGCTTCCGCAACCATATCCCCCATGCCGTCGGCGATCTCCGTTACATTATCCGTATCGGCAGCTGCATCAAAGGACGTGGATGCGAGTTTATCCTTGAGCTCCAAGATGATCCGTTCGGCGGTCTTTTTGCCAATGCCTGGTAGTTTTGTAATCGCCTTGACATTCTTCTGATGGATCATACGGTAAAAATCATTTGCCGTCGTCGCGGATAGAATCCCCTGCGCCACCTTTGGCCCGATGCCGGAAATACCGATCAGGTGCTGAAAGAGGTCATATTCCTCCTGCGAAAAAAAACCATAGAGAAGGATTGCATCCTCACGCACATGGGTATGCACATAGAGCATGACCTCCTCACCGACAGAGAGATGCGTGCGTGTTGCATGCGATATGAAGACACGATAGCCGACATCGCGGACATCCAGAAAACAGTAGTCTGAAAATACATGCGCCACCTTGCCGCGCAAAAATCCAATCATTGCTCTCTGCTCCCCGATCTATGTACGATTGCGCCATGCAATGCTGTCTACACAGTGCGCGGCACTGATGGCGACGGCAAGTGCGTCCGCCGTATCGTCCGGGTGGGGTGGCGCGGGAAGGTTCAGCAGCTTCGTCACCATGTATATAACCTGTTCCTTCGTCGCCTTACCATAGCCCGTCACGGACTGCTTGACCTGCAGCGGCGTCCGCTCGACAATCGGAATGTTGTTCTGCGCCGCCGCGAGAAGGACGATGCCGCGCGCCTGACCGACCGGAATTGCGGTCGTGACATTCCGATTGAAAAAAAGCTGCTCGACCCCCATTGCATCGGGGGAATACTTTTGAATGAGCGCTTCCAGTTCTGTATATATTTTCAGTAGGCGTTTTTCCACCGCCATCTTGGATGGTGTTGTGATGGCACCATAGGAACGGGCATGCAGACGCGAACCTTCCTGCTCCACAAAACCGTAGCCGCAAATGGCCGTTCCGGGATCGATACCGAGTACTAACATCTTCTCATTCTCATGGAATCGCTGATAAAATGAAGTCCATCAGATTGGTATAGATTTTTTGTCCTATCAAGGAGACAAACCGGACGCATAGCAGAGGCTATGTGGAGGATTTGTCGACGATGAGAGGGCGAAAAAGATGCGCCAAGGTGATGGTGCTGAATTTATCAGTGCTTCCTTTAAAAAGAGTGCAGACACAAAGCGTCTGCACTCTTTTAAGGAATCCTCCGCTTATTCATCCATTTCATAGTTGCTGTAGACATTCTGGACATCGTCATTGTCCTCGAGCGCGTCGATCAATATCTGCATTTTTTCGGCATCTTTGTCGGCCAGATGCACGGTCGTGTCCGGAAGCATCGTCACCTCTGATGATGCCGTCTCAATGCCCTTTTCTCCGAGAACCGTCTCAATCGCTTCGAAAGCTTCCGGCTCGGCAATGATCTCAAAGACATCATCCTCCGCACGCATGTCCTCTGCGCCGGCATCCAAGACGATCTCAAGGAGCGCATCCTCATCGTCGAACGCCTCACGCTCTACGATAAAGACCGCCTTCTTCTTGAACATCCACGCAACGCAGCCATCCTGACCGAGGTTGCCGCCATACTTTGAGAAGAGATGGCGCACATCCGCCGCCGTACGGTTGCGGTTATCCGTCAGAATATCAAGCATGACAGCCGTGCCGCCGGGGCCATAGCCCTCGTAAAAGAGTTCTTCATAGTTGCTTCCCTCGGTTGCACCAAGTCCCTTCTGGATGGCGCGATTGATATTGTCCTTCGGGATATTGTTCGCCTTTGCCTTAGAAAGTGCGAGCTTCAGGCGCATGTTGCCCGTGGGGTCGCCGCCGCCCATGCGGACGGCAATCGTGATCTCACGTCCGATCTTCGTTGTAATCTTGCCGCGAATGGCATCATTGGCACCCTTCTTGCGTTTGATATTTGCCCATTTTGAATGTCCTGACATCGTACGATCTCCTTCCTGACCTGATCCGCATGGAGAAGGTCATCTATATACAAACTGATAGTGCTTTTTCTTTCCTTTTTTGACAAGTGCAGCGCCGTCGATAAAATCTGACTCCTGCAATACGTAGTGTTCGTCCGCAACACGGACATCATTCAGCGTAAGCCCGCCCTGCTGAATCAGACGACGCGCCTCCCCCTTCGAAGGGAATACACCGCCGCGCGTGAGTGCATCCACAAGCTTTTCGCCGATCTCCACGCGAATCTGCGGGATCTCTGCTGTCATACCGCCGCCAAAGAGTGCCTTTGCTGTCTCCTGCGCCTTACGCGCCTCCTCTTCGCCATGGACGATCTTGGTCGCCTCATAGGCAAGGATTTCTTTGGAGCGGTTGATCTCTTGTCCCTCGGCAGCCACAAGACGGCGCACTTCCTCCATCGGAAGATAGGTGAGCAGGGAGAGACAGATCTCTACATCGGCATCATCGATATTGCGCCAGTACTGGTAGAAGTCATAGGGTGAGGTCTTTGCTGCGTCGAGCCAAAGCGCACCGCCAGCCGTCTTGCCCATCTTCGTACCATCGCTCTTCGTGAGCAGCTTGTTCGTGAGTCCGAATACCGTGAGATTTTTCTTGCGGCGGCAGAGCTCCACCCCTGCGATGATATTCGACCACTGATCGTCTCCGCCCATTTCCAGCTTGCAGTCATAGCGCTTGTTGAGCTCGAGAAAATCATACGCCTGCATGATCATATAGTTAAACTCGAGGAAGGTCAACCCCTTCTCCCAACGCTGTTTATAGCTCTCGGCGGCAAGCATGCGGTTGACGGTAAAATGCGCGCCGACATCGCGCAGAAGCTCGATGTAGTTGAGTTTGCGCAGCCAATCCCCGTTATCCACCATGATTGCCCGATCATTCGAGAAGTCAATGAAGCGCGCAATCTGTTTACGGAAGCAGTCACAATTATGGCGGATGGTCTCGTCCGTCATGACCTTGCGCATGTCCGTGCGCCCCGAGGGATCACCAACGGTTCCGGTTCCGCCTCCCACGAGACAGATCGGACGGTGTCCCGCGCGCTGCATGTGAGACATCGCCATGAGGGCGATCAAATGGCCTGCATGGAGGCTATCTGCCGTTGGATCGAATCCCGTATAAAAGGAAATCTGTTCCTGACTGAGCAGCTCACGCAGCCCTTCCTCATCGGTGCATTGTGCAAGAAATCCGCGTTCCTTCAGTATGTCAATGGCGTTCAATATACTACCTCTTTCTTAGGCTCCTTCAGTTCTGCCCTTTTTCTACGCCCATTCCGGGTTCTGGCGCATCTCCTGATGCGGGAGATGCGGTACGCGGCGGTGCAGATGTGGAGTGATCCGCTCCGCTCTTATTTGCGTTTGAAGACGTCGACTTCCCCGCATCCTTCCGCTTATCATCTGTTTTCTTCTTCGCGTCTTTATCTTTTCCCGGATTTTCAATCGCATCATCCGAATCAGACGAAGCGGAAAATGCGGGTGAGCCCTCGAAATTTCGTACGGGAAGTCCCGCATGGGCTTTCCGCATGAAGGCCTGCCATATAACGGCGGGCGTGGTTCCGCCAGCCATGCCGTGCAAATCTCCTACGCTGTCATTGCCGATCCAGACGCCTGCCACGAGATCCGGTGTATAGCCGACGAACCATGCGTCATGATAATCGCTCGTCGTTCCCGTCTTGCCCGCCGCAGGTCTCCCGATGTTGGCACGCGTTCCCGTACCGCGCTGGATGACCTCCTCCATCATCGCCGTCATTGTGGCGGCATTCGCTGCAGAGATGACACTTTTTTCCTTCCGCTCCGCCTCTTCAAGTACCTTTCCTGTGCGCGAGACGACGCGGAGGATAGCAACTGGCTGGACATGTATGCCGCGATTTGCAAACGTACCATATGCACTCGTGAGCTCCAACGGTGTGACACCACGTGTCATACCGCCAAGTGCGACGGCGAGATTGCGGTCATTCGTCGCGCCGTCGAGCACAAATGTCGATATACCCATTTGCTGCGCATAGTAGATTGCTTTATCGATGCCGATGTCCTGTGCGATGCGCACCGTCGGAACATTCAGCGACCAGCGCACAACATCGCTCAGCCGTACCTTACCCGAGAAATTGCGGCTGTAGTTCTGCGGCTCCCAGCCGCCGATATTGAGCGGTTTATCGTCGATGACGGTATCCGGCGTATACTTATTCTCGAGTGCCGCAGCAAAGACAAAGGGCTTGAATGCCGACCCAGGCTGACGCACCGCCTGCGTTGCACGATTAAACTGATCCGTCCCACGCCCGCCGACCATCGCACGGATATATCCGGTATGCGGGTCAATAGCAACCAATGCCCCCTGCGGCTGAACGATGCCGTTGGCATCGGTATAATATGTAGGAAGATTCTGCATGGCACTTTCCGCGGCTGCCTGCAGCTCCATATCTATCGTTGTGTAGATTTTAAGGCCGTCCTTATAGATGGCGTCATCTCCATATTTCTCAGCAAGCTGCTGCAGCACATAGTCAACGAAATACGAGGGGCCGTTTCCGCCGTCGTTGCTGCTCTTTGCAATGGCAAGCACTTCCTTCTTGGCGGCGTTTGCCTCGCTCTCCGTGATATAGCCATATTTGACCATCTGGTCGAGAACAACTTCCTTGCGCCCCGTCGCCGCTTCCATATTGTTGGTCGGAGAATAATAGTTCGGGCTCTTCGGAATTCCTGCCAGCATGGCACATTCACTCAGCGTCAGATCCTTGACGTCTTTGCCGAAATACGTGCGCGCCGCCGCCTGAACGCCATAGGCACCTTGACCAAAATAGATCTGGTTCATATAGAGCTCAAGGATTTCCCGCTTCGTATACTGACGCTCGAGTTGGAGTGCAAGAAAGACTTCCTGAATCTTGCGCTTCAGTGTCCGATCCTGTGTCAGATAGGCATTCTTGGCAAGCTGCT